>Ga0187883_10001859_pt1 | contig 12786 bp, 13 predicted proteins | sample June2016WEW_20_1_2_FD_132966 | JGI IMG/M metagenome (GOLD analysis project Ga0187883, IMG submission 132966) | Peatland microbial communities from SPRUCE experiment site at the Marcell Experimental Forest, Minnesota, USA - June2016WEW_20_10 | ecosystem: Environmental > Terrestrial > Soil >...
CCGGCCGCAGGTAGTGATCACATACGACGACAACGGCGTCTATCAGCACCCCGACCACGTGCACGCCAGCCGTGCTGCGGCTGCGGCCGTGGCCGGGACCGGCATCCCCGCCAAGCTTTACCTCACCGCGATGCGCCGCAGCGAATGGCAGGAGATCATGGAGGCGTTGCGGGACCTCGGGGCCGAGGTCCCTGGCGCCGACAGCCTCACCCCTGAGGAGCAGCGCCGGATCGAGGAATCCGAGCGCCGGATCAGCACCATCATCGACATCCGGTCGGTGCTCGAACGCAAGCGTGCGGCGTTGCTCGCGCACGCCAGCCAGATCAGCGAATCGTGGTTCACCAAGATCCCGCAGGACCTCAGCGAGCGCGTATTCGGGCGGGAGAGCTTCATCAGGGCCCGCGATACGACAAGCGCGCCCGTTCCCGAAGACGACCTTTTCGCTGGCCTCCGGCCGGCAGCGTCCGCATGACGGAGGGGCACCGGCCAATTTCACCGTTCCGTGACTGAATGGGGGTGATCGCCACGCCCGGGCGGACGCGGACCGGGTGGGCCAGACTGGGAGGGTGAGCCAGCGCATCAGGATGGCGGTCCGGGTCGAGGGGATCGTGCAGGGCGTCGGCTTCCGCCCGTTTGTGTATGCGCTGGCGGCCCGCCTCGGCCTCGGCGGCCTGGTGGGCAATGATGTCGACGGAGTCTTCGCGGAGGTTGAAGGGGCCCCGGCGGCCGTTAAGGAGTTTCTTCTTTCGCTGGAACGAGATGCCCCTCCGCTGGCCCGGATCGAGCGGGTGACCGCTGCTCCGCTGGTACCGGATGGCTGTACGGTCTTCGCCATCGCGCCGAGCGAGCCGGGCGGCACCCGGCGTGCCCTGGTGTCGGCGGACACCGCGACGTGCGCGGACTGTCTGGCCGAACTCGCCGATCCGGCGGACCGGCGGTACGGCTACCCGTTCATCAACTGCACCAACTGCGGGCCGCGTTTCACCATCATCCGCGATGTGCCCTACGACAGGCCGCTGACCACGATGGCCAGCTTCGCCATGTGCGGCCAGTGCGCCGCGGAGTATCACGACCCGGCGGACCGGCGGTTTCACGCTCAGCCGGTCTGCTGCCCGGCGTGCGGGCCGCGACTGTCCCTGCTCAGGCCGGACGGGACAGTAGTCCCCGGTGATCCGCTGACTGCAGCTGCCGGCCTGCTCAGGCGAGGTCAGGTGGTCGCGGTCAAGGGGCTCGGCGGCTACCACCTGGCCGCGGACGCGGCCAGCGAAGCGGCCGCCGCCGCGCTGCGCTCCCGCAAGCACCGGGAGGACAAGCCGTTCGCCGTGATGGTCGCCGATATCGACGCGGCAGGCCGGCTCTGCGAGATGGATGCGGCTGGCGCGGCGCTGCTCGCCAGCGCGAGGCGGCCGATCGTGCTGCTGGCCAGGCGACCTGGCGCTGGGCTGGCTGGCGCCGGGCTGGCTGGCGCCGGGCTGGCTGGCGCCGGGCTGGCAGGCGCCGGGCTGGCAGGCACTGTGGCGGCCGCGGTGGCGCCGCGCAACCGGGAACTCGGCCTTATGCTTCCCTACACGCCGCTGCATCACCTGCTGCTCAGGGAGGTCGCTGGTCCAATCGTGCTGACCAGCGGAAATGTCTCGGACGAGCCCATCGCTTACACCGACGCCGATGCGCTGAAGCGGCTAGGCGGCATCGCCGACGCGTTCCTCACCCACGACCGGGGGATTCACGTCAGGACCGATGATTCGGTGGCACGCGCGGTTCGCGGCAGGCAGACGCTGATCAGAAGGTCCCGCGGCTACGCGCCGGAGCCGCTCGGCGTGCGCACCGCCTTCCGGCGTCCGGTGCTGGCCTGCGGGGCCGAGCTGAAGAACACCTTCTGCCTGGCCAAGGAGGGACGTGCGTTCATCTCCCAGCACATCGGCGATCTGGAGAACTACGAGACGCTCCGGTCCTTTACCAAAGGCATCGAGCACTTCAAGCGGCTGTTCGATATCACCCCGGAGCTGGTGGCGCACGACCTGCACCCCGATTACCTGTCCACCACATACGCGGCGGGCCTTTCCGGCGTGGACCTGACGGCCGTGCAGCACCACCATGCGCACATCGCTTCCTGCCTGGCCGACAACGGCGCGGACGGCCCGGTCATCGGGGTTGCCTTCGACGGCACCGGTTATGGCGCCGACGGCACCATCTGGGGCGGTGAGTTCCTCGTCGCCGATCTTGCCGGATTCGAGCGGGCCGGCCACCTCAGCCCGGTGCCGATGCCGGGAGGTTCCGCTGCGATCAGGCAGCCGTGGCGGATGGCAGCCGCCTACCTGGACGCTGCCGCACCGGGTTTCCCGGCCGGACTGGTACCGGCTGGAGTGGCACCGGCCGGACTGGTACCAGCCGGACTGGTATCAGCCGGACTGGCACCGGCCGGCCTGGACGTCGCCAGGCGGAACGAAGCGGACTGGGATGCCGTGATCCAGCTGGCGCGCCGGGGGGTCAACGCCCCGCTCACCTCCAGCGCGGGGCGGCTTTTCGACGCGGTCGCTGCCATCATCGGCGTGCGCGATGTGATCAACTACGAGGGCCAGGCCGCCGTCGAGCTCGAGCAGCTTGCCGACCCGGCGGAGCGTGGCAGCTACCGGGCCAGGATCCTGCCCGGGCCGCCGCTGCAGGTCGCCGGGACCGACCTGGTCCTGGCGGTGGTCGAGGACCTCGCGGCCGGGACCGATCCGGCGGTCGTGGCAGCCAGATTCCACCACGGTGTCGCCGCCGTGATCGAGGAATGCTGCACGGTGCTGCGTGACGAGCGCGGCCTGACCGTGGTGGCGCTGTCCGGCGGGGTTTTCCAGAACCTGATGCTGGGCACGGAGGTCGCCGCGCGGCTGGCGGCGCGCGGGTTCGAGGTCCTTGTCCATTCGCGGGTGCCGTGCAACGACGGCGGGATCAGCCTGGGCCAGGCCGTCGTGGCAGGCGTCAGGGACGCGGCTCGCGGCTGAGTAGCCGCCCCCGCGTCGCGGGCCAGGCAAGCGGCCCGGGAGATGGTGCTCGTCGCGGTGGCGCTGGTCGCGGTAACGCCCGTCGCGGCGGCGCTGGTCGCGGTGGCGCTGGTCGCGGTGGCGCTGGTCGCGGTGGCGCTAGTCGCGGTGGCGCTAGTCGCGGTGGTACTCGTCGCGTGGGGCCGGAGTCCGGCGGCGCAGCCAGTCGTACCAGGCGTCCATCCCTTCCCCCGTCACCGCCGACAGCTTCAGCATCATCGCGCCCGGGCTGATCTTCCTGAGGTCGGCGGCGTAGCGCCGGGCGTCGAAATCAACGTAGGGCAGCAGGTCGGTCTTGGTGACCAGGACGAGGTCGGCCTGGCGGAACATGTGCGGGTACTTCACCGGCTTGTCGGCGCCCTCGGTGACCGAGGCGACCACCACCCGGGCGTCCTCGCCGAGGTCGAAAAGCGCGGGGCAGACCAGGTTCCCGACGTTCTCGATGACCACGATCGACCCGGTCTGCGGGTCCAGCGCACGCAGCCCGTCGGCCAGCATCTCGGCATCCAGGTGACACCCGACGCCCGTGTTGATCTGCACCACCTCGCATCCGGCTGCCCTGATCCTGCGGGCGTCTAGCGCGGTTTCCTGGTCGCCTTCGATGACCGACATGCTGAGCTTTCCGGACAGCTCAGCCGCGGTCCGCTCGAGCAGGGTGGTCTTGCCGGCGCCTGGCGAGCTCATCAGGTTGACGGCGAGAATGCCCCGCGCTCGCAGCCAGCCTCGGTTGCGCTGGGCGAGCGTGTCGTTCTTGGCGAGCACCTTCTGCTGCAGCATCACGGTCCGGTCCGATTCACCGTGGCTCGCGACGAGGATCTCCTCATCCGGCGCGGCCTGGTGCGGGCCGTGCTCGTGCGGGCCGTGCTCGTGCGGGCCGTGCTCGTGCGGGCCGTGCTCGTGCGGGCCGGCGGTCACCAGCCGCACCGTAGCGCCGCCCGAGCATCCGCAGGTCGCGCACACCTCAGGCCACCTGTACCGAGGTGATCCTGAGTTCCTGGCCGGAGACGATCGTGACTTCGACCGATCCGCAGGGGCAGAGCGCGATCGGGCCGTCCGCCTCGAACTGCGAGCCGCAGATGCGGCACTGGCACCGGCCGGGTGGCTCGCTGATCTCCAGTCGCGCGCCCTGCACATTGGTGCCCTCTGCGACCAGGTCGAAGCAGAACCGCACGGAATCGGCCACCACCCCGGACAAGGCGCCGATCTCCAGGTTCACGCAGGTGATCCTGACGTCGGGCAGCCGCTCAGTAACGGCCTCGACAACGCTCTCGGTGATTGCCAGCTCATGCACCTGCTTGCCCCCCTCTTGCGCTGTTGCGGGTTAGCAGATCCGCGGCAGCGGGTCGCCGACCAGCAGGTCGACGATTCTGGTGCCACCGAACGCGGTCTTGAGCAAAACGATGCCCGGCGGGTCGTCGGTCACCCGCCCGATGATCGACGCCTGCGCGCCGAGCGGATGTGCGCGCATCGCCGCCAGCGCGTCGGCGACCTGGTCGTGGTCAACGACCGCGACGAGCCGCCCTTCGCATGCCACGTACATCGGATCGATGCCGAGCAGTTCGGAGGCGCCGCGCACCTGCGCCCTGACCGGGATGTCGTCCTCACTGACGACCACGCATACCCCCGCGGCCCGGGCGATCTCGTTGAGGATGGTCGCCACTCCGCCACGGGTGGCATCGCGCAGTGCCCGGACCCCGGGAGCCGCCGCGAGCAGGTCAGCCACCAGGCCGTTGAGCGCTGCCGTGTCGGAAATCACGTCAGCCTCGATGTCCAGCTCACCGCGGGCCAGCATGATCGTCACGCCGTGATCCCCGATCGGGCCGGACACCAGGACGGCGTCCCCTGGCCTGGCATTGGCCACGCCCAGGATGCCGTCGTGCTCGATGACGCCGACTCCCGCGGTGTTGATGTAGCAGCCGTCCGCCTTGCCCCGTTCCACCACCTTGGTATCGCCGGTGACCACCTGCACGCCCGCTGCTGCTGCGGCGTCGGTCATCGACTTCACGATCCGGTTCAGGTCGGCGACCGGGAAACCCTCTTCCAGGATGAAGCCGGCGGACAGGTAGAGCGGCACCGCGCCCGCGACGGACAGGTCGTTGACGGTGCCGTTGACGGCGAGATCACCGATGTTCCCGCCGGGAAAGAACAGCGGGGAGACCACGTAGGAATCGGTGGTCATGGCCACCCTGGAGCCGTTGAAATGCAGCTGGGCGGCATCTTCAAGCGGCTCAAGCAGCGGGTTACGGAACGCTTCGAGGAAGACCGCCTCGATCAGGGTCTGCGTGGCCTTGCCGCCCGCCCCGTGCGACATCGTGATGCGCTCTTCCTTGATCCTGGGACGGCGGTTGCGGGCCCGCTCGATGCGGTCGAGCACCTGCTGCTCACGGTCAGCCAGCGGCAGCTCGCGCCGGCCGCCCAGGTCGTCGCTGATTGCCTCGTCAGCGTCTTCGTGGTGGGCCGTAGGCTGGTCCAGGCGGCCAGTTGTCATGTCCTGCTCACCTCCTTGACCCGCTTGCGGTTCAGCCGCCCGTAGTTGTAGTAGGCAGCGCAGGCGCCCTCCGGGGAGACCATGCAGGTGCCGATCGGCGTCTCCGGCGTGCATGCGGTGCCGAACACCTTGCACTCCCACGGCTTGAGCACGCCCTTGAGTACCTCGCCGCACTGGCATGCCTTCGGGTCGGCGACCCGGACGCCCGGCACGGAGAAGAGCAGTTCGGCGTCGAACGCCGAGTAGCCCGGCCGCATCCGCAGCGCGGAATGCGAGATGAAGCCCAGGCCGCGCCACTCGAAATACGGCCGCAGTTCCATTACCTCGCCGATAGCCTGCAGCGCCACCACGTTGCCGTCCCACGGCACCACGCGGGTGTACTGGTTCTCCACCATGGACCGGCCCTGCGCAAGCTGCAGCATGAGCATGTACACCGACTGCAGGATGTCGAGCGGCTCGAAGCCGGCCACCACGACCGGCTTGCCATAGTCGGCCGCGATGAACTCATAGGGCCGGCAGCCGATCACCGTGGAGACATGACCCGGCCCGATGAACCCGTCCAGCCGCAGGTCGGGCGAGTCAAGGATGGCCTTGATGGCCGGGATGATCGTCACGTGGTTGCAGAAGACGGAGAAGTTCTCGAGACCCTGCGCCGCCGCCCGCAGCACGGTCATCGCGGTCGACGGCGCGGTGGTCTCGAAGCCGATCGCCATGAACACGACCCGCTTGTCCGGGTTCTGCCGGGCGATCTTCAGCGAGTCGAGCGGGGAGTACACCATGCGGATGTCGGTCCCGTTCGCCTTGGCGTCGAAGAACGAGCCGTTGCTGCCCGGTACCCGCATCATGTCACCGAACGAAGTCATGATCACGTCGGGCTGGGACGCGAGGTGGATCGCATCGTCAACCCGTCCCATCGGGATGACGCATACCGGGCAGCCGGGGCCGTGCACCAGCGTGACGGCCTCGGGCAGGTAGTCCTCGAGCCCGTGTTTATAGATCGTGTGGGTGTGCCCGCCGCACACCTCCATGAGCTTGTACTGGCGCCCAGGCTCGCACAGCCCGGCTATCTTCGCGGCGAGGGCGTGCGCCTTGTCGGCGTCACGGAATTCGTCTACGAACCGCATCGGGCACGCTCCTATTCGATCCGCGAGTCTTGCAGGGCGGCCAGTTCGTCCTCGTAGGCCTGGCCGATCCCTTCCAGGAACTCAAGTGCCGCGGCCGCCTCGTCCTCGTCGATCTTGGACAGCGCGAAACCGACATGGATAAGAACCCACTCACCCGGCACAGGCGGGTCATCGGTTAGCAGCCCCACGTTGATGACCCGCCGGACCCCGCTCACGTCCACCCTGGCCAGGTCGGGCTGGTCAGGCAGGAACTCGATCACCTCGCCGGGGATGCCAAGGCACATGTGATCACTCCTTCCCGAGTCATCGGCCGCCGTCACCGACCGCCTGTTGGCCTTCGTGCGCGCCGGCTGGCGTCGCATCGGCCGCAGCTGCCACCAGTTCCATGACCACCCGTACCGCCGCGCTTACCGCTGCCGCAACCGGTGCGCTCAGCCCAATGCCATAGTCCACGGTGGCGGGCTCGCAGCCAACCACGAGCACCCGCCCAGCATCCGCGCCGAGCATGTCGAGTACCCCGAATACGACATCGGGCTGCATGCCATGGGCGTTGAAAAGCTGGCTTCCGGCGAGCGAGGCAGCTGGCCGGCGCTCGCTCGGCGGCAGCTCGATGGTGTAGATGGTGCCGGGCTCGCCGCCGCGCGGGGCGGCGTCGATGAGGATGGTGGACTCGTAGCCGTCGGCCAGGTCATAGGCCAGGTGCAGGCCGCTTATCCCATAGTCAGCGACCCGTACCCAGTCCGGCAGGTCGGCCGTGGCCAGCCGCCTGGCCACCTCGACGCCGAAGCCGTCGTCGCCGAGGAAGATATTGCCGACGCCGGCGATCAGCATGCGGCTCATCGCCGGCTCCCCTCCGGCCGGCTCTGCTCCGGCCGGCTCTGGTCCGGCCGGCTCTGGTCCGGCCGGCTGAGCTCGGCGACCGTGAGTTCCCACAAGACGTGGTAGATGGTGGTCTGCGCTTCCTGGATCCGGTGCACTGACGATGACGGCGCGACGAAGAGATAGTCGAGATTGTCAAGCTCGGCCATCTTCCCGCCGTCGTAGCCGGCGATGCCCACGGTGAGCAGCCCGCGCCTGCTCGCCTCGGCGAACGCGCGGAGCAGGTTATCGGAGTTGCCGCTGGTGGACATCCCTACCGCGATGTCGCTCGGACGGCCGAAGGCCGCGATCTGCCGGGCGAACACGACCTCCACGCCGACATCGTTAGCCAGCGCGGTGAGCACCGACGGGTCGCTGGCCAGCCCGAGCGCGGGCAGCGGTCGCGCCGTGCCGCCCGGGTTCAGGAACGTGGTGGCGAGCTGCTGGGCGTCGGTGGCGCTGCCGCCGTTACCGAACGCCAGCAGCCGCCCGCCGGCGGCGAACCGCGCCGCCGCCGCGCTGGCGCAGGACATCAGGCGGGCACCGTCGCGCTCGCCGACCACCCGGCGCAGCTCGATGATCTCGGCGGCCTTCGCAATCGCTGACTGGCGCGCCGCGTCGAGTACCGCGGCCAGGTCGGTGGTGCCCGGATACAGGAACGGGTAGAGCGACTCGTGCGCCCTGGAGCCGGTGCCGCCCGCCCGCCCCGGCGGCCCGGTCATCGCCCGACCACCCCGATCGCTTCCCCGGCGTGCACGAGAATCGTGTCACCCGGGCCCGCCGACACCAGCGCGACGCTGACCTCTTCCTGGCCGGCCCCGGTGTCGACCACCGCGAGCCCGTCGTCGAGCAGCCGGAGCACGGTCACGGCGACGGCAGTGTCCGAGCAGGTGATGCACACCTCGTCATGGCACTCCGCAGCTACCCGCGGCGAGGCGGCGGGATCCGTGCTGCTCATGCGACCACCCCCGGGGACAGGATGCCGGGCTGCTCGAGGAATACGTGCACGAGTTCCCAGAGCACGTGGTAGGCGGTCACGTGCATCTCCTTGACGAGACGCTGGTCCGCCGACGTCGTGGCCAGCAGGTGGGCTACGGCCGGGCTCGCGGCGATGGCGGCCCCCGCGCCGCCCACCAGGGCGACGGTCAGCATCCCCAGCTCATGCGCGGCCAGCAGGCCGGCCAGCACGGCGGGGCTGTTCCCGTCGGTGGAGATCCCGAGCGCGATATCGGCGGGCTCGGCAAGGAACCGGAGCTGATGGGCGAAGATCGCGGCCACGCTGTCCCGCTCGGCGACACCGGTGACGGTCGCCACGTCTGAGGTCAGCGAGATCGCCGGGAGCGCCCGCTTCCCGACGATGACCGGGTGGACAAATTCCACCGCGACGTGCTGGGCGTCGGTACTTGGGCCGCCGGTGCCGAACACCACGAGCTTGCCGCCCTGGTGAAACCGCTCGGCCATGGCATGGCTAGCCGCCACCACCGCGGCTGCCTGGGCAGTGAACTCCAGCATCAGGCCGGTGCGCAGCTCGAAGGCGGCCCGCACCGCATCGTCAGGGCTCCGCGCCGCTGAGCCGGCCTCAGCCGCCCGGGCGGTCACGCCTGCGCCTCCGGTCCGGCGGGCTCCTCCTGCAGGTCGATGTCGATCTCGACGTCGACGGCGTCACGAACCCGGAGCGCGCCGAAGAACGCGGTATACGGCTTGATCCCGTGGTCGGACTGGCGCACCGAGGTGGTCGCCAGGTAATGACCGGGACCGGGCTCGCTGACCTGCAGCTGCACGGGCCGGGTCACGGACGCGAGCGTCAGGCTGCCGCTGATGACCCCGCCGCCGCCGGCGGCAGGCGCGAACGTGGTGGCGGAGAAAGTAGCGTCGGGATGACGGTCGGCGAGCAGCACCCGGCGCGCGGTAACCGCGATCTCGCGGCGATCCCGGTCGGTGAGCGGCTTGAGCCCGCCGGTGCCCTCCCTGACGATGAGCGAGCCCATCTCGATCCGTATCTCAAGGCCGGCGGGATCCAGGGTCTCGGTCACCGTGAGCTCGCCGGACCACCTGCCCGCCTCGATGGTCAGGTCGTGGCCCGCCTGCGAGGCCAGCCCGTCGCGGAAGGTCCTTAAAACGATCCGGCCACGCTCGGTGCCGAACAAGTGGCGTCCTGCTTCAAGCGCCATGGCAGAACCGTAGGACACATGTGGGGGGACGTCCAGCGATCCGAATAGACAGTTTTGGCTTAACGGTTGCCGGGGGGGTAAACAGGCGCAACTCGCTAGGGGAGCGGTACCTCACCGAAGACCTCCTGGATCCGCCGCAGGTCGCGCATCCTGGGCTCAGTCGCGCCGCCGACCCAGCGGCTGACGGTCTTGACCGAGACGCCGAGCTGCTTCGCTGCCGCTTCCTGCGTAAGGCCCTCCCTGCGCAGCGCGGTCGCCATCCAGTCGGCGAACGTTTCAGGCAGCTGGCCGCCCGCGCCGACCGGCGGCTGCGCGGGCACCGCGGCCGGGGCGGGAGCGACAGCAGGCGGGACCTGGGACACGGCGCCTGGAGCGGTCCGCTGACCATTCGCGGCCTGGCCGGCCCCGTTCGCGGCGGGTCCGGCCCCGGCGGCGGCCTGGGCGGCCCCCGGGCTGCCGAGCGCCCTGGCCGGGAAGGGGGTCAGCTGGGTGTCGGAGTGCAGCACGTCCACCTCGACGTGCTCAGGGAAGATCCGGAACGCCACCTGGATCGAGCCGGTCGGTCCCGCGGCGTCGAGCAACGCGCGGAACACCGTCTCGCCCACTTCCCTGGTGCCTTCCTCGTTGAGCGGGGACTCGGCCAGGCAGTGGCGGACGAAGTCGCGGATGTCGGGAATGGACGATGGGCGGGCCGGGAAGATCTGCGAGAGCACGACGACCGGGACGACCTCAATGGGGTCCGTCCCCGGACCGTAGAGGGGCTCAGCCACCGATCTCTCCCTCACCCGCGACCCGGCACGATGCGGCGGGCTCAGGCCAGGTTACGTGGACCGCGGGGCAAACGGGAACCTCTGCGTGACGAGAAGTCACTGGCGGGCGGTCATTTGCGTACCCGGCACCGGCCATGGCCTGCCGAGCAGCCATTCTCAGTGTCCCGGGACGGACATTTCTGTCTGGTGTTCTGACTATTTAGTCTTGTAGCCGGCCCGTGACTGTTCTAGCATGGCGGCGTCTGAGCATCACCACTGTGAGGTTGGTCTTGATGTTCCGTCCCGGCGCAGCAGCGCGAAACGAGGATCAGCCCGGCGGGCCGTTAAAACGCTGGGTGGTCGCCGCGCTGCGACCTGCCTCTTCTCTCATGGCCAGCGGCCGGCGGGGCGCCGTTCTGCGAGTTCAGGCCCTTCGTGCGCAAGCCGATCCGGAAGCGAGGAGGTGGCCCCGTCATGGCCACTGGTACGCAAGCCAATGACGCGTCGCAGGCTGACACCGGGAGCGGGCCCCTGGTGCACATCCTCTGGATGAACGGGGGACTCGGCTGCGACGGCGACTCGGTGGCCCTGACCGCGGCCACCCAGCCCAGCATCGAGGAGATCGCGCTAGGGGCGCTGCCCGGGCTTCCCAAGGTCGCGGTGCACTGGCCGCTGATCGACTTCGAGTGCGGCCCGGAGACCGGCGCGGACAACTTCATCGAGTGGTGGCACAAGGCCGACCGTGGCGAACTCGATCCGTTCGTCCTCGTCGTGGAGGGATCGATCCCGAACGAGGCGATCAAGGAAGAGGGCTACTGGTGCGGTTTCGGCAATAACCCGGCGACCGGCCAGCCGATGACCACCAACGAGTGGCTGGACCGGCTGGCGCCCAAGGCGACGGCCATCCTCGCGGTCGGCACCTGCGCCACCTACGGCGGGATCCACGCAATGGCCGGCAACCCCACCGGCGCGATGGGCGTGCCCGATTACCTGGGCTGGGACTGGCAGTCGAAGGCAGGCCTGCCGATCGTCTGCGTGCCAGGCTGCCCGATCCAGCCGGACAACCTGTCCGAGACCATCCTCTACCTGCTCTACCAGGTGGCCGGCCAGGCGCCGATGATCCCGCTGGACGAGGCGCTGCGCCCGACCTGGCTGTTCGGGGCCACCGTGCACGAGGGCTGCGACCGGGCCGGCTACTACGAGCAGGGCGACTTCGCCGTCGAGTACGGCTCACCCAAGTGCCTGGTCAAGCTGGGCTGCTGGGGGCCGGTGGTCAAGTGCAACGTGCCCAAGCGCGGCTGGATCAACGGGGTCGGCGGCTGCCCGAACGTGGGCGGGATCTGCATCGCCTGCACGATGCCCGGCTTCCCGGACAAGTTCATGCCGTTCATGGACGAGCCGCCGGGCTCGCGGGTGTCCACCACGGCGAGCAGCCTGTACGGCACCGTCATCCGGACGCTGCGGGGATTCACGGCGAAGACGGCCGACGAGGAGCCCAGGTGGCGCAAGAGGGGCGATGAGCTCCTGACTGGTTACAAGAAGGCCTGGTGATATCGACCGGCGATGGCGCCAGCAGGCAGCCGCGCCCCGCACTAACGGAAGAGGGGTAAGCCATGACGACGGTCGATAACACCGGCGTAGTGGAGATGGCCTGGGACCCGATCACCCGCATCGTCGGCAGCCTGGGCATCTACACCAAGATTGACTTTAAGCAGAAGCAGGTCGTCGAGTGCCACAGCACCTCGTCGATCTTCCGCGGCTACAGCATCTTCATGAAGGGCAAGGACCCAAGGGACGCGCACTTCATCACGAGCCGCATCTGCGGCATCTGCGGCGACAACCACGCGACCTGCTCGGTCTACAACCAGAACATGGCGTACGGGGTGCGGCCGCCGCACCTGGGCGAGTGGATCATCAACCTGGGCGAGTCCGCCGAGTACATGTTCGACCACAACATCTTCCAGGAGAACCTGGTCGGGGTGGACTTCTGCGAGCGGATGGTGGCCGAGACCAATCCGGGCGTGCTCGAGCTGGCCAACCGGACCGAGGCGCCGCACGCCGCCGAGCACGGCTACAAGTGCATCGGCGACATCATGCGCTCGCTCAACCCGCTGGAAGGCGAGTTCTACCGCGAGGCCCTCCAGGTCAGCCGGTCAACCAGGGAGATGTTCTGCCTGATGGAGGGGCGGCACGTGCACCCCTCGACGCTCTACCCGGGCGGCGTCGGCACCACCGCGACCGTGCAGTTGTTCACCGACTACCTCACCAGGCTGATGCGCTACGTGGAGTTCATGAAGCGCGTCGTGCCGATGCACGATGACCTGTTCGACTTCTTCTACGAGGCGCTGCCCGGCTACGAGGAAGTGGGCC
>Ga0187883_10001867_pt1 | contig 12755 bp, 9 predicted proteins | sample June2016WEW_20_1_2_FD_132966 | JGI IMG/M metagenome (GOLD analysis project Ga0187883, IMG submission 132966) | Peatland microbial communities from SPRUCE experiment site at the Marcell Experimental Forest, Minnesota, USA - June2016WEW_20_10 | ecosystem: Environmental > Terrestrial > Soil >...
CAGCTGCTGCCATCGCCGTCGTGAGCCTGATCGGCCTGCTGCTCTTCGCCGTTCCGCTTCGCCATGTCGACCTGGGCCGGATGAGCTCGATCGGGCTGGTCTCGGTGCTGCCCGCGACCAGCCTGGCCGGGATAGGCCTGCTGGTGCTCTCGTTCATACTGGCCCTCGGGCTCGGCAAGGCGCGACCGCTGTTGCTGGGCGGCATGCTGGTCGCGATTGTCCTGTGCCTGCACGGGGTCACCTCGATCATCGAGTCGGAGCCCCGGTTCGCCACCGGCTACCAGATCGCGGGATTCGCCGATTACATCAGCCGGACCGGGCATACCGCCCCCACCCTTTATGCCTACTTCAGCTGGCCAGGGTTCTTCGCGCTGGTGGCTTTCCTCAAGGCGGTCACCGGCGGCCAGAACCTCCTTCCCGTGCTGCGATTCTGGCCGGTCGTCATCGACCTGGCGTACCTGGTTCCGATCTGGCTCATCTTGCGGAACCTGCGCGCCAGCTGGCAGGCCAAGTGGTTCGCGGCCCTGCTCTTCACCATCGGCCTTTGGGTGGGCCAGGACTACTTCTCCCCGCAGTCCTTCGACTACCTGCTCTACCTGCTGTTCGTGGCGTTCGTGCTCACCTGGTTCCGGGCCAGCCCGGCCGCGCCCAGGCCGGGACGGGCCCGCGGCAGGCTGAGCGGGATCAGGTGGCGGCTGGCCGGCCGGTTCGCGCCTGGCGAGCTGCCCGCCCGTCCGGCGGGCAACGGCGAGCGGGCGGTGCTGCTCGGCGTGCTCATCGCGATCTTCACCGCCGCGACGGTCAGTCACCAGCTGACGCCGTTTCTCATGGTCGGCGTGTGCGCCGCGCTGGTCCTGGCCCGCCGCACCACGCTCACCGGGCTTCCGGTGCTGTTCGCCGTCATCCTGGTCGGCTGGCTCAGCTTCGCCGCCACCGGGTTCTGGTCCGGTCACCTGTCGGAGATCTTCGGCGGCGTCGGCCACCTGGGCGGCAACGTCTCCTCTGGCGTCACCGGGCGGCTGGCAGGCGCATCACCAGGCCACGAGCTTGTGCTGTACCTGCGGGTGGGCTTCGCCGGCGTGGTGCTCGCGATGGCCGGCGCTGGCCTGCTGCGGCGCCGCCGCGCGCTGATCGACGACCGCTTCGCCCTGGTGCTGACCTGCGTCCCGTTCCTGGCGCTTGGGCTGCAGAACTACGGCGGCGAGATCCTGCTGCGCGTCTACATGTTCGCGCTGCCCGCGGCGAGCGTGCTCGCCGCCTACCTCTTCTTTCCCAGTACTGATTCCGCTACGGCGGCCGCCCGGGCTGACGCGTCCGCCCAGGGTGACGCGTCCGCCCGGGCTGGCGCGCGCGCCACGGCCGGCGCCGCTGGCCTGCCCGCGGGATCGAAAGTCGCCAGGGCCGGCCGGGCCGTGCTACCTGCTCCGCCGGCCCGCCGGTCCTGGCCCAGGGTGCTCGCCGTGGCTGCCGCCGCGGTGTGCGCCATCGCGATGACCGGTGGCTTCTTCATCGCGAGGTACGGCAACGAGGCGTGGGAGCAGACGCCGCGCGGCGAACTGGCCGCCATGAACTACCTGTATGCCCATGACCGGAACGGCGAGCGGCTGCTCTGGCTGAGCCAGGAGCCGCCGGTCGACGTCACGCCCGAGATGCCGTGGCAGTACCGCGATATCGAGAAGATCCAGTACGCGGCGGCCCAGGCGCCGGTCAACCCGGCGAAGGTCGGCGCCCTGGTCGCGACGCTGCGCGCGGCGGGCCCGGGCAGCTACGTGATCACGACCAGCACCCAGGAGGCCTACCTCCAGCAGGTAGCGAGCTACCGGCCCGGCTGGGGCCCGGCGTTCCGCGCGCACCTGGGTGCGACGCCTGGAGTGCGGACTGTTTTCGCGAACCGCGACGCGGCCATCTACACGCTGCGCTGGCCCCGGGGCACCACCGCCCCGCGGCTGACCATGACCGCCGCGGGGCCGGCGACCAGCGCCACCATCTGGACCCCGATCGGCCTGGCGGTCCTCATGCTGTTGCTGCTCGTGCTATTGGCCCGGGAGTTCATCCGGGTGTCCAGGCCGGCTGCGGTCAGCGTCATCAGGCCGCTGACCTGGGCGTCCCTGCCGCTGCTCGTAGCGGTGCTGGCGATCGTCGCCGAGCGATTCGTCGTGCTGTCATGACCGCCAGCACTAGCCGCCTGGACCACCGGGCCAGTGAATATGAGGAGGAAACCGTGCGAACCATCCAGCCGCGCAGCCCGCGGAACCTGCGTGATGGCGCCGGCCGGCCTGCACCGGAGGCACCCGCGGCGCCGGTGCCCGCGGACCTGGAAGTGCCGGCGCTGATCGTGAAGATCGGGCGGTATCCGTTGCACCACGGCGGCGTCGGCGCGATCAGGACGCTCGGGCGCCTCGGCATCCCCGTCTACGCCATCACCGAGGACTCGTTTACCCCTGCGGCCGTGTCGAGGTACTGCCGGGGCTCGTTCGTGTGGCCGACAACCGGCCGTGAGGATCCGGACCGGCTGGTTGACGAGCTGATGGAAATCGGCAAGAAGATAGGCCGCCGCACGGTGGCGGTGCCCACCGACGAGGAGGCCGCGGTCCTGCTGGCCGAGCACGCCAGCCGGCTTTCGGCGCATTTCCTGCTCCCTGACGTGCAGCCAAGCCTGCCCCGGAAACTGGCCAGCAAGCAGGGGCTTTACGAACTGTGCCGCGAGCACGGAGTGCCCACGCCTGGCTCCGCTTTCCCTGCCACGCCGGCCGCGCTGGCCAGCTTCGCCAGCCAGGCCTCCTTCCCGGTGGTGGCGAAGAACCTCGAGGCCTGGGTGCGGCGGCAACGGCCGGCCGTCGCTGGCACCACAATTTTCGGCACCGAGCAGGAACTGCTAGCCGCTGCCGGTGACTGGGGCGCCGAGCCCAGCGTCATCCTTCAGGAATACATCCCGCGGGAGCAGGCGCAGGACTGGATCGTCCACCTGTACTGCGACGCCGACTCGAACTGCCTGGTGGAGTTCACCGGTATCAAGATGCGGTCCTGGCCGCCGCACGCCGGGATGACCGCGTGCGCCAGGACGGTGCCCAACCCGGCGCTGGCTCGTGCTGCGGCCCGGTTCTGCAAGCGGATCGGCTTCAGCGGCATCGCCGACCTTGACTGGCGTCTTGACCTGCGCGATGGCAAGTACAAGCTGCTCGATTTCAACCCCAGGGTGGGCGCGCAGTTCAGGTTGTTCGAGACCGAGGCCGGCCTCGATGTCGTCCGCGCCATGCATCTCGATCTCAGCGGGCGCCCGGTGCCTGCCAGCCCGCAGGTGAACGGGCGGAAGCTGGTCGTGGAGAACATCGACCCGCTGGCGCGGCTGGCCTATCGCGGCCAGGGTCGCCTGCCGGGCCTGCCGGTGCGGACCGAGCGGGGGCGGAAGGAGCTGGCCTGGATAGCGACTGACGATCCGCTGCCGTTCGTCGCGATGTCAGCCCGGCTGATCGGCCCGGCGATAGCACATCTGAGCCGGGCGTTGCGGTCACGCAAGCTACGCCGCCGGGCGGCCCGGGAGGCGCGGGCCGGAATCAGGACTCGTGACCAGGACTACGGCGCCGGGTCCAGGTTCCGCCGAGCCCGCGATGGCCGGCGAACAGCTCAGCCGGGTGGCCGCGACGGCCACCCCGCCGGTCAGGATCAGCGAGATTGCCCCGGCGCCCGTCACGACCGCCAGGCCGCCCACGCTGGCCGGGCAGCGAAAGGAAGATGAGTCATGACCACAACAAGCAGGCCCGCTGTCATCGTCGGAGCCGGGCCGTACGGGCTCTCGATAGCCTCGCACCTGCAGGCACGGGGCGTGCCGGTCCGGATCTTCGGCGAAGTGATGGGCAGCTGGCGAAACCAGATGCCGGCCGGGATGTGCCTGAAGTCGACGCCGTGGGCGTCCAGCCTGGGGGCGCCAGAGCCCGGATCCACGCTGGCCGACTTCCAGGCCGCCCACGGAATCCCGAAGCTCAGGGACGACGAGGTCGTACCGCTCGAGCAATTCATCCGGTACGGCGAGTGGTTCGCCGGGCGCCTGACGCCTGAGGTCGAGCCAAGCATGGTGCACTGGATCGAGAAGCGAGGCGACGGGTTCCTGGTGCGCCTGGACACCGGCGAGAATATAGCGGCCCGATCGGTGGTGCTCGCGAACGGCCTCGCCGGATTCGCCCATGTGCCCGCCGAGCTCGCTGCCATCGCCCCGGATGGCGCGTCTCCCTTCGGCCTGGTGTCGCACAGCTCGCACCATCACCAGCTGGCGGAATACGCCGGGCGGCAGGTCGCGGTGATCGGCGCGGGCCAGTCCGCGCTGGAAAGCGCCGCGCTGCTGCATGAGTCGGGCGCCGATGTTCAGCTGGTCGCCCGGGAGCCGATCCGGTTCGGTGACCCGCCCGCCGATCCTGACCGGCAGGCCCACAGCCTGCTGCCAGCGCCGCGGACGCCGCTCGGCCCCTCATGGGGGCTGTACCCCTTTAGCTACCTGGCAGGCGGGTTCAGGTACCTGCCCGAGCGCGCCAGGCTCCGCCTGGTGCGGAAGGTGCTCGGCCCGCTGGGCGCGTGGTGGCTGGCCGACCGGGTCAACGGCAAGTTCCCCGTGCATGAGGGATATCGCCTTGAGGAGGCGTACCTGGACGGCGCCAAGGCGGCGCTGCGGCTGGTGGCCGAAGACGGGCACCGGTTCACGGTCCGGACCGATCACGTTCTCGCCGCCACGGGCTACCGGCCCGATGTCAGCAAGATCGGTTTCCTCAGTCCGGGCCTGCGGGCGCGGCTGCAGACGCCTACTGGCTCGCCGCGGCTGTCGGCCAGCTTCGAGTCCGATGTGCCCGGTCTGTATGTCGTCAGCCTGGCCGCGGCCGCGACATTCGGTCCGCTGATGCGGTTCGTCTGCGGCACGCCGTTCACCGCCCGGCGGGTCAGTGCCGCCATATCGGCGAGGAGCCGGACGGGGAGCCGGACTGACCGGGCACCCCAGCCTGCCTGACCGGGCGGCCAAGCCCGGCCGGGTACCGCACGGCCTGCCTGACCGGGCGGCCAAGCCCGAGCGGGCGCTGGCGGGTGCCGGCCTAACCGGTCGCGGCGTTGACCGCGAGGCCGAACAGTCCCCGCCGGTCCGCCGACGGGCAGACGATCGTCCGGTACTCCGGATGCCGCCGGGCGAAGGTCGCGAAACCTTCGTGCGTGCTGATGTCGTCAACCAGCATGACGCCGCGTGGCGACATCGCCGAGGCGGCCTGGTCCATCTCGAATACGGTGTTCTTCGCGGTGTGCAGGCTGTCGTGGATGAACAGGTCCAAGTGGCCGACCCTGGTGACCAGCGGGGGCAGGCGCTGGCTGCTGGAGCCCTCCACGTATGACCAGCGGGCTCTGCAGGCATCGGTGACGGCCGCGCCGGTCTGCGCGTGCAGCTGGCGATCGAAGGGATGCGGCAGGTCGATGCTCCACAGGTGGCCGCGGTCGTTCTGCCGTAGTGCCTCAAGCACGATCCGGCTCGTGACGCCGCGCGCGACGCCGGTCTCGATGACCACCTCGGGCCGGGTGTGCAGCACCGAGCACCATGCGGCGCGGCCGAATGAATCGTCAGCATCGCTGTACCCGCCGTAGGTGTGGCGGCCGTACGCGAGTCCCCTGGCGGCCAGCTGCGCGCCGATCTCCGCTATCAGGTCTTCGAGGCGCTGCCGCTGCGGGCACGGCCAGGCGGCGCCGAGCAGGGAATGCAGATGCTCGTCCCATGCTTCGTCGACTTCGTAGCCAGGATTGCTTTTCAGCTGCATCCGGACATGCCCGGGCAGCGCGCGGACGACTCCGATCGGGTCGACGGCAAAGGTCCGCAACAGGCCCGCGATCATGCGCTGGCGCGACTGTCCCCCGGAAGCCACAGCAGCAGCCTAACCTGCAGCCAAGCACGGACAGTTACTGGGGATGGACGCAGAGCTACCTGGCCGTCAGGATAGGGCTAGGCTGCGCGGGCGGCGTCCCAGAGCGCTACGTGGCGGCCCAGTTACCAGGGTCGGGTGCCCCGAACGGCGCGGCTGCGGGCGCGGGCAGCGATGCCGGATCGACGAAGGTACTGCCGTTCGGGCCGGCCTGCACGGCCATGTGCAGCGCGCTGCCCTTCAGGTACTTGTTCCAGGTCAGGAACCATTCGGTCCAGCCGTTGTCCCACTCGCCCGCGCGCGGGCTGCCGGTGATCGTCACCGGATCCCCTGGCACGGCCATCTGGTAGTACACCTCGGCGTCGGCCGGCGGCATGTTGACGCAGCCGTGGCTGACGTTGGTGAAGCCCTGCTCGCCCGTCGACCAGTAGGCGTCATGCAGGTAGTCGCCGCTCCAGGTGAAGCGGACCGACCAGGGCACCTCGATCGAGTATCCGGGCCCCGTCATCAGCACCGGGTTGCCTTTCTCGATCGTCAGGTAGGTCCCGTTCGGCGTGTTGTCGCCCGGCCGCCCGGTGCTGATCGGCCAGCGGTCCAGCAGCTTCCCGTTCCGGTACAGCTTCATGTAGTGCGTTGAGGTGCTGGCCACCACGATCAGCGAGCTGCCGATATTGAACGACTGCGTGAGGGTGTGGTCGCCGTACACCCCGGGGGCCAACTCGACGCCGTTCAGGTGTCCGGTGAAGCTCACCTGCGTGTGGGCTGGCCAGTAGCTCTCCGGCCGGAAATCGAGCGTCTGGCTACCGTCCCAGTACCAGGCGCCGGCCACCGGCTTGGACGTGCGGAGCTGGAGGGACCTCTCGACCGCCGCCTTGTTGACGACCGGGTGGCTGAAGGTGAGGATGATCGGCATACCGACGCCGTAGGTCTGCTGGTAGCCCTCGAAGATCATGGTCTGGGCCGTCTCCGCAGGCGTAAGCGTGCGGAACGAGCTCGTCTGGGTCACCTTCTGGCCGGTCGGCCCGGTACCCGCAGCGGTGACCGTGTAGCTCTGCGAAACCCCCAGTGCCCAGCTGCTGCTGTGCCAGACGGTGCCTGCGGAGTTGAGCGAGCCTGTGACGGTGCCGCCTGCCGTGCTGACCGTCACATTCGTGATCTTGCCGTGCGCTGCCGTGACGGTTATTCCCTGATCAGGCCGGGCCTGGGTGCTGCCATTGGCGGGGGTGATGGACAGCTGGCCGCCAGCTGCCCGGCTCGCGCTGGCGGCAGCAGAGGCTCCGCCAGGCGCCGCGCCCGATCCGCCGGACGCGCACGCCGTAAGGAGCAGGCCAGCTATCGCGCAGGTCGCCGCGATCGCAATCCGGCGATGCTGACGCGCCGGGACGGTTACCTTCGCGGGCAGGTTGGACCTCGCGATGCGGATCTGGCGGCTCACCCGTTGTCTCCTCGAAGAACCAGACTCAGTGGTCTGCGCGCGGCGCCCGGGGCGCGGCGCTGTCGCTATTCCCAGACCGGGTAACGGCAGTCGCCGGTTATGAAGTTCCCGCTGCAGAGCCGGACCGGTCGTGCTGGCTGCGCTCCCACACTATGCGGGCCCGGTCGCGGCGACGAATCCGAAGCCGGCCCGCCCGGCCGGTACGGATCAGCGCGATGACCGCCGCGAGAGCAGCGATTCCCACTGCGCTCCAGGGGACGTAGTCACCCAGCTGGTCGTAGAGCGTCCGGGCCGAGGCCGGCGGAAGGCCGAGCCGCACGTGGGCCACCCCGCGGAACGAACCGCCCGCCCAGGCCAGCAGCCTGCCGCGGGCGTCGAACGCGGCGGAATCACCAGTCAGGGCAGCCTGGACCACCGGGCGCCCGGTCTCGGCGGCGCGCACCGCGCCAAGCGCGGCGTGCTGCGCCAGGGCCCATTCCCAGCTTGCCTGCCAGGTAGAGTCCGAGGTCTGGTAGATGATCAGCTGGGCTCCGTGATCGGCGTCCACCCGCGCCATGTCAGGGAACGCGGACTCGAAGCAGATCAGCACCCCGATAGACAGCGGCCTGCCACCGGCCGGGGTGACCCGCATGACGTGCGCCCCGGTCCCGGGGATCATGTTCTGCGGCGCTGCCTTGCTGATCTTGGCAAGCCAGCCGAGCTGCTGCCGGAAGGGAATGTACTCGCCGAACGGCACCAGCCTGGTCTTGACGTATCTGCCGTCGATGCCGTTGCTGCCGATCAGCACCGCCACCTTGGATTTCGCACCGTTCGGCGCGAACGAGTCTTGGTTCACCAGCAGCTGCGCACCGTCCGCGGCCGAGAGTCGCTCGAGCTGGCGGAGCAGCGAGGCATGGGTGTCGAGGTCGTAGCCGACGCTGCTCTCGCCCCAGACGATCAGATCAGCGTGTTCGCTGCCCAGGCCTGCTGATAGCCGTTGGCTGGCGTCGACCCGCAGCGCCGGATTGTGCACAACTCCCGGCTGGACCAGCGCGACCTTGAACTCGCGCACGGTCGGCGCCGCGGGCGTGAGGGCGAATGCCACCGGGCCGGCCGCGACGGCGGCTAGGGCGGCTGCAGCGCCCAATAGCCGCACCTGGATACGGCGGGCCACCAGGATGATGAGGATCCCGGTATTGGCCGCGACCAGGGCGAAGCTGACCAGCCACACGCCGCCGACTGCGGCCAGGGCCAGGATCGCAGGATGCTGCCACTGGCTGACACCGAATACCGCCCACGGTCCGCCGAAGCCCTGCCATGAGCGGACCCAGTCGACGGCTACCCAGCAGCTCGGCACGACCAGGAGGGCGGCCACTGCCCGCCACGGGCTGACCGGCGGGCGCAGCAGCCCCCAGGTCGCCGCCCCCACGCTGGCCCACAGCGCGCCGAGCACGGCGACGACAAGCAGCAGCCCCGGGCCCAGATCCGGCAGCAGCCAGTAGAGCGCGGCAAGCAGGAAACCTGCGCCGAACCACCAGCCACGGACTGCGGCCGCCCGCTGCGTTGGTGCCGCATGCATCAGCAGCAGGCCGGGGACTAGCCCGAACCAGGCGATGAACTCCAGGTTCGGGGCCGGGAAGGCAAGTACCGGCAGCGCGCCCGAGATCAGCGCGGCATAGTGAACCGGCTGAGCGAAGCCGCGCCAGAATGCCACGTACCCATTGTGCGGCCACGGCCGGGTGCCTGGTTGCGGGTGGTGGCGGCCGGTGGCCTGGCGGGTGGTGGCGGCCGGTGGCCTGGCGGGTGCTAGCGGCCGGTGGCCTGGCGGGTCCTGGCCTGGCGGGCTGGCGTGGCCGGCCACCGGGTGGCGGGTATGCTATGGCCGGGCGCCCCGGTACCGGGTAGCGATCCCGCCGCCCAGCACCATGGCCAGCGCGGCGAGGGTCAGGCCGCTGATCACGATCTCGGGCCAGCCACCGAGGCGCTCGGCCAGCGTCCGGTCGCTGCGCAGCTGCACCCGTGCTTCGAGGACGGCCCGCCGCCAGGTGGTGCTGTGGGCGAGAAGCGAACCGTCCGGGGCGATCACCGCGCTCACGCCGGTGGTGGACGCGACCACCACGGCCCGGTCGTACTCGATGGCGCGGATCCGCGCCATCGCGAGCTGCTGCAGGGTCTCGCCGAGCTGGCCGTCCAGCTCGAAGTCCGCATCGTTGGTCTGCACGGTGAGCAGGTTGGCGCCGCCCGTTACCTCGGAGGAGACCAGGTTGTCGAAGCCGACCTCGTAACAGATCACGTCGCCGAGCCTGATCTTGCCGATCCGGAAGACGACGGCACGGTGGCCTGGCGTGAAGTTGGTCGGCACGAGCGAGGGCAGCGAGGTGAACTCCGACAGGAACCCGCGGAACGGGATGACCTCCCCGAACGGGACGAGCTGGCGCTTGACGTAGATCGCGACGGGGCCACGGCCCGGCAGCCAGAGCTGGCCGACGTTACGCTTCGGATCCTGCAGCACGGCGCCGACAAGCACCGGCCTGCCGATCGCGGCGACGGCGCTGGCGATGCTGGCGTAGGTGGCCGGGTCCAGGCCGGGGTCGATGTCCGTGGAGTTCTCCGGCCAGATCACCACCGCGGGACTCGCTCGCAAGCCCGCCCTGACCTGCGCGGCGAGGGAATCCGTGGCAGCAGCGTGGTTCTGCGTCACGGTCGTCTCCTGCAACTGTTTCTGCAGCGTTCCTTTATGCGGGACGTTGCCCTGCACAGCGGCCACCTCGCTGGTCGGCGCGCCTGCTCCGCCCTGGTCGACCGGCAATGCCCGGCCAGCCAGGGCAACGCCCGCCGCCAAGACGAAGGCGGCCGCGGGAACGAGCCGCCTGTGGCGTTGCCTGGATGCCGCGGACCGTGCCGCAGGCTGAGCATCCGGCCTGGCCTCCCGGCTAGCCGGGCCGGCCGCCGGCCCGATGGTCGGACGGGTCAGGAGCAGCCAGGCGAGTGCCGCCCCGGTCAGTGCCACCAGGAAGGTCAGCAGCGGCGGCCCGCCGATCGCCACCCACCGGGCGGTCGGCGCCTCGGCCTGGCTCATGGCGAGCCTGCCCCAGGGAAACGCCCACGGCCAGCGGTCGCGGACGGCCTCAGCGGCGACCCACCAGCCGGCGACCGCCAGCGGCCAGGCCCGCAGCCGCAGCAGCAGGCGCTGGCCCACCGCGAGCACCGCGAAGACGATGGCCTCGGCGACGGCCAGCGCTGCCCACGCGTACCAGGCGACGTTGACCAGCCAGGACAGCAGCGGCACGAAGAAGGAGAGGCCGAACACCAGGCCGATCAGCGCTGCACCGCGCAGGCTCCGGCGCCATAGCGCTACGGCGAGCAGGGCGGGCCCGGCGGCTGCCAACGGCCATGCGCCTACCGGCGGGAAGGCTGCGGCCAAGGCCAGGCCTCCGACGATCGCGAGGAGAACGGCTACCCGGGTCCGGACGCCGGAGTCGCCCGGCCGTCCGGGACCAGGCGCGGCGCGGACCCCAGCTGACCTGTCGGAGGCAGCGGTGTGGCCGGCTGCGGCCGGGCGGGCCTCCGCGGCGCTGCCGGATCCGGCCAGGCGCCGGTGGTCAGTGTGGCCGGCTGCGGCCGGGCGGGCCTGCCCACCGTCGATGCCGGTCTCGGCGGATCCGCCCGCCTCGCCGCTCGTGCCGCTCAGCCGCACTGGTCCTACCGCCTCCCGCCGCAAGCCCTGATCATGCGAGCGTAGCCGGGGCCAGGACCACACCAACAGCAGCGATGGCACAGCGCTGCTGCTGTTGGCTTCACCCCGACGCGTCATTGGCCGGATGTTGTAACATCTTGATATGACAACCACGACGATGGGTGTGCGGGAAGTTACCCGCAATACCTCCGAGGTATTCGAGCGGACGAGCAACGGCGACACCATCATCGTGACCAACCGCGGCAGGGTGGTCGGGATCATTACGCCTCCCCAGGCGTACTCCCCGGAGCTGGCCGAGCTGATCGCCGCGGGCGCGGTGCTGCCGCCCGCCGTTCCCGGCGGTACGTCCGCGCTGCTATCGATGCCTCTCCCATCGGGCGAGACAAAGAACTCCTCGGCCGACCTCGATGCGATCCGAGCGGATCGCATGTGATCTACATTGACACCTCTGCAGTGCTCAAGCTCGTCCATCCCGAGTCTGAGAGCGCGCCGCTGCGGACCTGGCTGGCCGACCATCCCGACGACCTGGTGAGTTCAGCCCTAGTCCGCACAGAGACGCGACGTGCACTGTTGCGCAATGACCCAGCTGCGCTGCCAAACCTGCCAGCAGTCTTGTCGGTGATAGCCCAGATCCCGGTCAGCGAGGCGATCCTGGATTCGGCCGCGATGCTCCCGGACCCCATGCTGCGCTCACTGGACGCTATTCACCTGGCCAGCGCACAGGCAATCGCCGGCGTGACCGCTCTGCTCGGCTATGACAGACGGCTGGCCGAGGCCGCACGTCTGACGGGCATCACCGTGGTCAGCCCGGCCTGACGGCCTGACCGCTCCCGCTCACCTTCCGGCAGGCGGTTCCCCCAGCCCCAGACCCGCGTGGCGCATAGACCGCTGCATAGGGCCCGGTCCCGGCCAGTTCCGAAGGTTTCGTGAGATTGCAGCTATCTAACGTGATACTCTCGTCACTGCCTGTGGATCACCCATCGGGTTAATACCCCCTTTAAGGAACAATAACGAGGTCCGGGCCGTGATCAAGATCCGATACTCAGACCTACCGGCCGGGTTACACGTCCGGACTGCGGTCCAGGGACGGCGCACGATTCTTTACCTGCTTCCCGGGCTTACCGCCGCGCAGCGGCGGGCCGCACTGCGCCGGGCCCGGAGCAACGCGAGGGTGGGATACGGTCCCCGGTTGCCGGCGGCGGAAATTGCCCTCGCGCTGTCCGCGGACCGGATCCGGACGACGGCCAGGAACAGCCTTGCGGCCGCGCGCATCCACCCGGCGCTGTTTGTGCCCGCCACGATCGGCGTCGCATCAGTGGCCGTCACCTATGTGCTCCTCTCGACGGTTTCCATCCAGTTCCGGCCGCCGGCGCCCGGCGCGCCCGGCGCGCCCGGCGGGCAGATCGGCATCCAGTTCGGAACGACCACCGGAAACTCGCAGACCGGCGCTCCGGCTCTCGGCAGTCAGCGTGCCAGCGCCGCGTCCCCCGGCCGGCTGGCTGCCGAAGGCCCGGACGGTGTCGAACCGAAGCGCGGCGGCGGGCCGCACCCGGGGACGGGTTCCCGTGCGCACCCGTCTCCGTCCTCGTCGGCATCGCCCGCACCGACCGTGCCCGGCCTCTCGGCAGGTCCGTTACCCGGTCGGTCCGGCGGGCCCTCTCCGGTGCCCTCATCGTCACCATCACCGGCCCTCAGCGGGCTGTGCGTCGATGTGGGGTGCCGGCCCGGCGGGTAGTCGATGCGGGTGCCGGCCCGGCGG
>Ga0187883_10001868_pt1 | contig 12752 bp, 10 predicted proteins | sample June2016WEW_20_1_2_FD_132966 | JGI IMG/M metagenome (GOLD analysis project Ga0187883, IMG submission 132966) | Peatland microbial communities from SPRUCE experiment site at the Marcell Experimental Forest, Minnesota, USA - June2016WEW_20_10 | ecosystem: Environmental > Terrestrial > Soil >...
GCCTGACCGTCGATGCTGCCAAGCCCACGCCGGCCGAGCAGCGGGACCTGTGGCGGGCCGCCCTCGGCGGCAACGACGGCTTCCGGTCGCTCAACGGGGCCCTGGACCGGGTGGTCGCCCAGTTCGACCTCGACGCGGAGGCCATCGAGGCGGCGGCCGGCCGGGCGCTGGGCGACCTGGAGGCCAGCCTGGCCGGCCCCAGTCCCGCCGGGGATGCGGGCCTTCGGGTGTGGGACGCCTGCCGACGCAGCGCCCGCGGCGGCCTGGACACCCTGGCGCAGCGACTTGAGTCCACCGCGACCTTCGATGACCTGGTGCTGCCCGCCGCCCAGCGGGAACTGCTCGGCGACATCCTCGCCCACGTCAGGCACCGTGGCCGCGTCTACGAGGAGTGGCAGATGTCCGGCCCGTCGCGGCGGGGCCTGGGGATTAGCGCCCTGTTCGCCGGGCCGTCCGGTACGGGCAAGACGCTGGCCGCCGAGGTGCTGGCCGGTGCCCTGGCCCTGGACCTGTACCGGATCGATCTCAGCCAGGTCGTCAGCAAGTACATCGGGGAGACCGAGAAGAACCTCCGCCGCATCTTCGAGGCCGCGGGCGACAGCGGCGCGGTGCTGCTGTTCGACGAGGCCGATGCCCTGTTCGGCCGGCGCAGCGAGGTGCGCGACAGCCACGACCGTTACGCCAACGTCGAGATCAGCTACCTCCTCCAGGCCATGGAGTCCTACCGGGGCCTGGCGGTGCTCACCACCAATATGCGCAGTGCGCTTGACCCGGCCTTCCTGCGGCGGCTGCGCTTCGTGGTCACGTTCCCGTTCCCCGGCCCCGCCGAGCGCGCCCGGATCTGGCAGCGGGCGTTCCCGCCCGCCACCCCGACCGAAGGCCTCGACGTGGCGCGGCTGGCTCAGCTTTCCGTGGCCGGGGGCAACATCAGGACGATCGCGCTGCACGCTGCGTTCGCCGCGGCGCAGGCCGGCCTGCCGGTGGGCATGCCCCAGGTCCTGCGGGCCGCGGTGGCCGAGTACGCCAAGCTGGAACGCCCGCTGAGCGACGCTGAGATCGGAGGCTGGGCGTGACCGCCCGGCCGCGCCGCATCGAGGTGGCCATCGACGAACTAGTCCTGTACGGCTTCGACGTCCGGCACCGGCATTCGATCGCCGAGGCGGTGCAAGCCGAGCTGGCCGTCGTACTCCAGGGCTGGAGCCCGACGGCGGGTGCCAGCGCCGGCCGGCTGGAGGCAGGTTCGTTCGCCGTTACCGCCGCCGCCCCGCCCGCCGCGGTGGGCCGGGGCGTGGCCCGGCAGGTCGGCCAGGCCGTGCAGGCGGCAGCTACGCCGGAAACGGGCACGTCGGGAACGGGCACGCCGGGAACGGGCACGCCGGGAACGGGCACGCCGGAGGGGAGAAGCTGATGCCGCTGCTGAAGGCCGGGATCGTTCTGGTCGACTATGACACGGGTGCCGTGCAGCGGCTGATCCCGCTGCAGTACAACCCCGAGACGCTGACCCGGTCGCTGCAGGTGCAGGGCGTCGGACCGGAGAGCGGCCCGCACGTGGACCAGATGCGCCTCAAGGGACCGGCCATCGAGACCATCAAGCTCGACGCCTCCTTCGACGCCGCCGACCAGCTCGACACGGGCGACCCGCTGGCGACCGCATCCGGCATCCAGCCGCAGCTCGCCGCCCTGGAGACGGTGATCTATCCCACCAGCACGCAGCTCCAGCAGGCCAACTCCCTCGCCCAGGCCGGGACGCTGGAGATCGTGCCGATGGATGCTCCGCTGACGCTGTTCGTATGGAGCAAGGAGCGCATCATCCCGGTCAAGATCACCGAGTTCAGCATCACCGAGGAGATGTTCGACTCCAGCCTGAACCCGATCCAGGCCAAGGTCAGCCTGGGGATGCGGGTGCTGACGATCGACGACATCGGCTACTCATCGGTGGCCGGCAGCATTTACCTGACCTACCAGCAGCGCAAGGAGCAGCTGGCGGCGAGTGCCCCGGCGGGCTCGCTTTCCGCGTTCGGCATCAGCGCGGTGCTCGGCTAATGGACACCGCCGCCCTTTTGCAGCAGCTCTTCAACGCGGGCGCCATCAACCAGCAGAGCTACGGCCCGGAGAGCCGCTACTACGGGCTGCCGCTGCTCACCCAGACCACGCCCGCCGGCACCCAGATCAGCTACGTGTCCCGCCGCTTCATCCCGCCGCCAGAAGACTTCGCCCTGCTGCAGCGCTACCGGGTCAAGCAGGGAGACCGGATAGACGTCATCGCCGCGTCGACCTTCGGTAACCCGCTCTCGTACTGGCAGATCTGCGACGCCAACCTGGCGCTCGAGCCGGACGACGTCACGGCGGTGCCCGGCGCCTTCATCGTCATTACGCTGCCGGCCGGCGTGCCAGGGGCGTGACGGCAATGTTCAGGGGCGTGAACCTCACCTTGATGATCGGCCCGGCCGTGCCGGTGCCGGTTTCCTCGGACGTCCTTGATGCCGTGGAGTCGGTGAAGGTCATGAGCCAGGCCACCGGCACCAGCGGCTTCGAGCTGGTGTTCAAGATCAGCGTGCAGTCGCCGCTGCAGACCCTGTTCCTGGTAGGCGCCGGGGCTTCCATCCCGCTAGTGCGGGTGGTGATCGCGGTGACGGTCAGCGGCCAGACCAGCGTCCTGATGGACGGGGTGATGACCGACCACAGCGTCTCGCCTGACGCTAAGGAAGGATCCACCACGCTCACCATCAAGGGCGAGGACCTGTCCCGGGTGATGGACTACGTAGACTTCTCCGGGCTGCCCTTCCCCGCGATGCCCGCCGAGGCGCAGGTGCTTGCGTGCCTGGCCAAGTACGCCCTGTTCGGCGTGGTGCCGATGGTGATCCCCAGCGTGGCGATCGACGTCTCGATCCCGACCATGCAGATCCTCCGCCAGCAGGGCACCGACCTGGAGCACGTCCGTCGGCTGGCCGACATGGTGGGCTATGTCTTCTACCTCGTCCCCGGGCCGGCCGTCGGCTCGAGCGTGGCGTACTGGGGTCCGCAGATCAAGTGGGGCGCGGTCCAGCCCGCCCTGGCGATCGACGCGGACGCCTCGAGCAACGTCGATTCGCTGTCGTTCTCGTTCAACAACGAGGACAAGTCGCTGCCGATCCTGATCATCCAGGAGCCCATCACCAAGGCGCCCATCCCCATCCCGGTCCCGGACATCAACCCGCTGACCCCGCCGCTGGGCGCCGTGCCGCCGATCCCGAAGCACTTCCCGATCATCAGCGGCGTCGCCAAGCTGCCGCCGGTGCGGGCGCTGCTGATCGGCCTGGCCAAGGACGCGCAGGCGGCGGACGCGGTCACGGCGACCGGCTCGCTTGACGTGCTGCGCTACGGCCAGGTGCTCGGCGCCAGGAGCCTGGTCGGGCTGCGCGGGGCCGGGATGGCCTTCGACGGCCTCTGGTACGTGACCGGCGTTACCCACGAGCTGAAGCGCGGCGAGTACAAGGAGCAGTTCACCCTGTCCCGCAACGGGCTGGTCTCGACCTTGCCCTCGGTGGCGGTGTAGGCGTGAGCGGCGGTATAGGCGTGAGCGGCGGGAGGACCTCATGAGCAACGGACTGGCGACCCAGGACAGCGGCTCCAACACGGCCGGCCGGCTGGGCCAGAAGTACTACGGCAAGTACCGCGGGACGGTTCTCGACAACGTCGACCCGATGCAGATAGGCCGCATTATGGCGATGGTGCCTGACGTCTCCTCGCTGCTGCCCACGTCATGGTGCATGCCCTGCGTGCCGGGCGCGGGCCTGCAAGCGGGAATGCTAGTGGTGCCCGCCATCGGGGCGGGCGTGTGGATCGAGTTCGAGCAGGGCGACCCCGACTACCCGATCTGGACCGGGTGCTTCTGGGGGAGCGCGGCCGAGGTGCCCGATCTCGTCGACCTGTCGCCGCCGGGGCTGGCGTCGCTGACCTTCCAGACCACGCTGCAGAACGGCATCGTGGTCAACGACGACCCGAGCCCGGCGGGCGGCATCGTCCTGAAGAGCACCACCGGCGCCGCCATTATCGTCAACGACACCGGCATTTACATCTCCAACGGCCAGGGTGCCACGATCACGCTGGTCGGACCTACCGTAGCCATTAACGTCGCCGCGCTGGTCGTCACATGAGCGGTCCCCTCTTCCACGTCGGTGCCGTCGCGATGTGCCCCCATGGCGGCCAGGTGACCACGATCAGCGCCAACACCCAGGTGCTGGTGAGCGGGATGCCGGTGGCCTTGGCCACGGACCAGTTCATCGTGGCCGGCTGCGCCTTCATGGTGGGCTCGGAGCCGCAGCCCTGCGTGCAGGTGCAGTGGATGGTGCCCACCGTCGAGACGCTGGTGACCGGCCAGCCCGCCGTCACCGCCGTCAGCACCGGGCTCTGCATCGCGGCCAACGGCGTCCCGAACGGGCCGGCGATCGTGGCGTCCACCCAGCTCCGGGTGGTCGCGTCATGACCTACCCGACCCAGCAAGCGCCGATCGCCGCGCCCTTGCACTTCGACGGGCGCGGCCGCACCGCGCAGACCCCGGCGGATCAGCACCTGCGTGACCTGATCGAACAGGTCTTGCTCACCGCGCAGGGCGAGCGCGTCATGCGCCCCACCTTCGGCAGCGGCGTGCTGCAGCTCGCCTTCGCCCCGAACAGCGACCAGCTCGCCGCGGCGCTGCAGATGCTCGTCCAGGGCGCCCTGCAATCCGGACTCGGCGACCTCATCGAGGTGGCCGGCGTCTCCATCGACCAGGACGACGGCTCGCTCACCATCAGCGTCGAGTACACCGTGCGCAGCACCGGCGAGTCCACCACCGCGACCTTCGCGCAACTGTCATGACCAGCGACGACCGGCGTACCGCGCTGCTGGAGGCCAACACCGTCAACGGCGTGGACTTCGTCGAGATCGACCCCGCCGACGGGGCCACCCTGGTGGTCCACTTCATCTTGAACCTGCCCGGCTCGCCGGACGAGCAGAACCCGGTGCCCGCGGACCCGTCCGACGCGCTCACTGCGGCCGACTTCCAGATCACCGGCGGGGAGCGCATCACCGGCATCCAGGTCGTGTCCGCCGAGCCCCGGCCAGGCACGTATAACCAGATGAACGTCGTGGTCTCGCCCATCGGGGACTTCTCCGTCTACACGCTGACGCTGCTGACCACTCCGACGCCCCCGGCGAAACCGGCGACCCCGCCTGGCTTTGATCCGGCGTCGGCCTCGGCGAACTTCATCTTCCACATCGACTGCGCCAGCGACTTCGACTGCGCCGCGACCGTGGCGTGCCCACCGGACATCGTGACCCCGCCGCCCATCAACTACCTGGCCAAGGACTACCCCGGCTTCGTTCAGGTGATGCTCGACCGGCTTTCGCTGCTGGCGCCGCTGTGGCAGGAGCGCAACCCAGCCGACCTCGGGGTCGCCATCGTCGAGATGCTGGCCTACGTCGGAGACCAGCTCAGCTACCGCCAGGACGTGATCGCCACCGAGGCCTACCTCGGCACGGCCCGGCTGCGCACGTCGGCCCGGCGGCACGCCCGGCTGGTCGATTACCAGATCGGCGAGGGCGCCAACGCCCGGGCCTGGCTCCAGATCCAGCTCGGCGACGCGGCCGACGGGATCGTGTTGCCCGCCGGTACCCGCTGCGCCACGCTGTTCCCCGGGGCGAACGCGCCGTTCCTCGCGAACGAGAGCCTCGCGTACCAGCAGGCGATCAACGCGGGAGCGGTGTTCTTCGAGACCACGGCGAAATCCGACCCGCTGTCGGCTTCGCTCGCCAACATGCTGCTCTACGCCTGGAGTGATCCGCAGTCCTGCCTCGTGCCCGGGGCCACTCACGCCACCTTGTTCGGCGCGTTCGACGCGCTGGCCACGGGCATGGTGCTGATCCTGGCCGAGACGGCGGGCCCGGTCACCGGAGACTCAGCCGACGCCAACCCCGCCTACCGTCAGGCAGTTCGGCTTACCAGCGTCGCGGTGGCGACGGATCCGATGAATGCACAGGCCATCACCGAGATCGACTGGGCCGCCGCGGACGCCCTGACCTTTCCGCTGTGCGTGAGCGTGGCCGCCGCGTGGGGCAATATCGTGCTGGCCGACCAGGGCCGCAACGTCGGCGGGTCGAGCGACCCGACCAGCACCGGACCGGAGACCGTCGGCACCGTGCCGCCCGCGGGCCAGGGCCCGTTCCGGCCGAGCCTGGCCAGCGCCCCCCTCACCTTCGCCGCCCTCGTGCCTGACGCGACCCAGCCCGCCGTCGCCGCGGTCGGCCCGCAGGGCATGCCGGTGCCTGTCGTCACTCTCACCAGCGTGGACGACGCCGGCGGGAACGCCACCACGTGGTTGGTGACCGAAGACCTGCTCGACGCCGGCATCGGCCCGACGACACCAGTATTCGTTCCGGAGATCGAAACCGACGGTACCGCCTACCTGCTGTTCGGTGACGGGATCAACGGGATGCAGGCTGAATCGGGCACCACCTTCAGCGCTGTGTACCGGACCGGGAACGGCACCGCGGGCAACGTCGCCGCGAACGCTATCACCCTCATCGACCTGCCCAGCGGCGTGCCGTCCGGGGCCGCCGGCGTGACCGGTGTCAGCAACCCGCTGCCCGCCTGGGGCGGTGTGGACCCCGAGACCGTCGATCATGTCCGGCAGAGTGCGCCGGCCGCCTTCCGCACCCAGCAGCGGGCGGTCACCGCCGCCGACTACCAGGCCCTGGCCATGCAGTACGCGGGCGTGCAGCAGGCCGCCGCCACGCTGCGCTGGACGGGGAGCTGGCACACGGTCTTCATCACCATCGAACGGGACCAGCAGGCGCCGCTGGGGGTCAGCTTCATCGACGGCCTGCAGGCCTACCTCGACGGCTACCGGATGGCGGGCGTCGACCTCCAGATCGAGGACGGGATACAGGTGCCGCTGCTGATCCAGATGTCGGTGTGCGTACAGCCGGACTACGTCGCCATCGACGTCGAGCAGGCCTTGCTGACGGTGTTCAGCAGCCAGGTTCAGCCCGATGGGACGCCGGGCCTGTTCAGCCCGGCGCGCCTGGAGCTCGGCCAGCCGTTCTACCTGAGCCCCCTGATCGCTGCCGCGCAGCGGGTCGACGGCGTGGCGTCGGTGCAGATCCTGACGTTCGAGCGGCAGGACCAGCCGAGTAGCGCGGGGCTGACGGCCGGCGTTCTGATCCCGCAGCGGCTTGAGTTCTTCGTCCTCGACAACGACCCGAATTATCCCGAACGTGGCCGGTTCGACCTCACGGTACAGGGGGGGCTTTGACCGAGCAGACGTCCTGCGGGTGCTGCGCCGGTCCTGCGGCGCAAACGCCCGCCACGATCGACAACCGGGCCGGTCTCAGCGCGATCGCCTACCGGTCGGGCACGTGGGCGCAGTTCAAGGCGAGCATGCTGGACGCGCTGTCGACCACGCCCGCCCTGGCCGGGCTGCAGACCCGCAGCGACGACGACTTCACCATAGCCCTGCTGGACTCCTGGGCCGTTGTCTGCGACATCCTGACCTTCTACGCCGAGCGGATCGCCAACGAGAGCTACCTGCGCACCGCGACCGAGCTGGTCTCGGTGGGCGAGCTGGCTAAGCTCATCGGCTACAAGCTGCGCCCGGGCCTGGCGGCCAGCACGGCGCTGTCGTTCACGATGGACACGCCTCTGCTCACGCCGCCGGGGCCGAGCAATCCGCCAAGCGGGTCGCCGACCTCGATCGCGCTCGGCACCGGCACCCAGGCGCAGACCGTCCCCGACCCCGGAGCGCAGCCGGCCACCTTCGAGACCATCGCGCCGATCTGCGCCCGGGCCGAGTGGAACGCCATCGCCCCGCGCCTGACGCTGCCCTCTGCGCCTGTCATGGCCGACGCCGGAGCCGACGCCGACGGCTACGTTCGCCTCGCCAGCCTGGCGACCGCGGTCAAGGTCGGCGATTCCCTGCTGGTCGTCGCCGCCGGTACCGCGGACTGCCCGCAGCTCCCGCAGCTCCAGCAGGTGGCATCGGTCGAGCCGGACACCGCGACCAAGACCACCATGATCGATTTCGGACTGAACGCCCCCCTGCAGAGCGCCGCATCACCGCCCACGGCCCAGGGAGCAGCGGCGGCAGGCGCGTCGCTCAACGACACGTTCCTGTGGAACAGCGTGAAGGGCTTCGTGTGGCCGGATCAGAGTCAGCTCACCGCGTTCGGCACGGCGCAGGGCTGGTCGATAGCCGCCCTGGAGGACGGGATCAACGCCCTGCAGGGCTCGCAGCCACCGGTCAGCGCGGCGCCGATCAGCGTCTACGCGATGGGGATCGACGCGGCGCTCTTCGGCCACAACGCCGTGTACTGGTACACGATCCCGTTGACCCTGCAGGCAGGAAACGCCACCGGCTGGGCCGGCTACACCAACTGGGATTGCGACTACACGCTGGCCGACATTCCCAGCTACGTCGCGAACGGGGCGGTAGATCTCGACAACGTCTACCCGGTGGTCGTCGGTGACCAGGTGGTCCTGCAGGACGGCGACTCCGTCTTTCCGACTACCGTGGCCACCGTCCAGGTGCTGACCCGCACCGGCTACCTGATGTCGGCCAAGGTGACCAGCATCACGCTGGCCGCGACGCCCAACGCCTGCGATTTCGGGCTGCGCACCACCCGGGTGCTGGTGCAGAGCGCCCAGCTGCCCGTCGCGGACGTGATGCTCTGTGACCCGGTCGCCGCCGGGCCGCTGACGCTCGACGGCGCCTACCTGTCGCTGGCCGTCGGCCAGCTCGTGGCGCTGACCGGGGTACGGAACGACAAGCAGGGCGAGACGGACAGCGAGGTGGTTGCCATCGCCGGGCTCAGCCTGGTGGACGGCTACACGAGGGTGACCTTCAACCCCGAGCTGACCGGGACCTACGTGCGCTCGACCGTCACCATCGACGCTAACGTCGCGCCCGCCACCCACGGGGTGACGACCACCGAGATCCTGGGCAGTGGCAATGCGTCGCAGACCTTCCAGAGGTTCCCGCTCAAGCAGTCGCCGCTCACCTACGTCAGCGCAACCACCCCCTCAGGGTCGGCGTCGACCCTAGTGGTCCGGGTCAACGGCGTGGCCTGGACCGAGGTCGACTGGCTCTACGGCTCCGGGCCCGCCGACCAGGTCTACACGGTGCTCGCCGGAGCCGACGGCAACACGTACGTGCAGTTCGGCGACGGTTTCACCGGCGCCCTTCCCGGGTCGGGCACGAACAACATGCAAGCCACCTACCGGTACGGTACCGGCAGCGCCGGGCTGGCGCGGGCCGGCCAGATCTCCACCCTGCTCAGCCGCCCGCTCGGGCTGAAGGCCGTCACCAACCCCCTGGTGGCCAGCGGCGCGGCGGATCCCGAGACGATCGACCAGGCACGGCCCAACGCCCCGAGCAGCGTCATGACCATCGACCGCATCGTCTCCCTGGAAGACGTGGGCGACTTCGCCGCGGCCACCGCCGGGATCGCCAAGGCAGCGGTGAACTGGATCTGGGACGGCTCCCGGTACGTCGCGTGCGTGACCGTGGCCGGTCCGGGCGGGGCAGCCGTCGCGACCGGCACGGCCCAGTACACCAACCTGCTGGCCGCGATGGTCGGCGCCAGCGACGGCACCCTCCCGGTGACGCTGTGCGGCTACGTACCGGTGACCTTCACCGTTGCCGCCACCATCACCCCGGACCCGACGCTCATTTCCACCGATGTGCTGGCCGCGGTCAAGACCGCCCTGGCCACGACCTTCTCTTTTGCCAGTCGCGCCTTCGGGCAGCCCGTCTTTTCCAGCGAGGTGATCGGCACCGTGCAGAACGTGCCCGGCGTCGTGGCCATGACCCTGGACAGCTTCAGCTTCTCCGGAGCGGTCGGGGCCGGTCCGCTTGATCCCCTCCCCGCCTTGGCCCCGACGCTGGGCGTCCAGGGACTGGTCGGAGCGGAGCTGCTTACCCTCCAGCCAGGCCCGCTGCCCAACGTGGTGCTGGCCTCATGAGTACTTCCACCGACGCGGAAGCGCTCTACGCCCTGCTCCCGGCGTTCGTCCGGCTGCGGGACCAGACCCAGGGCGGCGGGGCGCTGCAGGCCCTGGTCGGGGTCATCGCCGAGCAGGCGCAGGTCGTCAGCGCCAGCCTCGACCAGCTCTACGACGACCAGTTCATCGAGACGTGCGCCCTGTGGGTGGTCCCGTACATCGGCGACCTGATCGGGTTCACCCCGCTGCGGCCGCTCGGTCCCGGCCAGCCGTCCGCCACCCGGGCCGAGGTGGCGGACACCATCGGCTACCGCAGGCGCAAGGGAACGCTGGCCATGCTGGAGCAGCTCTGCTCCGACGCCACCGGCTGGCCGGGGATGGCGGTGGAGTACTTCACCCGCCTGTCGACCACCCAGTATGTCCGCAACCACCTGCGGCTGGACAACACCATCGTGGACGTGCACTCGCCGATTACGGCATTCGACGCCGGGAGCGCCTTCGACCTGCCGCCGCGCAGCGTGGACGTCCGCCGGATCGACAGCGGGCGCGGCCGGTACAACATCCCCAACATCGGGCTGTTCGTCTGGCGGCTGGCGCCGTACGCCAACTTCGGCCATCAGGCGTTCGCCGTGGGACCGAACCGGTACACCTTCGACCCCTTCGGCGGCGACGTGCCCCTGGTGAACCTGCCGGCGGTGACCGATAGCAGCTTCGCCCTCACCGGCCGCGTGAACCTGCCCTTCTTCCTCCAGCGCTACCCGCTCTATACCAACGAGCAGCCCTACGCGGCGCCGGCCCCGCAGCCACCGCCGCCGCCACTGCCGGCGCTCCCACCGCCACCGCCGGCGCCGGGGCCGACGCAGCCGCCGGTCGGGATAGCGGTGAACGGGACGGCGGAAACGACCATCCTCTGGTGTGACCTGTCCAGCTGGGCGCCGCCGACCGCGGCCGGGTCCGTGGCCGTCGACCCGGTGCTCGGCCGCCTGGTCTTCGCCACCGCCACGGCGCCCGCGGCCACGGACCCAGTCACCGTGAACTACACCTACGCCTTCAGCGGCGACTACGGAGGCGGGGCCTACGACCAGCCGGTTCCCGCCGCCGAAGCGCAGCTTACGGCCACGGAGGTCACGGCCGCGGAGCTGCCGACCGCCACCGGTCAGCTGATCGAGATCACCGACAGCGGGATCTACCCGGGCGACCTCGAGCTGTCCCCGGATGACGGCCTGCTCGTGGTGCGAGCCGGCCCGCTGCAGCGCCCGGTAGTGACCGGTGATCTCACCATCAACGCCACGGCGGACGCCAGCGTGACGCTGCGGGGGCTGGGGATCGGCGGGTCGCTCATCATCCTCGGCAGCAGCCCGCTCACCGTCCGGCTGGAGCACTGCACGGTACGCGGCGGTGCCACCTGGTCCTCGGCCGCGGTCAGCGGGACCCTGGTCATCGACCACAGCCTGTGCGGCGCGGTCGAGGTCAACCCTGACCTCGACGTGACGATCTGTGACAGCGCGCTCGACGCGGGTTCGGATACGGCCCCGGCGCTGTCGGCCGGACCGGGCGGGCCGGCCGGCAGCATCACCATCGCCCGCAGCACGATCCTCGGGACGGTGGCGGCCCGGACCATCCCGTTGCTGGAGAACAGCATCGTCACGGGCTCGGTCGTCTCGACCGAGCGCCAGGCGGGGTGCCTGCGTTACAGCTTCGTGCCGCTGCCCGGGAGCCAGACGCCGCAGCGGTTCCGCTGCCAGCCGGACCTCGAGATCAACACCGAGGTGGCTGCGGCCAGCCCCGGGCTCACCACCGCCCAGCTCACCGCCATCCAGACCTCGGTGCAGGACTGGCTGCTGCCGGCCTTCACCAGCCGCAGCCCAGGCCAGCCCGGGTACCTCCAGCTCGCCGATGCCGCGCCGGACCAGATCCGCTCCGGCGCCGACGAGGAGGACGAGATGGGGGTGTTCTACGGGCTGTTCTCAGCCCGGCGGGAGAGCAACCTTAGCTACCGGCTGAACGAGTACCTGCGCATCAGGCTTGAGGCCGGGATCATCCATGCGACGTGAACGAAGAGAGGGGGTGGCACTGCGGTGAAAGGTGATTTCAGCCGTTTCACGTTCGCCGAGGAGAATCACTACCGGCGAGTGCTCATGCAGCAGGGCCGCGTGGAGATCGACGCCGACGGCAACGAGCAGATCGCCATCGATAGCTACCGTGCCGCCACCACCGCGACCGACGTCATCGGCCAGGCCGGATACCCGATGGGAACGCTGCCCAACGGGAACCCCGTGGGCGGCTTCGCGCTCGGGCTGAACGAGGCGGGCACCGATGTCACGATCTCGTCGGGCCGCATGTACGTGGACGGCCTGCTGGTCGAGAACGACACCCCGGACGCGACGCTGCTCGCCCAGCCCGACATGCCAGGGGCGACGACGCTGACCGCGTTCGGCGCCGCCCAGCCCGGCATCTACGTGGCCTACCTCGACGTCTGGGAACGGCTCATCACCGCGCTGGACAACCCGGCGATCCGGGAGAGCGCGCTGGGCGGCGCGGACACCTCCGTGCGCACCAAGCTGGTCTGGCAGCTGAAGCTGGCTTCCCTCGGGGCGGCTCCCGGCTCCGGGACGCCCCTGCCCAGCTGCGCGAGCGCGGGGGAGCCGTGGCTGGCGGCCGCGGCCAGCACCGGCACGCTCGCCGCCGGGTCAGCGCCCCCCGGCGCGAGCATGCCTTGCAGCCTGCCCCCCGAGACCGGGTACCAGCGGCTGGAGAACCAGCTCTACCGGGTGGAGATCCACCAGCCAGGACC
>Ga0187883_10001876_pt1 | contig 12729 bp, 12 predicted proteins | sample June2016WEW_20_1_2_FD_132966 | JGI IMG/M metagenome (GOLD analysis project Ga0187883, IMG submission 132966) | Peatland microbial communities from SPRUCE experiment site at the Marcell Experimental Forest, Minnesota, USA - June2016WEW_20_10 | ecosystem: Environmental > Terrestrial > Soil >...
GCGCATCGAGCGGACGGCGCACCCGGTTCCGTCAGGCGACGTTTCCGCAGATCAGAGGGACTATGTGGTCAGGGGCGGGGTCGAACCGCCGACCTTCCGCTTTTCAGGAGGCTTTGCAGGTCCAGGCGAATCCATCACTGGCCGCCTGAGCGGGCCATACGACTTGTTTGCTCCCCCTGGCATCCACGTTCAGCGCCGTGCATCCACAGCCGTTGTTAGCACGGCGTTAGCAAGATCGATAGTCCCAGGTTCGCTGGCCTGCATCGGTTGCCGGTGGCAGCTTGGCCTACATGAAACTTGACAACTCAACAGTGTGAAGGTGGACGGGTTGGGCGACAGCCTCGCGGTGGTGATCACTGGTCCAGTCTCGCGCTTGACACGGAAACGGCTTAGACTAGAACTTGCGTTCGATTCATGAAGAGGTTTCGCTCTAACTGGTTAAGAAGCGACATGGCCCGCTCCGCGTGTCGGCTTGATACGACCCGGACCAGCTGCTCTTATAGTTTCGTTCCCTCAACTGAGGGACCGGATCTAGAAGCCCACGCCAGGAGCGCTCGTGCCCCAGCCAATCCCAGAACACAACGACGACTGCGAGGAACGACTCGCAGAGCTGGGCGTCCAGCTCGCCCAGCTTCACGACGCTCTTCGCGTCGGAGAGGAGGCACGGAGGCTTACGACCGCGAACGATCCCCGCAACGCGGCGGGTACCCAGGACTACTCCCGGCGCATCCGCATCCTGCGCGAACGGAAGATCACCGACGACGGCTGGGCACGCCTCGACCTGAACATGCTGCCCCTCGTCGCCAATCCGGCCCGGACCATCGCCATCGGCGTCCTGTTGGGCGACTATCGAACCGGATGGCCTGGGCCCTATCATCCCCGTAGCAGGCGTCCCGTAGGCGAAGGCAAGATCAGGCTAATTGCCCGTAACCAGCAGCAATTGACGTTGTTTCCAGAAACATACGACCCGCAGGAGGTTGATCTTGATTCGGAAGATCTCTCACGGTTGCAGACCTGGTTCCTGATTAGCTACCGCCGTCTGTTTGGTGATCACGTAACCATTAGCGCAGAGCTTTCTCTGCCCTCCGAGACTGGAGAGACCAGGTTCATTACCAGGTATGCGCGGCGCATACCGCTTCCAGAGCTTCGCTTCGAAGGCGTCATTCCGTACACGGACGAGGACGAGGACGGCGGAGAAGGCGAATACGAGGTCCCCGTCGACGAGAAGTAGAAGAGTCATGACCTACAGGAAGGTCGAAGGTCTCCTTGTTTACAGCGTCCCGTATGACCCTCGCGCGGAAGCGCCGCGGGCTTACCCTCGTGGAGGTTGCTGAACGCGTAGCGATTACTGCGCAGAGCGTCTCGAACTATGAGAATGGACGGCAAGTCCCCTCAGTGCAGGTATTGGATAGCATCGCAGAGACTCTCGGATTCCCAGTCTCCTTCTTTCACGCGCCTGAATTTGAGCCACTAACGACTGATCAGGTTTCATTTCGTGCCCGTAGTAAGCTACCTGCACGCAAGAGGGATATCGCCCTGAGCGTAGGACGGCTTGCAATCGAGTTTCATGACTGGATGAGCAAGCGGTATCACCTCCCGCTCTCAGACCTGCCCTCACTCAATAAGCCTGATCCTGAAACCGCTGCAGGTATAGTCCGCGCAAGATGGAATCTAGGTTCCGCACCGATAGGCAATACTGTACATCTTCTGGAGTCACATGGAGTCCGAGTCTTTTCTCTTGCCCCAGAGTACTCCGATGTGGACGCCTTCTCCTTTTATAACGATGGCGTGCCGTTTGTCTTCTTGAATACTATGAAGACTGCCGAGCGGGGCAGATTCGACGCTGCCCACGAACTGGGTCACCTTGTCTTGCACGGTCAAGGTTGCGATCTCACGCGAATACAGGCCGAACAAGAGGCCAACGATTTCGCGAGCGCGTTCCTGATGCCTCGTGAAAGTGTAGTGGCGCATATGCCTGCGTCACCGCTCGTCGATCAGATACTGACGGGGAAGAAGATCTGGAACGTTGCCGCACTTGCTCTCGCATACAGATTGCACGACATTGGCATGCTGTCTGACTGGCACTACAGAACTACCTGCATGGAGTTGGGACGCCGCGGCTACCGGACTAAAGAGCCGGACGGCATTCAAAGAGAGAGTTCGCAGCTGCTAACCAAGGTGTTCCTTTCTCTCCGGAAAAGAAGAGTCTCGATTAGTGATGTAGCACGTGAGCTCGCGGTTAGCCCGGAAGATCTGAATAGCTATGTTTTCGGGCTGGTGCTAACCGTTCTTGAGGGACACCATGCAGGTGGCGGAGAGACTGACCGGCCGACGCTAAGGCTGGTAGAGACAGCTTCTCGTCCTAGTCGCGGGTTAACGGACGGCAGATCCCGCATTTTGTACTAGCTAACTCGTTCTATGTATTACGAGGAGGATTCGGCATGTCCATCGAGGTACAAGGATAGCTGTATATCCTGCTCCCGGCCCTTCGGTCCGGTCGAGTCCACGGTGATCCAGCGCCGGTATTAGCAGGATCGGGCTCTCGGGCTCACGGCTCCGGAAGTATTAGTCGAGATTTTCGAACACAGGCTTCGGCGCTATAACACTCGTTCGCTGTTCATTGATATGAAGCCACGGCGGGGCTTCAACCGATAGCAGTTTATGTTCAATACCGATTAGATTCTGCTGGGCCGCATCATTAAGTGCCGCTTCGATTTCAAGGACTTTAGCGGTCGGATACTTTTCCATCTGCCCTTGAAGGCGTTCGCCTTTGGCTGTCGGCTTCATGTAGTACGGGGGACGCTCATGTCTGCCAAGGGTGCAAATGCCCGCCGCGACCGACCAATACGCGTCATTAAATAGTCCCATAAAGCCGTTCGGATCCGGAAAGGCTACTATCCACATTCTGAGATCCTGGTCATACCGCACCCCAGATTGCAGGCCCTTGGCTTCTGGAACCACACCTACCCTCAGTCCCCGCCCAGGTTCTAGCAGTTTCCAGTTGCTCTTTATCGTAACCGCTGCATAGCGCGATGAAACTTCATTGCCAAGAAATAGGTCAGTCTTCCATACTTGTCGGATACGTTCGGAAAGAAACAACTCGGCAGATTTTCCTTTTGCGGCAATTCTAACCCAGGGACCAAAGTCGAAGGGTCGGCCACTACCATCCGGGAGAAGCTTCGCTTCTTCGCCCGCATGCTCTACCACCGCCTCGAGGAAACCAAGATACTTAGCTCTCTCATAACCAAACAGAAGAGAGGTTGGAATGGAATCTCGCTTGAATACTCGCGGCGACGCTCGTGAAAGAGCATGCGAAAGCATTTCTGTTGTTCGTGGCTCGCGGCCCACCACGGCTTCGTGAACGGCCCATTCGAAGCCATCACCGCGCATTCCTTTGTCGCGGTCCAGCCGTGCCACCTTGGCGAGCTGCCTCATGGTGACATCAGCTCGGTCGCAGTTCAAATCCATGAGATCATCTGGCGTGAGCTGGTCAAGCTGCGCGCGAATGATTGACCGTGCCACGGCGTACAATGCACGGCCATATTCATCCACTGGTTCGCGTTGCGCCAGGAACGTTACGGCACTTCCTGCCTTCGGACTCTTAACCCCCGTCATGGCTGCTCATTATAGCGGGTGGCGGAGGTTGGTGGATTGGCATCACTTCTCCCTCCCTAGCGCAACTGTAAGCCGCCGAGGTTTGCCGCGCGCTCGCCGGGGCTGGCCTTCGGCCTGACCCTCGCCGTCAGGCCCGCCGGGGCGGTAGAGGCTCCAGGGTCAACAGCGCGCCGAAGGCGCGTCGGGCGCAGCGCGATGCGAAGCACTGACCGGTTCGTCCGAATGATCCCTCGCTTGTAAGGTACGTCCGAGTTGTCGGAAACCATCGCTGGCCTGGGTGTCCGCTTCTCCCATGGTCGGTCGATGTAGACCTGGTTCCGCCCGCGTTGTGGTCAGACATGGTGGTCAGCCTGGGCCCGCACCAGTTCGCGACTGCCTGCTGACGAAACCCACCCAGGGCGTCCTGCATCGTCGCACTTCTCCCTGACGCGGCCATAACTGTGCGGGCTTCTCATCCGGGCTCTCCTGTGATGTCATGATGATCATGCAGGGCACGGTTACCGCAGCCATCGCGGTCGTTGGAACGCTGCTGGGATCGGTTATTACTTACTTGTTTCAACGCAAGACTACTCAGCAACTTGAGATGTCTGCCTTTCAGCGGCAGCTTCGATCGGAACGCGCCATCGCCTATAGCGATTTCGCCGAAGCAGTAAGGATGGACCTTCGAGGCTGGGATAACTGGTGGTTTCGCAAGCATAGGAGCCGAAGAAGGCGGCCCGCATACGACGCTTTGATGAAGGCATACGATCTCGACAGCGCGACCTATCATGCATTGGCGCGCGTTCAACTGGTGGCGAACAACAGTGAATTGTTAAAGTCGGCTCGACACGTCTATGAAATGACTCACAAGCTACGCGACGCATCTACGGCCACTGAGCTGGGTGCGAGGGCTGATGCAGCAGACGAAGCTCTGGAAGACTTTCTTCAGCTTGCGTCACGTGAAGTCCAACAGCTTCCCTCTAGCGGAGGATTGACGGGATGATCACTTGTTTGCAAAATCCGCTCAGGGTGTCCCGTACCGTCCGTGGCCTCGGGCGACCGCTTCTGCCGGTCTGCTGAGATCCGCCGGAATCCGGGCTCGTTGGTGTCAGCTATGGGTGTCAGCCGTCTTGCGGCCTCTTCGTCCCGAACTAGCGGCGCCGCTGGGCGTTTGGCCGTCGTCCCAGCTACGTAGCTCGGTGTGCTGGCGGTCGTGGCAGGTGGCGATTGTCAGGGGCGTTGCTGTACTTCCGCGCTGTACTGTGTGCTGCATTAGCAGCTCGGGTCGCGCCCGTCGGGATCGGTTCGAGCTGGACCAACGCCCGTTGATCGGCCTTACCTGGACGGCACCGTACGGTGGTGAACTGCAACCCGAACTGCAACCGCGGTCTGTCGGCTTGGGAAGTCTGGGGCGCTGTGGCGTCGTCATCCACGGCCTATGGCCTGACACCGTAGCGCTCCATCAGTTGCGGGATGCGGTCCCAGTGGAAGGTCAGCCCATAACGGGCATGGAGCGCTCCCTGAGCCTCCCGCCGCTCTTGCTCACTCATCGACGCGTCGGTCATCGTGGCGGCGAGCTCGTCGTAGAAGCGGCTGAAGGTGGCCGGAACATGAATCTCCATGAGCCGGGCGGGCTCGCCGCCGGAGTTCCAGAAGGCATGGGGCACTCCACGAGGCTTGATGACATAGCTGCCGGGTGTGGCTGTAACGACTTCATCCCCGACCTGGAACATTACTTCCCCGGCCACGACGTAGGAGCATTCATCTTCCCGGCTATGGGTATGCGGCGGGATGAGCCCGCCAGCAGCTATCTCGCCCTCCATGATCAGCAGGCCGCCTTCCAGACGTCCCGCGTCCACCTTGTGGACCATGTTCATCCCGTGAACCAGCGCGCCCTCACCGGGCCGGATGACAATCGGATCGTCTGCGTCGTGGCCCATGATCGCCCTCTCGCCTGCTGCGTCACCCGGTGGAATTTGCACTACCAGGACTCTAGTTGGCCTCGCAGCAGAGGCGGGGCAGTTGTCAGCAGCAGCTCCAACCTTCTGATCCGTAGCTATCGGCACGCTGCTGCACATGTTCGAAAACTACGCTCTGGCGTGCATGCTAATGGCCGTGGAAGGTGGCCGTATGTGGTGGAGGTTGCTGTACTCTGGTGCTGTACAGCTTTCCGCCCGCGACCATCTAATCCGTAGCAAGATCAGGACCGTCCGTAGTGGTCCGGACAGGTCTCCACGCCCTCGTCGGCCGCCTTCTGGTTCCGGGGCATCCAACGCCATCCATCACTATTGTTAGCAACCGCGTTAGCAAGGCCAGCTCACGACAGCCTGATCCCCTGCTTGCAAAACACAGGCGCGGCCCAGGACCGCAGCTGCTTGCCCAGCTGCTCCGCCTGTCCACAATCGCGCGGGGTTGGGTTGTGCGCTCGGGTTGCTGTACTTCACTGCTGTACAGCGCTCGCCCCCAGCCCCGTGGACATCACCAATTAAAGATCTGTAGATCATCGGCCGACGACCATCCGCTTTTCAGGATTAAGGATGACAGTCCAGAGCTGACCATGCTCGTCTCTGTTCCTGCTTAGCATGCGATAGTAGCCGCCGTGGACGAAGGCATACGAACATGAATAAGACTAGGAATGAGACTACCTTTCAAGGCTGCTCGTATAGGTTGACCGATCTACATGAAGCTTGAGGGCGTCCTGTTCACAACCCCCATGGTCATTCTGCGCCTAGCGGCGATGCCAGCTCGGCGCCTCGCACCTCGGCAATGTCAACTCAATAGTGTGGCTCAACAGGTAGTGACTGACTGTTGTCGCTAGGCTATGAGCCGTACGACGCGCGTCTCCGCCGTCTCGGGAGTCTCGGGAGTCTCGGGAGTCTCCGATCATCGCGTTGATCTCAGTCCACCTGTTGTCAGTTGCGACCCGCGAGGACGCTGCGCGCCCCGTGGCCCTGATCGTCGCCAGGACCGCGTCAGTTTTGACGTCCTTTAGCGCCTGCCTATAGTCCCGCAGCCAAGTCGCGTTGCGGGACTGCCAGCGCTGCATGTCTGACCTTGGAACGACGGCCTGTTTGTGTCCGCCCGGTCCCACTGCTGTGACGCTAGAGTCACTCTGAGTGATGCGACGTTAGTCAAATGCGCCCAAAATGGTTTCGACAATTGCCACAACTCCGCTCCAGTCTTGCTGATGACGCACGCCAGGATCACGATGTGCGCGGCGTACCTTTTCAGGAAAAGCTTTCTGGATACGGATTTTCTCCCTCTTGGCAATTGATCCCTGATAGCTCCGCCGCCCTTCGATGTACCCCTTCCACTGCACTGGCACCAGTTCGCTATTGAGCGCAAGCAGTTCCTGGCCAAGGTACATTTCAAGCGACCCGGCTTTCCCGTTGATGTCCATCAAGACAGGCTGGTCCGACTGGGGACCAAGAGTCGGGTAACTGGTGAGAAGCGGCAGGTCCGGGTAGTGCCTTATGCGATAGCTATCTGGCACTCCGTTCTCCTTTAGCTTTTCCATTGCATCGTATGCTTTAGTATCGTTGTCTGCTATAGCCACCACCCGATTTGCTATGCCCGCGCCAATAAACGACCGTACCAGCTTGACCAAACTGTCCACGCTGCCTTCGGCGTCACCACTAAAATCCATGAAGCGCAGGAAATCGATAAGGTGGGGATGAGTCACACTGACCGCTTCAGTAAGAATCCGTGAGTCACTGGAGCCTTCGGTCAGCACCACCAATGGAGCGTCTCGTGCGAGCCTTTCCTGGCGGGCTTCGCGTGCCTCTTCCGTGATATGCCTCTGTCTGGTGAGCGACCTTTCATACACCAGCGCGTCTAGGTTATAGTGCACCGGCGACTGCTTGTCTTCAGTAAGATCAAGTGCGAGACAAAGGATCGTACGCGCATCCAGTTGCTGGAACACTTGCTCCGGTTCGTGGTAGACCGCCCATCGATTGGAGCTGTTGACATAGCTGCTCAGTTCGTCGAGCAGCGCGCTTGCATCAAGCATCGGGACGACATTGTTATAAAACCGAGACGGGTCGCTCGCATGCCAGGTACGGACAGCCAGCTCCAGCTCGTCCAGCGTCCGCCGGACCGTAAATCCATGCAGCCGTAGCCGGTCGCGGATCTGGCATACCCGCGACACATAGCCATACCGCTCACCCTGGTCCAGCAGTTCTGATTCAGTGAACAGGGCCGCCAGCTCCGGTAGGTAGTGCTCCCGAAGAGGTGGTATCAGGTGGCGGCCTATCTCTATCGAACAGACGGCAACCATGAGCCTATGTTGCCCCCGCACAGGGAGTGGTTCGACCATGCTGGCATCGACCAGGGCCAACACACCGGCAGCCTGGTGTTCACGGCCCCATGTCGCTGACCACTTCGTCCCGAAAGCAGAGCGACACGCGTATAGCCTCCGCCGGTACCGCATGTACCTGCTGGTCGATGTCCACCGGAGTCCGCCAGCGTCCGTCCAAGACCGGAGGGGTTGTCACTCAGTTTGTCACTCAGACTGACGACGATCATGTACAGCGGGCAGGCAGGTGACCGTCTCCGTGTTATCTCACGATGTCAACTGCTGCCATGTAGCACAATCGGCTCTCTCGCCATCAAGCCGGTGGTCGGATGCGGTCGAACTGCCTACCTTCCGTTTTTCAGGATTCAGGATCACCGTCCAAGACTGACCATGTTGGTGTCTAGCTGTGCTGGGCAGCTGACTATCGTCCCAGCCACGCGATGTGGGCAGCCGCAGGCCCTGGCCGGTTCCCCGCCGCAGGGACGGCGCCGACGGGTCCCTGACTACAGGCTTGACGGAGGTGCAAGTAAAGTGCATGTTAGGAACGTCGAGAGGATGTCGTATGCCGCCTGCTGCGCGCCGCCCTGTCGTGCTGCCTGCCTTGCCTGCGCCGGACACGCGCTTGCTCGCCCGGCCGCCGCTTGAGGTTGTCATCTGTGAGGTCCGAGTGATCGCTGAGACTCCTGTCACGCTCGGCGCGGCTCAAGGTCTGCAACTTAAGGAGGCTGCGACTGCCGCAGGTTTCGAGGTGGACCGACTTGAACCAATCGAGCAACAGACGCTCCGCGTGTCGGCTGTCCCTGGAGCGGAGGCTACCCCCTTGGTCGATACGCGGAGTGGTGGATGGAAGCTGACTTCCGATGATGGGTACAGCATTGCCACTGTCTTGCCCGAATCTGTTAACGTGCAGACTACGCGCTATGTGAGTTGGGAGGATACATTTCGACCGCTGCTAACTGGTGCGCTTGCAGCGTTCGCTGATGTTATACGGCCCGCCATCCGCCAGCGAGTTGGGTTGCGGTATGTCGATCGACTCGTCGATCCGGACGCCTCCGCGGCGGTTGCATGGCGTGGCCGCGTGGTGGATGCGTTGTTGGGGCCAATTGCCGATCCGAGTCTGGGTGAACGCGTTATCAATAGCCAGCAACAGATAGATTTGGCTATGGGCGAGAATCGGCAGGCCCTGCTTCGGCATGGCCCGTTCGCTGATGGGGCATTGCATGGTGCAGTCAGTTATCTGCTCGACATCGATGTTTTCGACACTACTACGACGGCATTCAATATTAAAAACACCCTGGACGTGACGGACGAACTTAACAAGCAGGCCTTGTCACTGTTTCAGGTGGCGCTTAGCGAGCCCTACCTCGCTACCCTACGGGGCGACCAATGACAATCGCCTATGCTGAAACGCCTCCGGGGAGATCCGCGGCTGGGACTGGCGCGGCATTTTACGCTCCAACGCTACTCGATGCCAATGAGTTCGAAGCAGACAAAAAACGTACGCATATTGTTCCTACCTTCATAGACCCCGTACTCAGAGAGGTACTGGAAGCCTTTCAAGATACTCTTGTTCATCAACTCGCTGGCATGGCCACCCGTGTTTCGCTGGCGTCTAGGCAACGACAGACTGCGCCTTTGCTTACTTATGGCACACTTACTTCTTGGCCAGGCCAGATGCCTGCACGGCACTGGCTCCCGAGCAATTATGCGAGTCTATTTGAAGGTGCCACGCTTACAGACATTGATGCCACTACGGGTTACCTGACTGTCCACGTTACTCCCGCTTGGAACGCTGAGACCATAGGTATCGTAGCCAATAACATGGTGACGATCTCTCAAGTTACGAATGCAGCTATTACTATGTCAGGGCTTAGTTCAATGTCAGCAGGTTCTTGGGTGGATTTTCTGCCCGTTACCGCCAACTTTGATCGGCTCGTTGAACAGGCTACCTCCAGGCCGCCCGCAGTACCCCTGACTGTGAGAGCTGTCGAGGACATTGCTGATTGGTTTGGCGTGCCAGCTGCGGATGTTTTTAAAGCCACTGGCATCTCGAAGCGGACTTACCAGGACTGGAAGAGGAACAGAACGCGTCGGCCCCGTTCATCGAGCGAGGGCCGCTTGTGGGAACTTCATCAAGTGGCGGCCGATCTTGTTGAAACGATGGGTCTTATCGGCATCCGGCACTGGATTAGCCAAGATCCAGCGAGACGTAAGCTGCTGCGGGCTGGACAGATCGACAAGTTCGCGTCACAGGCGTACGCATCCCTAGCCACGACAGATCGCCGCCCCGCGTGGGTAGGCACTGGAAGCCCAGAAAATCACGTAGCGCCTCGGCGTAATATTACGCTTGATCAAATGGACCCAAGTGATGTGGTGGAACCTGGGTTATGAACCACATTACGGACTTGCTGCCGGAAAGGTGGCCTCCCGAGATCATCGATGCCCTCGGTTACTGGCATCAGGGGCATCTGATCAGGAAACCACCGCTATTCTGGGCAGCCGATCCTCGTCATTCACTCTTGCCGTTCACTTTGGAGAACTCCGACTCGACCCGCGAGTGGCAGATCCTTTCACTCCCTGCCGCGAACCGTCCCGCCTACGGAGTCGTGATATCACAGACGTGTGATATTTGTGAGCCACAACCGAATAATCCGTTCATCGATGTTGCTCCTGTGGTTGATCTCGCTAACGTCCTTGACCAGGGGCAAAGAGCAGAGGTCCGGCGACATCTTTGGAATGACTACGTCTATCTCACGCAACAGCCAGTGAAGGATCGCTTCTTCGTCGCGGATCTACGAGCATTCTTCCCAGTCGAGAAGGGGGCGCTTGTTGCCCGCCGTCCCATAGAGGGGTTTGCCAGCGAAATTGATCGACTCGATTTTTCAGACCGTATAGCGGCTAGACATCGCCGTCCTGCTTACGCCGACGCAGTGAGCGATATACTCATCAGGCCACTCAACCAGTGGATTGCGGATGATTCAAAGATTGCGTTGCGCGAAGATTCTGGCAGGTTCGCTGATGTCGAGGAAGTCCGACTTCGCATCGATGGCGACCGCCTTAGTCCGCGCGCTGTACAGATCGTCGTATTTCAGCAGAACATACTTGACCGCGAGGATCGCACTCACTGGCGCAAATGGCGAGAGAGAACCAAATCCAAGCTTCAGAAAAACGCTAGTATAGAGCTGCGGCCAATTCAGTTCTCTTCATTGATGGAGATGAGTGCCGCCGAGTATAGTTCTCTGACTCCGGTATGGTTGCGAGCCCTTGGCCGTGGACCCAGATTCTGACTGGGTTCCTGCTCATCATGCCTTCGCGGAGTGCTAAGAAATCCTGCTCTCGTCCGTTCGCTCGCAGGCGCCGAATCCTTGCGAGCGGACGCCGCGTCCGGAGTCGGCGCAGCCGATCGCATGCGACGGCCCGAAGGGCCGCTCTGGACGCGACGGCCGCGAGCTGGACAATGAGAAGCGAGGAAGACGGAACGGCGCGGCAGCCAGCCCCGCCCCTTGACCACCAGTCCAGAGCGAGACATAATCGGCTCTGACCAGCGCAAACAGGAGCCAGTAGGTTGGACTGCGGACAATCTCTTCTGTCCGTTCTTGCCCGCTGGTGACCGCAGGCCGCTACGCCCTGGTGCACGTGGAGTGCACGCCGCCCGCCGCAGGAGAGCCGATGCCCCGGATAATGGTCGGACTGCTCGCCGCAGTCGGTACCGCCATGTCCGCGCTCGTTGGCCTAGCTCACGGTGATCTTGTGTGGGCGGTCGTTACCGAGTCTGGTGTTGCCGCTGGCCTGGCCGCCTACCTGGCGGCGGCTCCGGCAAATGCCGTTGATATAAAAAAATCTTCTAGATACATTGATGTAGTTTATAAAGTGGTGCACCGATACTCTTTTTCGGTCTCCGGCTGACACTACTCATTGGACCCCTTAAGTGTGTGGTCTTTGGCCGGTCGAATAACACGAAGCTTCTTAATTATGCGGCGACGCATTCGTCGAAAACGAGGAATGGTCGGAGCAAATGGAGTTGGCCCCGAGTCGATATGCGTGATGTCCTCTCGAAGTCGTCGCCGGATCTCAAGGATATCCCCATGGGTCTTAGATGAGACAAACTCCCATTCTTTTTCGCTGATTTCCTGTCCATATGTGAGCTTCATCAAGAGCATTCTCTGGCGTGAGCGTATACCTAGTCGGATATAGGTGATGTACGGCCACAAGCTCTCGCTGCAGACGAGTTCAGCCTGCGGCAAGAATCGATCGATTTCTTCGTCCCACTTTCCCCACTCTGCAGATGTGTTTATAATCTTAGGATCTGTGCGGACGGTTTCACCATACTTGACCAAGCTCAGCGATGCGGCGATTAAGGTGAAGGCTTCATAGCATTTCTCGACCGCATTTAGGAGCTCGATGTAGGCCTTAAGCCGTTGCTCGCGCGTCCAACTAGTTGTCTCGCTTCTTGTGGATAGGCGTGCTCCATATCCGACACCAATAAAAGCGGCACCTGCCGTAATGACCGCTGCAACAACACTGCTCCATACCATGCAGCGAAGATATCGAATGTGCAAGATTCGCCGCGCGCGTTCCGGGCCTGGCCTTCGGCCTGGCCCTTGCCGTCAGGCCCGCTGGGGCGGCAGAGGCTCCGGGGTCAACGGCGCGCCGAAGGCGTGTCCCGCGTAGCGGGATGCGAAGCACCGTTGAGGCTGGAGGGGCCGACCCGGACAATGCGCGGCGTTTCGCCCCGGTACCAGTGACTTCCCGGGCGACAGCGCAGCTCGTGCGACGTTGACGGCCTGGTCCTCACGGACGGGTGCGGCACCGGGCCGATACGGCGGGTACCGCACGCGGCC
>Ga0187883_10001877_pt1 | contig 12726 bp, 5 predicted proteins | sample June2016WEW_20_1_2_FD_132966 | JGI IMG/M metagenome (GOLD analysis project Ga0187883, IMG submission 132966) | Peatland microbial communities from SPRUCE experiment site at the Marcell Experimental Forest, Minnesota, USA - June2016WEW_20_10 | ecosystem: Environmental > Terrestrial > Soil >...
CGATCATTCGCCAACTGGTAACCGAAACCTTGCTGCTGGGCGCGGCGGGCGGATTGGTGGGTTTGGAAGTTGCGTGGGGCTGTTGCCGGTTGCTCATTTATCTGTTGCCACAGGATACCGCGGTCGCGTTCTCTTCCGCGCTTGATGGCCGGGTTCTAGCCTTTAATCTCAGCGTGTCAGTGCTTGCGGGCCTGATTTGCGGGTTACTCCCAGCCGGCCAGGCCCTGCGCGTGGATGCAGCTCCGACGCTCAAGGAATCCTCGGTTGGGATCGCGGGCCGCCATGCCCAAGCACACTGGCGCAGCGCCCTGGTGGTCGCGCAACTGGCGCTCTCGATCGTGCTGGTGGTGACGGCCGGCTTGTTTGCGGTGAGCCTGAAGAATCTTCTCGAGAAATCTCCAGGCTTTCAGCCCGAGAACCTGCTTTCCTTTTCGGTACGCCCCGAACTCAGCGGCTACAACGGCGCCAGGGAATTGGCATTCGACCAGGAACTCGAGCGGCGGCTCAAAGCGCTGCCAGGGGTTGTTTCCGTGGGCGCGGCTCGCGGTGGAGTGTTTAGTGGTTCGGACCGAGGCGGCAACGTAACCGTAGAAGGGTACCACGCGCGCCCCGACGAGGACCTGGAATGCGCGATGGACGCCGTCAGCGCGGGATTCTTGAGTACCCTCAAAATTCCATTGCTCTCGGGACGCGATTTCACGGAGGCTGATGGAAGCGGCGCCCCTAAGGTCGCCATCGTCAACCAACAGTTTGCGCGGTTCTTCTTTCCCGGCGGAAATGCTTTGGGCCGCCACCTTGCCTTCGGAGCGGGCGACGTAAAGCTCGACATCGAAATAGTGGGCGTGGTGCGCGACAGTTTTCACGATAACCTGCGCGAGAAGGTGGCCCGCTTTATCTACATCCCTTACCTGCAGGATACCCACGCCGGCGTAGGTTCGTTGGCCTACTACCTGCGTGCGGCCGGCAACCCGGTTGCCTTGACAGGCAACGTTAGGCAAACCATCCGCGATATGGATTCTAATGTGCCCTTGAACGAAGTGCGGACCGTGAAGTCTGCAATCCAGCAGTCGATTTACGGCGACAGGATGGTGGCGTGGCTGGGTGTGGCCTTTGGCGCGTTGGCCGCAGCCCTCGCTGCCATCGGCCTATATGGTTTGATCTCATACACCGTGGCGCGGCGCACTAGCGAGATCGGATTGCGCATGGCGCTCGGAGCGTCGCGCCCTGCCATTCTGTGGCTCGTTTTCCGCCAGAGCCTGACGCTGATCGCGACCGGCGTTGCGCTCGGGCTGGTGCTGGCGCTCGCCGCCACGCGCCTCGTGTCCAGCATGCTCTACGGTCTCGAATCCACGAGCCCGCTCATTGCCGCGGGGGCGACGCTGTTACTCGCCGCGGTGGCCGCACTGGCCACGTACTTCCCAGCCCGGCGCGCGACCAGGGTGGAGCCGATTATCGCGCTGAGGTATGAATGAGGTTATCGGGAGATCGGGTAATCGGGAGATCGGGTGAACAATCTGTGATTTGTGATTTCTGATTTGCGATTAGGCCTTTCAATCGCCAATCACAAATAGTTCTCCCGATCACTCGATCCTCGCCATGTGGAGAAATCATGAGCCCTCTGTTCCAAGACGTTCGCTACGGAATTCGCATGCTGGCGAAGAATCCCGGTTTCACCCTCGCGGCGGTGCTGACGCTGGCGCTGGGAATCGGCGCCAACACGGCGGTCTTCAGCGTGGTCAACACCGTCCTACTCAAGCCGCTGCCTTACGTCCAACCCGACCGGCTGATGCACGTGGAGTCGATGTGGATGCGAGGCGGACCGCACCCCAACTATCTCTCTTACCCCGACTTTTTCGACTTCCGTGCGCAGAACCATGTTTTCGAGCACCTCGTGACCTCCCGCGACACGAACTTAGCGCTTACCGGCGTCGGATCGCCCGTGCAGCTCGACGGCGAAATGGTTACGTGGGATCTGTTTCCTGCACTCGGGATTCAGCCTCAGTTGGGGCGCGGCTTCTTGCAGTCAGAGGAAGCAGCAGGCTCACACGTGGCGGTGCTGAGTCACGCACTTTGGCAAAGGCAGTTCGGCGGCGATCGCGGCATTCTGGGACGGACGATCACACTCGATAGGAAATCCTACACGGTGGTTGGTGTGGCGCCGCCCGGCTTCGCCTTTCCGGTGAACGAACCCAATATCCAGCTCTGGACCACCATCGCGCCGGATCGGGAAGCGCCACCAGGCGATCAGCCCGTCAGCGAGCAGCGTGGCGCTCATATCGTGACGGCGCTCGGACGCCTCAAGTGCGGCATCAGCATCGAGCAGGCCCGCGCCGACCTCAACGTAATTGCGGCAGCACTTGCCAAAAAGTATCCAGACTCCAACGCCAATGACCCGCAAGCCTCGGTTCAGCCGGAGCTTCAAACCTTGGTGGGTGAATCGCGGACACCTCTGCTGATTCTGCTCGGCGCAGTGGGCTTGGTGCTCCTGATCGCTTGCGGAAATATCGCCAACCTGCTTCTTGCCCGAACCTCGGTACGCGAGCAGGAAATGGCAGTGCGTGCCGCGATGGGCGCCAGTCGCGGGCGGGTGGTCCGGCAGTTACTGACTGAGAGTTTGCTGCTGGCCGTTCTCGGGGGGGCAGCCGGAACGATGCTGGCGGAATACGTATTGGGTGTGGTCCTACCCCTCGGCGGCCGAAGCATTCCACGCTTGGCTCAAGCCAGCGTTGACTCAACGGTACTTGGATTTTCGCTGCTCCTCGCTCTGCTCACTGTTGCCTTTTTCGGTTTGGCTCCAGCACTGCATGCATCCAAAGTCAATTTTGCTTCTTCCCTAAAAGAGGGAAGCAGGAGCAGCATCGGCAAGCACGATCGGGTTCGCGGCGTGCTCGTGGTCGCTCAGGTGACACTCGGCCTCGTTCTGGTGACGGGTGCCGGATTATTGATGGCGAGTTTCCTGCGCTTGGAAAGAAGCGAACTGGGCTTCAAGCCGGATCATCTGCTGACTTTCTGGTTCAATTTGCCGGAACCGCAGTACAACGCCAGTCAAGAATTGGCCTTCTACGACCGGTTGCTGGAGCGCATGCGCGCTTTACCCGGCGTCGAATCAGCCGCGGGAGCGTGGCCGGTGCCGCTGGGCGGCGACAACGCCACGGTCGGGTTCAATATCGAAGAACGTCCGGCAGGGCCGGCAGATCGCCCCTCCGCCCGCATGGCCCTCATCACTCCGGGCTACTTTTCAACCGCAGGCATTCCCCTGCTTAAAGGCAGGGTGTTCGATGAGCATGACGATCTGAGCGCGCCGAAGGTGCTGATTGTCAACAAGGCCTTCGCAAGCAAGTACTTTCCACATGAGGAAGTGATCGGCAAACGTATCACGCCCGGCGCTACAGGTCCCGGCGAGAGCAAAGAGAGCTTGCATGAAATTGTGGGCCTGGTAGGCGATGCCAAGCTGTTTGCATCGGACGCCGAGCCTGAGCCCATTTACTACTTCCCCTACAAGCAGCTTGCCTGGCAGCCGCCCGTGGTGATGCTTCGCACGAGCGTACCGCCTCGCACCCTGGAATCCGCGATTGGCAAAGAAATGGGAACCTTGGACCCCATGGTTCCCGTATTTCAGATTAGGACCATGGATGAAATGCTGTCCACTCAGGTGACGGAGCCGCGTTTCCACACCCTGCTGCTGGGCTGCTTTGCCGGCGTCGCGCTGCTTTTGACCATGGTGGGTCTCTATGGCGTCATGGCGTATTCCGTGTCGCGACGCACGCGTGAGATCGGAGTGCGAATTGCTCTGGGCGCCCCCCGTTCCACAGTGCTCGCGATGGTCCTCAAGAGCGCCCTCGCGCTGCTGGCGGCTGGGCTCGGGCTGGGGCTTGTCGCTTCGCTTGCCGCGGACCGCTTGCTCCAGAGCATGTTGTTCGGCATTTCGTCGCTGAACCCGCTAGTGCTGGGCCTGTCGGGCCTGCTGGTTGCCTTGGCAGGCTTGCTTGCTGCCTACTTGCCCGCGCGCCGGGCGGCAAATGTCGATCCTATGCTGGCGTTGCGGTACGAGTGAGGCTATCGGGTGATCGGGAGATCGGCTGATCGGGTGAACAAAGGACGAACCGGCGAATTGGGTGATCGGCGGATCAGATGAACAAGAAATCGGGACGCGATTTTCTCGCGAACAGGTGCTCGCAGAGTGAAACCACCGTTCTGCTTTTTGCTCACCCGATCACCCGATCTCCCGATCACCCGATTCGCGCCATGAGGTGCGAACTATGACTGTTCCACTACACGATTTGCGTTATGGCTTTCGCATGCTGGCTAAGAATCCCGGCTTCGCGGCGGTCGCCGTGATCTCGCTGGCGCTGGGAATCGGGGCCAACACGACGGTCTTCAGCATTGTTGATACTCATATACTCAAGCCCCCTGCGGTGAAGGATCCTGCGCGCCTGGTCTCAGTTTTCTCGGACTGGCCCAGTTCCGAGTTTCACACCTCGTCATTTCCTGATTTTCTCGACATTCGCCACGAGGCGGGCGCTTTTTCCGATGTGGTAGCCTACGATGTGCGCGGGGGCTACGTCAGCGGCAAGGGGCAGGGAAAAGAAATAAGCGTCGAGGTGGTCTCGCAAAACTACTTCGCCGCGTTGGGAGTAAAGCCCCTGCTGGGTCGCGTTTTTTTGCCGCAACCTGGCCAGGCAGCCGCCGAAGGTCATGCCGTCGTACTTAGCTACTCGCTCTGGCAAAAGTATTTCGGCGGTGACCCTTCTCTGCCCGGCAAGACGACGCTCCTTGACGGCAAAGAATTCAACGTGATCGGCATCGCGCGCCGGGAATTCTGCGGGCTGCGACAGGGATGGATGCCTGACATCTGGGTCACCACGGATGGCTGGGCCACCATGGTTCCTAGTGAAGAACGAGGGTACCGAGATCGAAGCGACCGCGGGTTTCAACTGGCCGGCCTCTTACGTCCTGCCGCCCAACTTGGTGAAGCGCAGGCCCAATTGCAGGCTATTGCGAAGCGCCTGGCTTTAGCCTTTCCGGCCACCAATCGGGATGTGAACTTTGTTGCTCGCCCCGCCTTGAGACTGTCGCCGGAAGATGCACGGGCCGGCGGTCTGCTGATGGCGATGGTGGGTCTGGTCCTCCTTATCTCCTGCGCCAATGTTGCCATTCTGCTGCTGGCGCAACGGGAGCGCAGGCAGCGAGAAATCGCGATGCGCCGTGCCTTGGGCGCCGGGGCCCGCCGCTTGGTAAGTCAACTTCTCGTTGAAGGCCTTCCGTTGGCAGTGGCGGGCGGCGCACTGGGAACCTTGTTGGCGGCATGGCTCATGAAGCTTGCGCCCGCACTCATTCCAGACGCCTCCCAGGTCGAACTCGCGCTTGATGGCCGAGTGCTTCTGTTCACAGCGGTCAGCGCCCTTCTAACTGTCTTCCTCTTCGGATTGGTCCCGAGCTTCCGGGCTTCAAAACTCGGCGTGGCGGCGGTCATCAAGGGCGATGACCCGCGGTTTGCAGGAGCCAAAGGCCGCTTGCCGTTGCGCAGCATACTTGTATCCGGGGAAATCGCGCTTTCCGTGGTGCTGCTGGTGGGATCGGCCCTGCTGTTGCGAAGTCTGAGGTACACCCAACACATCAACCCCGGATTTGACCCGAACAAGAATGTCCTCATGCTGTCCGTGGCGCCGCCTCAGTTCTATGGATACAACGACGCACAAGCGGCTGCTATCTATCCCGAGTTGGCGGCTCGCGCGGAAACCGTCCCCGGCGTAATACGCGCAAGCTATGCCCGGCGACCTCCCCTGGCGACGTACGAGGGAGGAGAAAAGCAGGCTGTCGTGATTCCGGGGATCCAGCCGCCTCCCGGCACCGATCACTTCGCGATTCGCTTCAATACCGTCGGGCCGACGTTCTTTGCCACCATCGGAGCGCGCCTGGAGGAGGGACGGGAATTCAACCAGTTCGATCTGCCCTCTGCGGCGCCGGTCGTCATGATCAATGACGCGATGGCGCGCAAATTCTGGCCTGGCCAAAGCCCCCTGGGCAAAGCACTTCAGATCGATAAAAATGAGCGTCAGATCGTTGGCGTGGTTGAGGCAGGAAGGTACAACGCGATTCATGAGGAGGTCCAACCGTACGTGTTCCTGCCTTTCACTCAGGTTTCCTCGTTTGAGTGCCTCTTGTTCGTGGAAACGGCTGGCGACCCGCGGGCACTGATTCCCGCAATCGTCAAAGAGGCGAGTTCCGCCGCTAAGAATCTTCCCATTGTCAGCGCCGTAACGTTGAGGGAGCACATGAACGAGGTTATGGCCGATGACCTCGCGATGGCTAACCTGCTCGGGAGCCTGAGCGTCCTTGGAATGTTTTTGGCCGCCGTCGGGCTGTACGCGGCGGTGGCTTATCTCGTCACTCGGCGCACGCACGAGCTTGGTATCCGCATGGCGTTAGGCGCCAGGCGTGGTGACGTGCTGAAGCTGGTGCTGGCTCAGGGCCTGCGCCTGAGCGCGGCGGGCGCAGCCGTGGGCTTGGTGGGGGCGTTTGCGGCCTCCCGCCTGATGTCCGGATTCATATATGGCGTTACCGCTACGGATCCGTTGAGTTATGCCGCCAGCACACTTCTTGCTATCAGTGTGGCACTGCTGGCCTGTTACATCCCCGCACGCCGGGCGACCAAGGTGGATCCCCTAGTCGCGCTGAGGTACGAGTAAGGTAATCGGGTGATCAGAAGATCGGGTAAACAATTTGTGATTTGTGATTTCTGATATGTGATTGGACGTGGGGATAGCCAATCGCAAATCACCAATCGCCCATCGCAAATTGTTCACCCGATCACCCGATCTCCCGATCACCCGATCCTGCGATGAGGTAAAACGATGAGCGCTCTGCTTCAGGACGTTCGCTACGCAATACGCATGCTGGCCAAGGCCCCCGGCTTTACGGCGGTGGCGGTAATTGCGCTGGCGCTCGGCATTGGCGCCAACACCGTCATGTTCAGTTCCGTTAATGGCATGCTGCTTCACCCCTTTGCCTTCAAAGACCAGCATCGCATCGTCGATGTGTGGGAAACGGCGCCAAAGCAGAATGAATACCAGATCAAAGTGGCGCCGGCAAATTTGCGAGATTGGCAGGAGCAAAATAGAGGTTTCGAAATGCTCGCCGCCAGCCACGGATGGAACGTTAACCTGACCGGCATTGGTGTTGCAGAGCGTGTCGAGGGGTATCAGGTGACCTCGGGCTTCTTCTCTCTGCTGGGAATGCCGCCCCAGATCGGACGCGCCATCACTGCGGAGGATTTTAAGCCCGGCCATGCATCAGTCGTGGTCCTCAGCAACGGGTTTTGGCAACGGCACCTTGGCGCTGATCCCGGCATCGTCGGCAGAACCCTGCACTTGAACGGGCAGGCGTTCACTGTCATCGGCATTATGCCGGCGGACTTCGATTATACCGTGGGCAGCGAGGCTTGGGCGCCGCTTGACCTTAGCCCCGCTGAGAACTCCGACCGAGCCGACCACTATTTGGAGGTGATCGGCCGCTTAAGGTCCGGAACGACTCTGGCGCAAGCAGAGGCCGATCTCCAGACCATCTCCGGCCGCTTGGCGCAACAGTTCCCGGAGACGAATGCGGGGCACAGCGTGAGGGTGCTGGGGCTGGTCGAGGACCTGACGTACGGCACTCGCCAGTTCCTATCGGTGCTCATGGGCTCCGCTGTATTCGTTCTGCTTCTTGCCTGCGCGAACGTGGCAAATCTCCAATTGGCCCGAGCCACGGCGCGAGGAAGAGAATTGGCGGTGCGCCGCGCTCTGGGCGCCAGCCGCTGGCAAATCATGCGTCAGTTGCTTGCCGAGAGTGTAACCCTGGCCCTGCTTGGCGGGGCGGCGGGAGTGCTCTTCGGCGGTTGGGGAAGCCAGATGTTGCAGCGCACCATACCGCCCTTTATCCTTGCCCACATCCCCGGCATCAAGAATCAGCAAATTGATTCCACTGTGCTGGCTTTCACGCTCGTGGTTGCACTCGTTACCGGAATTCTGGCTGGGCTTGCGCCGGCTTTGCACGTCTCAGACCCCGACCCTAATGAGGTCCTTAAGGAGGGGTCTCGCGGCTCAAGCAGCGGCCCGGTGCGGCAGCGGTTGCGCGCGCTGCTGGTGGTCAGCGAGATCGCGCTGGCGCTGGTCTTGCTTGTGGGCGCCGGGTTGATGGTGAAGGGATTTGGTGCGCTGCTGAATCGGTACCCGGGCTACGACCGCAACAACGTGCTCACATTTCGCCTCTCTCTCGCCCCTGCAACTCCTCTCCTTCCCAGTGCAAAACCAGTAAATGCCGAGCCGTTATCACGCTCAGGCCAAACTCAACAGCCCGGCGATACGTCAAATGATCAGGAGGATGCGCGCGTGATGGAGTTCTACAGGCAGGTTATCGAGAAGTTGCGGGGCCTGCCCGGTGTAGAATCGGCGGCAACGGCCACCAGTCTTCCCTCAGGCTGGTCCTGGAACTGGAACGAATATACGGCGGAGGGGCAGCCTCCCGCCGCCCCCGGCGAGATGCGGACATCCGTGATGCAGTCCGTTTCCCCGGACTTTTTCCGCGCTTTACGCATAGCTCTAATGAGGGGCAGGCTTCTCACCGGTCAGGACGGCCCGAGTGCGCCGCCAAGTGTTGTCGTGAGCCAAAGCATGGCTAATCGGATTTGGAGAGGTCAGGATCCGGTGGGCAAGCGCATTAAGTTCGGCCGGGCAGAAAGCAACGAACCATGGAAGACTGTGGTTGGCGTGGTTGGCGATATCCAGAGATCGCCATTCGATCCCAATCCCGATCCCACCGCGTACTTCTCATTCGCCCAACTGCCCATGGCGGAATCGTGCGTCGTGGTGCGGGCGTCGGGCGATCCGCTTGCCCTGGCTGCGGCCGTGCGAGCCCAAGTGCGCAGCGTGAGTGCGGACGATCCTCCCTACGACATGCGGACGCTGGCGCAGCTCGTCTCTGACGATGTCAGCGGTGTGGCGGCCTCGGCGCGTATGATGTTTGCTTTTGGCATTGTAGCTCTTCTGCTTTCTGCTTCGGGAATCTATGCGCTCATGAGTTATTCCGTCACCCAACGCACTCATGAAATCGGCGTGCGCATGGCGCTTGGAGCAGAGCGCGTTTCCGTATTGAAACTGGTCGTGGGCTATGCAATCAAGCTGACGGTCATCGGTCTGGCAATTGGGGTGCCCGCGGCGCTGGCGCTTACGCGTGCTCTCTCGAGCTTGCTCTTCGGCGTGGTGCGTCTCGACATTCCCATTTTCGCTTCGTTCACACTTTTGCTGGCGCTGGTCGCAGCTGCGGCGGCATATATTCCCGCCCATCGTGCGACGCGGGTGGATCCGATGGTGGCGTTGAGGTATGAATAGAGGCCAGGCGCCAAGTGGCAAGCTAAAGGAGATAGGGAATAGAGCGAAAGGATGTTTTTCGAACCAACTCATTGAAAGGCAGTCCGCCGGCTCGCTTTGAGCTGACGGCTGCTAGCTTAGAAAAGGAGACAAAGATGGACTCGAACTCGGAAGTCAAAGCGACCGCTCCACGCAACCCGGAGCGAAGTAAATCTAATGGTTCCGAACTGATTATGCTGGAAGGTGTAACCAAAGTCTTTTACACCGAAGAAGTGGAAACCCACGCTCTTTCGGGCATCCACCTGTGGATCAAGAAGGGCGAATACCTTTCCATCGCAGGCCCTTCGGGCTGTGGGAAGTCCACCCTTCTTTCAATTCTGGGGCTGCTCGATTCGCCCTCGGAGGGGAAGTACACTCTGAACGGCACGGGGGTGGAAGACCTCTCGCTCTCACAGCGCACCCGGATTCGCAACCGCGAAATCGGGTTTATTTTTCAGGCCTTCAATCTCATCGGCGACTTGAACGTTTATGAAAACGTGGAGTTGCCGTTGACTTATCGCGGCATGCCTTCCTCGGAGCGCAAACAGCGTGTTCAGGAAGCGCTCGAGCGGGTGGGAATGTCCCATCGCATGAAGCATTATCCCTCGCAACTCTCCGGAGGTCAGCAACAGCGTGTCGCCGTAGCTCGCGCCCTGGCCGGGAAACCCTCCATTCTGCTGGCGGACGAGCCTACCGGCAACCTGGACTCGAAGAACGGCGAGGCGGTGATGGATTTGCTGCGTGAACTTCACCGCGAGGGCGCCACCATCTGCATGGTCACCCACGATCCGCGTTACGCGGAGTTTGCCGACCGGACCATCCACCTCTTCGATGGTCAGATCGTGGAAGAAACACAGTAATCGGGTGGTCGGGTGATCCGGTGATCGGGTGAACAAGAAGCCGATTCGTTTCGTGGCGCACTCGTTGTGTGCGCCAGGTGGCCGACCGACTGCGGATCGTCGGTTGTCCGCCTCAAGCGATCCGCGGAAGGCGCTACCGCTGTGAGTCCACAGTACGAGCCTGGGCGCGTTTTTTGTTCGCCCCGTCACCCGATCACCCGATTGCTCAACGTCCCGCTCATCGGAATGGTGGCGCGGCGTTGCGGTGCGAATAGGAAATAGTAAGTTATGAATAGTAAACTGCAAAACAGGCCGGGCCCTCGCGCTTCACAATCCACTCTTCGTGCAAATGGGTTTTCCCTCGCCCTGGGGAGAGGGTGGCCCGCAACCGGCGTTTTCATCAGTCCATCAGCTGACGGAGCCGGGTGAGGGGGGGGCGTCGAGTTCGACTTTCTGCTTTCAAATTTAGAAATTATAGGGGATTGACGACGCGGAGGAATTTGAATTGGTGGAAGCCCACATCAGCGGTGCGAATCTCCCGTACACCGTGCTCTCGCATGAGCGCGGCAATGTGAAGGTCGTGCAGCCTGTTTCCAGAGATGCGTGGATATTCGAGGGTGAGTTCACGAACCACTTCGGCGTGCCGCTCCGTTTCCAGAAGAATTCCAAACGATGGGGATGTGCCCAGACTCTCGATGAAATCCCAAGCTTCCGCAAACGTCAGGGGGTGGGCGAAGACAAACCGATGCGTGGCAACGCGGAGGAATTCGTACACGACCGACCACGTTATAAACCATGCTTCTCGGCCGGCTCCCCATTCCGCGAGCGAAGTTCGCATCCGCGGGTGGAAGGGGGAGTTCTCATTTCTCGCGTAGAGCAGAAGGTTTGTGTCGACAACGAACAAGCTCAGCCCTTCCTTTTAACGCCACCGTACAGCCTAGCGTCACGCCCGGCTTCCAAGAAGTCGTACAACTCTTCGCGATTGGCGATGTTTACGCTGGCTGGCCCCATCTTGGAGGTCGGAAAGCGAAAGGGGCGCTTGGACTTGCGGGTCGCTCGCAGGCTCTGGACAAGGGATTCGGTTACGAGAGCAGAAATCGTTTCCCTGCGGTCTGCGGCGCGGCGCTTTAAATCCCGGAAGAGCGGGTCAGGAATGACTAGTGTGGTTTTCATATGGAAAACCATATCGCCTGTATGGAAATATGTCAAGAACAGCGGCTAGCGCCTGACGGCGGGAAGCACCCATAGCCATCAGGCCCAGTAACCAGTGGCTTGAGTCAGAAGTTGGTTGAAGAATTTAGCCCGTCAGCCGACGGGCGGCAGCGAGTAGCCCACGGCGTAAGCCGTGGGTCGTGAGAGCCCAACCCTCACCCCTGTCCCCTCTCCCGTCCCGCGGGAGAGGGGTGCCGAAGGCGGGGTGAGGGCCGTCTAACCCAGGGCTTACGCCCTGGGCTACTCTATGCCGCCCCTTGCGGGGCTCTAAAGGACGGTCGAGCTTGAAGAAGACTTTGTTAACGATCGTCTGACTCAGGACACTAGCCTCCGTTCAAACAAGGAGACACTGATGAACACTCTGCTTCACGATTTGCGCTACGGCTGGCGAATGCTGGCGAAGAATCCTGGCTTCACGGCGGTGGCGGTGCTGACGCTGGCGCTGGGCATCGGCGCCACGACCGCCATCTTCAGCGTGGTCTACGGCGTGCTCCTTCGCAGCCTGCCTTATCCCCAGCCCGAGCAGCTCGTGAGCATCAAGGAGGTAGCCGCCGACGGCCACCTCATGCAGTTTACAGATCCGAACTTCGACGACTTGCGTGCCGCGAACCGAAGTTTCGTGGCTATGGCGAAGTTATCGAGCTGGGAGGTGACGGTTTCCAGCGGCTCCGTATCAGCGCGGGTGGCTGTCGCGAGCGTTTCGCGCGACTTCTTCCACATCATGGGCGTGGCGCCGATGCTAGGCCGCACCTTCTCCGAGGAGGAGTTGCACGAGGGGGGCAGGCCGGCAGCAATCGCAAGCTACGGCTATTGGCAGCAGCACCTGGGCAGCACGACTGATCTCTCCCAGCTTAAGCTCAGAATGGAAAACCGGAGCGTCGCCGTAGTGGGGGTGATGCCGCCCGGGTTCGGCTTTCCCGGTCCGAGCGACCTCTGGACTCCGGCGGAGCTCTGGGGCGAAACGCCCAGCCGCACCTCGCACAATTGGGCGATGGCAGTGGCACGGCTGCGAGACGGGGTGAGCCTGGCGCGGGCTCGCCGTGAACTTTCCACCCTCGCCCACGGCCTCTACCAGCAGTATAAGCCCGAGATCGATATGAGGGACGCCAGCGTGATGCCGCTGCGCACCGCGCTTACCTCCGCCGTCCGCCCGGCACTGGTGATTTTGCTGGCGTGCGTCGGTTTTCTGTTGCTGGTGGCGTGCGCCAACGTGGCAAACCTCCTGCTGGCGCGGGCGGCCGAGCGTCAACGGGAACTGGCGGTGCGCTCCGCACTGGGCGCGGGACGAG
>Ga0187883_10001880_pt1 | contig 12721 bp, 9 predicted proteins | sample June2016WEW_20_1_2_FD_132966 | JGI IMG/M metagenome (GOLD analysis project Ga0187883, IMG submission 132966) | Peatland microbial communities from SPRUCE experiment site at the Marcell Experimental Forest, Minnesota, USA - June2016WEW_20_10 | ecosystem: Environmental > Terrestrial > Soil >...
GGCGCCGTGACCGACACCGGGCCCGACTTCCCGGCCACCAGCACCGGCTCCGCGACAACAGGCTCATTCCAGCTCGTTACCCAGGACGGCAGCCCGGCCAGCCCGGCCGGGCCGCTGACCACCATCACGCTCAGCGCCGAAGGCGACCCGTCGGACCTGGCACCAGGCCAGACCCCCGACCCGCTGTTCAACGCCACCGCCCCGACACCAGGCGGCGGGGACACCGGCAGCGTGCTGATCAGCCCGTACATCAGGCCAGGCACGGTCTCCGACGTCTACTACAACCACTACAGCTGGCTGCGCACGATGGAGGACATCTTCGACGTCGCGGCCGGCCATGACCACGCCCGGCTGCCAGCCGGCACGGTATCCGGCGGGCTCGACGGGCTGGGCCACCTCGGCTACGCGGCACAGCCCGGCCTGCGGCCATTCGGCCGCGACGTGTTCACCAACTCGCGCGGCTACGGCGGGGCCAGCCTGGATGCGGTCACCATCCCCGGCCGCGCCGATCCCGGGCCGCCGTGGCAGCGGACATCCCTGACGGCGGGGGTGCCGCTGCTGGCCCTCATCGCGCTCGGCGGATCCGCCTGGTACCTGCGCCGCCGGCGCCGGAACCTGCCCGGCATGTCATGAACCCGCCGGCCCGCCGGGCACGCCCAGCCAGGCTCGCCCCGGCCCCCGCAGTCACTGCGGAGGCCAGGGCGAGGGGCCGGGCCGGCCCGGCGCTGGCCGCGCTGCTGCTTTTCGTTCTTGCTGGCTGCAGCCCGGCGGCCAGCAGCCCTGCCAGCTCCAGTCACTACGGCAGCTACCCGTCCTTCTTGCCGCCCGCCACCCTGCATTATCACAGCGACATCGCGCTGACCGGCACCGTCCAGCGGCCCGCGCTGACCAATCAGGGCGACGCCGTCGAGGTGAAGACGCCGCACTGGTCGGTGCTGGTGACCGTGACCGGTCCCCAGGTGCCCGGCGAGGGCCTGCCCTACCAGGCCCCGGCGACGACCACCACGTGGGTGGTGACCATGTCCGCGGCCACCGGACCAGTGCCCATCTCGGCGTCCGACTTCACCAGCATCGACGACACGAACCACGTTTACCGGCCCTACCTCGTCCCCGGCCAGCCGTGGCCGCCGAAGATCCTCCGTCCTGGCAGGACGGTCAGCTTCGAGCTCCGGGCCGTCGAGGCGACCGGGGAGGGGCTGATGCGCTGGGCGCCGGACGGACAGAACATCGTCGCCAAATGGGACTACGTGGTCGAGAACGACTAACCCGCCCCGGACTGACGGCCTTGCAGCTTCCGGGGCGAGACTCACCAGCCGATTCCGGGTAGGCCTGACCAGTTGCGCAGCTCGCCGCTCAGGCCCGGCACAACCAACTGCAGGCAAGAAGCCAAGGATCGCGCTGCCGGTCCGGCGGCATGGGACGACGCCAGCGGCGCCTGACCCGGTCCCGGCACCGCCGCGGCGAAGGGCACCACCCCGCCGTTCAGGCAGGGATGCACGCACACGCTGATATAGCGGCCGCCCGGCTGCAGCACGCGGAACGTGGCTCGCGATGATCGTCTGGAAACCCAACTGCGGCCGGTAGCCGGTCACCTCATACCCGGCGCGCACCACGACCGACCGTGCCGCGGAACAGATCCCCGAGCGCGCGGACCTCTTCGCGGATAACGCTGCGCGGCCGCCTACGTATGACGCGCAGCGGCAGTTCGCCTGGCGACCCTATCCTGAGCTCACCCGGTCACCAGGGGCAAGCTCGGATCGGCGCTCCACTCGGTGAGTGAACCGTCGTAGAGACGGGCGTCAGCCCGCCCCGTCAGCAACAGGGCGAACAGGTCCACTGTGGCCGAGATGCCGCCGCCGCAATAGGCGATGACCGGCTCGCCGCCGCGCACCCCAGCAGCGTCCACGGCCGCCTCCAGCTGGGGAAGTGGCCGGAACCGGTTAGTGACCGGATCGACCAGGCCGGCCGCTGGCAGGCTGCTGCTCCCCGGAATCCGCCCGGGACGGCTGTACGCTCCCGGGCCCTCACCGCGGAAAGCACTCTCGGAGAGCGCGTTCAGCAGGCACGTGCGCCCATGGCACGTGCGCCCATCTCCGCCGACCACGGCCCGGACATCGTCCAGGGTGGCCAGCAGTTCCGGCCGGGGTCGGGCAGCAAACCGGGCGAGTGGGTAACGGACATCACCAGGCTCGGTGGCCAGTCCGGCGGCAAGCCAGGCTGGAAGCCCTCCATTCAGCACGCTCACGTCATCGAAGCCGAAAAACCGCAGCAGCCACCAAAACCGGGTGGCCCACATGGGCGACGCCTGCGCGTACGCCACGACGTGTGTTCCCGGGCCGATCCCCAGGCTGCCCGCTGCCGCAGCGAAGGCACCGGCGGGCGGCAGTGCAAACGGATAAGGCGAACGGGTGTCTGACAGCTTGCCCGGGATGTCGGCAAAGGCGGCCCCGGGCAGGTGCGCTTGCTGGTACGCGGGCCACCCCGTATCGACCGTATAGGGGCCTCCCTCCACCGCACGGCGGAGATGCACGGTCGCGTCGAATATCCGCAATGCGGGGTTGCCGAGCTGTGCGGTCAGCGTTTCCGCGTCCACTAGCGGGGGGAACAGCGGCACGAACCAATGCTATGCGCGGGCGCGCCCGCAACCGCGTCAGCAGCTCGTCCAGGCCGACGCGAGTGACAAGTTCGGCTTTCGAAGGTCGCTCCGGCCAAAGCGCGCTGATCGGCAGAAACCAGCATGCACCGCAAGACGCACGCACCAGTCATGCGGACGGATTGGCACTCTTCGATCGATGGCGTGGAGCACGGACGTTGCTCCGGCCGGGCCCAGGCAGCGCATGACGACCAGGCGTTGCCTCGTCGACGAACATGCGGCGGCTACGAGCCGGCCTTCACGAGCTCGGCGGCAGTGACGGTGAGCGGCTGTTCGGCCCATGACCAGCATCCCCGGCCGGCCGGCACCTGTCCCAGGGTCAGGGCAGCCACCGCGCCACGAATCTGATCGCCGGCACGGGCTCACCTCAGCGCCTGGACCGCCCCAGGTATCCGTTTGCTGCTGTCTGCGGCCGTCGTTAAGGTTGTCGAGTCCGAGCCACGGGGCCGGATCAGTTCCCTGGTATTCCCATGGCGACCGGCAAACCAGCTACGGTGCTCTGCCTGGCAAGCGGCTGCGCTGCCAGGTTGCCCGCCACAGGAGCAATCGGATGACGCAACCGGATGACCGCCCGATCCGCTGGGGAATCCTCGCTACGGGCGGCATCGCCCATGCCTTCGCGCATGATCTCGCGCTGCAGCCCGACGGTGAGGTTGTCGCCATCGGGTCACGGTCCCGGGCATCGGCGGATGCGTTCGGAGACGAATTCGGCGTACCGCACCGGCACCCGAGCTACCAGGCTCTGGTCAACGATCCGGATGTCGATGCCGTATACGTATCAACGCCTCACCCCGGCCATCACGACGCCGCGCTGCTCGCGATCAGCGCGGGTAAGGCGGTGCTCGTCGAGAAGCCGTTCGCCATGGATGCCGCCCAGGCGCGCGAGATGATCGACACCGCGCGCGGCCAGGGAACGTTCCTCATGGAAGCAATGTGGACGCGCTTCCTGCCGCACATTGCACGGGTGCGCGAGATCCTCGCCGCGGGAACGCTCGGCGATGTCGTATACCTGACCGCCGAGCACGGGCAGTGGTTCGCCCCCGATCCGCGGTTCCGGCTGTTCGCGCCGGAACTGGGCGGCGGGGCCCTGCTGGACCTTGGTATATACCCGGTCTCGTTCGCGAGCCTGGTGCTTGGCGTGCCGACGCGGATCACCGCGGTCAGCTATCCGGCCTTTACCGGCGTTGACGCCACGACGTCGATGATCTTCCAGTACGACAGCGGGGCCCACGCGGTGCTAACGACGACCTTGCTGGCCGCCTCGGGCAACCCCGCCGCCATTCACGGCACGGCGGCCAGGATAGAGATCGATGGCTGGTTTTACACGCCGACCGCGTTCCGCGTGATCGCGCGTGACGGCACCGAACTGGAGCGCTTCGAGGAACCCTATGAAGGGCGCGGGCTGCGCGGCGAGGCCGCCGAGGTGGGCCGCTGTCTTCGCGCGGGGCTACTAGAAAGTCCGCTGCTCCCGCTGGATGAGACGTACACGATCATGCAGGCAATGGACGAGGTCCGCCGGCAGATCGGCTTGTCTTACCCGCCAGCCTGACCGCGCCCAGCCGTCAGGTTCGCGACGTCCCGGCCGTGCCCGGTGCGCGACCGGGACCGGACGATACCGCCGAGGTCGGCGGCCAGGTCATCCTCGAGAAACCCGCCCCCTCTGAATTGGAAACATCCGCATCTGCCGGGCCGGACCCGGGGCGATCTACGAGCGGCACGCACGGACTCGGCCCTGCGCTCTGCCGCCCTCGAGGCCGTCCGCTGAAACAGCGACAGCCAGCTCAGGAGCCGAACCACCGATACCACCCTCCACACAGGCGGGGATATTCGGCCGACCAGCTAGGGGATATTCGGCCGACCAGCTATCGGTAGTCGCATTGACCCCTTGTCTGCCGAACTGTACAGTTAATCCCGCGGAAACCGAAGGGGCGGATCACAATGGCATCAATTAGGCTGGGCGATAGGAAGGCGTCATTACGGCCATGGCTAGGCGGGCACACCATCTTCGTCTGCGCGGCCGGGCTTCTGATAGGTCTTGCCGGGCTGTCGGGATGCGGCAGTTCGGCCCAGAACGGGTCGGGCTATTCGGCCCAGAACGGGTCACAATCGTCCTCGCCATCGTCTTCGCCAAGTTGCTCCACGTCAGGATTCATGCACAGGAACGGCCAATTGCGCGCCGGCCAGCTGCCCGTCCTGGCCGCGGCCCTGGTTCCCTCGCCGGACATCATCCCGCTCCCGGACATCGACAGCGACCTCGACGGGCTACGCCCGGCGGACCTGCCGGCGCAAGATGATCAGGAGCAGGAGCAGGAGCAGCAGAACTGGGCAAACGAGGGCCTCGGCCATGCGAGCGAGAATCCCGAATCGCTGGTCGGAAATTCTTCCCCAGTTACCGAAGATTACCTGCACCAGGAGTCGGCTGCAGTAGCCGAAGAAGAGGAGGTGGACCTGTGGACCGATGAACTTACCGCCGAGGCGGACTTCGACGAGGACGTATGCAGCGACCTTGAAGGTCTGAGCAATAACCTTGAGGACCTCGATAATCTCAATGACTACCTCACTAACTTCAGTCAGGTCTGTAATAGCTATATTCAGCAGCAGCAAACCAATAACGATGTCCAGGCAGCGAATGACGTGTGCAACGGCATCCAGAATGCTAACTATCACTTCGGCCAAGCCTTCCCTTGCAACGACCTCCAGGTGACGGAATGGCTAGTTAAATGGCTCGAAGCGGTGTTCTGCAAAACGGCAGAACCGTCTGGGTGACCGGCCGTACCGGTTCATCCGCGGCCGCGGCTCGCGCTCGGTGCCAGCTCAGTCGCCGATGATCTCGGCTATGTGGCGCTATATGACCTGGGGGAAGCACTCGGAGATATCGCGGCGGACTACCGCGTCATCGGCGGCCACGTGGTCACGATGCTGGCTGCGAGGTGGCAGCCGGGGGCTGGTCTGTGCTTCCGCCGCGTACAGGCGACGGACAGTCAGGCGAGGAGGTGCTCGACCGTCGCACCGACAGTTTCGTAGGTTGCGGTGGCCCGCTGGTCGAGACTGAGCAAAGTAGCCCGATGCTCAGCGGCGGTGAAAGCGATCAGGGCATCGTAGGCGGGGCCGCCCAGAATCTGCCCGGCCGCCACTGTGGCGAGAAGCTCCTGGTAACCGGTCTCGGACAGGGTGAGGAATGGCTCGGTGAACCGCTCGGTCATGAAAGCGTGCACGATCGACGGATGGGCACGGTGCGGCGGCGGCAGCCGGGTCAGCACGGAGTAGGACTCAACCGCCGCGTGCGCGACCAGACGCGGCCGGCTTGCCATGGCCTTGCGCGCGATGGCGTGATGCTCGTGCCAGGTGGCGAAGGCCGCGATTACCACGCTGGAATCCACGGCCCTCATCGGCGGATGCGCTCTAGCGTGTCCCGCACCAGGTCGGCCGTCAGCACGGGCATCTCCGCACCTGCGACGGCAGCCACGCCGTGACCCTCATCCACCAGCCTCATCGGCGTGGCGGCCGGCACGATCTCCAGCCGCCCGTCCCGCTCGGCTATCTCCAGCGGCTGGCCCGCCGTCAGCCCCAGAGCGTCCCGCAGCGCCTTGGGAATGACAACGCGCCCGGCAGAATCGATGGCAGTTCTCATGCCATTAATCTACCATGCGCGGGGTCCTGACGGGCGCCGAGACGCATCCGGTCATGCCGACGTCGGAGCGTTGGGGATGTGGCCTGGCTCGCTCCTGGATGCGCGGCTGACTGGCCGGGCACGTCACAGAATTCGCCCGGTCTGTATACCTCGTTGATGACCATAACGCGCCCCTCCGGACCTGCCGAATGGCACGCTGGCACGGTGATCTTGAAGTGTTCCGGAGCACCGGCGCTCACGGCCGACGGTCGCCGATGCCTCGCGGATCCGGCCCGGCGTGCCCGCTTGGCGCTTTTCCGCAGGGTTAGTCAGGGCGCGGCCTTCCGATGATACGTGGCGGTCGCTAGGACTCCCGGAGCCCTCGAGCCTTGGCTGGTCAGGTCAACCGGGGGCGGAAACGGGCTGGAGCAGCCCGGGGAAGTGCATGCTCCAAATGATGGGATCTGCAACACAGCAATCCACCGCACGGTAGCTGGCGGCTTCGCAATAACCCAGGTGACGGTCCAAGTCCCATTTTTTGCAATGCTTGCTTGGGGTGAGACCAGCCACGGCGGAGCGTCTTTGCCTTCTGTGACTGTCGCGTGGGCGCCCGCGAGCTTGTCAATGACAAAGATCGAGGCAGCAGTTGGGATATTGCGCACCGTGCCGCTCCACATGTACAAGCGGCCGGGTGGCGGCGGGTGGGACTGTTCGAGTTCACTTGTGATCGCGAGGCTTGGCGAGGCCGGTGAGGTGGTTGTGACGCTAACCTGCGCAGGTCCGCCAGGGGAAAGGCTGATAAGCGCTACGACGATGCTCGCTACCGCGGCGACAACCGCAGCCAGCAGCACCTGCCATCGTTCAAGTCGGCGCCAGCGCCTGCTCCTTGATCGTGGGGCCATGAATCACATTATTCATTGAGGTGGACGGGCCCTGTTGCGTTGGCCGATCGCGGCTGGCTGGAGAGACTGGTCCGGTGACGGCGCCTGGCACGACCTCGGTCTTCGCTGGTTTCCGGTTCCCGCGGGAGGTGAACTCACTCGCGGTCCGCTGATACCTGCGGTACGGACGGTCCTACCGGGACGTCGAGGAGACCTACCTGAAGGTCGCCCGGCAAGTGGACCTATCTCTACCGGGCGGTCGATCAGCGTGGCCAGGTCATTCACGTGCTGCTGTCCGTGCGGCGTGATTGGCGGGCGCGCGGCGCTTCTTCACCCGAGTGCTGCGCGCGGGCACGGTCCGGCCGAGGTCACGACCGACGGCGCGCCTTTCTACCCGCCGTCCTCGATGAGCTGGCCCTCGGCGCTGCATACCGTTGAGCAGTATGCGAACAACCCGGTCGAGGCTGATCACGGTCGGTGCCCCTGGCCGGTGTTGAGCACGAGGCGATAACCGGCGGTATCGAGCAGATGAGAGCGCGTGCGGCAGCGATCGACCAGCTGCTTGACCGAGACGACCACGAAAGGTGAGACACCGCAACACCAACGACCTGCCACAGCACGCCACTGACGCTTTCTGAATAGCTACCGGCGAACAGGTCTGAGGGCAGCAGACCAGCACGTCCGGGCAATGCAGCATGTGCGGGACTTTCGGCTCCTCAACGCGGGTCCATTGCCCCGCGACCATAACCGCCACCCAAAGCTACCGTCGTCCCGACTGCATGACAGTTAGGAGCGGCGGATGAGCTACCTGAAGTCGGGCCGGCCACCGCGGGCTGCCGGCCTAGGCAGTCGCCAGGACCTGCTTTTCAGCTGGCTCGCGCTGCCCGCCGCCGCCATCCTGGCGCTGCTGCTCGGCGCCCTGCTCATTCTGGCCTTCGGCGCCAGCCCGATCACCGGATACCACGCGCTCATCACCGGTGCCTTCTCCGGGACCTACGCTCTCACCAGCACGGCGGTGAAGGCGGTCCCGCTGCTGCTGGTCGGCCTGGGAATCTGCATCGCCTTCCGCGCCAACATGCTCAACATCGGCGGCGAGGGCCAGATCGCCATGGGCGGGCTGGCCGGGACCGCGACGGCACTCGCGGTACCCGGGCTGCCGGCCGTGATCCTGGTACCGCTGGTGCTGCTGGCCGGGGCGGTCGGGGGCGGCATCTGGGGCGCGATACCCGGCGCGTTCAAGGCGTACTTCAACGTCAACGAGATCCTCAGCACGATCATGCTCAACCTGGTCGCCGTGCAGTTCATGAACTACCTGCTGTCGGGGCCGCTGGTGGCGCACTCGGGCTACGCGGTCGGCGGGCTCATCCCGCAGACCAGGCTCCTGTCACCGAACTCCTGGCTGCCCACGCTCATCGCCGGCACCCAGCTGCACCTCGGGGTGCTCATCGCCGTGCTGCTCGCCGTCGCCGTTTACGTGCTGCTGTGGCGGACCAGCCTGGGCTTCAGGATCCGCGCGGTCGGCCTCTCGCGTGAAGCGTCAAGATATGCGGGCATGTCGGTCAGGCCAACGATGACGCTGGCGATGACCCTGGCCGGCGCGCTATCGGGAGTAGCCGGAGCCATGCTCGTGACCGGCAGTATCTCGCACCGAATGGTCACCGACGGCACCCTGACCGGCTTCACGGGCAACGCCGGCTTTAACGGCATCGTGGTCGCTCTCTTTGCTGGCCTGCAGCCGCTCTGGACGATCGTCACCGCGTTCCTCTTCGCAGGCCTGCTGGTCGGCGGCACTTCGATGCAGGTGGTCACAGGGGTGCCCGCCGATCTGGTGACCGCTATCAACGGCATCATCGTCGTCCTCGTCGTCTCGGTCGAGTACCTGCGGCGGCGGGCGCGGGCGCGGGCGCGGGCAGCCGCGGCGGCCGGGCCTGGCGCGCGCGATGCGCCCGCGAGCGGGCAGGCCGATGCGACCGGGATCGCGGAGAAAGAGGTGCCGGCATGAGCCAGTTCTTCACTACCGCCGTGCTGGTCGCCACGGTGGCCGCTGGCGTTCAGCTGGCGACACCGTTCCTGCTGGCCGCGCTCGGCGAGACCATGGGCCAGCGCAGCGGGGTGGTCAACCTGGGCGTCGACGGCATCATGCTGCTCGGCGCGTTCGGTGCCTACTATGTCGCGGCCAAGACCGGCAACCTGGTACTGGCCGCGGCGACCGGGCTCGGCATCGGCGTGGTGATGGGCCTGCTGACCGCGTTCGTGAGCGTCACGCTCAAGGCAGAGCAGGGCATCAGCGGGATCGGAGTTTTCCTCTTCGGCCTCGGGCTGACCAACGTCCTGCTGCTGAGAGTCTTCCCGTCGCCGGTTACGATCGCCGCGCTGCCCGCGGTGCCGATTCCGTTGCTGCACCGCATCCCGTACATCGGCCCCATGTTCTTCACCCAGAACTGGCTGGTCTACCTAGCGTTCCTGCTGGTGCCGGTGCTCACATTCGTGCTGAACCGGACCACGTACGGGATGAAGATCCGCGCGGTTGGCGAGAATCCCGCCGCGGCGGACACCGTCGGGGTGAGCGTCGCCCGGATCCGCTACTCAACGGTCATCATCGGCTGTGCCCTGGCCGGGCTGGCCGGCGCGACGCTGCTCCTGCAGATCGGGATCTTCCAGGAGGACATCACCAACAGCGAGGGCTTCATCGCCGTCGCCCTCGTGTACTTCGGCGCCTGGCGGCCCCTGGGGGTGATGGGCGGATCGCTGCTATACGGCATGGTCGGCGCGGTCGTCGTGACCTGGAAGACCCTCGGCATCATCCCCACCTCGGAATCCGACATCGCCGCGATGGCACCCGCCGTCCTGACCGTCGTCGCCCTGCTATCGGTCGCGCGCCGTTACCGGCAGCCCGCGGCACTGGGCAAGCCCTACGAGAGAGGTGCGTGAGCCTGGACCGTGGATCATGACCAGCTACCTCATGCCGACCAGCCCGCAGCCATTCGTTAAAAGTCAATCCCTTTCACACCCTCCCGAGGGGGCAACAGTCATGAAGACCCACCCGTTGCGGCGGCCAGTGGTGCTCATCCTGGGCACGGCCCTCGCTCTCGCAGCCGCAGCCTGCGGCTCAAGCGCAACCTCCACCTCGTCCACCCCGTCCACCTCGCCGACGGCCGGCGCATCGTCCACGGCGACCCTCAAGGTCGCCCTGATCGAGCCGAGCCTGCGGAACGACCTGGCGTTCAGCCAGTCGATGTACGCGGCGGCCACGTCGCTGGCCGGGCCGATGCACTTCACGCTGTCGGTTTCCGACAACCTGTTCAACATCACCGATGCGGCCAACGCGATGCGGCAGTACGCGTCCGAGGGCTACAACCTCATCATTGCGCACGGCTCGCAGTACGGCGGCACGGTCGAGCAGCTCGCTCCGCAGTTCCCCAAGACGTCCTTCGCCTGGGGCACCGCCGGGGTCACCTACGGGCTGAAGAACGTCTTCGCCTACCAGGCCAACTCGCAGGAGGGCGGCTACGTCGAGGGCTACGTCGCGGCCCAGCTCAGCAAGAGCAAGGTGCTCGGCGTCATCGGCCCAATCAACGTCGGAGATGCGCACCTGTACGTGGTCGGTTTCAAGGCGGGCGCCCTCGCCGCCGAGCCGAAGGCCACCGTGCACGTGAGCTTCACCGGCTCGTTCAGTGACGACACCCTGATGTCCACCGCGGCCAAGTCGTACGTGTCCGAGAAGGCTGACGTGCTGACTGGCAGCTCGCAGTCGGTCGTCGGGGCGGTCGGCGTGGCCAAGAGCGAGAAGGTCGCGTGGTTCGGCACCCAGTGGGACCAGTCGTCACTGGCGCCGACCGAGGTCGTCGCCTCCCAGGTCTACGACTGGACCGGCGTCCTGCGGCAGATGCTGACCGCGATCAGGGGCGGGGTGCTCGGCGGGGCCACTTACACGATCACCCTCGGCAACAACGGCGAGAAGATCGTCTACAACCCGTCCTACCCGCTGCCTGCGGCGATCAAGTCCGCCGGACAGCACGTGGCTGCCGAGATCATCAGCGGAACCATCACGCCGCCGACGAACTGAGGGGGAGTATCCACGATGACGGCAACAGCCCCGGGGAGCGCCGCGGCCGGCGATCCCCCGTTCCTGGAGATGCGCGGCATCACCAAGCGCTTCCCCGGGGTGCTCGCCAACGACCACGTGGACTTCGACGTGGTACCCGGTGAGATCCATGCCCTGTTCGGCGAGAACGGCGCGGGCAAGAGCACTCTGATGCGCATTCTGTATGGCCTGTACCAGCCTGACGAGGGAGAGATCCGGCTGCACGGTGAGCGGGTGGCCATCAGCTCGCCCGCGGCGGCCATCCAGCACGGCATCGGCATGATTCACCAGCACTTCATGCTGGTGCAGACGCTTACCGTCGCGGAGAACGTCGCGCTGGGCGTCCGCTCATCCCGGGGCCTGCTCACCGATCTCCGGCGAGTTTCCGAGCGCATCCGCGAGCTGTCGGAGACATACGGGCTCAAGGTGGACCCGGCCGCCTACATCTGGCAGCTGTCGGTCGGCGAGCGGCAGCGCGTCGAGATCATCAAGGCCCTGTACCGTGAGGTCTCACTGCTCGTGCTCGACGAGCCGACCGCCGTGCTGACCCCGCATGAGGTCCGTGACCTCTTCGCCGACCTCTCCCGCCTGGTGCGGAACGGCCTCTCGCTGGTGTTCATCTCACACAAGGTCGCCGAGGTGCTGGAGCTATCCGACCGGATCACGGTGCTGCGCGGCGGGCGGAAGATCGCCACGGTCCGCGGCGCCGACGCGACCATGGACGGGCTGGCCGACATGATGGTCGGGCATGAGGTCACCTCGGTCGAAGTGCCATCGCTCCGGCAGCCTGGCCCGGTCGCCCTGACCGTCAGCGACCTGCGGGTGACCGGCGACCGGGGCGCTGATGCCGTCCGCGGGCTCTCCTTGCGGGTGCATTCCGGCGAGATCGTCGGCATCGCCGGGGTGTCGGGCAACGGGCAGCGGGAACTCGCCGAGGCCATCGCCGGCCTGCGCCGCCCGGCCGGCGGCCGGGTGGAGATCGGCGGCGCCGATGTGACCGGGCGGCATCCGCGGGTCATCCGTGATGCGGGGCTCGCATACGTGCCCGAAGAGCGGATGCGGGACGGCGTCATCGCCGAGCTCTCCGTGGCCGAGAACCTCATGCTCGTGGGCAGCGCCGACCGGACGTACGCCCGGTTTGGCTTCCTGCGCGGCCGGGCGATCCGCCGGCATTGCCGGCAGCTGGTCTCGGAGTTCGATGTCCGGACACCGGGCCTGGACACCCCCGTGCACAACCTGTCCGGCGGCAACATCCAGAAGCTCATCATGGCCCGCGAGCTGTCCGGCTCGCCGGCGGTCCTGCTGGTGGCCCAGCCGACCCGTGGCATCGACGTGTCGGCGTCGGCCTACATCCACCAGCGGCTGATCGGCCAGCGGGCCAGCGGCACAGCCGTGCTCGTCATCTCCGAGGACCTGGACGAGGTGATCGCCATTTCCGACCGGGTCCTGGTTATCTACGAGGGAGCGATTATCAGTGAGGCCGACCCCCGGAC
>Ga0187883_10001881_pt1 | contig 12704 bp, 9 predicted proteins | sample June2016WEW_20_1_2_FD_132966 | JGI IMG/M metagenome (GOLD analysis project Ga0187883, IMG submission 132966) | Peatland microbial communities from SPRUCE experiment site at the Marcell Experimental Forest, Minnesota, USA - June2016WEW_20_10 | ecosystem: Environmental > Terrestrial > Soil >...
AGCACCTATGCCGATGCCTACAGCTACAACAGCGGGGCGTGCTCGACGGGCGGCACGGCTGGCGTGAGCGAACAGCTCATGAACTGCTCGCTCAGCGTGACCTACAACTTCACCGCCACCCAGTAGCGGCAGACGTTTCCGAGGTTGTGGTCGGAGCCTGGTGGGTTGGCCCCTAGTAGGCCCGCCCGAAGACCACCCTCGTGCCGTAGGCAGAAGGGGACCCGCAGATCACACAGGAGCCCGCTTCGGGCTCACCGTCGAGGGGGATGCACCGCGGTGTCGCCGTCGTGGCGTCCTTGAGGCGCTTCTCGCACGCAGGGTCGTCGCAGCACAGTGCCAGGGCGAAACCGTCCTCCACGCCGGCGACGAGCTCGTCCCAGGTGTCGGCTCGCACCGTGTGATCCTCACGGAACGCCAAGGCCCGAGCGTGCAGTTCGCGGCGGAAGGCCGAGAGGCGCTCCGGGATGTCGGCCGCCAGCGACGCCATCGGCATCGTGACCTTGTCCTTGCGGTCCGTCGAGAGCCTCGATGCCACCAGCACCGTCCCGGCGGCGAGATCTCGAGGCCCGAGCTCGATTCGCAGCGGAACGCCGCGCAACTCCCACTCGTTGAACTTGAAACCAGGCGACAGCTGCATCCGGTCGTCCACTTTGACTCGCACACCGGCGGCGGCAAGCTGGCGTGCGTGGTCTCGAGCGGCCTCGACCACGGCGGTGGCCTCCTCACCCCGACCGATCGGCACGATCACGACCTGATGGGGTGCAAGGCCGGGGGGCAGGATCAACCCCTTGTCGTCCCCGTGCCCCATGATCACGGCGCCCACCATGCGCGTCGACAACCCCCAGGAGGTCGTGTAGCAATACTCGAGCTCGCCGTCCTCGTCCTGGAAGGTCATGTCGAAGGCACGGGCGAAGTTCTGCCCGAGGTAGTGCGACGTGCCGGACTGCAAGGCGCGCCCGTCGCGCATCATCGCCTCGATCGTCGTGGTGCGCTCCGCCCCGGCGAAGCGCTCACTTGCCGTCTTCTCGCCGACATAGGGCGCCAGGGCAGCCACTTCGGTCGCGAGTGCCTCATACATGCCGAGGGCGAGGATGACCTCCTCCCAGGCGTCGGCGCCGCTGGCATGGGCGGTGTGTCCCTCCTGCCAGAGGAACTCCGTCGTCCGCAGGAACAACCTCGGGCGCAGCTCCCACCGGATCACATTCGCCCATTGGTTGAGTAGGAGCGGAAGGTCGCGGTAGGAGGAGATCCACTTCGCCATGAACTGTCCGATGACGGTTTCGGAGGTCGGCCGCACCACGAGAGGCTCCTCGAGCTCGCGCCCGCCTCCGTGGGTCACCACAGCCAACTCTGGGGCGAAACCCTCCACGTGCTCCGCCTCCCGCCGCAGATGCGACTCCGGAATGAGGAGAGGGAAATAGGCGTTCTCGTGACCGGATTCCTTGATGCGACGGTCGAGATCCGCCTGGATGAGCTCCCAGATTCGGTATCCGTAGGGGCGCATCACCATGGTGCCGCGCACCGGGCCTCTGTCGGCCAGCTCCGCCTTCAAGACGAGCTCGTTATACCAGGCGGAGAAGTCCTCGCTCTGCGGTGTTACCCCACGCTCGTTGCGAGGTGTGACGGTGTCAGCTCGGTCCGTGAAGTCGGTGTCAGCGGTCGGGTCATCGGGAGCCACGCGCCCGTGCTACCACAGCGGCGACGTGCGGAGGAACCCGCAGTGGCGAGGGTGTTCCTCGGGAACCGGGACGGCGATACGCCCGAGGCCCGCCAGCAGCTCTCGCTCCGGCTCGCCAACCGGGTCTCACTGTTCGTGGCCGGGCCGAAGGCGCCGCCGGCGGCGGAGGTGTTTCTCGAGATGGTGCTGTGGGCGAAAGCCGCCCGCGGCTGACCCTTCCCGGCGAGGTCAGTGGGAGCGTTGCGACGACGACGCCGAGCGCCAACAGCACGAGCAGCACGGCGACCAACGCAAGCGTGCTCAAGGGAGGTCGCTCGTCAAGTCGTAGACCGTCACTCCATCGACGGTTCGTGCCGGGAAGTGATCCTCCACCCATGTGGTGATCCTGCTGGCGTTGCTGTCGCTGCTGCCGCCGGCTCCTGTGACGCCACCCGAGATGAAGTAGTGAATCCTCTGCTCGTGCACGTACCGCTGGAACTCGGCCAGAGTCGGGGCGGGGTCTGTGCCGTTGAAACCGCCGATGGCCATCACCGGGTCGTCTGTCGCCAGCTGATATCCGGCCGCGGTGTTGGACCCGACGGCACTCGCCACCCAGCTGTAGCGGGAGGCGTCCTGCTCGAGGAGCGTCACGAGGGCTCTGCCGGGAGTAGAGCCGTTCAGCAACGAGCCGATACCACCGGCAGCGCCCGCCCTGCCCGCCCCGGCAACCCCGGCGCGGCCAAGGCCCGGCGGCGCCCTCAATCCTGAGCCCGTCGGTCCGCCCGTTGGTCCACTCGTCGGTCCGCTGGTCGGTCGGCTCCCGCTCGTCGGTCCAGCGGGAACCCCAAGGGCGCTCGAACCGCCCGTTGCGCCTGCAGAGCCCTTGGCGAGTCCGGCGCCTGGCGGGCCAGTCCCACCGGGCCTGCGACCAGCGGCGCCGCTTCCCGGGACGGCACCGCCGTGGAGGCCGCCAGGTCCGAGTACCCCGCCCGGGCCGGACACAGCCGCCACCGCCGGACCCGCGCTCGGGAGGGCGCCGGCGTAGGCGGTGTCGGCCGTCGCCAGCGAGTACGCGAGCGGGCCGCCGAGCGCGGCCGCCAGCGCCATGACGATGGCGGCGGAGCGGAGGACGCGGCCGAGGGCCGGGCCGGCAACGATCGCGAGGCCGGCGAGGGCACCGATGACGGCGACGGCGTCGCGGAGCCAGGGGTTCCACCCTGGCGACCGATCGAGCAGCACGAAGGACCAGGCCGAGGTGGCAAGGAGGCAGACGGCAAGTACGCATCGGACCCAGAGGGCCGAGCGCAACGGCCAGAGCACTGCGACGCTCATGGCGACGAGCGCACCGACGGCGGGGGCGAGGGCGACGGTGTAGTAGGGGTGGATGATCCCCTTGGCGAAGCTGAACACGGCGCCCGTCACGACGAGGGTCCCTCCCCAGAGGAGGAGGGCCGCTCGCAACTGGTCGGTGCGGGGGGCACGGCCGATGGCCCAGAGCGCCCCCACGAACAGGATCAGCGCGGCGGGGATCAGCCAGGAGATCTGACCGCCCATCGACGGGAGGAAGAGGCGGTCCCAGCCGGTCGGCCCCCACACGGAGGCACCACTGACGGCACCGCCGGTGACGCTGCCGGTCTCGTTGCCCGTGATCCGCCCGAAGCCGTTGTAGCCGAAGATGAGATTGAAGACGTTGTTGTCCTGCGAGCCGCCGATGTAGGGGCGGTCACGGGCCGGGGTGAGCTGCACGATGGCGAGCCACCACACCGAAGAGACCACGAGGACGCCCGCCGCTACAAGCAACTGCCATACACGACGGCGCAGCGAGACAGGGGCTGCCACCAGGTAGACCCCGGCCATGGCCGGGACAACGAGGTAGGCCTGCAGGTACTTGGTCAAGAAACCCGTGCCCACCAGCGCCGCCGCTCCCAACAGCCAACGCGTACTTCCGTTCTCGAGTGCCCTCACCGTGCAGTAGCCAGCTGCCGTCAACAACAGCACGAGGAGAGCGTCCGGGTTGTTGAACCGGAACATGAGCGTCGCCACCGGCGTGAGGGCGAGCACGCCGCCGGCAAGAAGGCCGGCACGCGCTCCGAACCAACGCCGGACGGCCGAGTAGAGGAGCGCAACTGACGCCACGCCTTCGAGCGCCTGGGGGACAAGGACGGTCCACGAGCTGAGACCGAAGATGCGAGCAGCGATCTCCATCGGCCACAACGACAGCGGCGGCTTGTCGACCGTGATGAAGTTGGAGGCATCCGAGGAGCCGAAGAAGAACGCCTTCCAACTCTTCGTTCCGGCTTGCACTGCCGCCGAATAGAAGCTGTTCGCCCAACCCGAGCGGTCGAGTGCCCACAGGTAGAGGAGGGCAGTGCCGAGCAGCAGCCTGAGAAAGGCAGCGACCTCCCGGCGTCGCCGGGAGGGCGCCGCCGCGCGGGCACTCGCGGTGGGTGATGCGCCGAAGGGATCGTCGCCGGAAGGGCCTGTGTCGACGACTTCGCCGCACGACAGCGCCGGTTGCGGTGGGACGGTGATCACTTCGTGCCCGCTTCCCGCCGACGCACCCCGGAGACGACGATGTCGTCGCCCGAGGTGCGACGCCGCCGGTGTGTTCCGAGACTGGGAGCCATGCCTGTCGTCCTTTCGATCGCCGCCGTTGCCGGCGGTGGGCTTGGCTCCCATCGTGGGAGAGGCGCCTCAGAGCATCCTGGGAGGCCTCTCCGATCCTGCGCTGACCCGGGCAGCGGGCTACCTCAGACCTCGAGGTCGCCCTCCTCGTCCAAGTCCTCCGCGTCGCCGTCGATCGTGTCGCCGTCGTCGTCGGGTGCAGCCGCCCACGGAGGGGCGCCTCGGGTGCTCCCTTCCTCCGTGTTCGAGCCCCAGAAACCGCCGGGACCGAAGGGACCCCCAGGGGGGCCTCCGAACAGCCAGCCCGGAAGGCCGAAGGACCAACCCGGGCCGGAACGGCCCCGCGAGCGGCTGCCGGCGCCCCACGGGCCCGGGGCATCGCCGGGCGAAGGGGCGCCCGGCACGACGGCGTTCAGCTTCTCGCGGAGCTCTGTCAGCAGTTCGATCACCTGGGCGCGCTGCTCGTCGCTGCCGGAGGTGGCCGCGTACACGAGCGGAATAGCCGTGTCCCGGATGGCGCTGACGAGGTCGAGGGGAATCCCACCGCGGCCGTGACCCGACTCTTCCCAGGGCCGGTGACCGGTGTCTGAACGGGCCTTGCCCGCTTCGGCTCGGCCGGCGTCGGTCAGCTCGAACATCCGCTTTCCATCGGGCGACTGCCTGCTGATGACGAGCCCTTCGTCCTCGAGCATCTGCAGCGTCGGGTAGATCGAGCCGGGGCTGGGCGTCCACGCGCCCCCCGAGCGGCGGGACAGCTCCTGAATCATCTGGTAGCCGTGCATCGGCTGCTCGGACAGCAGGGCAAGGATGGCGGCCCGGACGTTGCCACGGCGGGCGCGACGAGGGCCACCCCCTCCATGTCTCCCGCCTCCGCCACCGAATTCTGCCCGCCGGGAGCCGTAGGCGCTTCGCCGGCCCGAACCACCGCCGTAGCCTCCCCAGCCACCGCTGAAGTCACTCCGCCTTCTGGCCTCTCGGCCACCCGGTCCCTGCGGGCGGCGCCGGCGGTCGCCGCCGCCGTGGCTCCGGCGAGGGCGCCCGGAACCGAAATCGTCGTTATTCCTCACGAAACACACTTCCTTCCCGGCCTTCTCCGAGGCCGCTGCTGTCCTGGCCATTCGGACCAGGACACGATAACGATATATCGTTATATCGGATTGGGCAGCGCGTCAGCGCGAAATTCTCACGGGAATTTTCTCGGCGATGCGCTCAGCTCAGGAAAGAGCCGGCCGCCGAGGGCGGCCCGGCGCCGTCGCCGAGGGCGGCGCCGGAACTTCGTGCGTGAAACGACCGGAGGGCCACGTTCCGGACGTTCTGCGTGCACAGTTCAGCCGGGAGGTGCTCCGGCTGACTCAGTGGTAGTAGAGGACGACGGCGGCTGCGATCGCACCGGCCGTTGCGAGGGCGGCGAGCGGCGCAAGCTGCTCCCTGCGCTGGAACGCCCGGAAGCACATGAAGGCGGGGAAGATCCCGAAGAAGGCGAACCTGACCGTGATCGCGATGACCACGTAGACAGCCGAGACGACGATGGCCGTCAGGGACGCCTGATTGCGTGCGCCGAAAGTGTTGCCTCTTCCCCCGCCTCGCCCCATGCCGCCTCGGTACATCGGTCCTTGCCCGCGAGGGAACCGACCCTGCCCGTACGGCTGGCCGTTGGGAGGTAGCTGGCCGTAGGAGGGTGGCTGGCCGTAGCTCGGCTGCCCGTACGACATGGGCGTGGCGGGCGGGCTCGGATATCCCGCAGTGCCCGATGCGACCTGCGGTCCCGCCGAGCCCGGCTTGGGCTGAGTCTGGGCGGTCCACTGGGTCCCGTCCCACCAACGCAAGGTGGACTCGCTGGGATCACCCGGGTCGGGGTGCCAACCTGCGGGAGGTCCCGTGCTCATCGACGGATTGTGGCAGTCGTGCCTGAGACGGTCAACGATCGCGCGCCATGGAGGCCTGCAACCCTTCGCCAAGTGGGTCCTGTGGCCACCGGATCATACCGGTGGCTCCGGTGGGCGCCATGTCATCGGGGCGTGCCTGCAGCACCCCGACCGAGGGTGTATGAGTATGGCGTGCCCGCTTCAGCTACCTCGGTTCCGTCGCCCCAGCCGGCAACGCCTCATTCGCTCGACCGTGCGGAGGCGACGATGCGGCGTGTGCTGCCGCGCTCTCTCGGCGAGATCGATTTGTCCGACGTGGCGTTCTGGGAACGCCCCTACGCGGAACGGGAGGGGGCCTTCGAGCTGTTGCGCCGGGACGACCCCATCCGCTTCTTCGCCGAGCACGAGGAGCCGCCGATGCCGCTCGGTCGTGGCTACTACGCCCTCACCCGTCACCACCAGGTCATTGCCGCCAGCCGCCAACCCGATGTCTACTCCTCAGGCGGGGGCACGAACATCCCCGATCTGCCTGAGTCGTTCCGAGAGTTCTTCGGCTCCATGATCAACCTGGACGATCCCAGGCACGCCCGGATGCGCCGGATCGTCTCACGAGCTTTCACGCCCCGCATGCTCGACCAGACGGTGGACTCGGTGGCAGCGATCGCCGCCGCCATCGTCGACGATCTCATCGACATGGGCAGCTGTGACTTCGTCACCGAGGTGGCGGCGGCCTTGCCGTTGCGCGTCATCAGCGACTTGATGGGGATTGCGCGAAGCGAAGAGTCGTTCATCTTCCGGCACAGCAACATCATCCTCGGCGCCCTCGATCCAGAGTACGTACCCGATCAATCGACGGACTCGGTGATCACGGCGATGCTCAACTCAGGCCAGGAACTGGCGAACATGGTCGAGCAGCTTGGGGCGGAGCGACAGCGGCACCCGCGCAACGACCTCATCACGGGTCTTGTCACCGCAGAGGTCGAAGGTGACCACCTCTCCCCCCAGGAGCTCGGGTCGTTCTTCATCCTCCTCGTCGTGGCAGGTAACGAGACCACTCGAAACGCCATCGCCCACGGGCTCGTGGCGCTGACGGACCATCCGCAGGAGCGCCGGCGGCTGATCGCCGACCTTGACGGCATGATGCCCACGGCCGTGGAGGAAATCGTGCGCTGGGCAACTCCGGTCATCCATTTCCGCCGTACGGTCACGCGCGATGGCGCCGAGCTCGACGGTCAGAGGTTCGCCGAGGGCGACAAGGTAGTGCTGTGGTACAACTCGGCGAACCGCGACGAGGCGGTCTTCGACGACCCGTACCGCTTCGACGTCGGGCGTCGCCCGAACGATCACGTCGGCTTCGGCGGCCCCGGGCCGCATTTCTGCCTGGGGGCCCATCTCGCCCGGCGTGAGATCTCCGTCATGTTCAGCGAGCTCCTGCGCCGAGTGCCCGACATCCGAGCGGTCGGCGAACCGGAGCGCCTGCGGTCGAGCTTCATCAACGGGCTGAAGCACGTGCGGGCCGAATTCCAAGCCGGCGGCGGCGGCACTCCTTGACCCCAGCTCTCCAAGGCGTCAACCCGAAGGCCGCTGAGGCGAGCGACCGTGCGGGCGGCCTGGCGGGCGCCTCTACTCAAGACCCAGTTCAGGGACGCCGATAACCCCTTCGGTGATTACTGCGGGAGTTCGCGCGCGGGCGCAATTACGCCTCACGGCGATCGTGAGCGTCATGTTCGTGGCGGGTTTCAGCGTCTTCATGGTCCTCAACCCGGCCGGAGCGCGAGCGTCGGTCTGGGTCGACGATGGCAGCACGGCCGCCGTCGCTCTCGCCGCCTTCCTTGCTTCTGCGGCGAAAGCGCGGTCCACGAGTGGGCGCCACAGGTCCGGCTGGACCTGGATCGCCGCGGGCACCGCCTCGTGGACGATCGGCGAGTGCATCTGGGACTGGTACGCCCTCGTCCGGGTGGAGCCCGTGCCGTCGCCGTCCGTGGCCGATGTCTTCTACCTCCTGGGTGTCCCGCTCGCGGTCGTCGGCATCGTCCTGTTGGCGGCCAGCAAGGGCGAGCTCAGGAGCGGCCTCCGCCTCGTGCTCGACGGCATCATCATCACTGGATCGCTGCTGTTCATCAGCTGGTCGACCGCTCTCGGCGTGGTCTACCGGCTCGGTGGTGGGCCCCTGCTCAGCCGCGTTGTCGACCTCGCCTATCCCGCCACGGACATCATCATGACGACGGCGGCGCTCGCCGCTCTGTCGAGGGTGAGCGGTCGGCGCCGATATGAGCTAGGTCTCATCGGAGCCGGCCTCCTCGCCTTCTCCGTGGCCGACAGCGCCTACAGCTACTTCACCTACACGAACACCTACGGAAACGGCAACGTCTTCGACGTCGGGTACGTCGTCGGTTACCTGTGCATCCTCCTCGCCGCTCTCGTGCCCAGCCCGCAGGACGACGGTGTCGGAGACCTGGGCCGCGCCTCGTCCTTCCAGACCCTGCTGCCTTACATCCCGCTCGGTCTCGCCGCCGGCATCGCCGCCTTCAAAGCGGCCACCGGCGCCAGGTTTGACGGGCTGCTCGTGGCCACAGGCTTCATCACCATCACCACCGTTCTCGTCCGCCAGCTACTCACGCTCAACGAGAACACCTCGCTGGCCGACCGGCTGCAGGCCACCATCTCGGAACTGCGCGTACGCGAGGCTGAGCTGGCCCATCAGGTCTCACACGACCCTCTCACCGGGCTGGCCAACCGCGTCCTGTTCACCGACCGCATCGAGCGTGCCCTCGACCGGCAGCTGCGCAGCCGGCTGACGGTGTCGGTCATGGTCTGCGACCTGGACGAATTCAAGTCGGTCAACGACACGCTCGGGCACCTGGCGGGAGACGAGGTTCTGCGCGTAGTCGCCCAACGCCTGACGGCGACGACGAGGAGGGTCGACACGATCGCCCGACTCGGCGGCGACGAGTTCGGAGTACTCCTGGAGGACCTCGAAACGGCCGAAGTGGCCCTCGAGACCGCCGAGCGCATTACCAAGGCCATCCTCCCACCGCTGCGCGCCGGCGGGCAGCGGGTGGTGACGTCCACGAGCATCGGCATCGCCATCGCCTCGGAACCGGGCGACACCTCCGAGAGCCTGCTACGGGCGGCCGACGTGGCCCTCTACGAAGCGAAGGCGACCGGTAAGAGCTGCTACAGGGTCTTCGACTCGGAGATGTTGAGCGACGTCTTCGCCCGTATCTCCCTCAAGAACGACCTCCTCGTCCTCGCTGACCACCCCGAGCAGCTCGAGATCCATTACCAGCCGATCGTCGACGTGCGAAGCGGCCATCTGACCGGCGTCGAAGCGCTCGTCCGCTGGCGCCATCCGACGATCGGCTTGCTGTACCCGGATGCCTTCATCCAGTCCGCCGAAGAGAACGGGACGATCGTGCTCGTCGGGGCGGCTGTGCTCGACCTCGCCTGCGCCCAGTTCTCGTCCTGGAGGAGCGAGGGCTTCGAGTGCTCCAACCTGGCCGTCAATGTCTCAGCACGCCAGCTGCGCGACCCCAGCCTCGTCGCCACGGTGCGAGACGCCCTCGCCCGCCATGCGATCCCGCCCGGCCAACTGACGCTCGAGGTCACCGAGAGCATCATGTTGCACGAGGGAGAGCTCGCCATCGGCCGACTGAGAGAGCTGAAGGCGCTCGGCGTCCTCATCGCCGTGGACGACTTCGGCACGGGCTACTCCTCGCTCGAGTACCTGCGCAGGCTTCCCGTCGACATCTTGAAGATCGACCGCACCTTTACGAACGAGCTGGACGACGACGACACGACGGTCGTGCTCATCGATCTCATGACCCAGCTCGCCCATGCCCTCGGTCTGCGCACCGTCGTCGAGGGCATTGAGACACCCTCGCAGATGCACACCGTGAAGCTCCTCTCCTGCGACCACGGGCAGGGATTCCTCATCGCCCGGCCGGCGCTCCCAGCCGTCATCGAGCCCCTTCTCGAGCACGGGGCGAAGTTCGAGCCACGAGCAGGCCTCGTGCCGAACGCCCAGCCGGCGTGATCCGCCGCCGACGCTGACGTCACAGCGCCGACACCTCCATGTGCGAGTGTCAGCGGCATCGCGCCCGGCATAGGGTGCGGGAACCGCCGACGCCGGCGACCCAGCTGGGACCGGGCAAGTCCTCAGCGGGAGGCGAGCTGGGCGAGCCAAGAGGTGTTGAAGGCGAATTCGCCGTCGAGGCTCCGGCGAACGTCGTTCTTGCCAGCCCAGTCAGCGATGCGCCCTCCGATGAAAGGAACCCTGACGTCTACGGTGAGGGCGACGTCGTGAGTGCAGGTCTGGCCTTGCGGCTTAAGGGTCATGGTGCCGAAGATGTGGATGGGCGCCCCCTGCACCTGCACGTCGAAGGTGCCCTCCCAGCAGCCGTCCGAGCCCTTGTGCCACTCGTCGGTTTGTTGCATCGTGTTCGTCGGCCGCAGCACTCGCTTCGCGAAGCTGGGCAGATCGACGTCAACGACCCGCGACGAGCAGATTCGCAGGCTGCCGCGGCTCTCCTTGCACTCGAGAACCTTCACGTCCCGCTGGTCCATGCTCTCGTACTTGGCGATCGTGGCTTTCGGGTCGCGGAGCATGGCGAGCACGGCCTCGATCGGGGCGTCATAGGTGTGCGATCCCTTTAGATCCATCTTCCGACCTCCTTCGAGACCGGGGCCGAGTCTCCCTAACAAGATGAGCGCGCCTTGCTGCCTCCTGCAGCGCGAGACGGGACCCCACTACCCAAACGAACTCGCCTCAGGCGTTGCTCTGACCGCTATCAGCATGAGCCCGTACCGGCCGTCCCGCCAGAGGCGAATGGCCCCGGTTCGGTCTTCAGGGGTGCGCCGAACCAGCCGGAGAGCGCTTCTCGCAGGGCGGGTGCGGCGGTGTCGGCGGGTTCATCGACGATTGCGGCCCAGGCGATGTGGGCGTCCGGGCGGATCAGGAGCGCGTCGGCTGGCCGGTGATCTGTTTCGGCGGTGTGGATCTCGATGCGATGCTCCCAGTCCCGGGCGGTCTCGCGAAGGTCCGGGCGGTCGGCGAGGTCGAGGAGGATGGGCCGTGCGGTGTGCATGAGCTCGGCGAGGCTGGTTGTGCCCTTGTCGGTGCGCAGACTGAGGTCGGGTGCGAAGGTGCCGGTCAAGGCGTGTTGGTTGGGGTTCGGGAGCTGGTAGCGGATGTCGGTGGCGGCGATCATGGCTCCAAGGCGGCGCAATGGCTGTTCATCGCGCATCAGTTCCAGAAAGAGTTCCCGAAGTGCTTCGGCGGCTGGGTCATGTCCGCGCCGCAGTGCTACCTGGGCTCGGGTGTGGAGCAGTGTGCGTTCGCCCGCCAGGTGGCGTTCGTCGTGGTATGTGTCCAGCAGGCCGGCCGGCGCCCAGCCGTGGATGGCGGCGGCCAGCTTCCAGCCAAGGTTGACGCTGTCGAGCATGCCGGCGTTGAGGGCCACGCCTGGGGCGGGGAACAGGTGGGCGGCGTCACCGGCCAGCAGGATCAGCCCGTCGCGGTATCGCTCGACCTGTCGAGCATGAAAGGTGAAGCGCGTCAGCCGGATCGGTTCTCCCAAGGGCAGATCCACGCCGAGCACACGGCGGATGCTGTCCCGGAACTCGGTCAAGGTCATCGGCTCATCGTCGTCATAGTCGGCGGCCTCCTCCTCGCTGGTGAAGAGCCCCAGGAGCGCAGGGTTGGTCGACCCGACGGCGAACAAACCGCGTTCGGTTGCCGTCCAACCGAAGCTGATCCTGCCCACCCCCGCGACGTCGAGGTCGCCGTTCTCGAGTACGGTCACCGACTCGGGCACGGTGACCGAGGCGAGCCGCTGCACCTCCGGGTACGTGGTGCCGGGGAACGGGATGCCGGCCAAGTCACGGACCCTGCTGCGCGAGCCGTCGCAGCCAATGAGGTATCGGGCGGTCACCTGATACTGCCCGTCCGACCCGCGCACGTCCGCGGTCACAGTGGCGTCATCCTGGCTCAGCCCGACCACCTCCTGTCCGCGGCGGATCTCGGCGCCGAGCTCGCGGGCGCGTTCGTCGAGGAGGCGCTCGAGTCGCGGTTGTGGGAGCGGCAGCAGCTGCATCGGGGGAGGGGCCAGGTGCGTGAAGTCCACATGCAGACCGCCGAACGGCAATCGGAGAGCCGGGATGGGATCGGTGCTGGCTGCTTCGAATCGTTCCAGCTCGCCTCGATAGCGCAACAGTTGCAAGATCTGCCCGCTGAGACCGCCGGCCTTCGGGACGTCTCGGATCTGCGGCTGCCGCTCGAGTACCAGCGGCCGCACGCCAGCCAGGCGAAGTTCATCGGCCAGCATCAGACCGGTCGGGCCGGCGCCCACGATGATCACATCGGCGTCCATCGCCGGCCACTCCCCTCGAAGACGTTCGGCGTCACCGGTGACATTGCCGAAGCATCGGTCAGTTGCATGCTGTCTCCCCAAGATTGTCGAACACATGGCGTGCGCCGTTGGACGTCTCGTGTGGTCTCCGGCTGAGACCTTCAGCTACGTGAGTGAAGCGGCGATCCTGGTTTGAAGCAATCCACC
>Ga0187883_10001885_pt1 | contig 12691 bp, 10 predicted proteins | sample June2016WEW_20_1_2_FD_132966 | JGI IMG/M metagenome (GOLD analysis project Ga0187883, IMG submission 132966) | Peatland microbial communities from SPRUCE experiment site at the Marcell Experimental Forest, Minnesota, USA - June2016WEW_20_10 | ecosystem: Environmental > Terrestrial > Soil >...
CACCACCGGTTCGCCGGCCGGGGCATGCGCGGTCCCCGCGGCCGCTGGGGCGGCGAGCGAGGCGGTTGGGGCGGTGGCAGGAGGATGCCCCGCGGGGCTATCCGGACGGCCATCCTGGTCGCCCTCCGCGACGAACCGGCTCACGGGTACGAGGTCATGCGCCGGCTCGAGGAACTGAGCGGCGGCCTGTGGCGCCCGAGCCCCGGGTCGGTCTACCCGCACCTGCAGATGCTCGAGGACGAGGGCCTGGTGCAGTCGTCCGACGTCGAGGGCAGCCGCACCTACACGCTCACCGACTCCGGACGGGCTGAGGCCGAGAAGGCCGCTCTGCCCTGGCAGGCGGACGGCGAGACCGACGACGAGGTCAGAACGCTGCGCCTCGGCATGGGCCAGCTCATGAGCGCCGCCAAACAACTGGCGGGTGACGGCGAGAAGTCGCAGATCGAGCGCGGCATGGCGGTGATCCAGAAGGCGCGCAAGGAGCTGTACCAGATCCTCGCCGAGGACTGAGCCTGACTGACGATCCGTCAACCGGCCGGTACTGTGCACAGGGAGCCATGACCACGACCACCGCACCCGCGAGCGACGCCGCGTCCCCGGACCACGGGGTGCCGATCATCGAGACCGTGGGTCTGACCAAGACGTACCAGGGCACGGACTTCCGCGCCGTCGACGAGTTGAGCCTGCAAGTCGGGACCGGGGAGGTGTTCGGCCTCCTCGGCCCCAACGGTGCCGGCAAGACGACCACCGTCGGCGTGCTGACGACGAGGGTCATACCCACCGAGGGCCGGGCGTTCGTCGGAGGCATCGACGTCGTCCGCCACCCGACGCTCGTCAAGCAGCTGATCGGCGTCGTGTCCCAGCAGAACACCTTGGATCGCCAGCTCACACCCTGGGAGAACCTTTACTTCCACGGCCGGCTGTTCGGAATGGGGCCACGCGAGTGCCGCCAGACGGCGGACGAGCTCCTCGAGAGGTTCCAGCTGAACCGGTTCGCCAAGGCGTCGGTCTACGCCCTCTCGGGAGGCATGGCCCAGCGACTGATGGTGGCCCGCGCCATCTTCCATCGCCCGGCCGTGCTCTTCCTCGACGAGCCCACCGCCGGGCTCGACCCCCAGGGCCGTCTCGCCCTCTGGGAGCTGCTCGCCGGCCTCAACGCCGAGGGCCAGACGATCCTGCTCACCACGCACTACATGGAGGAAGCCGACAAGCTGTGCGACCGCCTCGCCATCATGGACCACGGCAAGATTCTCGCCCTCGACACGCCGGCCGAGCTCAAGCGCAGCGTCGGCGCCGACACCATCGTGACCGTGAAGGCCGCCGGGGACACCCAGCAGCTGGCCGACGCCTTCAGCGAGCACCTCGAGGGCCTCACACGGACGCGTCAGATCCCCGACGGCGTCGAGTTGCACGTCCACCGCACGGAGCGGCTCGTTCCGCGCGTCGTCGAGGCCGCGGAGGCGGCCGGCTTCTCGCTGGCGGATCTCTCCGTCACTGAGCCCACGCTCGAGACGGTCTTCATCGGGTTGACCGGAAAGGAGCTGCGCGACTGATGGCGGCCACCACGTCCCCGTCCGTATCGGCCCGCACCTTCGGCGGGCCCGGGTCGCATCAGGTGGAGCTGAAGCCCACCCGCTCGGCGACCGCGGCGAGCTGGACCTCGCTGCACGCGCTGATCCTGCGCGATCTGGTCGTGCTGTGGAAGCACAAGTTCGAATTCACGGTGCGCACCCTGGTCCAGCCGTTCCTGCTCTGCTTCGTATTCCTCTACGTCTTCCCCAAAATCGGTCAGGGGATCGGCGCGGCGACCGGGATACCCGGCGCGGAGTCGGCGTTCGCCACCGTGCTGGTGCCCGGGGTGGTCGGGCTCTCGATCATGTTCCAGGGGATCCAGGCCGTCGCGATGCCGCTCGCGCAGGAATTCGGCTTCACCCGCGAAATCGAGGACAGGGTGCAGGCCCCGTGCCCGATCTGGCTCGTGGCGATCTCCAAGGTGATCTCGGGAGGTGCGCAGGGACTGATCTCGGCGGCGATCGTGCTCCCCATTGCATCGGTGGTGCACGCGTCCGGCGTCGAGGCCCAGATCAACCTCCACTGGCTGCTCATCCTCACCCTGGTCCCCTTGTCGTGCGTGTGCATGGCATCCCTCGGCCTGCTCCTGGGGACATCATTCGAGCCGCGCAACCTGGGTCTCATGTTCGGGTTCATCGTGCTGCCCATCACCTTCCTGGGCGGCACCTACTACCAATGGACACGGCTGGCACCGGTCAAGGCCGGGCCCGTCCACTGGCTGCAGATCATCGTGCTGATCAACCCGCTCATCTACATCAACGACGGGATGCGAGCCGCGTTCACCAACGCCGCCCACATGCACCTCTACGTGATCTACCCCGCCATCATCGCCTTCAGCGTCATCTTCCTGGTGCTGGGACTTCGCAACTTCCGCCACAAGGTGCTGGCCTGATCGGCTGACCGCCCGGGCGGCGGCGCCCGTTCGACCCACCCTCCCTCCGCTCCCCGGGGTGCGGCTCGCCGGGGGCCGCGGACCAGCAGGGTTCGAACACCGGATCCACCTGGCCTTCTGGCCCGGGTGCGAAAAGTGGGCCAAACGCGCCGGTTGGAGGGCACATCTGGGTAGGGTGAACCGCAATCGTGCAGCGTGCGTGCAACCGCTCCGGGTGGGGTGGCGAAGGGACGGATCCGATGGAGAAGAGCGGTCGAGCAACGCCGTCCGACCTCCCGGAGGCCTTCGCTCGGGTTCGGGCCACCACCGAACGGCTCGCGTCCGTCCTCAGCGCCGAGGATCAGACGGTGCAGACCATGCCCGACGTGAGCCCGACGAAGTGGCACCGGGCACACGTCACGTGGTTCTTCGAGACGTTCGTCCTCGGGGAGTACGACAGCGGCTACCGCGCGTTCGACGACGCGTACGCCTACATCTTCAACTCGTACTACGAGGCCGTGGGCGCCCGCCATCCCCGGCCTGAGCGCGGGCTTCTCTCACGGCCCGGTATCGAGGAGATCGCGCGCTATCGCTCCTATGTCGACGGTGCCATGGAGGCGCTCCTGCGGGATCCCGACCAGCCCGGCCTGACGGAGCTGATCACCTTGGGTCTCCATCATGAGCAGCAGCACCAGGAGCTGCTCCTCATGGACATCAAACACGTTCTGTCCCGGAACCCGCTCCACCCGGTCTACCTGGCGGGCTCACCCGCCCGACCCGGCATCGGCCCTCCCAAGGCCGGCTGGATCGAGCATGCGGGCGGTCCGGTCGAGATCGGCCACCGGGGCAAGGGGTTCGGCTTCGACAACGAGTTCCCGGTGCACACGGTGCACCTGACCCCCTTCGGCCTGGCGGACCGGCCGGTGACGTGCGCTGAGTGGCTCTCTTTCATGGAGGACGACGGATACAGTCGGCCCGAGTTCTGGCTCTCCGACGGCTGGGCCGTGGTGAACACGCAGCGGTGGGAAGCCCCCCTTTACTGGTCACGGGATCCCGATGACCCCGACCGCTGGCTCCAGTTCACGCTGTCGGGTCCGCGTCCGGTCGACCCCGACGAGCCCGTGTGCCATGTGAGCTACTACGAGGCGGACGCCTTCGCGCACTGGACGGGCATGCGGCTCCCGACCGAGTCCGAGTGGGAGACGATCGCCGCATCGGACGGTGAGGGCGACAACTTCCTGACCGATGAGTTCCTCTCGCTCGGTGCGCCCCACCCGCGGCCCGCCGTCTTTTCGAACGCCATCTTCGGCGACACTTGGGAGTGGACATCGAGCGCGTACTGCCCCTATCCGGGATTCCGGGCTGCACCCGGCGCTGTGGGCGAGTACAACGGCAAGTTCATGGTGAGCCAATACGTGCTGAGGGGCGGGTGCTGCGCGACCCCGAGCGGCCACGTCCGCACCACGTACCGCAATTTCTTCCCGCCCGGCGCCCGCTGGATGTTCGGCGGGGTTCGACTGGCGCGGGATCCCTGAGCCATGGCCTACACCATCGACGTTCACCTCTCCGCTGATGAGGTGCGGAGCCAGATGCGGACGGATGCGCTGCAGGGGCTGCAGGGTGACGAGAAGTCCATTCCGCCCGTGTGGTTCTACGACGAAAGGGGCAGCCGCCTCTTCGAGGAGATCACCCAGCTCCCCGAGTATTACCCCACAAGAGCGGAGCGGGCGCTCCTCGAGGCGCACGCTCCGGCCATCGCCGAGCTGTCGAAGGCGGACACGCTCGTCGAGCTCGGCGCCGGGGCGTGTGACAAGACACGCGTGCTGCTCACCGCGCTCGAAGAGACCGGAATGCTGTCGAGGTACGTCCCCTTCGACGTCAGCGACGAATTCCTCCGGAGTGCCGCCACGGCCTTGTCCCGGGAGTACGACGCGCTGGACATCCACGTGGTCATCGGCGACTTCCACCAGCACCTGGGCGAGATCCCCTCCGAGGGCCGGCGGATGATCGCTTTCCTCGGCGGGACGATCGGCAACCTGGACCCGGCTCAGCGTGCCCGATTCCTGTTCGACCTGAACTGCACGATGTCGAGCGACGACTCGCTGCTCCTCGGGACGGATCTGGTCAAGAACCCGAGCCGTCTCGTCGCGGCCTACGACGACGCGGCCGGCGTCACGGCCGACTTCAATCGCAACGTGCTCCACGTGCTCAACGAGCAGTTGGGCGGTGACTTCGATCCCGACAACTTCCGGCACGTCGCGCTCTGGAACGAGCAGCAGCAGTGGATCGAGATGCGGCTGCGCGCCGAAGGAGCCGCTGAGGTCTCTCTCGCCGACGCCGGCATCACCGTGCGCTTCGACGAAGGCGAGGACCTGCTGACCGAGATCAGTGCCAAGTTCACCCCCGAGAGGGTCGAACGCGAGCTCTCCGAAGCAGGTTTCGTGGTCGAGGAGATGTGGGGCGCGGAGGACGGGGAGTTCCTGCTCTCGCTCGCCCATCCGTACTGCTGAAGGGGCGACCCCTTCTCAGCCGACGCGCTCCGGCACGTCCGCCGCGACCATCTCGGACGGATCAGGGGCGTCCGGGCCGTCCAGCGACCGCCGCCGGCGCACGAGCCACACACCGAGCACGACCACGAGGAAACCCGTCGCGCCCAGGCTGAGGATGCTGGCCAACAGCAGGTGCCGCGGCTCGTAGTGGAAAGTCACCACGTCGTTCCCCGGCGGGATGCGGATCTCCTGGACCAGATCGACTGAGTCGACCGGGACGCTCTGGGCCTTCCCCCCGTTGACGGAGACGGAACCCCTCCATCCCGAGTCCCAGGCGACGGAGCGGAAGACCGTCGTCGTCGCCGGCGCGTCGACGCGGACCTCCTCGGACTTCGTCGTGCTCGAGATGACCTTGAGGGGCAGCTGCCGACCCCCGGAAGTGGTGGCGGATATCGGTGTGGGTGGCTTCCCCAACGTGAACACGGCGTAGCCCTGCGACAGGCCGGCCAGGCTCCACGGTCCGGGCACGATGGCCGAGGAGAGCGAGCCACCGAGCTCGTACGGGCGGCCCGCCACGGTGACGACCGCCACATGCGAGGGGAGGGAGCCGGCGACCACCCGGACCGACACGCCGACGGCGCTGCCCCCCGGTAGTCGCTCCGCCACGCGTCGTGACCCCGGTGCCACGGGCACCGGGACGCCCCAGCGCGTCGACCCGTCCGCGGCGAGCGTCCCCAAGCGCACAAGGGTGCCCGGGCCGGCGGCGTGGCTGAGGACGAGGGTGACCGAGTCGGGCACGAGCGACTCCCCGAAGAACCACGAAGCACTCTGGCCCGTGCGCAGCGCGGGCCGGGGCCCCGGATAGAAGGGGTAGGCAATCTCGTTGAAGTCGGCTCCGTAGCCCCGGGGAAGGACGGGGTCGGCGCCGAAGCCCTCGGACGCCTGCCGCATGTCGCCGACGGAGCTGGGCATGGACTGGAGCGGTACGAGGAAGTACTCCGGCACGGTGACGACCTCGCGCAGGTTGAGCCGGTCGAGCGTGCCCGACGCCAGCTGGCCGATGTCCAGGTCGTCCTGCTCGTGGGTGTGGGTCACCGACTCGTAATTGCCGTTGACGATGGACGCGTAGCCGGACACCGAGGGTAGCCCGGCAATGATGTTGAGGTCCGGCACGCCCTGCGGGCTCTCGGGCCAGCTGCCGTAGGTCTGGGGGTCGTAGTTGACCATCCGCCCGCCCGGGGCCAGGTGGGCCTCCATCAACTGCTGCACCGGCGTCGTCCCGCTCACGAGGTCGTTGGACGGTATCTCGGGCAGCTGGCTCGTCGCGGCCATCAACCCGAGGTCGAGTGCCACGAAGACCGCGGCCAACCTCACCCAGGGGAGGGCACGGAGGTACGGCCGGATCCACACGATCGCGGCCGCGCCGGCACAGAAGGCCAGCGCGATGACGGTCGCCTTGCGGACGGTCGAGGTGACGCCGGGGCTGGCCCACACGCCCGCGAAGACATGGACGAGGGACCCGGTTGCCGCGAGCGCCCAGATGGAAAGGGCCGCCACGATGCCGAACGGCACCAGGGCCATGATCCGGTCGTAGCGGTTCAGCGGGTCCTTCGGCCGTGGTGAGTCCGTGCGGTCGATCCAGCCTGCGAAAAGGACGCAGATCGCGGTCGCCACCGTGACCATGTTGCGGCTCTGCAGCCGCTGATTGCCGTAGAGCGGCAGGCTGTTGAACAGATGTTCCAGGGGTGTGTTCGACCCCAAGGCGAGGAGGAGGCCGAAGAGCCCGACGACGTACCAAGTGAGCCGGTCGCGCGCGCCAATCCGGCTCGGCCACCGTGGGTGCAGCAGCGTCACCAGCGCGATCAGGGGCAGGATCCCGAGGTAGATGCCGACCTCGGGCAGGTTGTACTGGCCGAAGAACGTTGCCTCGCCGAGATGCCCGTAGCCGCCGTCGAGGTAGGGGACGAGTGCGAAGATGTTGAAGGGCGTGGGGTAGCTCCCGGCTGCCGCCAACACCCCGCTCCCCCGCTGCGAGCTCCGGATGGCCTCGAGTCCCGGCAACCACTGGATGGCGGCCAGCGACAGCGCCAGCGCCACTCCCGCGGCGCACCTCGACAGCACCCGCCACCAGCGCTCCCGGTTCAGGCCGGCGGACATGGCGGCATAGGCGATCACGAGGAGCGCCTCGTCGAGCATGGCTTCGGGGGCCCCGGCCAGGATCACGCTCGCGAAGGCGATCCCGAGGAGGATGGACCAGCGCCACCGCCCGTCGCGGACGATGTGCAGCACGGCCAGCAGCATCCATGGGATGGCCACGAAGCCCTCGGTCATGTCCACGTGGTTGACCTGGCTCAGCACCGGCCCGGCGAACGCGAACGTGGCGGCGCCCAGGAGGCACGCCGCCGTCGAGAGGGCCAGCGCGCGCAGGAAGACGTACATCCCGATGGCGACGGCGGAGAAGACGATGACCTCGGTGGCGATCCAGGCGGCCCGGTCCGGCATGACGACGAACAACCCCGTGAGGGGGTAGAACGCCCCCGCATTGAAGTCGGCCATCAATGGCGTGCCGCTGAAGATGTACTGGTTCCAGAAGGGCAGCTGCCCGTGGCGCAGCATGGAGCCGACCAGCACGCGGAGCGGGTAGTTCTGCTGCAGGTTGTCGCCCGTGATGAGTAGGTGCCCGCCGAAGAGGTCCGGCAGCACGAAGACGGCCGTCGGGATGGCGACCAGCACGAGGTAGGGCCACAAAGGTCCGCTGTGTGCTCGGAGTCGGTTCACTGGCGAGGAGATGCCTTCCGGGGGTTCCGGTACGTGCGCCCTGGTGGGGTGATCGGCGTCGACGGGCGCAAGCGCCGAAAGCTAGCCCCCCACTCTGGGAAAACCCTCAGAGGCTCAGAGGGAGCTCTCCGAGGTGGAGTCCTCGGTCTGCGGCCTCTCGGTGCGAGTGATGCTGCTCGACGTGGAGCGCCACAGCACCTTCGGCTCCAACGCTGACCGCTCGAGCCGGGCGATGTGGGTGCGTGCGATCGACAGGAGGTCGGCCAGCAACTCGTCACCGAGCAGGAAGGGCAGCAGGCCCAGGTCGAGCAGCTTTGTGTGCGCCGCCCGGTAGTAGTGCTCCTCCATCTCGACCCGTGGGTCGTCCAGGTGCACCATCTTGGCTCCGCCGGCCGCGTCCGACACCATCTGCGCCAGCTCGAGGACCGAGAAGGACTCGGTGAATTGATTGAAGACACGGAACTCGCCGCCTTTGGCGGGATTCCGGATCGCGAGCTCGACGCAGGCCAGCGTGTCGCGGATGTCGAGGAACCCCCGCGTCTGGCCACCCTTGCCGTACACGGTGAGGGGCTCACTGGCCGCCGCCTGGATCACGAACCGGTTCAGCACCGTACCGAAGACGGCGTCGTAGTCGAAACGGGTCGCCAGGTCAGCGTGCAGTGTGGTCTCGGGGGTCGACTGCCCGTACACGACCCCCTGGTTGAGATCCGTCGAGCGGAGACCCCAGGCTCGGCAGCAGAACGCGATGTTCTGGCTGTCGTGGACCTTGGACAGGTGGTAGAAGCTTCCCGGCTGTTTGGGGAAGGGCAGGACGTCGGTGCGGCCACGGTGGGTGATCTCGATGTAGCCCTCTTCGATGTCGATGTTGGGAGTGCCGTACTCCCCCATCGTCCCGAGCTTGACGAGGTGGATCGACGGGTCGACGTCGGCGATGGCATAGAGCAGGTTCAACGTGCCCACCACGTTGTTGACCTGGGTATAGACCGCATGCTTGCGGTCGACCATGGAGTAGGGGGCGCTGCGCTGCTCGGCGAAGTGGACGATGGCGTCAGGCCGGAAGCTGCCCACCATGTCGTAGACGAACTCCTCCTCGGTCAGGTCGCCGATGAAGACGTCGAGGCGCCTGCCCGAGACCTCCTCCCAGCAGTCCACGCGCCGGTGCAGCGAGGCGATGGGGACCAGGGAGTCCACCCCCATTTCGAGGTCGTAGCCCCGGCGGGCGAAGCTGTCCGCAACCCCCACCTCGTAGCCGGCCCTGGAAAGATGCAGCGCAGTCGGCCAGCCCAGATACCCGTCACCGCCTAGGACCAGTACTCGCACGTGACACCTTCCGTTTCCGTGACAGCCAGATTTCACATCCGTGACAGCAACAGTTTCCCCTTATAGGCTGGGAAAATCCTGAGAATCCTGTTAAGGAAGCTTCCGGGTTCCCAGAATCCGCTACAGCTGTGACAGAATCAATGCAGTTTGATGAAGATTTTGGCACCTCCGGCGCCCGCCGTGGGAGCTCAGGTAAGGAAGCCCCGATGGAGCTCGTGCCCCCGAGCGCAGCCACCAACTCCATGACACTCGACGAGACGGCACAAACAGACGCGCCGGCGCAACCGGCGGTTCGGCTGTCACTGGCGCGCACGGCCGTCCTCGGGCTCGTCGGCACGACGGCCATCGTCGTGGGCTCCGTCCTCGGCGGCCAGTCGTTCGAAACCCACCTCCCCGGTGCGTGGTTCTTCGGCATGCCGGGCGGGCTGTTCGGGTCGCAGGGCACGAACGACACGTTGCCCCCGGTGGCCGCGCTCGCGTTGGTGTTCGGTGGCCTGATCCTCCTCACCCGAGTGTGGGTCGGATTCCTCGGCCACCTGAACCGCCACAACGGCTTCCCCGTGAAGCGCGTTTTACTGGTCGTCATGATCTGGGCCGTGCCGCTGTTGCTGGCGCCGCCGCTGTTCAGCCGCGACGTCTACACGTATGCCGCACAGGGCGAGATGGTCAACCACCACATCAACCCGTACTCCTACGGGCCCAACGTGCTCGGGGCCACGCCGTTCAATCAGCTGGCCGACTCCGTGTGGTCGGGCACCGAGTCGCCGTACGGCCCGACCTTCCTGACGGTCGACGGAGCCGTCGACCAGGCCTCGGGCCACCAGATTCTCGCCGACCTCGTGCTGCTCCGCCTCCTGGAGGTCGCCGGCATCGCGCTGATGGTCGCCGCAACGCCGACCCTGGCCCGCTCGCTCAAACGCGACCCAGCTCACGCGGTCCTGCTGGGGGCGGGTTCGCCGCTCGTCCTGCTGTCGTTGCTGGCGGGAGACCACAACGATGCCCTGATGGTCGGGCTCCTGGTCGCCGGCCTGGCCGTGGCCAAACGCTTCGGCACCGTTCCCGGCGTGATCCTGTGCGCGCTCGCGGCAGGAGTGAAGTCCCCCGCCGCGCTCGGTGTCCTCTTCCTCGGCTGGGTCTGGGCCGGTCCTGCCGCGCCCACGCGCCGCCGCATCGGCCATACGGCAGTCGCCGGGCTCATCGCGCTGGCCACCATGGAGGTCATGGCCCTCGTGTCGGGGACGGGATGGGGCTGGGTGCGCACGACCTCCACCGCTGACGCCTCCTTCACCGGGGTCACGCCGGTCAACGTGGTGGCACGGGCGGTCTCCATCGTCAGCCACGTGCTGCAGGTGCCGATCTCCACCATGAATGCGCGGCCCGTCTTCATGGTGCTCGGGCTGCTGATCGCCGTCTACGTGGGGTACCGGCTCCTCTTGCGCTCGCCCCGGGACGGCGTCGTCCTCTGCCTGGGCCTGACGCTGCTCGTCCTCGCGTTACTCGGACCGATCGTCTGGTCCTGGTACGTCACGTGGGGTGTCGTCGTGCTCGCTCCCGCCGCGTACGGGCGCCTCCGCATGGCCCTCATCGTGATCAGCACGTTCTGGGCCTTCGCCGGCGTGACGTCGGTCCACAACATCTACATTCGGATGACCCACACCTTCTTCGTGCCCGACCTGCTCCTCGTGGCCATGCTTCTTGCGGTCGCCATCGTGCCGCTGGGGCAATTCTCCCGGGCACGCGGCAAGGCCCGCCTGCCACAGCTCTCCCGGGGAGACGACGACAGGACCCAACGTGGCCCCAGGCTCGGGGGCGGCGTGCTCGCCGGCGCCGGCGGCGCTGGCGGAAGCTGAGCCGGGCCCTTCCCCGCCCTTTCAGTCGGCCAGGTCGAACGCCGACGTGACCCGCGCCGGCCGCAGGCGCACCAGGAGCTCCCCCGCCAGGCCGTTACGCGCCCCGTACTCCTCGGCCCGCTCGGCCCCCATATAGCGTCCCCCGATGCGGGCCGCCCAGCGGCGCAACTCGTCAAGGTCGTCGGTGATCTCGACCACGCCCTCGACGACGACGAAGCTGAAGGGTGGTCGATCGTCGTCCACGCAGAGCGAGGCCCTCGGGTCCCGGGACAGGTTCCTCCCCTTCACCGTCGACGCGCCCGTGTTGAAGACCAGGGATCCGTCGTCGTCTACGACGTACCACACCGGCGCGACGTGCGGCCGGCCGTCCGCCCGCACGGTGGCCAGTTTCGCCGTCCGTGCCGGCGCGGCCGTCAGGAACGCGCGCACCTGTCGGTCGGACATCGGGCGGTAGGGCACTACCCGGGGGTGCCGCCGTTGGCGGCGAAGGCCTCCGACCAGGCCTGGATCATCGAGCCGAAGCTCGCGGGGTTGTACGCATCCTCCTCGTAGGAGAACTTCATGTCGCCGGCGTAGTGCAGCACGGTGATGTTGTGGGCCTGGTGTACCGATCCGTCACCGGGATCCTTCATCTGGTTCTCTATCCGGCAGATCCACCAGCCCCGCTCCTCGTCGCACACGCACCACGAATGCGGGAACGAGGTCATCGCACTGTTGGGCCACTCCGCCATGAGGGGAGCGATCCACGCATAAATCTCCTCGGCCCCGTGGAAGGTGCCGAACGTGTGCTCGAGGTACACGGCGTCATCGGTGAACAGGTCGGCCCAATCGCGCCACTCTCCGGCGGCCGCACAGCGGCCGGCCGTCTCCAGGTAGTGGTGGTGCGCCCGCTCCAGCTCGTCTCTGCTCCATTTTGGACTCACGATTTCAGTATCCATTCGCTCATGGTGACACTGCGCAGAGTGCTCAGGTCGGTGAACGCGTTGATCTCTTCGATCATCTTGGTGACGTGCTCGTTCATGCGCTGGGGGTCACCGTCGGCACAGTAGAACAGCATGGGGTCCGTCACGTGCTCCAGGGAAGGCCACGCCTCCTCCACGATGCCCCGAACGGGTGGGGCCCCGTCGGTGATCGCCCGGAAGACCGCGTTGCGGACGTAGCGGCAGCGCGGCTGGATCGCCTCGGTGATCGGCGAGATCCGCGTGTGCCACCTCGTCATCCACTCGTCGAAGGTCTGCTCGGGGTGCTGCTGCAGGAGGGCGACGGTCAGGACCCCGGGCGACCGCCGGCCGTCGGGCCAGTCGCGCGCCGCCGACCACTGGTTCGCCCCGTAGTCGCGGTACAGGGACTCGACAACCTCGTAACCGGCGAGCCGGTCAGCAGCAGCGGAGAGCACCTTCTCGAACGGCTCGCGATAGTCGACGGCGTCGATCCACAGGGAGACCAGTGCGTGCAGCGGCGTCTCGCCTTCCGGCGTCGGCACCGGCGCCGGGATGTCGCTCTCCGGGTCCCACACGTCGATGGTGAGGCGCAGGGGGTCGAGGGACAGCAGCTCGCCCGCCACCGTGCCGAGCATCACTTCCGCCACCTCGGCCCGGGTGGTGTCTCGACCCAACCACGCGAGGTAGATCAACTTCTCCATCGCCTCTCCTCCCTCACCAGGTGAGCCCCAGCGCTTCACGCATGGTGGCCTCGAACTCCGTGTCGCCCAAGGTCCGACGGAGCTGGAGCACCAAGGCGGCGTCCTTGCCGACCTCCACCCGCAGCGGCGTCGACGGGTCCTCGAGGGCGTCGGCCACGGCGGTGCCCAC
>Ga0187883_10001887_pt1 | contig 12677 bp, 10 predicted proteins | sample June2016WEW_20_1_2_FD_132966 | JGI IMG/M metagenome (GOLD analysis project Ga0187883, IMG submission 132966) | Peatland microbial communities from SPRUCE experiment site at the Marcell Experimental Forest, Minnesota, USA - June2016WEW_20_10 | ecosystem: Environmental > Terrestrial > Soil >...
CGCGCGTAGCCGGTCCATCCCATCGCAGTTAGCGCGATCGCGAGATCGATCAGGCCCGGTCCGAGAATCGCCGCCAGCGCGATCGCAAGCAGGATTCCCGGAAAGGCGAGTACGATATCCACGCCGCGCATTATCAGGTTGTCGATTCGACCGCCCGACAGCGCGGCGGTTGCGCCAATCAGGCTGCCAATGACGAGCGAGATCGCAACGACGACCGCGGAAATCGAGAGCGAAAGCCGCGCGCCATAGAGGACACGGGCTAGCACGTCACGGCCGAGCGCGTCGCAACCAAACGGATGCGCGCGGCTGGGCCCGGCGAGAGTGTTCGCAAGATCGATCGACAAAGGATCGGCGCGAAACAGTAACGGACCCAGGATCGCTGCGACAGCGATCGCGGCAACAGTAGTCACTCCAATAGCCAGTGACGGATTGCGTACGCGCACGATCACGAGATTCTCACTCGAGGGTCTACGATCGCATAAACGAGATCGGTCGCCATGTTCACGATGACGTAAGTAATCGCGAACGTGAGTACGCATCCTTCGACCACCGGATAGTCGCGCGCCCCTATCGCACTGATCAGCAGGCGGCCGATACCCGGCCACGAAAAAATTATTTCGGTGATGAGCGTGCCGCTCAGCAGCGCGCCCATCTGAAGTCCGATGATGGTCACGACGGATGTGAGCGAGTTCTTAAGGCCGTGGCGAACAAGGGCGGACCGCGCGCTCAACCCCTTGCTGAGCGCGGTGCGCATATAGTCGCTCTCGCGCACGCGAATCAGGCTCTGGCGCAACATCCGCGCAAGGATCGCGGCCAGCGCGGTGCCAAGCGTGACAGCGGGCAGGACCAGATGCCCGAGACCCCCGCGGCCGGTGAGCGGCAGCCAGCGCAGGTCCAGTGAAAACAAAATCATGAGCACCGGGCCGAGGTAGATGTGCGGGATCGAAATGCCGACAATCGCAAATCCCATCGCGCCCAGATCGCCGGCGCCGCCGGGATTCGAACCCGCGATTATTCCCAGCGGGAATGCCAACAGCACAGCGACCAGCATCCCCGCCGCAGCGAGCTCGATTGTGGCCGGAAAGCGTTCGGCGATGAGACGCGAGACCGGTTTGCGATATGAAATCGATTCGCCGAGATCGCCGACGGCGAGTCCACCGAGAAATGCCGCGTACTGCTCCAGCAGCGGACGGTCGAGGCCAAGCTGATGCCGCATCCCAACAATGTCGGCAGGCCCAGCGGTCTCGCCAAGCATCGCAACCACCGGATCGCCCGGCACCAGGTGGATAATCGCGAACGTCAGCGTCGCCACGCCGAGCGCGACGGGCACGAGCGCGAGCAAGCGCCGGACCACATAACTTGTCACTGGATCACTGCGACGGCTCTCCGCCGCCGAGGGGGCTTAGCGTCACCGTCGCAAGTGCACGGAGGCTGCCGTTGGGATATGCGTCGAAGCCAACCAGCCGCCGATTCATCACGGCCACATTGTCAACCCACCACAGCGAAACGTACGGCAGATCCTCGGCGGCGAGTTGCTGCACCTGTCCGTATATTTTTTTTCTCGCTTCAGGATCGACAGTACTCATTCCCGCTTCGACGAGGCGATCCATCGCAAAATTCGAATAGTAACCCCGATTCTGTCCGTGCGGCGGCATCTTCCTCGAATCGAATACCATGTAGTAGCTATTCGGATCGTTGATTCCGACCCATTGCAGCGAGGTCAGGTCGAAACTTCCGGCCTGAATGTCCGCGTAATAGGTGGCGAAGTCGAGCGTCCGCAAAGTCAGCTCGATACCCACTCGCTGAAGCATTGCCTGAAACACCTCGCCCAGGCGCGCGCCTTCCGGAGTCGTCTTATATTCGAATCGGAGCCCGCGCATCCCGTTGCTTCCGGCCGCATAGCCAGCCTGATCCAGCAGTTGACGCGCTTTTGGTGGATCGTAGTAATAGGTATTGACATTGCTCTCGTATGCCCAAGTTTCGGGTGAGAGCATGCCAGTAGCTACCCGCCCAGTACCACGCAAGATGGTATTGACTATTGTATTGCGGTCGATCGCATAGGCAATGGCGCGACGCACGCGTAAATCGCGCAGCCGAGGATCACGAAAGTTGAAGGACAGGTACTTGTAGGTAGTACCGGGAGTCTTGCTGACTTCCAGAAACCGGTGCGATCCGAGCCACGGCAACACGTCGTACTCGATATTGTTTCCCGAGAAATCGCAAACGCCCTCTGCCAGTTCGAGCGCGCGCACGGTAGGGTCGGGAACGATCTTGAAGAGGATCGATCGGGCTGCGCCTGGCGGATAGGGATAATACGGATTGCGCTCGAGCCGCGCGGCTTCATCGCGCGCATAATCAACCATCTGAAAGGGGCCGCTGCCGATGGGAGCGGCTGCGTTTCCTTTCGAGGGCAGCGGAGTATCTGCTGGTACGATGCCTTCGGTCGCCAACTCAAGGGCGGGCGCGTAGGGATGCGCGGTGGTCATGACGACCGTGTAATCGTCGGGCGCATCGATTGACTTCAACTCCTCGATGCCGGCCCGTTTTGCCGACATCGACTCGGGCGCGCGAATCGAATCGTAAGTGAATATTACGTCGCGCGCCGTCAGTTCGCGACCGTCGCTAAAGCGCACCCCGTGCTTAAGATGAAAGACAATTTCCGTTGGCGAGGGACGCTCGATGCGGTCGGCGAGATGGCCGACAAATTGGCCGTTGCGATCGGTCTTCACCAGCGAATCGAAAATGAGTTCGTTGATGCGCGATGAAGTCGCGTCGGTCGCAAAGCGCGGGTCGGTCGAGGTCGGCGAGGTTTCGATATCGACCTGGATCGTCCCGGGCGACCGATCAGTTCGATAGTGGCCGCATCCCGCGAGCGCGACGAGCGCCGCCGCAATCTGCGCGACGAATCGCAGCCGAGCAGTCCTTTCGCTGATCCACACGGTGAGCACGCCGTTTCAGGTTATTCCCGATTGGCGCGATAATAGCAGAATCGATGCGAGACTTTCGCATTTCACTTTTCACGTTTCACTGGGTACGAGGTAATGATGAGTAAAGATTGGCGCGCAAAGATCGGGCTCCGTCAGGGCGACCTTACGGACGCGGACGTCGATGCGATTGTGAATGCCGCGAACAACGACCTGATGCTGGGCGGCGGCGTCGCGGGCGCGATTCGCGCCAAGGGTGGGCCGGCGATTCAGCAGGAATGCGACCGGATTGGCCCGATCGCACTCGGCGAGGCGGCGATTACGGGCGCGGGACGGCTCCGTGCGCGGCACGTAATTCACGCAGCGAGCATGCGGCTGGGAGAATCGACCTCGGAGACGAATCTACGCGCGGCGACGCGCAACTCGCTGATGCGCGCCAACGAGAACTCGCTCAAGTCGATCGCATTTCCAGCGATCGGCACCGGCATCGCGGGGTTTCCAATCGAGCGATGCGCGCAGGTAATGCTCGAGGAGGTGCGCGCGCATCGCGGCGCTCCGACGACGCTCGAGCGCATCGATTTTGTGCTCTTCGATCGCCCCTCGCTGGAAGTCTTCGAGCGAGTGCTCGCGGAGATGGAAGACTAGCGCGACGTCAATTTGAAGCTCGGCTATTAGGCAGAGAGTCTCAGTGGGCGGCCACAGCGCTGCTGGATTGGGTGCGGCGCAGCAGCAGGAAGGTCGGAATCAGAATCATCATTACAATAGCCAGTGTGCGGTAGATGTCATTGAATGACAGCATCATCGCCTGGCGCTGAATCATCCCGTACACCATGCCAAGTCCCTGCTTCTGGCCAGTGAGTATTTGCGGCATATAGTCAAAGCCGCGCGCGCCGGGAGTGAGCCGCGCCGCTTCGCTCATTTTCCACGCGTCGAAGGCGGTGAAATGCTCGACCAGATAAGACTGATGCGTCTGCTCATGATCCACGAGCACGGTCGTCATGTAGGAGATGCCGATCGCAGCGCCGGTGTTGCGCATCATGTTGTAGAGGCTCGCGGCGTAGCCGACGCGCTCGCGGCTGACGCACGAAAGCGTAGTGGCGGACAGCGTAGGGAAAATCATGCCCATCCCAACTCCCATGACGAGGCTGGGCCACGTCACCGTCCAGGTGCTGACTTGAGTGCTCCATCCCGCCATCGTCCACAAGGCGATTGCCATTATGACGAACCCAACGCCGATCAACGGACGCGTATCGTAGCGGTAGCGCCCGAGCTGTCCGACGATCAGCATCGCTGCCATCGTGCCAAGTCCTCGTGGCGCGAGCACCAGCCCCGCCTTCCACGCGCTGTAACCCATCAGCTCCTGCAGAAAAATGGGATTCAACAGTCCGGTGCCGAACAGTGCGAAGCTCATCGCGACCATCAGCATCACGGACATCGAGAAAACGGGAATCCCAAGGATTGAAAGATCCAGAATCGGTTCGGTGGTGCGCAGTTCGTTGATCGTGAGCCCCACCAGGCAGATCGCGGAAAAGATTGTACCCCAAACGACCCACGGTGAACTGAACCAGTCGGCGCGCTGGCCGCGATCGAGCACGAGCTGCCCCAGGCCGAGCCCGACGACCAGCAGGATGATGCCGGTGTAGTCGGTCTTGCCGGCGCTGGCGCGGCGGGTCCGCAGGTATGCGGGGTCGTGAACGAACGTCCAAACCATCAGGAACGCAGCGGCGCCAATCGGCAGGTTGATGTAAAAATTCCAGCGCCAGTTCCAATTGTCGGTGATCCATCCGCCGAGCGTCGGACCCATGATCGGCGCAACCATCAGGCCCATCCCCCACGTCGCCATCGCGAGTTGCTGTTCGTTGGGCGGGAATGTCTCCATCAGGATCGCCTGTGACGACGGGACCATCGCAGCGCCCGCCGCGCCCTGTATCAATCGAAAGACGACCATCTGATCGAGAGATCGAGCGGCGCCGCACAGCCCCGAGGCGGCCACGAACACGGCGACCGACGTCATGAAGTAGCGCTTGCGGCCGAAGCGCGACGAGATCCATCCCGTCATGGGAATCATGATCCCGTGGGCAACCAGGTAACTGGTGAGCACCCACGCGATCTCGTCGACGCTCGCCGAAAAGCTGCCCTGCATATGCGGCAGCGCGACGTTGACGATCGACGTGTCGAGGACCTCGAGCGTCGTGCCCAGCATCACCGCCAGCGCGATCAACCACTTGTGGCTGGAGGACCCGTACTCGGGATGGTCGATTCCAATCGCGGATGAGGCTGGCGCTGCCAAGCAAATACGTCCCTGCGGCGTGCTCGGTTCAGATTAAACCCGATGGATTTGCGATGATACCGCGAAAACACATTCGACATTCGGCGTTCATCGCGTCGTAACGCGCATCTCTTCTAATCATCGCAGGGTGAGTGCGCGATATTTTCAGCGCGCCGGTGCGGATGCGGGGCAATATGGATGACATCGAGCGGCAGGGACGCTACCTTCTATCGATGCGGCTGGGAGCCATCGATGTCGGATCCAACTCCGTCCACATGATCGTGGCGGACGTGAACCGCGAGGGTCACCTCGAGGTCGTTGACCGCGTCAAAGAGATGGTGCGGTTGGGCCGGCGCTCGTTCACGACCGGACGGCTGACCGCTGAATCGATGGACCTCGCGGTGCGCGCACTGCTGAACTTCAAACGGCTGCTGCAAGTGCGCAGGGTGGACCGGTTGCGCGCGGTGGCGACCAGCGCGGTGCGCGAAGCACGCAATCGTGCGGAATTCATCCGGCGCATCAAGCGCGAGACGGGACTGACGGTTGAAGTGATCTCCGGCCTCGACGAGGCCCGACTGATCTTTCAGGCGGCGCGCCACTCACTGGGACTCGACGGCGGACCTCATTTGTTGATCGACGTCGGCGGCGGCAGCGTGGAATTGGTGCTCGTGCGCGACGGGCGGCCGCTATGGATGCGCAGCGTGAAGCTCGGCGCGGCGCGGCTGTCCGAGCGATTTCTCATCGACGACCCGCCATCGCGCACGCAGTTGAGCAAGCTGCAAGCGCATCTCGAGCGCGCGATCGCGCCGCTGATGCGAAAGGCACGGCGCGCCGGCGTGGTCCGCGCAATCGGAACGTCGGGCACGATCAACACGCTGGTCGCGATGGCGCGATCCTCGCGCGGCGAGGAACTGGGCCGCCTGCATGGCGCGAGCGCCTCGGCCGGCGAAATTTCCAATCTGACCCGCGACCTGGTCGAGGCAAACGCGGCACTGCGAGTCGATCTTCCCGGGATGGACGCGAAGCGGGCGGACCTGATGCCGGCCGCGGCCACGCTGGTAAATTTCATCCTGAAGAAATCCGGTGCGCCGCAGCTGGTCGCATGCACCTGGGCGCTGCGCGAAGGCGTCCTGCTGGGTCTCGCGCGCAAGATCGACTCGCGCTCGGCGGCTGACGCGCGGCGCCGCTCGGTCGGCGCTCTGGCGGCGCGATTCGCGGGCAGCAACGATCACGGCAAACAGGTTGCGCGGCTTGCGCTCAAGCTGTTCGACGCGACGGCGCCGGTTTTGGGCCTGCCCAGGTCCTCGCGGGAATTGCTTGAATTCGGGGCGTTATTACACGATATAGGCCACGCGATTGATCATGACCGGCTCAATCGCCATTCTTACTACCTGATTAAGAATGCGGAGCTGTTCGGCTTCGACGCTGACGAAATCGAGGTCATCGCGCAGGCGGCTCGCGGACATCGCAAGCAAGCCCCCAAGCTCGATTCGCCGGATTTGAAGTCGCTTAGCCCCGCCAAGCGCCGTGTGATCAGAGGCCTCGCCGCGATTCTGCGGGTCGCGGACGCGCTGGATCGAAGCCACCTCGGTGTGGTTAAAAATATCGAGGTCAGGTACTCACCGGGCCGTGTAATCGTCGGAGTTGATTCGAAGCACGAGAAGGCCGACCTCGAGCTATGGACATGCGAGAGAAGGACCGACCTGTTATCGAGGCTGCTGGATCGCCAGGTGGTCCTGCAGCGCTAGAGCTGCCTGCCGCGCTACCTTCCCCCAACGGCGACGTTATTCCATCCTCCACCGGGCCTAAGTCTGCGGCCGGGACCGCGCCGAAGACCCTGCTCGAAACGCCGCATCCCTATCGCGGACGATTGATCTGCGTCGAGGGAATCGACGGCTCGGGCAAATCGACGCAACTGCTGCTGCTCGAGCGATGGCTGCGGTCGCGTGGCTACCCGGTCCATTTCACGGAGTGGAATTCGTCGCGGCTGGTGCGGCGTTCGATGCAACGCGGCAAGAAAAAGAATCTGCTGACGCCGACCACGTTCTCGCTGCTGCACGCGGTCGATTTCGCCGACCGGCTGACCTATCAGATCCTTCCGCCGCTGAAGGCCGGCATGATCGTGCTCGCCGATCGCTACGTGTACACGGCCTTCGCGCGCGACGTCGCGCGCGGCGTCCATCCCGAGTGGGTCCGCGCGGTTTACAGCCCCGCGCTGCGCCCCGATTTGACGCTGTACTTTCGCGTGCCGATCGACATTTCGCTCGAGCGGCTGCTGTCGGGCCGCGCCAAGCTCAAGTACCACGAGGCCGGGATGGATGTCGGTCTCTCGACCGATCCGGTCGAGAGTTTCCGCATGTTTCAGAGCCGCGTGCTCGAAATTTACGATCAACTGACGCTCGAGTTCGGGATGCGTCCGATTGACGCAACCGCCGAGATCCCCAATCAACAGAGAGTCATACGCACTATGGTCCAGGAAATTCTTCGCGACTACGACCGCAATCGAGCGAACCTGAAAAATGGCGTCACATCCCAGTCGCGCTAAGACTTGGTACGGGCACGGCCTGCCGTACATCGCGAAAAAGCGGCTGCCCGGCCACTTGATTGCGATCGAAGGAACCGACGGCGTCGGCCGCTCCGCGCAGATCGAACTGCTCCGGCCATGGCTCGAACTCGAAGGCTACGCCGTCAGCAACACCGGATGGACGCGCTCCCCCCTGCTCTCCGAGACCATCAACGAGGCCAAGGCCGGCCATCGGCTGACGGTCACGACCTTCTCGCTGCTTTACGCCGCCGATTTTGCCGATCGTCTCGAGCACGAAATCCTGCCGGCTTTGCAGGCGGGCTTTATCGTGATCGCCGATCGCTACATGTACACCGCGTTCGCGCGCAACTCCGTGATGGGCGCCGATCCCCAATGGACGCGCGAGGTGTTCGGGATGGCGCTGGTGCCCGACCTGGTCCTCTACCTCGACATCGATGTCAAATCTCTCATCCCCCGCGTGATCATGGGCAAGGGGATGGACTACTGGGAATCCGGGATGCATCTCGCGCTCGGCATCGACTTGTTCGATTCATTCGAGCGCTACCAGGGCCGCCTGATAGACGAGTACCGGCGCTTGTCCAGTGAGTTCGGTTTCCTCTCGGTCGATGCGCGTCTTCCCATCGAGGAGCTGCAGGGCGAGCTTAGAAAACACATCGCCGAATATTTGTCGGCCGCATACCGCAACTCGCGTCCCGATTCGGCCGACAACCGCGCATCGACGCGCAAGGAATAGCACCGTGGTAGAAGCCTCGCGCTCCGATGCGCCGCCGCCGCGCAGGCTGACGCTTTCCCCCGGCGAAACCGTCGCCGCCGCCGCGCGCAAAGCGATCGCGTTCGGCGCTGAATCCCTGCTGTGGCATCAAAACGCGGCGGAGTTCGGCGATGCGGAGCCGCTGCATCAACTTCGCGTCGCGGCGCGGCGCCTGCGCGCGACGATCGAATTGTTCTCCAACGTCATCTACGCCGCGCAGCTCAAAATCTACCGGCGCGACCTCCCGTGGATCGGCGGTCAGGCCGGCGCCGTCCGCGAATGCGACGTGACGGCGGCGTTGATCGGCGCTCGCGCCGCCAGGATCGATCCCGATCTGAAAGCCGCGATCGCTCCGATGATCGCGGCGCTCGACGAACGGCGCAAGTCCGAGCACGCGAAGCTGTATAATCTGCTCGCGTCGAAGCGCTATCGGAACTTGATCGCGAAACTGTCGCGGCCGGCGATCAAGAAAATCGGCGGCGACCGGAGGCTCGGCGGCGTCGCCGCCCAATTGGTCCGGCCGGCTACGCAAAGTGCAGCACGTCTTGGTAGAAAACTTGCCGACGACGCCCCGGCGCTGGTTTTCCACAAGCTCCGGGTTCGGATCAAGCGGCTGCGCTACGAGCTGGAGATGATCGCGCCGCTGGGCGCCAAGCGCCATAAGAGGGCCCTGGCGCGGCTCGAAGCGCTCCAGGAACTGCTCGGGCTTTATCACGACGTCACGGTGGCAACCGCGTGGTTGTTGTCGTATGCGGAGACATCCGCCGCGCCGCCCAGGACCTTGCTCGCGGCCGGCGCGTTGATTCAGTCGTTGGATAGCCGCGAAAGTAAACTGCGCCGGCGATGCACGAGAGCGTGGCGGCGGTTGGAGCGCTCCGACGCGATTCGCCATACGCTCGTGGAGATTCGACGTGCCGGTAGATTGGCGCTGATGCCCGTGAGCTCGGCCGCGCCGGCTGGGGATGCGAGCCGGTCCGATCCGCCGAATCAATTGCAAATCGCGCGTCGTGAGATCGAAGACGCACCGCAGTCCGATCACAATTCGATGAACTCGCAATCCGCCACGGAAACAAGCCCATGATGCTCTATATTCTGCGTCACGCGACGGCCGAAGAGGCCGCATCGAGCGGCGACGATGGCGCGCGCAAGCTCACGGAACGTTCGAAGGAAAAAATGCGCGGAGCGGCCGCGGGTCTGCGCGCGATGGTTCTGAAGTTTGACGCGATACTGACCAGCCCGCTCGTGCGCGCCGCGGAAACCGCCGAGATCGTCTCGGCCGCTTACGAAAACACTCCCCCGCCGCAGGTGCTGCCCGCGCTCGCAACCGGTGTAACGGCCGCCGACGCGGTGGCCGCGCTCCGCGCATTTGCAAAGCATGGCGAGGTGATGATCGTCGGACACGAGCCGCAACTGAGCGCCGTCGCGTCGATTCTGCTGACCGGCGCAGGCGATGCCGCTCACATGAAGTTGAAGACCGGGGGATGTATCGCGATTGACCTGCCCGCGCGCTTTGAACGCGGCGGCGGCGAGCTGCGCTGGATGCTAACCCATCGGCAATTGCGCCAGATGCGCAAGTAGTTGAACGCTCTCTCCGTGGCGCTTGCAGAAGCAAACACGCGAGATTCGACTCCATCCGGCCAGCATGCACGAGCGGGGAGCACGCCCCATCAATTTGATGGCAATGGCAGCGGCAAGTTCGGAGAGGGCGGCGTGCCGGAGTGCAGCGCTGCCGTGGCCGCGCCAGCGAGGCTTAGATACCAGTCGCTCGGCAGCGGGCAGCCGTCGGCATCCAGCGTGACGAACGAATATCCGGGCGGGATCCCATCCACCGGCACCTCTGAGGCCTGGGGCAGCATCTTGAACATTGCGGTGCCCTCGTTGAGCTCGTCGAACATCGCGCCGTAGAGCATCGTCGCTCCCGCCCCCAGCGCGTCATACACCTGCCGCCAGTAGAAGCGGCCGCATTGGCGCGGTATCTGGTTGCTAATCGGATCCGGCTGGCCCACGGCACGGTTGGTGTTGGCGAAGGAATAGCCGGGAAACAGCACTGGCATATAGTCCACGCCGAGCGCGCGCGTGGCCGCCAAATCGGGCACCCACACGGTGCTGGTGTATGCATCCGCCGAGGCATTGCCCGTGAAACGGCCGACCGACCAGGGGCTCAGCACGCCGAGCTTGGGCCAGACCTTCTGCCATTTGGGGTCGGACGAGGCGTCGAGCGTCTCCGTCCGCCAATAGGACGGCACGCCGCCCATGATTGTCACGCCGCCGTACTTCGCGCTGATCTTGTCGAGCGATTTGAGCAAGTTCAACGTATCGGATGGAGTTAGCGAGCGGCCCGCGAAGCCGAGGCCCCAGACCGCGAGGAGAGGATGCCCGCGATGGTGCAGATAGGCAGGGCTGCTGGTGATTCCCTCGCGCTCGAGCTTCTTCCAATCCTTCGCGACGGTGCTCAGCTTGGAGTTAGGCAGGCCGGTGAGATCGTACATGACGAAAAACACGCGGCCGTTGTCCTCCGCCGCCTGGCGGACATTGGCGAGGACGATATTGCGCGCCTCGAGCGTGGCCGGATCCAACAGGTCCACTGCGAACCGCTGCAGGGCGACGCCGTCCAGCCCGTATTGCTGCATCCAGGCGAAATGCGTCTCCACCGTTGCCGGGTTCGCATCGCTGAACAGATTCACCGGATTGCCGGCGGCGTCGAGCATGGTGGTGACGCATTGCTCAGCCGTTGGGTAATCGGCGGCGTTCGGCAGAAAATCCACGGTTGGGTCGGGTCCGGTGAACCAGTGCCACCAGCCGACGGTCGTGCCGTCGCCCGGGCAGTTGAACCAGCCCTGGTAGCCCATGATCAGCTTGCCGGTAAGCGTGCTGGGATCGACGGTGTCGGCGGTCTTGACGAATTGTGTCCTGACGAGGGGCGCATCGCGACGCATCGTCTGCGCTTGAGCGTGGCCGCAGGAGACCGCCAGACACCACAAGGCGACGAGAGCCAGCAGCCAAAGGCGGTTCCCCATCCAGGAAATCATGATCAGACGGTCCGTAGTCAAATTTAGTCTGCGCCGGGCATCGCGCCGTCCGCAACCTTGTGCTCGACTGCTAACACTGCATCGACATCTCTGAGGCCATGATCCGCGTCATCGACGGGTTGGCAGCCTAAGTCCGATCAGAAGATCGGCATCCTGACTCCCGCCGTGACCATCGCGCCGCTCGCAACGCCCATCAGCGCCTCGCCCGCCACCAGACCGGCCGCGAGCAGAATACCAGGCCCGCTCTCGGCCGCATCTTCAGGTCCAAAAAGCGAGTGTGCAAGTGCGCCGATAAAAATCGTTACGCTGAGTCCCAACGGAAGGTAGAGACCGATCGCGGCGGGCATGATCGGCGTGCGCCACTTCGATCCGATCCGTTCCAGATAGCGATCGCTGAATCCGAGCATCGCCGCGAGCGCGGCGCCCGCTGCTATCGTTCCCAGCGGCAATCCACCATGGAAAACTCCCTGCGTTACTTTCGCCATCAGAAACGCCTGCGGAGCGGCAAGCGCACCGGCTCGCGCGGTCGCGGTGCCTGCTATTCCGTAGCCGGCGATCAGCAGGTTCAGAATTGGCGCCATCAGGAATGACGACGCGATCGCGCCGACCAGCACGCCGATTTCGAGCGAGCGTGGCGTTGCGCCGACGTGATAACCGGTCGCGAGGTCGTGGGTTGAATCACCCGCCATAGCAGCCGCCGTGCACACGATCGCGCCCGAAAGAATCGCCAGTTGCGGTCCGACGCTTTGTGACACGCCGGCCAATTTGAGAAACAGCGCCACGGCGAGCAACACAATCACCGTGACGCCCGAGACGGGATTGTTCGACGCGCCGACTATTCCGGTCAGATAGCCTGCGATCGCGGTCGCGAAAAAACAAATCAACGTCAGGATAACTGCCAGCGCCGCGCTGAGCGCGACTTGCCCGCTCAGCCCCACGCAGATGGCGAAGATTACCGGAACGCAAAGCGCCACCGCGGTCAGCACCGCGCGCGCCGAAAGATCGGTGTCCTCGCGCGCGGTCGCGACGGCTTGCGTCGAGCGCACGATCCGGATGCTGTCAACGATCGCGGACGCGATCCGGGTGCGCAACCGCCACAGTGTTACGACTCCGCCGGTGAGCATCGCGCCGACCCCGAGATAGCGCACCTGGCTGCTCC
>Ga0187883_10001890_pt1 | contig 12672 bp, 10 predicted proteins | sample June2016WEW_20_1_2_FD_132966 | JGI IMG/M metagenome (GOLD analysis project Ga0187883, IMG submission 132966) | Peatland microbial communities from SPRUCE experiment site at the Marcell Experimental Forest, Minnesota, USA - June2016WEW_20_10 | ecosystem: Environmental > Terrestrial > Soil >...
CCTGGTCCCGAACTATCGCAGTACAAACTCCAAGTGCTTTAACTGGTGTCGCTTAGGGGTCAGCGAACTAGCTTTTCTCTCGCTCAGTTGTACCGAAGTTATACCGAGCTTCCGTCCGCAGAGCCCACTTTCCCGCCTCGGCAGAGGTTATCGCCGTGAAAGGCGACAACAGATTGGATCCCGTTATAATTATAAGGCACCGGTCGCACCGTAATGCCCTGTAAATAGGAGTAGGGAATCTAAAGGAACCGACGCTCTGTGTATCGTCTGTGTCTTGCGAGTTTTGACCCAAAACTCTGGAAAAAGGTTATCTGGCGATGTTGGAAACCGAAGCGCAAAGACGATTTCGAGCTGTACTGGCAAGATGAGAAGGACTGGCTCTGCATCGTCGAATTCTTGCCACCGATAATCCAGAGGCTCGGCTCTTTGCTGCCGATATGCAAAGTTAAGCTATCTTCTCGAAGCCACTTTTCGCGCGGGACTCGTGGCGGCGAGTTCTTTGCGAACCATGGGCGCGACGTGCGTGCCCAGGATCTCGATGGCACGCAGCATCTTGTGATGCGGAAGCGTGGAGACGCCCATTTGGAACGTGATGCGTGAGATGCCGCCGAGGACATCATTGTCATACAGTATTTTCTCAGCAACAGTTTCGGCGTCGCCGATGAGCAACGCGCCGGTGGGCCCGCGTACGGCGTCAAACTGCGCCCGGGTGGTCGGGGGCCAGCCGCGTTCCTTGCCGATCTCGGTGAACGTGTGCGCATACCCCGGATAAAAGTCATCGGCAGCTTGCTGGGTGGTATCGGCCAGAAAGCCAATGGAGTGAAGTCCCACGGTTAGCTTCTCGGCGGGGTGACCGGCGCGGCGTCCGGCCTCGCGGTAAGCGTCGACAAGAGGGCGGAATCGTCTGGGTTCGCCACCGATGATGGCGACCATGAGCGGCAGCCCTAGCATGCCGGCGCGGACGAAGGAGGTGGGCGTGCCGCCCACGCCGACCCAGATGGGCAACGGATCCTGCAGCGGACGCGGGTAGACGGCTTGGCCGGTCAGCGGCGCGCGGTGCTTGCCGGACCATTTGACGTGCGTATTCTCGCGGATGGCGAGAAGTAGGTCGAGTTTTTCGGCGAACAGTTCGTCGTAATCCTCGAGGCGGAGACCGAACAGCGGGTAGGATTCCACGAATGAGCCGCGGCCCGCGACGATCTCCGCGCGCCCACGAGAGATCAGGTCGAGCGTCGCGAATTCCTGGAAAACGCGCACCGGATCGGCGGCGCTGAGAACAGTGACGGCGCTGGTGAGGCGAATGTTCTTGGTACGTGTAGCCGCCGCAGCTAGGATCACCGCCGGGGCGGAGTCGAGGAACTCTACGCGGTGATGTTCGCCCATGCCAAAAACGTCTAGACCCAGTTGGTCCGCGAGCTCGATCTCCTCCAGTAAATGCTGCATGCGCTCGACTGGGCTGAGCGTGAGGCCGGTCGCTGGATCAGAGATGGCGGCGGCGAAACTGTCGATGCCGATTTGCATCATTCCGGCTCCTGATGTCCGGTCTTCCATTGGATGACACACCTGCGTTTTTGTTGCATGTTTGTCAGGTGGGAGGCCTCTCTTAGTCAGCCTCAAACGCCGCGTGCACCTGGGTTTCTTCTCTTAGACGCTTATCGACTTTCTGGACCTAACTGTGTGGGAGGACGAGCGAGCCATAAAGGCCTTTGACGGCATCGCTGGCCAAAGTGATCCCGCATCTTGTCGAATGGTGTAACGAGGCTTCGTACGCCCACCGGATCCCAACCGATACCTCTGTCGTCCCCTCCTGGCCAGAGGCATACGCCTGACAACCGAGTTTTTGTTAGGGCTTCTCGGACCTTGACGGCAATGGTTGGCGTCACTAGAGTGTCGATATCTGGTCAGTCGTGGCAGCTTGTCGACGCTAGACAGGCCCTTGCAGAGGGGCTGGCTTCTACTTCACATTTCGCAACCTGCACTCAGCCAAGCACTTCAGGACGGCAATTACTGGTCGTGACTTTTGGCACCTCCCTTGCCTGTATCTCAGACGCAGGCAGTTCCCACATGGATGAGCTAGGAAGAATCGCCTTATTCAAATATGGTTCGAGGTGGTTTGCGGATGGCAACAGCTGCCAGGTTCCGCATGGTTTCCCGGTTCACTAGGCAGCACAGCAACGGAGCTGTGATACATCGCAGCCAAGTTCACGTTCGTAATTTCTTTCAAGGAGAGAGTTTCAATGACGAATCGATTCAATATCGCACCTGTACTGTCGGCCGTGGTTCTGCTTTGCTGTGCGGCACTCATCTTGGACCCAGAAGTCAACGCTGCTGGAGAAGGTAAGATCACCGGAACCGTCAAACTTGTCGGCACGGCTCCGCATATGAGGGGCATCGACATGTCGAAAGACCCCGTCTGCGCCAAAGCCAGCGCCAGCGATCCCGCACATCTGGAAAACGTGGTTGTCGGTCAGGGCGGAGGCCTGGAGAATGTGGTTCTCTACATCTCCGAGGGACTTACCGGGAGTGCGCTGACTCAGGTGCCCACGTCAGTGCCGGTATTCGATCAAAAGAATTGCGTATATACGCCACACGTGTTGGCCTTGGACGTCAATCAGAATTTCAACGTGGCGAACAGCGATCAGACATCTCACAACATTCACCCGAATCCCAACCCGATGACTGGCAATATTCCGTGGAATCTCTCTCAGCCGCCTGGAGCGCCGCCGATTGAGAAGAGTTGGAAGGCGGAGGAAGTCGCGATTCCGGTACAGTGCAACATCCATCCCTGGATGCACGGTTGGCTCGTTGTGGTCAAAGGGCCTTACGCGACCACCGACAGTAATGGCAACTACACGATCGAAAACGTGCCGCCCGGAAACTACACCGTGACTGCGTGGCAGGAAGACTACGGCACCCAAACGCAAAAAGTGACGGTTGCGACCGGAAAACCCGGAACTGCCGATTTCACTTTCAAGCCGAAGTAGGGATCACAGGAAAATTTCTGTGCAGTTGCAGAAACTGAAGCACCGAATCGCCGCTGCTGCAGGTGTAATGGTTCGAAATGAAGCTGGACTAACACCGGCTAAAGTTGGGGCTTTAAGGTCGGAGGCAGCGCCGGCGATACAACATCCCCGACCGTGGTAGCAACAGGGGCACACATCCAAACGCAGGCGCGCCCCCAACGTGCGGTCTTCCCGTTCCTGAAGGTGCGACACAAGAAACGGTTGTGCTCAGTCAGCGCATCAACCGCGGCCAAGTTGGCGGAGCGGCGTGTAGGGCAGCTATCGTGAGCACGGTCAGGGTCACACGCTTTGGGCCCGATCTAATGGGTAAGAAATGGCTATAGAGCGATGCCAGCTTAGCCAGAATCACCAGAACCCCAACCGAGGGCGTCTCACAGCCAAAACAATACCGCAGCCCCATGCCATCGATGGGTGCGGCGCAACTTGCCCGACCAGGTATCAATTAATGCCAGTAGCGGCAAGGAGCGTCCGGTCTTGGGAAGTGAACTCGGAGATTCTTGTGGGATCACAGCCTGAGAGGCGACGATGTCTGCGATTTCTACTTCCTCGCCGTTCGCGTTGATTTCCATCACGGGCTTAGGTCTGCGCCGCATCGGATGGGATAAGAAGTATCTGCTCGATGTTCTTTGTCTTTGTTAGCGCATGTTTCGGCGGAGGCAGGTTCATGTCGGCGTTGAAGAAGTTCACTGATCGTGTCCGGAACATCGAATCGTATGCTGACACTCTGACGGGTTCACTTTGAACCTGTGCTGCTCGCCAGCCTACCGCAGCATTCGGGCCGGTCCGGCAGGCTTGAGCGGTCCCATCCCCCCCCGAGAGCCTGGATCAGCAACACCGTGTTCGCCATCCGCCGTCCTAAGATGTTGACCGCCGTGACTTCATCCCCGAGGGCGGCACTTTGCGCGGTGGTCACCTCGAGGTAGCTCGTAACGCCGCCCTTGTAGCGCGTGACCGAAAGATCGAGCGAACGCTGCGCGGCTACGACTGCTTCATCCTGGACCTTCGCCTCGTCCTCCAGAATCCTTACAGCCGCCAGATTGTCTTCCACTTGTTGGAATCCAGCCAGCACATTTTCTCGATAGGCAGCGACTTGATAGTCATAAGCCGCACGCGCCTGGTCGTTAAGTGAACGGCGTCTTCCTACATCGAAGACCGTTCCGACGGCAGATAGTCCCAGAGACCAGAAGCCGCTCGGACCGTTGATGAGGGTCGAGATGGCGGATCTTTCGAATCCTCCGGAAGCGCCTAAGCTGATCAGTGGGTAATAGGCTGATTTTGCAACTCCGATCTGGGCGTTGGCGGATGCTACCCGCCTCTCCGCAGCTGCGATATCGGGGCGTCTCTCCAGTAGTTCCGACGGCAAACTAATAGGAACGTGCGGAGGCGGTGCGGTAAGCGGCAACGGGGGCAGGCTGAACTCAGCGGGAGGCTTTCCGATGAGAATTGCCACTGCGTGTTCAAACTGCGCGCGCAGCACACCGACATCGATTGCCGCTGCCCTCGTCGTTTGCAGTTGAGTCTTCGCCTGCTCGACGTCCACCTCCGAAGCAATCCCTCCCTGGAAGCGGCTTTCATTCAATTCCAGGGCTTGCTCGTAATCCTTAACGGTAGAGTTCAGGAGCTGCTCCTCGGCGTCCAGGCTGCGGGCTTGAAAGTAATCTACGGCCAGATCCGCGTGCATGCTTAGATTGACCGCAGCTAAGTCCGCCGCACTCGCCTGCGCTTGCTCACGGTAGGACTCCACATTTTTTCGAACGCGTCCCCAGACGTCGGCCTGGTAGGATACGTCGAACGGAAGCACAAAATCGTTGTAGGTGGCGCCACGCAAGATTGTGTTGGTCGGACTATTTGCGGAGACTCGCGTCCGAGTAGCTGATGGCCCAGCCGTCACGGTTGGATAGTAATCAGCTCGATAGTAGCGCAGGACCGCGCGTGCTCGACGGAACTGCGCCTCCGCCGCCTTAAGATTCTGATTCGATACGTTCACCTGCAGTTCCAGGGCATCAAGCTTAGGATCCTGGAATATCGTCCACCACGCGCCGCCAAGATTCTGGTCGTTCGGTTGGGCGGGCTTCCAGTCTCCTACCTCTTTGTAGGCTGCAGGAGCCTGCACCGCCGGCGGGTGGTACTTTGGGCCAACCACGCATCCTGTCAACTGGAGCGCTGCGATCGCTGTCAGAAAGTGTGCGGTCGCTTTCCATGAGATCCTCAGAATCAGTTTTCGAGGTAGCTTCACTTGGTATCTCCCGGCAATGTTGCCTGAACAATTTGGACTTCCTGTCCGGAGACGATCGAGTCCGGTGGGTTGATGATGACCTGATCGTTTACTTTGACGCCAGACACGATCTCTATTTGGTCGCCGAAATCGTGCCCGGGAGTGACGGCAGTCAGCACCACCTTTCCGTCTTTCACGATTCCTACTCGTAACCCTTCGGTGCGGAATAGCAGAGTATTGACGGGAATCAAGAAGGTGGAGGCCTGCGTCGGGACCGCCAAGTGGACCTCTGCATAGGAACCCGTGAGCAGCGTGCCGGTCGGATTGTTCACGTCGATTTCTACGAGCAGAGTGCGAGTCGTCAAATTGATGTCATCGGCAGTGCGCACCAGTTTCCCCTGAAATTTGTGATCCGGAAACTCGGCGAGACTGAGATCTGCTGTCATACCGACTTTTATCCCCCGCGAGTATTCCTCCGGTACGTTGACGTAAACGCGCAATTTTCCAGGTTGAGCGATGTGGAACAGATCAGTTTTCACACTGGTACTGCTGCCAGAATTGATGAGGTCGCCGATGTCGGTGTTGCGCGCGGTGATTACGCCATCGAAAGGTGCGTAAACCTTCTCAAAAGAGACCAGAGCCGAGTACTGCTCTACGGCTGCCTTATCGGCTTCAACAATAGCGTTATTCGCATTGTAGGTGCCGACTGCGTTATCGACGTCCTGTTGTGACACAGCGTTGCTTTTCAGAAGTCCCTGATACCGCGTTTTGGTGATGGAAGCCAACTCAAGATTGGCTTGAGCGGTTAACAGGTTGCTGCGGGCTTGCTGGAGCTGCTGATCGACCTCTGGCGTCTCTATGAGAGCAAGAAGTTCCCCCTGCTTCACGTGCGCGCCGATATCGAAATACCATTTCTTTAGATAACCGTTCGTGCGAGCGTAGATGGGTGAACTGATATATGGTTGCACGTTTCCCGGAAGGATGATTTCCTCAGCGGGAGTAGTTTGTTTTGGCGACACCACCGACACCGCCGTCAGGGCCGCTTGAGCTGTCTCCGTGTTTAGTGCAGTCCGCGCCCTTACTCGGGACCAGATGCCAAATATCAAGAGTCCGGCGACCGCGATCACCGCAATCGCTAGAGCCAGCCAGTGCTTCTGCGCACGCTGTCCTGTACCCCCACCATTCGCTGTGGGCGATCCCTCGGCCATTGTTTGTACGTCAGTCTGAGGCAGCATAATTTACTCCCCCCAACTTGGGTGACTACTACCGTTTTTCCTCTTGGCCCGCATGCGTGCGTGCCCCTTGCAGTACGCTGAAAAATGCCGGGACAAAGAACAGCGTCGAAACCGTCGCGAAGAGCAGCCCACCAATGACCGCCCGGCCCAAAGGAGCGTTTTGTTCACCGCCGTCGCCTAGTCCGAGCGCCATGGGCACCATGCCGATGATCATGGCCAGTGCGGTCATCAGGACGGGGCGAAAACGCGTAAATCCTGCTTCTAGCGCAGCCCCAAAGGAATCCATTCCTTCGGCCATTTTTTCCGTGGCAAAACTCACCACCAGGATGCTGTTTGAGGTTGCAACGCCCATGCACATGATGGCTCCCATGAGGGCCGGCACGCTCAGAGTGGTGTGCGTAATAAACAGGAACCAGGCAATTCCGGCGAGTGCCGCGGGCAGCGCCGAAATCATGATGAAAGGATCGAGCCAGGACTGAAAGTTGACCACGATCAGCAGGTATACAAGTACGATCGAGAACGCCAGTCCACTCAGCAGACCAATATAGGATGCACGCATCGTCTGAACCTGCCCGCGAACGACGACTCGAGAGCCGCGTGGTAACCGCTGGCGGGTTGCGTCGATGATCTTGTTGATATCGCCCGCTACACCACCCAGGTCGCGGCCCGCGACAGAGCCGAAAATGTCAATCACGGGCGAGACGTTGTAATCGGACACAACAGCCATTCCTGCTCCGCGCTGCGTAGACACCAGACTTGCCATGAGCGATGGAGGAGATGTTGGTTCAGTGCCAGTAATGGGAACATTCTCAAGATCCTGCAAAGTGTCCGCGCGATATTGCGGCGTCTGGGTCGCGATTTGATAGCTGACATGATTCCTTGGGTCTACCCAAAACGTAGGTGAAGTTTGGAAGCTGCCACTCAGTGATACGAGAAGATTCTGCGCGATATCGTGAGCGGTAAAACCCAGTTGTTCTGCTTTCGTACGCTCGACTCTCAGGCGGAGGTACGGCTCATCGAAGGGCTGCTGAATCCGCAGATCCGTCGCTCCGGAGACATACCTCATTTTCGCAAGCAGTTCGTCCGCGTAGATCCGGTTTCCGTCCAAGTTGTTCCCGACAACCTGAACGTCGATGGGAGCGGGCAATCCAAAATTGAGAATCTGCCCGACCATGTCGGCGGGCAAAAAAGCGAATGAAACACCCGGGAACTCCTTCGGCAGTGTCAGACGAAGCTGGTGAATGTAGTCGTCGGTGGGATGGTGCTTGGCGGATAGAGTCACAAGAATGTCGGCGTCTGACGTGCCAACCGGGGCCGAATTGCTGTAAGAAAGATTGATGCCGCTATAAGGCAGGCCAATATTGTCTATGACGCTCTGGACCTCCGTAGCCGGAATCTGCTGTCGAATTGACAGCTCGACCAGATCGCAAAGGTTGGCGGTTTCTTCAATGCGCATTCCCGTGGGGGCGCGCATATGAAGCTTGAAAGCGCCGCTGTCAACGCTGGGGAAGAAGTCGCGGCCCAGCCAGGGAATGAGAATCGCGAGGGAGCCGAGACAGAACGCAAAGAACGCGATCAGGAAAGCACGCCTGTGATGGAGAGAAATCTCCAGCAGGCTGCGATGGCTCTGACGAAAGCTTTCAAAGGCGCCTTCAAAACGTTTCTGAAGCCTCACCAGCGGATTGCGGCTGGCATCATGTCCTGCCTCCTGTTTTTCTCCCCGCAAGAGGTACTTGGCCATCGTCGGGACGATTGTCCGGGAGAGAAAATAAGAAGCCAACATAGCGAAAACCACTGCTTCGGCGAGCGGTACAAACAGGTAACGAGCCACGCCGGATAGCAGGAACATCGGGGCGAACACAATACAAATTGCAAGGGTAGACACGAAGGCGGGAGTCGCGATCTGCGATGCACTGTCCAACACGACCTCGTCCATATCCTTTTCTGGTTCTGCCTCGCGATTGCGATTGATGTTCTCGACCTCGACCGTGGCGTCGTCCACCAGGATGCCCACCGCCAGAGCGAGCCCGCCGAGCGTCATGATGTTGATGGTTTCCCCGATCGCACTGAACGCAATGATCGAGGTCAGGATCGCCAGAGGGATAGAGGTCGCGATGATCACGGTGCTTCGCCAACTGCCCAGAAAAGTTAGGATCATGAAAGCGGTCAGGCAAGCGGCAATCAACGTTTCCCTGACCACTCCGCTGATCGCACCGCGAACAAAGATCGACTGATCCGCCAGAGGGGTCATTTTCAACTGCGGTGGAATTGTCGTCGCAATTTGAGGCAAAAGAGCTTTGATGCCTGCGATCACGTCCAGTGTCGAGGCATTCCCCGCTTTTTGGATCGTCAGCAACACTGAACGCTGGCCGTTCACCCGTACGATGTTGGTCTGCGGGGGAAAACCGTCGCGCACCCAGGCGACGTCTTTCATGTAGATGGTCGTACTACCAATTGTTTTGATTGGAATACGGTTCAGGTCCGCGATCGTCTGTGGGGCTGCATTGGGAATGGAAACGTCGTATTCTCTGGAGCCGATCTTAGACGTCCCTGTGGGCAGAATTAGGTTTTGCAGGCTGATCGCATTGACCACATCCAGGGCAGACAGACCCTTCGACTGCAAGGCGGTTGTGTTGAGATCAACCTGCACCTGACGTTGCTTGCCGCCATAGGGATAAGGCACCGAAGCCCCAGGCACTGTGATGAGCTGCGTCCGAATGAAATTCAGACCATAATCGTTGAGTTCTTGCTCCGACAGGTCCTGCCCCGAAAGCGCCAATTGAAGTACGGGTACACTCGATGCGCTGTAGGCGAGGATGAGAGGCGGCGTTGTCCCCGCAGGTAACTGCCTGAGTTGGGTCTGAGAAATAGCGGTAATCTGCGCAATACCCTGTTGAATGTTCGCAGTGGGCTGCAAGAACACTTTGACCACAGCCACTCCGTACAGGGACTGCGATTCGATGTGCTCGATGTTGTCAACAGTGGTGGTAAGCGACCGCTCTGTCACACTGACGATGCGGTCGCTCATGTCTTCAGGGAGGAGACCGTTATAGTTCCAAATGATGCTAATGACGGGAATATTAATGTTCGGGAATATGTCGGTTGGAGTGCGAACGATCGCTAGGCCACCCATGATTACAATGAGTATGGACACCACCACAAACGTGTAGGGCCGCCGCAATGCTAGTCGAACAATCCACATAGAATTTTCCCTGTTTCTTAATCACCAACAGTCGTCGGTTCGCTGACCGTGGTTACTTGCCTTCTGCAAGCTGCAAGAAGACGCGGGGCGCAGATGAACAAGGTTTTGCATCGAGCGCCCGTCGAACAAGACGCGCGAGTTTTGCGCGCGCCCGTGCTACCTGAGCTTTCACCGTGCCCTCAACTACCCCCAGGATTTGTGCTGCCTCACTCGTACTGAAACCATCCAAGTCGCGCAATTGAAATGCTCTGCGCAGCGGGGGTGAAAGCTCCTGCGCGAACTGCATGAGCTGCTCATGCAGCTCCGCTTTTCGATACTCTTCTTCTGGAGTCGGTCCAAAGTGCACTAACCGTTCCGAGACCGCATATCCGTCTTCATCTCCGAATTGATCGTTGAGAGACACATGGATGTGCCGTGGCCTTCTCCGTAATTGCATCCGCGCACAATTTCTAACGATGGCAACCAGCCACGTCGACATTTGCGCCTGCCCTCTGAACTGATCCAGGTGTTTGTAAGCAGAGAGTAGTGCATCCTGAACCGCATCCTCCGCGTCGGCCTCATTGCCCAAGTATCGATAAGCTATTCTGTTGAGCAAAGGCAGATAACGCGAGAAAGCATCCTGAAGTTCACGAGTCTCTTTCTTTGGGGCAGGAATGTCGATGTCCTGCTCGTTTCCGAGGTAAGCCGCGGTCGCTTGCATATTGATTGTGTCTCCCAGTCGGTAGATCAAAATGCACGCCTGTCTCCAATCAAGCGGAAGGCGATTTAGTTGAGCATTTTCAGTAACATGCGCGGGTGGGACAATTGCGGAAGGACCTGTGGTAATCAGACGCTCGTCCCCCGCTTGACACCAACGTCGGCATTTCGACTCGACTCGCGTTCTCGAGTTCAGTCTCAACGGCTGTGAATATCAGCTGAGGCGGCGGCTAACACGAAGTGCTTGTGCGTTTGTTGACCAAAGTGTACTTTACCTTGGCCATCACACGGCCTGTAGTTTTGGAACTGGAAATGCATTCAGCAGTTCAGGAGATAAGAGGACACACTATGAAACTTCTTACAGCAGATAAGGTGACACTTGGATTTATTGGCCTGGGCAACATGGGAAGCCGAATCGCACAACGCCTGCTTGATCACGGATACCCCCTTGTCGCATACGACAGAGATGCCGCTAAGGCGGAAGTTGTCGTAGCAAAGCGAGGTTTCGCTGCTAAGAACATCTTCGAACTGGCGCGCACTGCCGATGTAATTCTTTCGTGTCTCACCAATGATGAAGCAGTTCAGAGCGTTTATACTGGGCCAGCCGGAGTCTTTGCCGAGGCGCGGCCAGGCACCGTCGTGTTAGAGATGAGCACGATCTCTCCAGAAAGTTCGCGGGAACTTCACCGGCTTGGCGCCGAAAGTGGCATCGAGGTATTGGATGTAGCCATCTCGGGCAGCACTCCTGCCGCGGAACAAGGTACTCTGACGCTATTGGCCGGCGGCAACCAAGACTTGTTCCGTGCCGCTGAACCAATATTCCAGGCCGTGGCGAGGCAGTATTTCCTTCTGGGCGGTCCTGGCTCCGGGACAGCGATGAAGTTGGTGGTCAACACGTTGTTAGGGATTGGCATGCAGGCCATCGCAGAGGCTGTGGTCCTTGGAGAAAAGACCGGCCTCGATCGCGCGAGGTTACTCGAAGTTCTATCAAAGACAGCGGTGATCGCGCCGGCTCATGTTGGAAAGCTGGCTAGGATTGCGATCAACGATTACACTCCGCAATTTCCACTTCGCCTGATGAACAAAGATTTCCAGTTGATTCTCAAAGAGGCGGCCGAAGGGCATGTCCCCATGCCTGTGACTGAAGCGGCGTCTCGCGTCAATTCCGAGGAACTGGCACACCACAATGAAGAAGACTTCTCTGCTGTCCTGCGGCGAATGGAAGAAGTTGCCGGTATCGCAGATATCCACACTGCCTCGATTGCGAGTTGACCGGAAGTCAAAGCGCCGATGCCGCAAGGGACGGGCAGACTGGTCTAATAACATTGGCTCTGCGAAGCGTACATCGGGATGTTCCGCTTCGGCTTATCGTCGGCGGGGATAGGAAGCTTCTCCTCAATCTTCTGGATTTCCTTCGGTGCATGCTTTCGGAAGAGACGCTTCATATCCGGCGTAAATTCGCGTTGAAGATCCCCAATAGCATCCGAACTCAACGCACCACTAAAGCGATTCATGGTTTCCCCGAAATTGCGGTCTTGTCTCGGGTAGTAGGCATTTTCTAGCGCAGTGGTGGCCAAAACGCCCAGGAACTCAGACGTGTTGAAGGTATTATCGCCGTTGTCGTTCCTGGTGACCACCACTCTGGTTGTCGAATACCAAATCCTGGCAATGAGCGTTCGCTTGCGCGATGGAAAGTACCGTGGATCCTGATGCAAGATCGTCGATAGAGCAAACGTCTGGACGAATCTGCGCGATTCCGTATCCGTCAGCGTCGCACCAAACCGCTTCGCCCACCCCTGCATACCTCCACCATACTCAGGCCACCCGTCCGTTGCCTGGTCCCAGGTCGCCTGAAAACCTGCCGACACGAATGTGTAAGGCGAATGGGTTTGCTTCACAAACAGGTTGAATTTACAACGTGCAGACAAAGGCGTGTAGTCCAGGGTTCCGGTCGTCACCGTGGCTTCTGTGGCTTTCGCCGTAGGCTGGGCAAACGTGTCTTGCACCTGGAGGCGACACGGACTGGTCGCCATCTGATCCGACGGCTCGTGGATCGATGTTAACTGGTTGTCGCGGGACCTATCGTTGGCAGCAGTCGAAAACGGTAAGGCCGGTTCTTGTGAGGCAACGGGCGTCTGCGCGTGGCCGAGACCTTGCATCATCGCAATCGAAATAAAAACTAGCAAGACCTGAGTTATGTTCCCTGCTCGAATGCGATTTTCTTGTCTAACCCTCATGCAGGTCCAATCGGGACGTGGGTTTCTTCAAGCTCCCAAAGATGCCCCTTCTTGCTGATGAGCA
>Ga0187883_10001891_pt1 | contig 12668 bp, 7 predicted proteins | sample June2016WEW_20_1_2_FD_132966 | JGI IMG/M metagenome (GOLD analysis project Ga0187883, IMG submission 132966) | Peatland microbial communities from SPRUCE experiment site at the Marcell Experimental Forest, Minnesota, USA - June2016WEW_20_10 | ecosystem: Environmental > Terrestrial > Soil >...
CACCTGCTCCACCAACTCACGCAGCGACAGCGTGGTCTTTCGCAGACCGTCGGTGCCCGACTCCAGCCGCGAAATGGTCAGCAGGCGCTGGATCAGTTGATTCAGCCGGTCGGCCTCGAGCTCGATCCGGTTCAGCGAAAGTTCGAGTTCCGGCGCGGCTTCCGGTCCAACCTCGGACGCCGCCCGCTGCCGCGCCAGCCCGAGCGCCACACTCAGCCGGGCCAGCGGAGATCGCAATTCATGCGAAACATCCTTCAGCAGCCGCGATTGCGAGTCCACCAGGCCTTCGATCCGTTCGGCCATGCGGTCAAAATCGCGCATCAACTCTGTCAGTTCGTCGCGCCGGCCACCCGACGGCGCGCCCGCGCGCGCGCTCAAGTCGCCCGCCGCCAGGCTCTGCGCCGCCTTGCGCAAACGCGTCACGGGACTGGTCACCGACCATGACAGCAGGTAGCACACCAGACCCGACAAAATTACCGCGATGCCCAGCAAAGGAATGTCATTCGGTCCGAAAAACGCCCTCGGTCCCGGCGGCAGTTCCAACACCAGCGTGTACCGTTTTCCATCCAGCGTCAGAGACTGGCGCATGATGCGGTCGGGCAACAGACTGTCTATCCAACTATGGTGACGGGGTGATCCGATGCGCGGAGGCCCACTCTGCGACGAGCTACCCTGCGACGAGGCACCGGGCGACGAGCCGATTTGAGATGATCCGGCCTGAGCTGGCCCGCTCTGAGCTGTGCCGCCCTCCTCGATCCAGGATGGCACATGCCGACCCGAAAGTTCGTGGCCGGCGGGATCAAAAACGAAGGCCCGCACGTGCTGCGTGCGCCAAAGTTCTTCCAGATAGTCGTGGACGGCGCGTTGTCCACCAGTTTGGTAGGCATTCACCGCCTCCGCCAAAGTTTGCGGCGCCTGATTCTCAATTCCATGCCGCGTCGGCCGCAGGGCAATGGTTACCACAATCGCCAGCACCAACGACAGCGCCAGCGCTGCCCAGAACGAGAGGAAGATCTTTAGGAAAAGGCTCTTCATAATGATCGGGTCATCGGGCCATCGGGTCATCGAGAGTCCAAGCCTTTGATCTTCGATGACCCGATGGCCCGATCACCCGATTATTTCTTCGCTCTCGCCGCCGGCCGCGCAAACATGTACCCCACTCCTCGAATTGTTTTGATGTGGTCTCCGTCTTCTTCGGAGTCGCCCAATTTTCGTCGCACCTTGCTGACGTGCATGTCAATGCTGCGATCAAACGGCATGAACTTCCGGCTGAGTACGGCGTTCACCAACCGCTCCCGCGTTACCACTCGCCCCGCCTCGCGCAGCAGCACCTCCAGCAGATTGAATTCCACCGAAGTCAGATCGACCGGTTGCCCCGCCCGCTGCACACTGCGCGTCGCCGGATCCAGTTCCACGTCGCCCACGCTCAACACTTCCGGCACTACGTCCGCCGCCCTGACCGGTTTGGTGCGGCGCAGGATGGCGCGGATTCGCGCCACCAACTCCCGCGGGTTAAACGGCTTCGGAAGATAATCGTCCGCTCCGATTTCGAGTCCCACGATGCGGTCCACGTCCTCGCCGCGCGCGGTAAGAAGGAGCACCGGAATCTTCGACACGCTGCGAATCCGCCGCAGCACCTCGAAGCCATTAATCCCCGGCAGCATGACGTCGAGCACCACCAGGGCATACTCGTTGGTCAGCGCCTGCTGCAGTCCCTGCTCGCCGTCGTGGACGGCCTTGAGGCTGAACCCCTCGGCCGTCAGGTATTCCTGCACCAGAGCGCACAACTCGACGTCGTCATCCACCACCAGTACGTGATCCATTCTCTTAATCATCTAACACCTTCGCTGGCCTTCAGTCGGTAAAGATTTGTGATTGCTGAAACGCTGCTAGCTACTAGCTTCTAGCTTCTGGCTTGAACCGATTCAGCCAGCAGCTAGTAGCTAGAAGCCAGTAGCCGCCTTTACAAAACTTTACCGCGATTGACCGATTCTTTACCCCATATTCTTTCGAACGGTGTTCTTATCAGCATAGACGTTCGGGTTCTCCCGGACCCTATGAGATCAAGAAGGTCAAAGGAGATCCAATGAAATCGACTCATATTCGCATTCTCACAATCGGCGCTGTTGTGCTGCTGGTAGCGGCAGCGGCGATTGCGGAAGGCAGACACGGTTATGGTGGCCCCGGCGGCAGCTTTCGCCACATGCTCAGGCAGCTCGATCTGACCAGCTCGCAACAGGACCAGGTTAAGGCGATCTTTGCAAAAGAGAAGCCAACCCTGCAGCCGCTGATGCAGCAGATGCGCCAAAACCACAGCGCCATGGTTGCGCTTGAGGCCAGCGGCCCGTTCGATGAAGCCAAGACGACCGCCCTCGCCACGCAAAACTCGCAGACCATGATCCAACTGCAGGTCGAGCATGCCCGGATCAAGTCCGAAATAATGCGAATTCTGACCGCCGATCAGAAAGCCAAACTGGCTCAGATGGAGGCCAATCGCGAGGCACGCATGAGTAAACACACTCCGCCTCCGCCCGCGAACTAGCTATTGGTGTGGAGACGCGGCAAGCCGCGTCTCTACTGAAATTTCTCTCCTTCCCGGGTGGGAACGGAACGCCAACCTCCGTCCCGCCCGGCTTTTTCACTCGTGGAGAAACCGGGAGAAGCCGATGGAACGCGCCGACCTGCTTTACTCCGGATTGATGTTCGCCGCCGTTATGCTATCGCTCTGGACCGCGCTGCTGCTCACGGCCGCCTTCGTTGCCCTCGCACCTTCTCTCGAAAAATCCTCGCTCGGAAAATCCGCACCCACCACTGCTACAATTTCATCTACAAAGCTTCATGGTGCCGAAGAAACTACGCCCGCTCGTTCCCTATCTGAAGCGTTACCGCGCCGGTCTCGTCTGGGGCGGGCTCTGCGTCTTACTTACTAACGGCATCTGGATACTATTCCCGCAAGTCCTTCGCCGCGCCGTCAACGATCTTAACTCGGGCGTGACCCGCCAGAAACTTCTCACCTACTCCCTGGTTATCATCGCCATCGCTCTGTTCAAGGGAATCTTCCAATTTCTGACGCGCTGGGTGGTCATCGGAATCTCGCGCGATATCGAGTTCGATCTGCGCAACGATCTGTTCGCGCACCTTGAGCGCCTCTCCTACTCCTACTATCAGCGTAACCGCACGGGCGACATTATGGCGCGCGCCACCAACGATCTGAACGCGGTGCGGATGCTGCTTGGCCCGGCCATCATGTACTCGGCCAACACCATCGTGTTCACCGCCGGCGCTCTCGGCTTCATGCTCGCCATCAGCCCCAAGCTGACCATCTACGCTTTTCTGCCGCTGCCCATCGCCAGCATCGTTATTCAGTATTTCGGCCGCCGCATTCACGAGCGCTTCGAACGCATTCAGGCCATGTTTTCGGACATTTCGGCCCGCGCCCAGGAGAACTTTTCTGGCGCCCGCGTCATCCGCGCCTATGTGCAGGAGCAGGCCGAGATTGCCGCCTTCGAGGGGGCCAACCGGGAATACATTCGCCGGAGCCTCGGCCTGGTCCGCCTGATGGGAATGCTCTGGCCCACGCTGGAACTCATGCTTGGCGCCGCCGTTGTTATAGTGCTCTGGATGGGCGGAAGCCAAGTGACAAGCGGCCACAGTGAGGCGCACCTGGTTTCTTATTTAGGAACAACTACGACCCTTTCGCTCTCGGGCTCGATGGACGTTGGCGCTTTTGTTGCCTTCAACACCTACATGATGCAACTCACCTGGCCGGTCATCGCGCTCGGATGGGTCATTAACATCTTCCAACGCGGAACCGCATCCATGGTGCGCATCGAGGAAATCCTTTCCCAGAAACCCGAGATCGCCGACGAAAACCAAGCTTCGAGCCACGAGCCGCGAGCTGCGAGCAAGCAGGCTGCTCGAAGCTCGCAGCCCGAAGCTCGTGGCCTCATCGCTGAAATCGAATTCTGCAGTCTCAACTTTGCCTACAACGGCACCTCTGTTCTTAAGGACATCAACCTGCGCATTCCCGCCGGCTCCAGCCTTGCCATCGTCGGGCCCACTGGCTCCGGCAAGACTACGCTTGTCAACCTTATTCCACGCGTCTACGACGCCGCGCCCGGCTCCGTCCTCATCGACGGCCGCCCCGTCCGCCAATTTCCTCTCGACTCGTTGCGCCGACACATCGGCTTCGTGCCGCAGGAGACATTCCTTTTCAGCGACACCATCCGCGAAAACATCGCCTTCGGAATGTCAGAGGAAGATTCGCACCTAGCCGGCGACGCCGCACTCGACCAGATCAAGGCCGCCGCCGAAGCCGCCAGCATTGCCCAGGACATCGCCAGTTTCCCCGAAGGCTACAACACCATGGTGGGCGAACGTGGCATCACTCTTTCCGGAGGCCAGAAGCAGCGCACCGCCATCGCCCGCGCCCTGCTCCGCAGCCCCCGAATCCTCATTCTCGACGATGCCCTCTCCAGCGTGGACACCCACACTGAGGATAAGATTCTCAACCATCTCCGCGAAATCATGCGCGGACGCACTACCATCTTCATCTCCCACCGCGTTTCCACCGTCCGCAACGCCGACGCGATCGCCGTCCTTCACCAAGGACGCATCGTGGAGATGGGCACCCACGAACAACTTATCGCCCGCAACGGTTATTACACCGATCTTTATAACAAGCAGCTGCTGGAAGAAGAGCTAGAAGAAGTCTAGCCCGTGGGTGTGGGGCGGGCCCTCGCTTCGACTTTGCTTCGGCAGGCGCTGTTCGCCAAGGGTTGACGCGGAACAGATGCGAAACATTCGTGTCTGGTTACCAAAGTAATCTAGCAGTTGCGAATTATGTACATCCGTGCGGAATATCTTGATCTGACGCGGAGAAGCAGAGATAATACTTTCAGTCCCCCGACAATCTTGCTGTGCCACGGAGTAACCATGCGACCCTCGCCATCCGCTTTGCGGTCTTTTTCGCGCCTTTCAACATTCATTCTCTGCATCCTGATCTTCTCGACCTTCAGCTTTGCCGCCCCGCCTGATCGCATCGCCGGGCCCATCGCCTCCGGTCAGCTCATCAAGCTTTCGGCGGGTGTCCCGATGAGGGCGCAGGCGCAGTACGATCGGGGCCCAGTCGATCCGTCGCTCAAGCTCAGCTATATGACGCTGCTCACCGTGCCCTCGGCCAGCCAGCGGGAAGCGCTCGACCAGCTTCTGGCGGAGCAGCAGAATCGCAACTCGCCGCTCTATCACAAGTGGCTCACACCCGAGCAGTATGCCGACCGCTTTGGCCTCAGCCCCAACGACATTCAGAAGCTCACCACTTGGCTCCAGTCTCAGGGCTTCAGCGTTCACAATGTCGCTCGCGGCCAGAATTGGATCGTCTTCAGCGGAACCGCCGCGCAGGCCGAGAAAACCTTCCAGACCGAGATACACAATTTCGACGTCGACGGAACGGCGCGTTTCTCCAACACCACTCCGGCCTCGATTCCCGCCGCGCTCTCGGGCGTGGTGACCGGAATTCGCGGGTTGAGCAATTTTCCTGCGAAATCGAATCTCCAGCGCAGGAAACCCAGCTACACTCTCCCCGTCACCGGCGGCTCTGTGCTCTATCTCGCACCCGGTGACATTAAAACCATCTACGACATCCCCTCGAGCATGGACGGCACGGGACAGACGCTGGCAGTCATGGGCGAGACCGATGTGTACCTCGACGACCTGAATAACTTCCGGAGCGGCTTCGGCTTCTCGACCATCCCGACCACCGGCGCGGGCTCCTGCGCCACTGACGGCAGCGGTCTCATTATCGCCCCTTGCACCACGACCGCCGCAGGGGCGGCGTTCCAGTACGTGCTGCTGGGCACCGACCCCGGGAAACCGGATACCATCCAGGACGATTTGATCGAAGCCGATCTCGATCTCGAATGGACGGCCGCAACCGCTCCCAATGCGCAAATCATTTATGTCAACGCTCCCGATCCCACGGGCAACGGCGTCTGGGATTCCTGGTACTACGCCGTCGATAACAAAGTGTCGCCGGTCATTACCCTGAGCTACGGCATTTGCGAACTTGGCGAGGCGCTCACCCCCGGCGGCCAGGGGACCATCAGCCCAAACGAAGGGACCTTCTCTTCCGACGAAGCGGAGTTGATAAAGGCGAACTCGTTTGGCATCACGTTCCTGAATGCAAGCGGCGACAGCGGCGCGGCCGGATGTGATCCGAATACGGCAACGGTGGCCACCGGCGGCCTAGCTGTGCTCTATCCCGCCAGCAGCCCCGAAGTCACTGGCGTCGGCGGGACTGCGACAACCATCAATGAGATCATTGCCCCGAACGCCAGCACGTACTGGTATCCGGCCAACGACACCAATGGCAATACCAATGGCGGCTCAGCTATCTCCTACATTCCCGAAGCCCCGTGGAACGACGACTTTGAAATCGGCGCCTACTGCGTCGCCAACCCCAGCACTGCGTACTGCGAAAGCTTATATACTGACTATGGGGTCACGAACGCCCAGACGGCACAGACAGCCTTTGGCATATCGTCTACCGGCGGCGGCTTCAGCAGTTGCACTAGCATCAACGCCAACACCGGAGAGTGCACGGGCGGCTTTACTCAACCGCCGTGGCAGACCGTGACCGTCCCCAACGTGACCCTCCCCACGGGCCAGACCAGTGCGCGCTACGTGCCTGACGTCTCTTTGCTGGCTTCACCAAACTATCCCAGCTACATTTTTTGCACGCAATTGTCGGAACTCGGCGACACTGGCTCCGGAAGCAGCTGTGCTCCCGGCGGCACCACTGGCATTGTCAATGCACTCAACATCCCCTTCCCCGGTACCAGCGTCATCGGCGGCACTTCCGCCTCCGCGCAAGTTTTTGGCGGCATGGTGGTCCTACTGAACCAGTACATGGTGAAGAACGGAGTTCAAAGCGCGCCCGGCTTGGGCAATATCAACCCCAATCTGTATCAGATCGCGATCGCCAATCCCACCGCGTTTCATCAGGTGACCGCCAGCGATTACCCCGCCCTCAACCCCGGCAGCAACCAAGTCTATTGTTCGGCGGGCACTCCCTCAGGTCAGCCGGTAGCGCTTCAGTGTCCAGCTGCGGTGGCACCGGCGACGGAAGGGCTCTTCGGCTACCTTTCCGCGAACGCCGATGCCACCACGGGCTACAATCTGGTGACCGGCCTCGGCTCGGTCGATCTTAACGAACTCGCCACAGTATGGGAGAGCTCGAAGACCAAACCCTCAATCACGGTAACGGCCTTGCCGACACATATCACTCAGGGCGCAAGCGTAACTCTCACTGCGACGGTGTCTCCTTCGCTTACCACTGGTGAGGCCACTGGTCTGGTAAGTTTCTTCAATAACGGCTCCGCGACCGCACTCGGCACCGGTACCCTGAACGGCAGTGGTGTCGCCACTCTCGCCACAACCAGTCTGCCAGCAGGCACCGACAGCATTACCGCTTCCTACGCCGGCGACCTCTACAACCAGCCATCCACAACCGCCACGCCGGCAGTCGTGACTGTCGCCAGCCCGAGCTTCACCTGGACAACCACCAGTACTTCGCATACGGTTCTGGCGGGACAGACGACCCTCGGGTATGACTTCACTGCCACACCCACTGGCGGGGCGACTACTTTTGCCGGTCAGGTCACGTTTAGTTGCAGCTTCTCTCCCGTAGACCCGACACTGACCAACAGTAGTTGCGTCTTCAATCCGCCGTCAATCGCGGCTGGAACGCTCTCCACCGGGACTGCGGTTTCAATGACCATAACGAGCGCAGGCCCGAATAGCGGGACGGGAGCGGCAGTGCGCCGCCGAGCTGACAACCGCTCTCCGTGGCTCCCATTGACGCTGCCCATCGCGGGCGTGGCGATGCTGGGCCTGATGCGCGGGAAAGTAAGCAGGAAGGCATCGAAGCATTTGGCGATCGCCCTCTTGTGTTTCTCGCTCATTCTCTTCGGGTTCATGGTCGCCTGCGGCGGCGGATCGAGCTCGCCGCCGCCACCGCCGGCGCCTAGCGTAACCGTCAGTCCGAGCGCAACCGTAAATCTCTATGCCGACGAAGCGGGAAACGCATGGCCCGTTAGCGCAACCCAACAACAATTCTCAGCCACAGTCAACAACTCCACCAATCAGACCGTGACCTGGGCGGTCACCGGCGGGAACGCGAATGGGACGATTACTTCCTCCGGACTCTACACGTCGCCGGTAACCGTACCGAACCCGGCGACGGTCACCGTGACGGCCACGTCGACAGTAGCGACGACGCCGGGATCGGGCACTGTCGACATCCTGACCCCGACTGGCAATGGGGCCTTACCGGCGACGTACACCGTTACCGTAACGGCGACCGAGGTCGGCGTTGCTCCGGAGCAGCTGCCGGTGACGCTGAAAGTAGAGTAGGGTACGTTTTTGTAGTTGGCTAGTTTGTAATTTTGGGCGCGGAGAGGTTCCGCGCCCTTTTTCTTTTGGTGCGCGCCCTGCGAGCTGCTGGGCTGGAATCGATTTGCAGCCCTCCTGCCGTTCAGCGCGCAATTCAACCGCACCCGCTTCGGCGGTGATGAGAATCTGGATTTTGACGCGCTCCTAAACAGCGAGCTTGGACGGGTAACCCTCCGAGAGTTTAGGATGGACGCGACACCCTGGCCGCCCGGCGGCGATGCCGATGAGATGTCGATCACGCAGGACTGTGACTGGGATCACCAAAGAAGGCGCTCGTCCCGTGTACTTATACTTGGCTGGGGGCCGTCGAACGCGGTATTGTGATTCCGCTTCACAAGAAGATCGGTGGCTGTTCGGTCGGGACCGCGTGGCCCCCCACACACAAAGGAGCTTGACATGAAGCGATCTTTTTTTCTGTTCCTTCTGTTCTCGTTGGCGATTTCCGCAGTCTTGTTCTGGGCGGGGTGCTCCAAGGGCCCGGAGAGCAACACGTTCAAGATTGGCGTCATTACCTCGCTTACCGGCAGCAACGCCGCGTTTGGCCAGGCGCACAAAAACGGCTACACCATTGCTCTGCAAGAGATCAACGCCCGGGGCGGGCTGCTCGGCAAGAAGGTCGAGCTCGATTACTACGACGATCAGAGCCGTCCTGACCAAGCGGTGCAGGGCGTCTCGAAACTGGTGGACCAGGACCACGTGCCCATCGTGCTGGGGGCCTACTCCTCGGAGAGCACGCGCGCTATCGTGCCCGTGGTGACGCAGAAACAGATTCCGCTGATCATTCCCACCGCGGTCGCGGACAACGTAATGGAAAGCAACTCGCCGTGGATCTTCCGGATCTGCGCCGGTTCAGGCTCATTCGCCGCAGCGACATTGGATTTCCTGAAGAACAATGGCGACCCCAAGAAGCTGGCCATCGTGTACGAGAATACGAACTTCGGCCAGGCGAACAACAAGTCGATGACCGCGGCGGCGAGCGCTGCGGGGCTGGACCTGGTGGACACCGAGGCCTACCAGGCGAGTTCGCCGGACTACAAATCGCTGTTGCAGCGGGTGAAGGGAAAGAATCCGGAAGTGATCTACTTCGCTTCGTATCTGCTCGACGCGAGCACGCTCATGCGGCAGTCGGAACAGCTCAATCTGAACCCGAAGTACTACACCTCGGCGGGAACGGGTTTTGCGGCGGCGGAATTTCCTACTGCGGATAAAGGAGCAGGCAAGTATGCCGAGTACACGTTCTCGGTCTCGCAGTGGCTGCCCTCGGCCAAGTGGAAGGGTTCGGCGGAATTTGACCAGAAATATTTCGCACTGGCCGGCTCGCATCCCGCCTATCACGGCATGGAGGCTTACGCAGTGCTGATAGCGGCAGCGGCTGCCATCGACATCGCGAAGTCCGACCAGCCGACGGCAATTCGCGATGCCATCAAGCAGCTGAACCTCGCGGAAACGCCGTTCGGCCCGGTGAAGTTCGATGCCCGCGGGCAGAACTTGCATCCGGTGCTCGTCACCCAGGTGCAGGGCGGGCAATACAAAGTGGTTTGGCCCCTCGATGCGGCGGAGAGTAAGCCCATCGTTCCAGCGCCCGAGTGGTCGAAGCGAAAATGATGTTGCGCTGGGCAGGGGAACCGAAGTAAAGTCGGCCCACGCCGCGCTCAGTCGGATGCGTGTGCCCGGCTGCGCGCCGAGAACGTTTCAGGGACCCTATGGTCAACTGGTTCTATATCCCGCTGCAAGGGATCCTCAACGGTCTGCTGACCGGTGCGCTCTATGCGCTCATTGGGATGGGTATGGCTCTCATCTTCGGTGTGATGCGCATTGTGAACTTCGCTCATGGTGCGTTTCTGATGATGGGCATGTACGCCACCTACGTGGTGTTTCAGGCGACCGGAATGAGTCCGTATTACCAATTCCCGCTGGCGGGTGTGCTGTTGTTTTTTGTCGGCTATGCCACTTACATGGGGCTGCTGCGGCCGATTCGCGGGCAAGTGGATTTCATGGTGATCCTTTTGACCATGGGGTTGGCGCTGATTCTGACGGATGCAGCACAGTTGGTTTTCGGAGCCGACTATCATCAGATCAACATTCCGCTTCTGTCGAAGAACATTCACATCGGTCCGCAGATCTCCATCAACGCACCCTGGCTGGTATCGTTCGGCATCGCGATGGTGCTGGCCTGCGCCCTCTATTGGGTCGTGACCCAGACGATGTTCGGGCGGGCGGCGCGCGCCATCGCCCAGAACCCGTATGCGGCGCCGCTGATGGGAATCAATGTGAACCGGGTGCAGGCCATTGCCTTCGGAATCGGCTCCGCCGCCGCGGGCATTTCCGGGGCCCTGCTGCTTCCCGTCTTTTATCTTTTCCCCGAGGTCGGCAACCAGTTCAAGCTGAAGTCTTTCGTGATGGTGGTGCTGGGAGGCATGGGCTCGATTCAGGGCGCGGCCATTGCCGGCCTGGTGCTGGGCGTCGTGGAGAGCCTCACCAGCCTTTATTGGGGCAACGAGTGGGCGCTGGCGGTGGACTTTGTCCTTTTCATCCTGGTGCTTTCCCTGAAACCGAGCGGAATTTTTGGGAGCCAGCGCGCATGAGAAAGTGGCAGTTGCTCGTCGCCGTTATCTTTCTGGTTGCCGCGCTCTTCGTTCCACTCCTGGCTCTTACGGACTACACACTGCAAATTCTGTTCCGTGTTTTTCTCTTCGCCGCGCTGGGACTGGCGTGGAACCTGGTGGGAGGATATACGGGACAGTTGTCGCTGGGCCACGCGGCCTACTTTGGAGTAGGCGCTTACGGACTGGCGCTATTCTCCAAGCTGGGTATTTCACCGTGGTCATCGGTTTTATTGGGTGTGGGGCTGGCCGTGATCTGTGCGGGGATGATCGGCAAAGTTTCATTTCGCCTGCGCGGCCCTTATTTCGCGCTCTGTACCATAGCCTTCGCGGAAGTGTTGCGGCTGGTGGCCAAGAACCTTCCCAACGTCACCGGCGGCGATGTGGGGATACAGGTGCCGCTGTTGTTCCCGCACTCCACGATCAGGTGTTTCTACTGGTCGGGAGTACTGCTGACCGGCTTTGCCTTGGCGCTATCGGCGTGGATCGAGCGCTCGCGCTTCGGCTATTACTTGATGGCCATCCGTGAAGACCAGGACACGGCGCTCTCGGTGGGGGTGAACGCCGCGCGCTGCAAACTCTGGGCCCTGCTGATCAGCGCGGCGATTACCGGCCTCGGCGGAGCGCTTTACGCCAGCATGTTTCTCTTTATTGTCCCCGACCAGGTGCTGGCGATGGACATTTCGACGGAGATCGCCATCGTGGCCATGCTGGGCGGCGCCGGCACGTTGATCGGGCCGTTGGTCGGTTCGGTCGTTCTGGAGAGCGCCGCCGAGATCTTCAAGAACATTTTCAAGGAAGCGCATCTGCTGATTTATGGCGTGCTGATTGTGGTGGTGGTGCTGTTCATGCCCGAGGGTATCGTGGGTACGATCTCCAGGAAGCTAGCCTGGTTCAAGAAGGCGCCATCAGCGCCCTTCGCGACACCCGCGCCCCCGACCGCCGAAGAAGAAGCTCAAAGGGTTGCCATCAACAAATAGGAACGGTTGAACATGTCGCTTCTTGAAGTCAAGCACGTCAGCAAACGGTTCGGCGGCCTGAAGGCGATCAACGACGTTTCCTTCTTGGTGAAGCCGGGTGAGGTGACCTTTATTGTCGGTCCCAATGGCGCTGGCAAAACCACTCTGTTCAACCTGATCACCAGTGTTTTTCATGCGGACAGCGGCACCATCCATTTTGACGGGCGGGACATTTCGCACATGACTCCCAACGGGGCGGCGAAGATCGGAATCGGCCGCACTTTTCAGCTGGTGAAGCCGCTGCGCAACCTTACCGTGCTGGAAAATGTGATGCTGGGTGCATTCCTTCGCACTTCCAGCGCCTCCAAGGCGGAGAAAGAAGCGGCGAAAGTTCTCAGTTTCCTGCAAATGGAGAATGTTGCGCATCTGCCCGCGCGAGGCATGGGATTGCCCACACTGAAGCGTCTGGAAATTGCGCGGGCTTTGGCTACGCAGCCCAAGCTCATCCTGCTGGACGAGGTCGTCGCCGGGCTGCCCACTTCGGAGGCTATTAAGCTGGCCATGCTGCTCAAGAGATTGCCGGAGTGGGGGATCTCCACCATCGGCGGCATTGAGCATGTGATGCAGGTGGTCATGCGGGTCGCCGACCGGGTCA
>Ga0187883_10001892_pt1 | contig 12668 bp, 12 predicted proteins | sample June2016WEW_20_1_2_FD_132966 | JGI IMG/M metagenome (GOLD analysis project Ga0187883, IMG submission 132966) | Peatland microbial communities from SPRUCE experiment site at the Marcell Experimental Forest, Minnesota, USA - June2016WEW_20_10 | ecosystem: Environmental > Terrestrial > Soil >...
CAAGCCCTGGTATCCCATGTTGTGGATGGTGAACACGGTGGCGACTTCGCGAAACGCGGGATCCTCGGCGTAGAGCGTGCGCAGCATCACCGGCACGAGCGCGGACTGCCAGTCGTGGCAGTGGAACACCTGCGGCACGCCCAGCACCTTGGAGGCTTCGAGCACCGCCCGCGAAAACAGAGCGAAGCGCTCGGCGTTATCCGCATAGTCGCCGGCCGGGCCTCCGTAGAGGGCTTCCCGGTCGAAGTATGGCGGATAATCCACAAAATAAAACTTGATCCCGGCGGGCGTATTCGCACCCGCCGTGACCACCGAGCAGAAGCGATACTTGTCGTCGAACGGGATCGTGATGCTGCGGACGACCGTCTGCGGATCGGCCAGCTTGGTTTGGCGATAGCGCGGAAGATACACGCTGACCTGATGTCCCAGAGCGGCCAGTGCGCGCGGCAAGGCGCCGACCACGTCGGCGAGTCCGCCGGTTTTCGAAAAGGGAACGCACTCGGATGCTGCGAAAGCGATATGCATGGCGAAAGAGCCTCCTGAGCGAGAACTCGATGAGCCTCGCTCACGTTATGATTAAGCTGGCCATTTGTAATTTGTAATTTGTAATTGAAAATCGTTGAGTCGTTTCTTTTTTTCAATTACAAATTACCAATCGCCAATTACAAATTCACTTCAGTCTAAGGCCGGAAAGAAAGAGGGTCAACGTGACGAAGGGCGCTAGCGTACAAACGAGTTCGCGCAAGCCCAAGCTGGGACAGCATTTCCTGGCGAGCGAAGCGGCGGCTGTGCGCATTGTAGAGGCCCTGGGCGATATTTCAGAGGCCACGGTGCTGGAGATCGGCCCCGGGCGCGGCGCCCTCACCGATCTGCTGGCAGGGAAGGCGCGGCGGTTGATCGCGGTGGAATTGGACCGCGTGCTTTCGGCGCAGCTGCGGATGAAATTCTCCATGCAACCCAATGTTGAAATCATCGAAGGCGATATCCTGACCATCGAACTGGACACCGTCTTCGGGGCGAAGCCGGGTAGCCTTCGCACCGGCTTGAACTTCACGCCCGAACCGGCCCGTGTTGTCGGCAACCTGCCGTATTACATTACCTCCGATATTCTGCTGCGCCTCTTGGAGTATCACCGTTACTTTTCGATCATTGTCATCATGGTGCAGAAGGAAGTTGCCGATCGCCTGGCGGCTTCGGCGGGAAGCCGTGACTACGGCTTGCTTTCGGCGACGGCGCAACTCTACGGCCGGGTCGAGCAACTCTTTACGCTTCCGCCAGCGGCGTTTGCCCCGCCGCCCAAGGTGCATTCGAGCGTGGTTCGCATTACCATCAAACCGCGACTGGAATCGCTGCGGGTTCCCGAGGCCGAGTTTATTCAGTTCCTTAAACTTTGCTTTGGGCAGAAACGGAAAACTCTCTGGAATAATCTGAAAACGGCGTACGATGAAGATGCGCTGCGGGCGGCATTGGCGAAAAGCGGCGTGAAACCTGCTATCCGGGCCGAAGCTCTGCCGCTCGAAAGAACCGCCGCTTTGTTCCGGGCGCTGGGCGACGGCAGTTTGTAATTTTCGCTGGCTTTATTTTCGCGAGCCTACTTTTCGCGGGCAAATGTCCGCGGCCACACGAATCTTGTCTCCGCTAGGAGGCTGGTTGTGACTTCCGCTTTACGAACTCCCGCCGTTGCTGGCAGATTTTATCCGGGCCGGGCTGACGAATTGCTGCGCGACGTTCGGGAATATACTTCTCCGGGCAAGACTCCGGGCAAGACTCCGGCCGAGACCGGCCGCATCGCCGCCATCGGATGCGTCGCTCCCCATGCGGGATACATTTACTCCGGCGGCGTTGCGGGCGCTGTGTATGCGCGCCTGGAAATCCCTAAGCGCTGCGTGATTCTTTGCCCCAATCACACGGGCAAGGGACGTCCGCTTTCGATCATGGCCAATACCACGTGGCAGACTCCGCTGGGCGAGGTTGCAGCCGACGCGGAAATGGGCGCTCGGTTGCTGCGTCGCTTTCCCGGGCTCGAAGAGGACAGCGCCGCGCACCGCGGCGAACACGCCATCGAAGTTCAGCTTCCTTTCCTGCAGGCGCGACAGCCGGAGTTGCATATCGTTCCGATCGCGGTCGGTACCAGCGACTTTGATGTGCTCCGCGGATTGGGCGAAGCGCTGGCGGATGTGATTGCCGGTTGGGAAGAAGCCCGCCAAGAGAAAGTTCTGATCGTTGCCTCCAGCGACATGAACCACTACGAGTCCGACGCCATCACCCGCGTCAAGGACCACAAGGCAATCGAACGCGTGCTGGCCATGGACGCGCACGGACTCTGGGAGGTGGTGATGAACGAAGACATCAGCATGTGCGGGTTCGGGCCGACGATTGTCATGCTCACTGCAGCTAAGCTTCTGGGAGCGACTGCGGCCACGCTGGTCAAGTACGCAACATCGGGCGAGGTCTCTGGCGATTACGAGTCAGTGGTTGGCTACGCGGGCATTATTGTGGAGTAGGTAGAAGAGTGCGGTGAAGAGAAAAGGCGGCCATTCTTGGGCCGCCTTTTTGGGAGCAATTTCTTACTTCGCTAAGGACGCGGCGAAGCGGTCGACGAATGCGGCGTCGCGGTCGGAGCGGTCTCAGTAGAAGTCCCGCCTCTCATTGAACCTGCACCTGAACCTGGACCTGGACCTAGACCTGGACTTGAGATCGTACCGAAGCCGCGTGCCGGCTGCAGGTCCGAAACTGGCTGAACAGTCGAGGCTACGACTGGGCGAGAAGTCCGATTCATTGTTTTCGCGAGGCGATCGAGGTGATCGACCGATCCGCGCGGCACCCCAAAGCCGGCGGAGCCGGGATTGATGGTCAGGCGACGCGGCGCATCCCCGGCCGGGTACGCTGCGAGGCCGAGTCCCACCATCACTGTCTGATGCCCGAACGCGGGCGCTGCCGGCACGATCATTTTGGCCGGCGCATTCACCACCACCGGAAGCACATTCCACGTGTTCCAATTCCCCGGTTGCCAGACGTATCCATAGCCGGGAGCGAAGGCCCAGTTGCCGTAATTGTAGGGCATCCATCCCCAGGGATAGCCCGACACCCACATGTAGCCGGCGCCGGGGTAGAAGGCCCAGGCGCCATCCTGGAACGGGCTCCAGTTGGCGCCGAGGAAGTAGGGCTGCCAGACGTTGCCGTAGCCGGGCACGGACATGAAGTTGCCGTAGTAATTCAAGTCGCTCATGCCGTAACCATACGGCGAAGACAGGCTGGCGCCACCAGCGGAAGCATAGCGATCGTGATAGTCGGTTTGCTGGCTATCCCAAGCGTCGGAGGGATCGTCTTTGTAATTCTCGGCGATCACAAAAGTGTCTTTCTTGGCGGGATCGCTATGCGCAAGGTCGTTCTTCGCAAGATCTTTATTCGAAAGATCGATGGTTGCGCTGTGCTTCTCCGCAACATCAATTTGTCCCGCAGGGGAAGTCGCGCTCAATTTGCCTTTGAACACGGCCAGAGTCGCCCTCGCATAGCCGAGTTGCACGCGGAAGTGCGCGGCCTGGGGTACAGTGACGGACTCGCGGTCGAAATTCAGCAGGAACTGGTCGCCCGTTTTCTGGCCGGCGTTTTTCGGGTGAAGATTCGCGTAGATGGTGCCGGAGACAAGTTGCACGGTGCTCAGCTTCTGGCCATCGTCGCCTAGCGCAAGACGAATGAAGTCTACTTCGCTGTTGGGCGCGAGGCGCAGGGCGCTGCCGTCTTCGAATTCCACTTCCGCGCGGCCATCTTTGCCCGTCTTCAGCCGGGAGCTTTCGATTACGGGCAAGTTGATAAACGCTCTATCGAAACCGTTTCCGGTGGCGCGGTCGAACTGCACCGTGCCCTGAACGACGCTCAAGCGGACGATGCGTGCCTTCGACTCGCCCGACGCCGAAATCACCAGAAATGCCGCTGCGAGCAAGGCCCACATGGCCACCATCTTTCCAAGTCTGCCGATTGCCATATACTTCTCCCGAGACTGGGCTCACTCTAGCACACATGCGGCTGCACAGTGCATGTGTGTCTGCACGGAGCCATGGCCGTGCCTAATGGGCTTGACTCTGCAGTTCAGCCAACTCCTTGCGTACCGCGTCCGCGCGCGGCCCCGACGGCTCTTCCTGCAGAAATGTCTGCAATTCCGCGATTGCGTCCTTGAGATCGTTTTCATGCTCCAGGGCGCGGGCGGCGATGTAGTGAACCAGGGCGTGGGGATCCTGCGGGGTGGCGTGGGCTTTGCGGCAGTTGGCAATGGCTTCGTCGTAATGCTGATCCATCAGTTCCACATTGGCAAGCAGGACCAGTGTCTGAGTGTTTGGATCCAACGCAATCGCCTTGTTCAAAAAATCCTCAGCTTCCGGAAAGTTCCGATCCACAATCGCCATTTTGCCCAAACTGACGTAAGCCTGAGGGAAGTGATCGTTAATGCTGATGGCTTTCTGCAAAGCCGCGCGCTCTTGGGTGCGGTCACCAAGATGGCCGAAGACAATACCCAGGTTGTAGTGGGCGGCAGCATATTTTGGATAGATGGCCAGAGCTTTGTTCAGCCGGTCCTGCGCTTTCTTCCAGTCTTGCTGGGCGATGAAGTCACTCGCTTTGTCGAACTCTCGCTTGGCTTTGTCGGGTACGTTGAGGTCGACGGCCGCCACGGTGGGACCGGTCGGCCGCTGGGCGGTTCCCTGGTTTGCTTCTTCCTTGGTCTTTACTGTGATGTACAGGAACTGGCTAGACTTGCGTGAATCGACTTCAAACAATCCGCTGTCGGTTTCGACGATGTCTTCTCCGGAAACGATCGCGTGATACGTCCCTACCGCCAGATCCTCGAAACTGGCCATGCATTCGTCATTGGTATATGTCTGGGCCACGGGCGTGCTGCTGGCTGATAGCATCAACACAAGGCGAACAGGACTCCGGCAGCCCCGGCCGTTGCTGAAGACGACCCGAACTTTTACGTTACCAGCTTGGCCCTGGTTTCCGATCTGGGCGGAGCAACAGGGAACCAGCAGCAGAAGAAGCGAGACGAGCAGGCGGCGGGACAGCATACTTGCCTCCCCGAGGCGGCTAAGCGATCGGAAGCCCAACCACAAGCAGACCTACAGAGCCTGGTTCCCCACACACGCCGCCTATCCGCCTCATTTTACACTCGCTGCACAAGCGCTGCGAGTACGATGGCGGTCGCCATTATCCGGGAAATGTCTCTTGCAGGAGCTTACTAATGTCTAGAGCCGGTAGGAACGGGAGCACCCGCCTCATTGTTTCACGTTTGCGTCACGGCCACGCGCGTCGGGGTCAGCCCGTAAACTTGAAGGGTCGAGATTCAACGTGGGGAGGGCCAAGATCCTGGTCGTCACTCAGGCAAGCAACCCTCGGCTTTCACCCTGCAACTAAACAATTAGTTACCTTTCGCCGCATGGGGCGTCTAAGGTGCAGGAGGGCGTCCGGTGCCGCCGAGACAATCAGGAACTCTGACCGAAGCCGAGCTGCGGATCATGGACGTGCTCTGGCGGAGAGGATCGGGCACGGTCCAGCAAGTTCTTGATTCTATTACCGAAAAGCCTGCTCTCGCCTATAACTCTGTTTTGACTACCATCCGCGTTCTGGAAAGAAAGGGCTATTTGAAACATCTAAAGGATGGGCGGGCGCACGTGTACACGCCGCTGGTCGGGCAGAAAGAGGCAACGCGCTCGGAAATCCGGCACCTGGTGAGCCGCTTTTTCAAGAACTCTCACGAGCAGTTGGTTTTGAACCTCCTCGAGGACCAGGGTATCGGGTCGGAGGAAATCGGTCGTCTGCGGGAGATGCTGATTCAGAAGGACACGGTTCAAAGCGATACGGTACAGAAGGGCACGATTCAGAAGGACGCAAAATGAACTGGTTTCCCCTGCAGACAGTGGCGCAGATCTCGGTCGAGCGTATGCTCAACGCGCTTCCGGAAGGATTCCTGATTGCACTCTTTGCCTGGGCATTGCTGCGCGTGTTGCGAAGGCAAAATTCTGGAACGCGATTTGCCGTCTGGTTCCTGGCATTGCTGGCGGTCACCACGCTTCCGGTGCTGGGTGGTTTCGGCGTCGGCGGAGCGCGAGCGATGATGATGACGTCGCGGATGTCAGCGCCGCTGTCGGGGAGCCTGCGGCCTGTGATCGCCATTCCCGGTCGCTGGGCGCTCTTTGTCTTCCTTGCTTGGGTTCTGGGGGTGTGCGTGGCGATGGCGCGTCTGGCGACTGGGCTTTGGCACCTGCGACAGTTGCGGAGAGGTTGTACTCCGGTCGTAGCAGCGGATCTTGACCCGCTCGTGCGAAAAACGGTCGAGGAAATCGGCGCTTCAAAGTCAGTAACTGTCGCGACGTCAGAATGCGTGCGTGTGCCTGCCGCCATCGGTTTCTGGAAGCGGACCATCGTCCTGCCCGCTTGGGCATTGCGCGAACTGCCCCCCGAAGATCTCAACGTCATCTTGCTGCACGAATTCGCACATCTGCGGCGCGGGGATGACTGGACAAACCTCATTCAGAAGATGGTGCGCGCTCTGTTCTTTTTTCATCCCGCAGTGTGCTGGATTGAGAACCGGCTCTCGGTGGAACGCGAGATGGCGTGTGACGACGCCGTGCTGGCCGAAACCGCCAACCCGCGCGGATACGCTACTTGTCTGGTCTCGCTGCTGGAAAAAAGTCTCGCGCATCGTCGAGCGCACTTCCTGGTGGACAAACAACGGTCATCATCGCTGGCCCATGCCGCTGTAGACCGGGCCCGCGAGGCTGCGCTGCGGCTGGCGCAGATTCTCGACACAAAACGGCCGGTGGCCACGCGCGTCTGGACACCGGCGCTGGGTATGGTCAGCGCTTTTTCCGTGATCTGCCTGATGGCTCTGCCGCACGCGCCACAGTTCGTCGCGTTTGATCAGGGGCTTGGTCGCGGTTTGCAGGCGAGCAATTCCGATGCGTACTCGGCCGCCGTGGTTCCGGCTGCGTTAAGGACAACCGCCGCAACGGACGACGGTTCACCATGGCGAATCTCGAGTTGCAGTGGCCGCGGGCAACTGCCGAGCTGCGCTCGGCTTGGACGGGCGAGGACGCCCGTCCCCACACGAGCGGGGCGCAGCAATGCGACCGCCAAAGCTATCCCAGCGCGCGCCTTTGCTGGACCCGAGCTAGCTTCGGCGCAGCCAGTCTCTGCCCGATTGAACGCGGCACCGCCGAACAACGGAGTAGTCGCGGTCAGCGCCAACGCCGAGCGGGAAATCGTGCCGCAATTCCGAACCCTGGTCTTTATTGAAGCCACGCAGTACAGGACCGCCGATTCTTCGGTGTGGAGCGTCCAGGTGTGGCGAGTGACGTTGGTGAGCACAGTTTCGGGACGGTTGGCGAGGGTGCCAGCAGCCAATTCGATTTAGACAAAATTTTTTGCAAGCAACAACTAGATAATTAGTTGCAGATAGTTAGTTGGACATAGTTAGTTGAACAAGGAGAAACGAAAATGAAGATGTGGCTAGAAAGTTGTAAAGCACGTTGCAAGGCAGTGGTGACAAGGCGTCTGGCAGTGGCTCTGCTTGCTATATTGGCAGTTGGGTCAGTGGCGACCTTCAACTTTACGAAGACGGCAAAGGCAGCGGTGGCGGCTCCGGCCGCGCCCGCGCTTGATGACAACAGCGTCGGAGCGCTGCTTACGCTCGACCGTGCCATGGAAACCCTGGCGGCGCGAGTTACGCCGGCGGTCGTGAACGTCACGGTGGTGTCGAAGTCAAACGCGCAGCAGAGCGGTCCGGAAGGCATGCCCGACATGCAACAGTTTTTTGGTCCGGGCAGTCCTTTCGGTCATCAGTTCGGCCGTCAATTCAATGTCCCGTCGCAACCTCAGAACCCGGTGGAACACGGCCTGGGCAGCGGCGTGATCATCTCCCCCGACGGATATATCGTCACTAACAACCATGTTATCGACGGAGCCGTCGATATTCGCGTCACCATGAGTAACCGGGAAGTTTTGCCGGCGAAGTTAGTGGGCGCCGACCCGCTGACGGACCTCGCGGTCATCAAGGTAAATGCGACGAACTTACCGAGCGTGCCTTGGGGTAACTCGGCTGGCCTGCATCCTGGGCAAACGGTGCTGGCTTTCGGCAATCCCTACGGGTTCCGCTTCACGGTGACGCGCGGCATCATCAGCGCGCTGAACCGCCCCAATCCCGACTCGAGCGATCGACGCAAGCCGGGTGAGTTCATTCAGACCGACGCCGCCATCAATCCCGGAAATTCCGGCGGAGCGCTGGTCGACGCGCGTGGCGAACTCATCGGAATCAATACCTTCCTGATTTCATCCTCGGGATCATTCTCAGGAATGGGCTTTGCGATTCCTGCACAGATTGTCCAGCCTACGGTGGAGACCTTGATTCGGGACGGCAAAGTGACTCATGCGTTTATCGGAATTCAGATCTCGGACGTTACGCCCGACAACGCAAAGTTCTTCCAACTGAACCGAGCCGAGGGAGCTGTAATCAGCGAGGTTCAGCCGGACGCGCCCGGTGCGAAGGCTGGTCTGCGCACCGGAGACGTGATCACCGAACTCGACGGAAAGCCCATGACCGACGCCGGACAACTGCAAATGACAGTTGGACAAAAGCGCCCGGGTGACACCATCCGCCTACAGGTGGTGCGGGACGGCAAACCAACGACCATTGCGGTGACGCTCGCCGCTCTGGGGAATGGCAAAGGCACAGAGACCGCGGGCGGCGAACACGGAAAAGGTCGCTGGGGGCTGAGTCTCGCCGACTTGACTCCGGACGACCGCCATGAACTGCAAGCGCAAAAATCGGTTCAAGGCGCCATTGTCGAGGACGTCCAGCCCGGCAGCCCGGCCGATAACGCCGGCTTGCAGCGTGGAGATGTCATCATGGAAGTGAACCGGCACGCGGTGAAATCCTCGGCCGAGGTAGCGCAGGCGTTATCCAGCGTGCCGAGTGGTCAAGATGCGCTGGTGCTGGTGTGGTCGAACGGGGGCAGCACCTTCCGCGTGTTGCATCCTACGCAAGGCTAGGCCACGACTAGCGCGAGCGCAAACAGGTGCGCGCTGTGTTCCGCCCGGCATCGAGCCGGGTTGGACGCAGCGCGCATTTCCTGCAACACTTGGCAATTAACATGGCAATTAACACCCGGGAATTATCGAGCACTTAGTAAATAGTGCCATCGTACCCTTCCTGTGCTAGGCTCCCTGTGCCAAAGTCAGGGAGGAGCGCGATGAAGGCAGCCGTAAAGGTCACTCGGTCAGAATCGGCTGATGCCGAAAAGCAGCTCAAGAGCTTCGTCGACAAGTTCGAGCCGAAGAACCGGGCTTTGATTCGTGCGGTGCGCAAGGCGATGCAAAAGCGACTGCCCAGTGCAAACGAACTGGTTTACGATAACTACAACTTCTTCGTTATAGGTTACTGTTCGACGGAACGCCCGTCCGACTGCATTGTTTCGGTCGCAGCCGCCGCAAACGGAGTGGGTCTGTCCTTCTACCGCGGTGCCAGCCTTCCCGATCCACACAAGATACTGCTCGGCTCGGGTAGTCAAAATCGTTTCATCCGTTTGGGATCGGTTGAGATATTGGGCCGTCCCGAGGTCGAGGCGCTCATCGAGGCTGCCGTTGCTCAGGCCAAGACGCCTCTGCCGGCGAGCGGCGACGGAAAGCTCATCATCCGCTCAACTTCAGCGAAGCAGAGGCCCCGCCGATAGTCAGCGGAGTAAACGTGCCTTGGTTGAGCACTCAACCACCAGCTCACTTGGCGCTTACGAAAGCGCCGGTGGTCGCGTTAATTATGCCAATGCCCTTCCGGTCAGTCGCGCTGGTGCCGTAAATGACATACCAGTCGGGCACGTTCTGCTTCGGGTCCCGGAGCAGAAGGTACATGATGGACTGCTTCGGATCCTTCTTCAGGATGGCGTCGCCCCCGTGCTGCTGCGCGATCGCGACTGCCTTATCCGTATCGGTTTTCAGCAGGTACTGTGAAAAGACAAGACCGGCGGATTGGGCGTTATAGGCGCTATCGGCCCCCTCGGTTGAAACTCCGAAGGGCGGCGCATCCGGCCGACGGCTTCCCGAGCAAACGATGGTCTTGACGGACCGTTGAGCGGGCGAGACAAAGTACCCTCGCCAGATGGCCGCCTTCCCGTCCTGCCCGGTGGTCTCCGGGGTGAGAACGGATTCCAGCCGAGCCGGCTGAGCATCCGCCGACCACTTTATGGCCAGACCCATCATTCGATTGAATGCCTCCTGACCGGTGTAAAGCACGGGTTCCTTTTTCTCCGGTGGCGCGGCGGTGGCCGGCGTGGACGTGCTCTCTTTCGCCTTATTCTCGGTTGAGTTACAGCCTGCTGTCAGGATCGCAACGCTGATTAAACTGAGGGCGAATGCGAGACGATAAAATTTCATAACTCCGTTCCTCCAGGAAATGTTCTGAGCCCGTATCCTCATTGATCTCGAATAGTTTATCCGTTCCATTACAGTCTCTTACCACAAGAACGATCAGATCCGCCGTGATCCGGTCCCGTTTGATTTTTCAGCTCTGAATTCGCCCGAATTGTACTGCTTGTGAGAGCTTTTGCAAGGCCAAAGCTGCATCCGCGAAAGAGCCCGGACGCGGCATCCTCCGAAGTTGGGACAGGCGCGAGCCCCCGCCGCGTCACGCTGATGCGTGACCAGCGTTACTGCAAGCCGTGACCACGGAGAGGAAAATAATAATAGGCATCCGAGCTGCGGTGGAGGTTCTGAAATGCTCGGCAAGTGCACCAACCCTTCGTGCTCCGCTTCCTTCCGCCACATGCAAGAGGGGGTACTTTTTCGACTGGAACCCGACCCAGATCTCAGATTGTCCAATCCGAGGAAGCCCGAATATTACTGGCTGTGCCAGAGCTGCTCGGCAGCCATGACGCTGCTGATCGGCAAAGAGGGAAAAGTGATACCTGTTCCGCTCCCAGCGCCGGTCGAGGGTGGCCCCCATAGGAGTGACTTGATCTCGTCAAAGCGGCAGAATGGGCTAATGCTCAGCTGCCTTGCCTCGTCGACGGAAAAACGTCGCAGAAGCAGAAGTAAGGGGCCCGCCGGCTGATGGAGAAGACATCATGCCAGATGACTGGAACGACCACGCTGACATCCTAACCGTCAACCATTGCCCACAAAGGAGGTGACATCGCCGTGAAGCGCACCCGCACAATACCCACTGCGTCAACGCCAGCCCCGCCATCAACCGAATCTGCCAGTGAGGTGCAAGAGCAAATCCGTCGTCGCGCCTACGCATTGTACGAGGAACACGGGAGAACCGATGGGCACGATCTGGTGGATTGGCTGCAAGCCGAGTCGGAAGTGACTCAACAGAAGGAGAAGCCAGCCGCGGCATAAAACCAAGCAGAGCTTTTGGAGAGGATACCCTGGGATTTCAAATGATTACGGTAGGCGGAGCCTTTTACTTACAGCCAACTGGGGGTACCCGCCCCTCGCGTTTTTTTGCAAGGGGCGCGTGCTGAAAGCACTCACACCCGCCGGAGTGTCGGCGGGACGGCTACTTGGATGAGACTTCGACGTATTTCTTGTCGCCGCCCGCCATAAGAGTGTGTTCCACCTTGGGCGCGACCAAATCCCGGCCGAGCGATCCCGTCGGCCAGAATTGGACCAGGGCATATCCTTCGCTTGTCAGCAGGAAAACCATGGTGCGGCGATGTGGCGTTAACGGCGATGCCTCCGCGTGCGTAAGCACAATTGCGCAAGCTTTTAGGTCGTTACAGATACTCCATGCGGTGCTATCCGATCCAAATGCAGGCCCAACCGTGTAGTGGCCGGCAGGTAGAGACTTACCGGCAACGGTGAAATTGAACGGAATGTCCAACCCCATCTTCGTTTGGGCGACAGCCGGAAGACAAACCGCGACGAGCAGAGCCAAAAACAGGCTGACCGTACAGATTTTCATAGAACCTTGCCCCCTGTGTACCGCATCCGCAGTGGCATCATGTGATGGTATGGAGGCGAAAGGTTGCACGCCAGATTACGTCCGACAGCCGGCTAGTCCCCCTAAAGTTACCTTGATCTATACCAACAAAAAGCTTCGGATTGTCTTAGGGTCTTCGGAAGGCCCGGCATCCCCGTAACCCCCAAAAAACTCGAACCGCCGTAACCTTGGGCGCTGGTTTGCATCCAAATTAAGAGGCGCTTTTGCATGCTATACTGCGTCAGATGGGGTGGCTGGGGTCCCTCCACGTCCCTGCCCGAGGATGTTGACACATGGCTGGTAGTTCTCGTCGTTCCAACTTTCGTTCACTGTTCCTGATAGTTTTTGTCCTTGCTCTGTTCGGTTTGCTGGGAATGCTGTACGCGCAGAGAGTCAGCCCGGCCACCACGCCCAGCAGCGACTCCGACGTCCGCGACAGCTTGAAGCAGTTCACCGAAGTCTATAAGACGATCGAGGACAACTATGCCGACCCGGTGAATCCGGACAAGGTCATTTATGACGGCGCCATCCCGAGCATGCTGCACCAGCTCGATCCGCACTCGAATTTTTTCGATCCGAAGTCTTATTCCGCTCTAAGGGAAGAGCAGCGCGGCAAGTATTACGGGGTGGGCATGACGGTCGGCCCGCGCAACAATAAAGTTATTGTCATCGCTCCCTTCGTCGGCACACCGGCTTATCGCGC
>Ga0187883_10001894_pt1 | contig 12652 bp, 12 predicted proteins | sample June2016WEW_20_1_2_FD_132966 | JGI IMG/M metagenome (GOLD analysis project Ga0187883, IMG submission 132966) | Peatland microbial communities from SPRUCE experiment site at the Marcell Experimental Forest, Minnesota, USA - June2016WEW_20_10 | ecosystem: Environmental > Terrestrial > Soil >...
AATTTACCACAATAGTAAACTTCCTATATGACGCAAGATGCAAGATAAGTAAGCTACTTGCTGAAACGAGGAGGGTAACAGGCAAGAGAACCATGAGGAACACGATCTATCCGATGAAGCGTCTTAAAGATGTGCTGACGGCGGCCGGCTACGGGCGCGTCGAATTTCGGCTTTTTCCCGCTATGAGTGATGGCAGCTTGCAATCCTTCGTTTTTGCGACAAAATCGGGGAGCGAATCCACCTTTCACCCCTTTCCCGTATCGAAGCACTGATGCACACAGAAATGTGCTTACGCCACCTTCTGGGATCGCTCGAACGTTGTCGTTCTGCCTGTAACTACGAGGAGCACCAACCCGACGTTTCTTCTTTGAAGTTGGTCTAAACCGCCGTACGGTCGGGCCAACGCGAGTATCCATTTTGTGACAGCGGACAGGACACTCCGACCTTTTGAGGCCAGTGGGTGTACAAGAAAACCAGTTCTTCAGCTCTCCTTCAACCTTTCGTTGACAGTCGATTTTCAAGGATCACGAGTGACGTCTGATGGTAGTTAATTGTCTCTCAATTGATGTTGAGGGGTTTCTTGAATCAAACCTGCAAAGCCTTGGCTGGGATCCTCAATGCCTCGAAAATATTGCGGACCACTACGAGATTGAGAGTAATACGCATTGCGTGCTAGAAATGCTCAACGACATGGGGGTAAAGGGAACATTTGTCTTTGTCGGGAGGCTGGCGGCAGAAATTCCCAACATGATTAGAAAAGTTGCAGAGCTAGGTCACGAAGTGGCCTGCCACAGCTACATGCATCTCCGCATTCCTGGAAGTGCGAAGGACGAGTTCAGAGGAAAGCTCGACGCTGCCAAAAAGCAGCTTGAGGATGTTTCGGGACAAGAAGTTCTGGGATTCAGAGCTCCTGAGTTTTCGATCATAGCGTCGTCTCTGTGGGCCTTGGATATCCTAAACGAACTTGGTTTTGCATACGATTCGAGCGTTTACCCAATCGGCTTTCATGATGTCTACGGTATCTCTGGGGCATCGACCTCTATCCACAAGCTTTCGAATGGCTTAATCGAGTTTCCCATGGCTACCATTTCGATCCTAGGAAAGCGCTTTCCCTTCGGCGGCGGCGGATACTTCAGACTTTATCCGTTGTTCGTGACAAAGTGGTGCCTTGATCATGTAAACAGAGAAGGGAATTCCTGCATGCTGTATATGCATCCGTACGAGCTGGGACCGATTGTTCCAACTCTTTCGGGTCTGTCTTCCTACCGCCGCTTCAGGCATTATTACAATTGCGGAAACGCTGGTAGGCGGTTGCCGGAGTTACTCCGGGCCTTCCGCTTTGCACCTGCCATCGACATCCTTAGATACAAAGGATGTCTGGAAGGTAACTCATGTCTGACATCCTAAGAATTGAACGGTATTTTGCACACGCCGCAACTTCCTTCGACGGTCTGTATTCCGAAGCTCAGACAGGACAATTCGTGCGTTATCTAAACCGCAAGTTGCGTTCGGATGTTTACGAACGTTTCCTTCTCACGCTCAATCATGTTCGTGCATTTCACTTCGACAGCACGCTCGACGTGGGCTGTGGCTCCGGACGATATGAGGAGGCCCTAGTGCCCTTAGGTGTCCGACGAATGGTTGGAGTTGATGTTAGCCCCTCGATGATCGCAATGGCGAAAGAAAGAATAAGGCCACTCGAACAATCCGGGGCGATATTCGACTTTTCGTGTTGCGAGTTTCTTGCGCTCCCAACGACTGAAACATTTGATTTGATTATTGCCATGGGCTTGTTTGACTATGTCAATGACCCCGTTCGTTTTCTGCAAAAAATGAGAACACTGTGCAATCACTCGGTGATCGCAAGTTTTCCTAGCGTGTCGATCTCGCGGATGCCACTGCGTAAGGTCAGGTACTATTTCAAACGCTGTCCGGTTTATTTCTATACACAAGCCATGATTTCTTCGTTTGCATCGCAGGCAGGTTTTTCGGGAATCGAGGTGAAGAAAATGGCAGGGGCTGGCATGGATTACTTCGCCACTTTTTTCAAGTAGTGGTTACGATTGTCTTTGTGTTTGTAGGCTATTGTGTTGCAGGCAGACTCGGCCAAGGCTACCAAGATCAGGAGCAGTAACCTCGGGCTAGCATGCCCGCATCCGGGAAAACATCGCGTTAAACATTCTTCCAGGTTGGCAACTTCGTCTAACTAGGAATATTAATGATCATCCCTCGCCGTACACACATCTTCGTGCTCGTGGATGCACTCGGATGGACTTATATCCGAGATCGCGAGTTCCTATCCGACCTGCTCCCATATCGGCAACCGCTACATACAGTGTTGGGGTTCAGCTCGGGAGCCATACCGACGATTTTGACGGGAGTGTCACCCGCCCAACACGGACACTGGAATCTATTCTATTTCGATCCAGAGCGATCGCCATTTCGCTTTACGCGTCCGCTATCATGGTTGCCAGAGAAGTTGGTCAATCGCCGTGTCATTCGCAAGCTTCTTAAGGAAATAGGGCGTAGACTGCTCGGGCTCGGTCGTGGATTCGAGTGCGTAGTCAGTCCACGTATATTGTCGTGGTTCAACTTCGTCGAAACCCGAAATATCTACGAACCGGGAGGAATTTCCGGCGCTCCTTCAATTTTCGACCAGCTTGTCAAGAACAAGGTCGAGTATCGTTCCTATTGCTATCATCGCTATTCGGATCAGGAAATTCTGAAGCAGACTGCCCGTGACTTGAAAGAGAGCAAGTGCGGCTTCTTCTTTCTTTATCTTAGCGAGCTCGATGCGTTCCTTCACGACCACTGCCAGGATTCAGCGGCGGTAAGCGAGCGCATTGCCTGGTACGGCCGCGAACTACGAAAGCTTTATAAACTCGCCGAGCAGGTTGATCCCGAAGTCACTTTCACCGTTTTCTCAGACCACGGCATGACGCCTGTACATCACCACTTTGATCTCGTGGAGCAAGTCGAATCACTTGGATTGAGAATGCCGTCGGATTACCTAAGAGTGTACGACTCCACGATGGCGAGGTTCTGGTTCTTCAATGACCGGGCGCGCCAGAAAGTTACAGACTGCCTGAGTCAAATCACGTGCGGGAAGATTATCTCCGAAGAGGTCAGGAAGGCTTGGGGTGTTAACTTTCCCGACGACAGGTTCGGCGAAGTAGTGTTCCTCCTCGATCCCGGATGGCTCCTCGCGCACAGTGATTTCCATGGCAAGCGCTGGATGCCAGTGGGCATGCACGGCTATCACCCCGAGGACGAGTATTCTGATGCTGCCTATCTGGGTAATTGCCCGCCGCCAAGCCAGATGTGCACGATCGCGGATATTTTCCAGGCCATGGAGAAAGCCGCCAGCGACGCCGGTCGCGAATTGCGGGCTGTGGTGTGCCGGAGTGCATCCTGAGATCAGCATGACTACAGTTGCGCCATCCATCCGCCGTGAGTACGGAAGCCTGACACATCCGGCCGCCGCGTCCATCTGTGCGGCCGTTACGCGTTGTTGTCGTGCTGCTTGCGGAAGTACGGTAAAGGCCCTTGTGCTAACCGGGAGTATGGCCCGGAACGAAGCCAGTTTCGTGCCACAGGGTACCGGGTGGAAGGCGTTAGGGGACGCGGAATTTCTGTTGGTAGTTCCACGCCCTACCTCCCGTGCATTCCAGTTGAATTTGCATCGAGACATTGATCGTGCCCTTATCTCGGCGAAAATTCACTGTGATGTAACCATAAGCTCCAGCACCATCAGGGGTCTTGAACAAATGAAGCCGCGGATCTTCAGCTATGAACTCCGTACCATGGGCCGCGTCGTTTGGGGAGACCCGGGCATTCTCTCCAGAATCCCGAATTTCTCAGCAACAGAGATCGAACGCGCAGACGCGTGGGAAATGCTGAGCAACCGGATGATCGAGTACCTTGAAACAGTCGCTGAAACCAGCAAGGGCGCTGACCATTCGCAATTTGAGCAGTACCGCGCAATTAAGCTGGTCCTCGATGCAGCAACATCATTTCTTGTCTTTACGGGAGACTATGTCCCAAGTTATCGGGGCCGTTCCGAAAGGATCTCTGCTCTTGCGAAGTTGCCGCCTCCCGAAGGAACGCCGCTCGAACTGAGAGAGTTCGCACGAATCGTAGCTGAATGCACATCCCTGAAGCTTGTGCCTTCAGCAGGCGTCCGTTGGTTGAACGAAACGACCCGGGAAATGACGGTAGACTATGCACGCCGATTGTGGTTATGGGAATTGGCTTTGCTTACCCAATCGTCTGCCAATATGGGCCGCCAGGCGATACTTAGAAGTTTTGCAAAACTACAACCGAGGCCGCAAAGATTCATCGCCTGGCTGCGAGTACTCCGGCGCCGAAGGTTTGACGACTGGAAATCCTGGCCGCTTTGGCTTCACCAATCGATGATTGGGTCACCACGTTTGTTAATTTACGGCGCCGCTGCGGAATTGTTCTTTGCCGAGCGGAACGACGCTTTCCCTCCCAAACTATGCTCTGACTGGCTCCGCCGCTTGTTACCTCTCCATGTGTCGCAAAAGTGCGCAAGCGCGTGGGAACAGTTGGCTCGAGATGTTAGTTACAACTATCGAGAGCTTCTCGTCAGTTAATACTCCCGGATAATCGCTGAACTAATCGATCCTTATTCAGCCAAGCATAAAGGTCCTGAATCTTCATTGATCGCGTGAGGTAGAAGCTTGATCATGCACGACCAACTATTGCTTAAAAGAGCCGGCCTCATCGCTCGAGCGAAACCATTTCTTCAGCAACTCGAAACAATTCAGCGCCAACTGATGTCGCGCATGGTGACTCGGCATACTCAGGCGGCAGTCGACATGATTCTGTGTGGCATATCACTGCTCATCGCGTACGAGCTGCGCTTCGACGGCGCAGTACCGACATTGCACACCCGGACAATGATGACCTGGATTGCGATTCTTCCGCTGTTGAGGCTATTCGTGCTTTTCTTTTCAGGCGCCTACCAAAGCGTCTGGAAATACTTCAACATGAAGGACGCGTGCCTGTTCTCGTTCGCCGCCTTGCCACCTACCGCATTGGCACTCGTGTTCAGGTTCACGCAGCCTTTGCACCCGCGAGTGCCGGCGATTCCATCGAGCGTTGCTTTGATCGAGCTTTTGATCTTTTGCGTACTCAGTTTGGGGGTGCGGGTGTTGCGACGCGGGATCTTCCAGGCGTCGGCAGGAGCGAGCTCCGGAGTTCGGCGGGTCATTCTGGTTGGAACCGGGTCAACACTTTCCGCGGCATTGCATGACATTGGCCTCGCTCCGGACCTTCACGTCGTCGGGCTGCTAGCTCCAGATAAGGACCTACTGGGGTCGAGCATCGGAGGATACGACGTCCTCGGAACTCCGCAGTCGTTGGACAAGTTACTGGTGTCACGTTCGGTTGACATCGTACTGATTGCAGCTACGAATTTGTCGTGCGTCGGTGAATGCGTCCGAACGGCGGCTGAATTTGGGGCCGAAGTTCGTCTGTTACCTTCGGTCGAGCATGTACTCGACGGCACGGTCCGGGTTTCCACAATTCCCCATCCCGAGCTAGCGTTGTGGGAGCAGCAGAAGGAGGTTCCGCCCCCACATGCGGCTGTGGTACAGGCATTCCGGGGCAAGGTCGTGTTGATCACCGGAGCGGGTGGCTCGATCGGGTCGGAATTGTGCCGCCAGGTAGCGGCGCTCCCGATCTCTTCGCTGATTCTGCTGGACCAGGACGAAAACGCAATCTTTGAGATCAACGGTCAGCTCGCCTCGAGTGCGGGCAGCCATAAGGAAATCGTTCCCCGAGTGGCTGATATCCGCGATCGCAGGCGGCTCGAGCAGGTATTTCAGAAGTATCAACCCGACATTGTTCTTCATGCCGCTGCGTACAAGCACGTGGGCATGATGGAAGAGAACCCCTCTGAAGCAGTGCTCAACAATGTTGGCGGAACGCGCGCGGTACTCGAGGCAGCACGCCGCTGCGGGACGGAACGCTTCCTGATGATTTCAACCGACAAAGCGGTGAATCCGACCAGCGTCATGGGAGCGACCAAACGCCTGGCCGAACTTCTGGTCCAGGATTACTCAGCGCTGGATGGGCGTAACGTGATTCTAGGTGTCGAATCGGGTTCGATGAGCTGCGCCTGTGTGCGCTTCGGCAATGTCCTCGGAAGCCGCGGCAGCGTAGTTCCTATTTTTCTGCGTCAGATCGCGTGCGGTGGACCTGTAACCATCACCCATGAAGCGATGACTCGCTATTTCATGACCATCCCTGAGGCCGTACGCCTGGTATTGCAGGCCTCTACCGTAGGTGCTCGCGGAGACATATTCATGCTCGACATGGGAGATTCGGTCAAGATAACTGCGCTCGCCCGTCGATTGATCGAGATGTCGGGGCTGGTACCCGACAAAGATATTGAAATACGTTTCACAGGGCCTCGCTATGGGGAGAAGCTTCACGAGCAACTTTGGTCCGACGACTCCGCGGTAAGGCAGACCTTGTTTCCTGGCCTTCTGACGGTCAAAGCTGGCTTGGTGCGGTCCGATCTCAACGAAAATCTGCCATGGCTTGAAAATGCCGCGCTCGTGCACGATGAGGGCCGTGTGCTGGAGCTCCTGTACACGATGCCTATTGACTTTAGGAAGGTCGACATGGCCGGATACAAAACAGAGATATCTGCAAGTGCCGACTAAACTTCCTTCCATCGTAAAGGTGCTGGCACCGTTTTTGTTGCCGCTGATCATATCTGCCGCTTTCGCCACTACATACTATGTTGACTCGCAACTCGGGCGCGACTCCGACAATGGCCTTATAGCTAACCCCGTGGAAAGCCATTGCCAAAGTTCTCAACGCGAGCGGAGCGGCAGAAACCTGCACCGTCCAAGGCACGGCCACTTCTTCAGCAAAAACGACATTCAAGGAGGAGGCCAAGGCCGCCGAACCGATGGCATCCACTTCGGCGGGAACTGTTCTATTCACGCTTGATTCCGGCTCGTCCATCACCATTAACACAAACGTGAGAACTCACCCACTGGAGGCCGTTGGGGCAACCATCGCCTCAGACGCCATCGCCCAAGAGAGTGTGACGCCGGACTATTTCGCCTTCAAGATTCGCGGGCAGGGACGATAATGCGCTGGATTCTTACTCTCGCATTGCTGTGCTCAATGGCCCAAGCCACAACCTACTACGTAGACAACTGTTCTACCGGGGGCAACGATTCGAACATCGGGACTGACCCGAGCACTGCGTGGCTGACGGTAGCACACGTCAACGCCGCTGCGTTGGTCGCGGGGGATACGGTCCTGTTTCACAAGGACTGCCGTTGGATCAATGATCCGCTGATTCCGGCTGTGTCGGGCAGCGCGGGCAATCCCATTACCTATGATTCCTACGGGGCAGGAAAGAACAAGCCCGCCTTGACCAACGCCACTCTCATCACTACAAGTTGGATCGCCGACACCGGGGGCTTTACCTGGTCGTCAGTGTGGGAAGCAGTCGCCCAGCAGGGAGGCACTTGGAGCTTCACCAACACCGGGCCAGGTAGCACTCAAAACCGCCGCGTGGCAGTTCTTGGTGCCAAGATCACGGGAACCAATACCACAATTCGTTTGCGCCTCAAGCCACAGGCGGTTGTCCCCTACGTGTTGGATGATGTAGCTATCGGCCCGGCGGGAACCAAACCCAGCTATACCACCACAGGCACACGAGTCACATTCAACGGAGGACAGACCGGAGTCTTTGTACCGGCAGCCACGGAAGTGGTCAGCGATGCGATCACTTTCAACTTCAATAGCGGTACCGATTACGTCGTCGCCCTGTGGTGGAACAACCACACTCAATACATAGAATTCTTGGCAGCTAGCGCGAACAGCTACTCGAAAAATGGCGGCAGTGATGGGGCTACAACTCAAAACGTTAGTGGCTATTCTGGTAATCAAGTCTTTGTTGATTTAGAAGATATTGAGACCGCCAGCACCCGCTCTCCAGTGGCCAATGTCTACCAGGCAAGTCTTGTGGGCACACCATCGAATGTCTTCCGCAACTACGTGAAGGGCACGCAGCAAACCTCATGGGCCAGCATGAACTGCGAAGGTTGCTGGCTCTACAACGGCTCAGCACAGACGCTTTACTGGTATACAACTACGCCCATCACCGGAGCCGACCTCATGCGGGCGGTTACCGGACATGCACCGAACATGATCGCCATTGGGGGGAACTCCTATCTCACCTTCAAAAACTTGGAAGTCTCTTCGGCTACAGGGACCGGCGCATCCCCGATTGATCCCGGTGGCTCTACACCTTCCAACCACATTGTTTATAGTGGCATGGATTTTCTTCTAAACGGCAGCTGCGGACTGTACTTTCAGTATTGCGAGAACAATAGTTCGGTATCGAACTCAAGGATGCTTTACAACGGTGTAAATGCTACTGGAGACCGCGACGGTATTGCTGTAGGTGGACATGGGAAAGGTCGCTGCATAGTCCATGACATCGTGGTTGATGCGAACGAAATCGCTTACAGCACGAACGCAAACATCGCTGTCTCAGTAGACGACACCGGCCAATCTCCGAACAACTTGACCTACACCCACAATGATGTGCATCACGGACTGGCTTCCCCTTACGAAGATGCAGTTGCAATTGACGGCTTAGTTACTGGCTTAGTGTTCGCTTACAACCTGGTCCACGACAACCAGATGCGTGGGATGAACCTGATCGCTAACTCTTACGGCACTCCGAATGGAGTGGTCTACAACAACGTATTTGCCAACAACGGCCTCGCCAACTCCGGAGGAAGAACCGACGGCCTCCGTATCGATGAGGTAACCGGAATGATCGTCAAGAACAATATCTTTTGCAACAACGTCGGCCTCGAACTGAACTACCAAGGAAGCGGCAATGTCACTGCTGATTATAACCTTTACTACCATGCGTCTGGCGGCAACTTCATGTCCAACAAGAATATCCGCACGACCTTTGCAAGATGGCAATCAGCGTCGGGCCAGGATGCCCACGGATTAAGCTCTGACCCCAAACTTATAGGCTGTACTACCGGCGATCTTCGCTTACTGCCAGGCTCCCCGGCGATTGACGCCGGAGTAAATTTAGGCACGAGTTATCAGTGGGCGCTCAATCCCGATATTCCCCACTGGTTCCCCGGCGAAGTCAATCAGGACAGCTACGGAGCAGGATGGGAAATCGGCGCTTATGCGTTTGACCCTAGGGAAACTCTGAATAAGCCCGTGTCTTGGAGGTAGTAAGGGTTCTGCCAGACTCATGCAAGCGTTCGGATTCGGTTTTTCCGATCCTCGGCCCGCTTCGGCGGCTCGCCCGTGATCAGCATCCTTCGCTCCCGGGCTAAGCTGGTGCCAGAAGCAACAGTTTTTTCCGCACCAAGTACAGATTCACCAACGCGCACACCGCGAACAGTTGGGTGGCATTCTTCTTCAGTCCGCGATAGCGCAGCTTGACAAATCCGAACTTCAGCTTCATCACCGCAAACACGTGCTCCACCTTCGAGCGCACCGTCGACTTGGTCCGGTTCTTCACGCGCTCCACTTCGTCAATCCGATCCTTGTAGCGGTAACGCCGATGGGTGCAGTCCTGAGCCTGAGGCGCGCACCGCCGGATCACTTCCGTCTGGCCGCGATAAGCCTGATCGCCCATACTCGCGTTTCTGCGCCGTGCAAGAGATCCGCCAGCACCGCCGAATCGGCGACGTTGGCCGCCGTCGCCACTGCCGTGTGAATGATCTTGGTCTTGCTATCTACCCCCACGTGCGCCTTCATCCCGAAGTACCATCTGTTTCCCCTTCTTGGTTTGGTGCATCTCTGGATCGCGCTGCTGCTCTCGGTTCTTGGTCGAAGTGCGTGCGTGCAGGATGGTCGCGTCCACGATCGTACCGGTCGTGATTCGCACCCCTTTGGCTTGCAAGTGCAGGTTCACCTGCCCCAGGATCTGTTCCCCCAGTTGGTGTTCTTCCAGCAAGTGGCGGAACTTGCATACTGTGGTCTCGTCCGGCACCGGCGCTTGTTCGCAGCGCCCTTCTCCACTGCCCCAACCGCTGGCAGGCCGCTCGCTCATCGCGTGCTTCTCCCGCGCATGCCCCACCGCGCAACGCCGCCGTTAAGGACTTAGAATTTCCCTTCGCTACCTCCTTCAATACCTGCTTCTCCAGCGACAACTCCGCCACCAGCCGCCGTAGCCGCACGTTCTCTTTCTCCAGGTCCCTCATCCGTTCGCCTGGTGCCGCTGGTACCCGCCATACTCCTTTCGCTAGCGATCATAGCCCTGCGCCGTGATCCCAGTTTCTTTGGGCGCTTGCCGAGTCGTTTTTCCGTTGGCCACGCCCATTTCCATCTGACGCAACCTCGTCACAATCTGTTCTGGCTTGGACCTCCTGTTCGACATGTCCAGCTTTTTTCCCAAGTGGAACTCTCTCTCATTCCACCTGGTACAAAAATTGCCTCGGTCACGTCAGACTTGCGTAAGGCAAAGACGACAAAAGAGGTTTCTCGCGCCGGCCCTATCGGCCGCCCGCGAAACCGGCCCATCTCCTCTCGCTTTCTGGGCACGGCCTTCTGTTACCTTACAATAGCTGTTCGATCTTCCTACCCTAATACTGGAACGCGTGCCTTCGCCCAGTTGGGCTGGCGCATCGAAACCTGATCTTCAATTTAAGCATGTTGGAATTGGTTCATATGGGCTCGCAGAGATCTTGGCAAGGCCTCGATTGTTGCGGTTATCCACGCAGCCGATGCCTACTCATCTTCGTATCCCTGGTATTCCTGGCATTGCCGCTTTCGGCGACCACTTATTACGTGGATAATTGCGTGACCTTAGGTAGCGACTCGAACAACGGCACATCGGCCTCGACGCCCTGGCTGACTGTGGCCAAAGTGAATGGTTTCTCGTTCTCCCCGGGCGATACGGTAGAGTTCCGCAAGACTTGCTCTTGGAACGAAGTGCTGAATCCCGGCACGTCCGGCTCACCGGGAAGTCCAATCACATTTGATGCTTACGGCGCCGGAGCCAACCCAGAGTTTACACCAGTCTCGGCAACGAATGTACTAACTATCGGGCCACTTGCATACCTGACATTCAATAATTTGACTTTTCTTGGGGCCACTGGCCAGGGCGTTACTATTACGAATCCCGGCGCTTCGACTCCTGCCAACCATCTCGTTTTTAACAATGTGATCTCAAACTTTAATGGCTCTTCCGGATTCAACTTCCAGTATGGGTCTAATAACATCACCATCTCGAACTGCCAAGCAAGCCACAACGGCGTATCGGGGATTTATGATGACAATGGGATTGAGATTGGCAGCTACGGGGCGGCCTCGCACGACATCACGATTGACGATTGTGACATAGGCTACAACGGTAACGAGGCCATAGTGGTTTCAGTCACGTCTTCCGGGTACAGCCCCTACAACATTACGGTCTCTCACTCCCAGCTTCACCATACGAGCAACTCCTCTTATCCTGACGGCTTCCATATTGACGGGGGAGGAACTGGGTTCGTCGTGTATCGTAACTTGGTCTACGCCAATGCAGGAAATGGGCTAGGTTTCAACTCCAATACTTACGGAACGCCCAGCGTGCTGATCTACGGCAACACGATCACGGGCAACGGGACGGGCGGAAGCCGAACCAACGGCGCGTACCTCGATGCCAACGTCACCCTAGCAAACAACATCTTTTCCTCCAATCCCGGATACGAGATTTACGTTCCGAACTCAACCACGATCACCAGCGATTACGACGACTATTACCATCCTTCCGGGAATCCGTTCTCATACAACGGAACAGCCTACGCCAGTCTCTCTGCTTGGCAGACGGCCACGGGCGGGGACGCTCATAGCATCGCCACGAACCCATTACTGACCAGTTCAAGCAACCTCACTCTCGGCGCACGATCGCCAGCGATTAACGCGGGCGAGAATTCGGGCAGCAGTTATGCGTTGGCGCTTAGTCCCGTCAGCCCCACTTGGCCGTTCAGCGAGGTCAACCAGAACAACTATGGAACGGGGCGGGAAATGGGAGCATTTGTGTTCGCTCAGCAGGTTCCCCCGGCACCACCGACATCGCTTTCGGCTACAGTAGTGAAGTGAACGAAACCGCCGAGAGAACAGACTGGCAGGTCCCTGACGAACCACTCTCCACGTGGCTTTTGTTAGCAGTCTGGGTTCGCACGAGTAGGCGACCAGCAGGAAGTACGCTGCTGGTGGGGCTTTCGGCAATGCTGGTACGGACAGCATACCGATTCGGGGCGCGCCAGATGAAAATCGTTTGACAACGGCGCGAGCAGTCGAAACGGGTGTACAACCCCTGCTGTTTTCTAGGCCCAAAAGGAAATCCGAGGCAATACCTCTCACCAGCCATGCGGTTTGTAGTCATCAGCGGCTGTCTAGTTGTTCTCTCTGCGATAGTGTTCTGGAATGCTGCTAGGTGGCTGGTCGTAGGTGGACCTGCGCATTCGGATGTAATTCTTATCGTCGACGGTAGCCTTGACGGTAATTTTACGGCTCTGTGCAGGAATCTGAATAACTGTTCGATTAACGGGGGTTTTCGCGGAGGGGATTTTTCGGTACGCTCGGCAGGATGAGCGAGAGCGAATGGAGCAAGATTCTGGGATGGCCCGGG
>Ga0187883_10001912_pt1 | contig 12619 bp, 12 predicted proteins | sample June2016WEW_20_1_2_FD_132966 | JGI IMG/M metagenome (GOLD analysis project Ga0187883, IMG submission 132966) | Peatland microbial communities from SPRUCE experiment site at the Marcell Experimental Forest, Minnesota, USA - June2016WEW_20_10 | ecosystem: Environmental > Terrestrial > Soil >...
AGGATGCCGAGCACCGGGGCTATGCCTATGAGGCCGCTGACGCCTCGTTCGAGCTGCTGGTCCGCAAGATCGCGGGCGCCCTGCCCAGCTGGTTCGAGCTGGACAGTTACCGTGCGGTGATCGAGCGCGCAGCGTCCGCCGACCGCAGCGAGGCGATCGTGCGGCTGCGGCTCGGCGGCGAACGGGTCGTCGCTGTCGGTGAGGGGGTGGGCCCGGTGCACGCCCTTGACCAGGCGCTGCGTCGCGGGCTTGCGGCGTTCTACCCGCAGCTGGAGCGCATTCACCTGGTCGACTACAAGGTGCGTATCCTGGATGGCCGGGCGGCGACCAGCGCGGTCACCCGGGTCATGCTGACCTCCGCCGACCACGACGGCGAGTGGACCACGGTGGGCGTCTCCGACGACATCGTCACGGCGTCCTGGGAGGCGCTGGCCGACGGGGTCGCGTTCGGCCTGCTGCGGGCCGGCGCAACGGCGCCGGAACCTGTCCCGGCGGGCGCCGCGTGATGACCAAGGAATACGTCCAGGCCTTCGACTCAATCCAGGAGCCCGCATGACCAGCCAGTTGCCCCGCCCGCGTTCCGGCCCGCTCACCACCGGGCCATCCCGCGCGGCCGCCCGCGCGATGCTGCGCGCGGTCGGGCTCAGCGAGGAGGACCTCACCCGGCCGCAGGTGGCCGTCGCCTCCTCATGGAACGAGGTCACCCCGTGCAACCTGCACCTGAACGGGCTCGCCCGGGCGGCCAAGGAGGGCATCAGGCAGGCCGGCGCGGTACCGCTGGAGTTCGGCACCATCGCCGTGTCGGACGGCATCTCGATGGGCACCGAGGGCATGAAGGCGTCGCTCGTCAGCCGCGAGGTGATCGCCGATTCCGTCGAGCTGATGGTGGCGGCCGAGGGCTTCGACGCGCTGGTCGCGATCGCGGGCTGCGACAAGTCGCTGCCCGGGATGCTGATGGCCTGCGCGCGGCTGAACATCCCGGCCGCGTTCCTCTACGGCGGGACCATCCTGCCAGGATGGGCGCACGGCCGCGCTGTCACTATCCAGGACGTGTTCGAGGCGGTCGGCGCCCAGTCGGCCGGCGAGATGTCCGACCGCGAGGCGCTGGAGGTCGAGCGCGCCGCCTGCCCGGGCGCCGGATCGTGCGCGGGCATGTACACGGCCAACACCATGTCGGCCTGCGCCGAGGCGCTCGGCATGGCGCTGCCCGGCTCGGCGACGGCGCCCGCGGTGTCCGCCGAGCGCACTGACCTGGCGCGCCGCACCGGCGAGGCCGCGGTGGCCGCCCTGGCGTCCGGGCTGCTGCCGCGCGACATCATGACCAGGCCCGCGTTCCTGAACGCGGCGGCGGTGGTCATGGCGACGGCAGGCTCGACCAACGCGGTGCTGCACCTCCTCGCGATCGCGGCCGAGGCCGAGGTGGAACTCACCCTCGACGACTTCGACGGCATCAGCAGGCGCACCCCGCACATCGCGTCGATGCGCCCGGCCGGCCGGTTCGTGATGAGCGAGCTTGACCGGGTCGGCGGGCTGCCGGTGGTGCTGCGCGAACTGCTGGCGGCCGGCCTGGTGGACGGCGACGCGGTGGCGGTGAACGGGCGCACGCTGGCCGAGAACGTCGCCGACGCCCTGGACCCGGACGGTGACGTGGTGCGGCCGGTCAAGGACCCGATCGGCCACGAGGGCGGGCTCGCCGTACTGCGCGGCAGCCTGGCTCCAGGAGGAGCGGTAGTGAAGATCCCTGGTATCGAGACATTGCGATTCGAGGGCTCGGCCCGGGTGTTCGGCCGCGAGGAAGACTGTTTCGCCGCCGTCACGGCCGGCCGGGTGGCCAAGGGCGACGTGCTGGTGATCCGTTACGAGGGGCCCAAGGGCGGCCCGGGGATGCGCGAGATGCTCGCGGTGACCGCCGCCATCAAGGGGGCCGGGCTCGGCAAGGACGTCGTGCTGATCACCGACGGGCGGTTCTCCGGCGCGACGTTCGGGGCGTGCGTGGCGCATGTCGCGCCCGAGGCGTTCGAGGGCGGCCCGATCGGCCTGGTGGCCGACGGTGATCGCATCGTCCTCGATGTCCCAGGACGACGGCTTGAGCTGCTCGTCGACGACGCGGAGCTGGGCCGCCGCCGGGCAGGCTGGCGGCAGCCGGCGCCGAACTACACCCGCGGCGCCCTCGCCAAGTATGCCGCCCTGGTGTCCGGCGCCGACCGCGGAGCCGTCTGCGAGCCGCCCGGCACCGCCTGACCGACGAGCGGCCTCGGCAGCAGCGCCGGGCTCGTCCGGCTCGGCTGGCGACGTCTGGTGTCCCGGACTTTGGCAACGGTCCGGGACACGGCAGCGGTCCCGGACTTTGGCAGCGGTCCCGGACTTTGGCAGCGATGCCGATGACCGGCCGTGCAGCCCGGCCAGAACGCCCGCCACGACCGGAAAAGCTAGGCCTGTTCATGCCTGGCGTAAATGGTATGGACGATATTGGCCGCGCTCGGCGGACAGCCAGGCCCCGGCCCCGGCCCGGCCGCCCGCGCGGGCCTGCGGTAATGCCGCTGTACTGGGGCCAGGCGCCGGTGAAATATGTGTTAAATAGCAATTTTCATTCTGTACGGGGGCTTGTGCCTAGGCGCAGGTGTGCGTAATGCTGTCACGGCGGTCAGACGCACCAATTACAGGTCAGTAGGAGCACAACAGGGCATGTCTTCGCGTGTCTTGGCGAGTCGCCGGTTAGCGATCAGCCTGTTAGGCCGCGCAACGCGGCAGGCGCGGCGCGGCTGCGCCGATTTGCTGGCAAGCCTGGCGCTGGTCGCCGCCGTTGCGGGTTGCGCGGGTCAGGCTGCCGCGGGACTGCCGCCGAAGTCCGGTGCACCGGCTTCCGCGGCCGAGCTGACCGCCCCGCAGCCTGCTGCCCGTGAGCAGGTGCTGGCGGCCTACACCGGTTACTGGCAGGCGAGCAGCGCCGCGGTCAACGCTGGCAGCGCGGCGTCGGCGCGGACGCTGCTAGCCAGGTACCTGACGGCCGGCGCCATCCCCGTGGCTATCGCCGCGCTGCGGCCGGACTGGGCAGATCACGCGGTCAGTGCGGGCAGCCCCGTCCTGCACATCCTCAGCATCAAGATCACCGGCAGGCACGCGCTCGTCCATGACTGCACCGACCTGAGCCATGCAGGCCTTGCGAACGCGCGAACCGGCCGGGTCTACCCGCGCAGCTTCGGCAGTGCGCACGCCAATTTCTACGCTGACCTGCTGCGCTCAAGCAGCGGCTGGCTGATCAGCAACCTCGTCCCTGTGATGGCGCCATGCGAGCCCTGAAGAGAGTCAGTTTGGTGACGGCAGCGATGGCGCTGCTGGTAGTAGCAGGCCCAGGAGCTGCGCCCGGCGCGCAGGCTGCGGCCGCGCGGGCGGTGAGCGGCGCGCGGGCGGCGGGAGCCGTGCGAACGGCGGGCGGGCCAGGGAACGGCTGCTACGCGGCCCGGACGCCAACCGGCTGGAAGATCATCTGCGGCACTGGCGGCGGATCACCGGGCAGCCCGGGCGTCCCGGGCGGACCCGGCGGACCCGGCGGGCCCGGCGGGCCCGGCTCCCCGGGCTACGCCTTGAGCACTACTTGCACGCTGGAGCCGCCCGGCGCGATGACGCCTCCGTACCCGGCGCCAGCCGGCCAGCTGTGGATGCTCTCGGTGTGCACGTCCGTCGGGTTGTACGGCACCGCCCCGGAGCCCGGCGGCCTTGTGCTGGTGCCGGCCGGATCGTCCGCCGCGACGCCGGGCATTTCCCCGCAGCAAGTGCTGCAGATGGCGCGCGCTCAGCTGAATGTGCCCGCGCCCGCCGTGTCAACGGCTCCGCCGCAGGGTCATGACGGCCTAGTCGGCCTGCCGGAATGGTTCTGGGTCACGAACTGGCACCCGATCCCCGTGGACCTGGCGGTCGGCGCGGTGTGGGCCAAGATCACCGCGGTTCCGGAGCGGCTGACCTTCTCGCCGGGCGGCGGCCTGCCGACCGTGTCCTGCCGCGGCCCTGGCCGCCCGTACAACCCGAAGCTGCCTGCCAGCGTCCAGCACTCGGCCTGCTCCTACACCTACCGTCAGTCCGCTGCGCTGCAGCCGGGCGGTGCTTACGCGGCGTCGGTGTCGGTCACCTGGGCAGCGACATGGATCGAGTCGAATGGAGTCCAGGGAGAAGTGAACCCGCCCCTGCAGGTACACACGTCGTTCGCGCTGCCGGTCGCGGAGGGCCAGGCACTGGTGAGTACGCCATGAGCGGCATCGACCCGGGCCCCGGCCTGGGCACCGCTTTTCACCCCGAACTCGGCCCTGTCGGCAATGGCGCGGCGCCGCGTCCCGGCGCGCTCCGCGGACTGCCGCGGCGCAGGCGGCCGGGGATGATCGCGCTTGCGATAGCGCTGGTCGGAGCCGGGATACTGGCGAGCGCCGCGTTGTACCAGCGCGCCGACCACCAGGTGCCAGTGCTCATGATGACCGCCGCGGTGCCGGCCGGCTCGGTGGTCACCGCGGCCGATGTCGGCACCACGACCATTGTCGCCGGACCCGGCCTGCACGACATCCCGGCACGGCAGCTGAGCCAGGTCACCGGGCTGGTCGCCGCTGTCTCGCTGCGGCCGGGCACGCTGCTGGCACCGGACGAGCTGGCCACGTCGCTGCCGCCGGCCAACGGCCAGGTCTTAGTGTCGCTCCCGCTGAAGCCGCAGTCGGTTCCGGCCAGCGGGCTTCAGCCCGGCGATCACGTGCTGGTCACCGGCACACCCGGTTACCAGGGACAAAGCGGGTCAACTGGATCCGTGCCCATCCTCACCCAGCCGGTGCCAGGCGTGGTCGAAGCCGTGGACACCGCGCCTGATCAGGACGGCTTCGACGTGGTGGACCTGCTGGTCGCGTCCGGGTCAGGAGACCTGCTAGCCAAGCAGGACTCAACCGGCCAGATCGAGCTGATCGTGACCAGCCGGAGCTCCAGGTGAGCCTCTACGCTCTGGTGTCCGCGGGCGGCTCGCCAGGCGTCACTACCTCGGCGCTGGCGCTCACGCTCGGCTGGCCGTCCCAGGTCATCCTCGCCGAATGCGACCCGAGCGGCGGTGACATCCTGGCCGGGCTGTTCGCCGGGCACCTGCCGGCGACCAAGGGTCTGGCGCCGCTCGCGCTGGCGGCCGGCCAGAGCCCTGATGCGGCCACCGTGGCGCTGTGGCACCAGCTGATCGAGCTGGACGAAGAGCGCGGCAGGCTGCTGCTGGCTGGTGTCTCCGACCCCAGGCAGGGCGCGGGGCTGGCGGCCGCATGGCCGGTCCTGGCGACCGCGCTGGCCGCGCTGCCCGCGGATGTCATCGCTGACTGCGGTCGCCTCGACGCCATTGCGCCCCCCTACGTCCTCACCGTCGCGGCTGTCGCGGTCCTGGTCATGCGGCCGTCGCTGCGCCAGGTGAGCCGGGCCAGGGCGCGGGTCGAGATGCTCTCCCAGATCATGGGCGGCCCGGATCGGGTGACGCTGCTGCTGGTAGGGGAGGGCACCCACTCGGCGCGGGAGATCGGGAACGCGCTTGGCGTAGCGATAGCCGGATCCCTCCCGCAGGACAGGAAGACCGCAGCGGTGCTGTCGGACGGCGCAGGGGGCCGCCGCGGGCTGTCGGCCCGGCCGCTCATCCGGACCGCGGGCGGGGTCGGCCGCAGCCTGCGCGCCACCGTCGCCGCAGCGGGCGGGCAGCTGGGACAACCCGGGCACAAGCAAGCAGTAGCCCAGGCGCGGGAAGCCAACGCGGCGCCATGACAGAGCTCCAGTGGCCACCGGCGGCCTTCCTGCGGGGCCAGGCACCCACCGGGCCTGGGCCAGGACAGGCAGGCCCAGGGCAGGCAGGCCCAGGGCAGGCAGCGCCAGCGGGGCAGGCAGCGCCAGCGGGGCAGTCGGCCGCCGGGCCCGGCGAGGCATGGCTGCGTAGTGCCGTCACGGACATCCTTGACGTGATCGCCGGCCGGCTCGATGACGGCGCCCGGCCCGAAGAGGTACTGCCGCTGATCCGCGAGGCGGTCCGAGCCTGGGCGGAGCGGCAGGCCAGGGCGGGTGCGCTCATTCCGGCACCAGCCGACCGGGATGCGCTGGCCCAGGCCATCTACGACCAGCGTTACGGGCTGGGCCCGCTGGCCGGCTACCTGCGGGATCCGCAGGTCGAGAACGTGGACGTCAATGGCTGTGACCAGGTGTGGGTCACGTACTCCACCGGCGAGCGGGTCGCCGGGTCGCCGGTCGCCGCCAGCGATGAGGCACTGACCGCAATGATCCGCAACTGGGCGGTACGCGGCGGCCAGACAGCGCGGGACTTCTCGGCTGCCGCGCCGCTAGTCAGCGTCGCGCTGGCGGATGGCACCAGGCTGACCGCCACGATGTCGGTCACGCCGCGGCCGTGCCTGTCGCTGCGCAGGCACGGCCAGCGGGACGTGAACCTGGCCAAGCTGATCCGGCTCGGCACGATCGACCCGACGGTGGCCAGGTTCCTCGCCGCCGGGGTCCGGAGCCGCTGCAACATCATCGTCACCGGCGCTGTGAACGCCGGGAAAACCACCCTGCTCCGGGCCCTGGCCAGCGAGATCCCGCCGGTCGAGCGGGTCGCCACCCTGGAGAGCGAGTATGAGCTCTTCCTGCACGGCAGGGAGCAGCACCCTGATGTGATCGCGTTCGAGGCGCGGGAGGCGAACTCCGAGGGCGCTGGCGGCATCTCGCTGCATGACCTGATCGCGCACGCGCTACGGCACAACCCGCAGCGCATCCTGGTCGGCGAGGTACGGCGCAGCGAGATCATGCCGATGCTGGAGGCGATGAACTCCGGTCAGGAAGGCTCGATGTGCACGCTGCACGCGAACTCCCCGGCCGAGGTGTTCGACCGCATCCTGATCCTCGGGCTCCGCGGCGGCCTGGCGCTCGGCGAGCGAGCCATTCACATTCTGGTCGGCATGGCCATCGACCTGGTGGTGCACGTGCGGAAACGGCACGACGGGCAGCGGACGGTCCGCTACGTCTCGGAGATCCTCGAGGTCATGCCGCCTGGCGACACCGAGCGCCCGGCCATCAACCGGCTCTTCCTCCCCGACGGCCCGGGCGGCCGGGCGGTTGCGGCGCACACTCCCTCGCCGGCGCTGCTGGCCAAGCTGGTGCCCGGCGGCTTCGACCCGGGGCTTCTCGACCAGCACCGCGCGATGGCCAGGGCGGGAGGCTGGCGATGATGCTGCTCGCCGCGCTGGCAGGTGCTGCCATAGTCGGCGGCTTCGTGCTCTTCGTTGCCGAGATCTTCCGGCGGGCGCCGGCGCGGGGCAAGCCGCCCGGGAGGCGGTTGTTCAGCGGCTCACTTTCGTCAGGGCAGGGGAGGCGGATCCTGATCGCGCTGGCGGCCGGGCTGGCCGTCCTGGCGCTGACCAGGTGGCCAGTGGCCGCGGTGGCCGTTGGCGCGGGAGTCATCTTCCTGCCACGGCTGACGCTGACCGGCAGCCAGCGGCAGCGCACCGCGAGGCTGGAGGGCCTGGAGCAGTGGATCAGGCGGCTCGCCGACTTGCTCACCGCGAGCAAGGGCCTGGAAGAGGCCATCGAGACGAGTGCCCGCTCGGCACCGGCCGCGATAGCGGAGCCGGTGACCGCCCTGGCCCGCAGGCTATCGGCGCGCACCGGGCCCGAGACAGCCCTGCGTGCGTTCGCCGCCGACATCGACGACCCGGCCGGTGACCGGATTGCCGCCGCCCTGATCATCGCCACAGGCCGGCGCGGCGGGGCGGTCCGCGAAGTGCTGAACGCGCTGGCGACGCTGCTGGCCAGGGACGTGGCCGCACGCCGCGAGATCGAGGCCGAGCGTGCCCAGCATCTGACCACCGTCAGGTGGATCACCCTCTTCGTCGCCGGGTTCACCCTCTTCGCGATGCTGAACAGGAGTTACGCGGCGCCCTATGGCACGTTCCTGGGCGAGCTCGTGCTCGGGCTGGTGGCGGGTTTGTATGCGGCGGGGCTGGCCTGGCTGCATCACCTTGGCTCCATCCCGGCCCCCGGCCGGTTCCTGAACCAGCCCGAACGGCAGCAGCCTGCCAGTGCAGACCTGGCGGCCCGGGGCAGGTCACGATGAACCTGTGGGTCATTGCCGCAGGCCTGCTGGCCGGCCTTGGGATCTTCCTAGTGGTCAGGGAGATCGTGCCGGCAGGCGCGCAGCTTGATGCCGCGCTCGGCCGGATGGACTCGGCGGCCGGCGTGGCGGATCAGGGAACCACGGCGTCCAGCAGGCTAGTGCACCGGATGGCCGCGGAACTGCAGTGGCTGCCAGTACCATCGGCCGACCTCGCCCTGCTCGGGCAGGGTCGCGAGAGCTGGATCGCCAGCAAAGTGACCTGCGGGCTCCTCGGGCTCGCCTGTCCCGCGGTAATCGGGAGCCTGGCGGCGCTGGCGGGTTCGGCCCCGGCCCCGGCGGTTCCAGTCGTTGCCTCACTGGCCTGCGGTACGGCGCTGTTCTTCGCCCCTGACCTGGTCACCAGGGTCAATGCGGCAGAGAAGCGGGCCGATTTCCGGCACGCGCTCACCAGCTACCTGGACCTGGTCTCGCTGGAGCGCGGCGCGGGCGCCGGGCCAACCGAGGCGCTGGAGGCAGCGGCCGAGATCGGCGGCGGCTGGGCGTTCGAGCGGATCGGGGCCGCGCTGGATCAGGCCAGACGGTCCGGCTCGGCACCGTGGACAGCCCTGGCCAGGCTGGCCAGGGAGACCGGGATCGCCGAGCTGTCGGATATAGCCGACATCGCCGAGGTAGCCGGTCAGGAAGGCGCGCGAATCTTGGACACGCTGGCCGCTCGCGCCGCCTCGATGCGAGCACAGGCACTCGCTGCCGACCGGGCCAAGGCCGGCTCACGCAGCACCACGATGGTGGTGCCGATCTCCCTGCTGGCGGCGGGCTTCCTGCTGCTGCTGGTATTCCCGATCTTCTACGGCACGTTTGGCGCGGGATAGCCCCGCCCGGCCAACAATTGGAGGCCTTCACCATGAACCCCATGTGGCTCGCGTTTAGCTACCTAATCGACCGGGCCCGCGCTCGCGCCCGCGCGGCGATGGCGGGAAATCCTGAGTCCGGCGCGCTCAGCCTGGAGTGGGTTGTCATCGCGGTGCTCGTCGCAGGCGCGGCGACTGCTGCCAGCCTCCTGATCAGGAGTGCGATCGCCTCAGAAGCGGGAAGCCTGCCCTGACCACGCGTCGAGGCAGATGCCGCGGAGACGCCGGGGCACTGTCCCTGGCCTACATCATCGTGTTTCCCGCGTTCCTGCTGGCGATCATGATGATGATTCAGGCGTCGTTCTGGTACCTGGCGAGGCAGACGGCGCTCGCGGCGGCCCGGCAGGGCGTGGACGCGGCCAGGGCGCAGAACGCGCCGCTCAGCGCTGGCCCGAGAGCCGCGGTGGCGTTCGCGCAAAGTGCCGGCGCGCGGTACCTGCTCGGGCCGTCCGCTACTGACCTGGGCAGCACCGCACAGACCGTCCAGATTCAGGTCACCGGCCACGTGGTGTCGTTCATCCCCGGGGTGGACTGGCAAATCAGCCAGGTGGCTCAGGCGCCGGTCGAGCAGTTCACTACGCCATAGACAGGAGGTGCCGGCCGATGCGGTGCTGGCGGCGTGGCGAGGCGGGTGATGCCTCGCTCGAGCTGGTCATCCTCGCGCCTGTGCTGCTGGCGCTGATCGGCCTCGTGATCGCGGCCGGGCGCACCTCGGTGGCGCAGGGCTCCGTGGATGCTGCGGCACGCGACGCCGCCCGCCAGGCATCGATCGCGCGCAGCCCGGCCGCGGCCCTGGCGGCTGCTCAGCTCAGCGCGCAGGCGGCGCTGAGCCAGGACGGGCTGGACTGCGCGCCCGTCGTCGATGTCGGCACCGCAGGATTCGGCAGCCCACTTGGCCAGCCCGCCCAGGTCAGTGCCACGGTTACCTGCACGGTGCCGCTGGCCGACCTGATAGTTCCCGGCTTGCCGGGCAGCGAGACGCTCAGAAGCACATTCACTTCACCGCTCGATCCGTACCGGGGACGGTGATGTCACAGTGACCGTCACAGGTCGGCTTCAGACTCGGGCAGCAAACAAGCCCGGCCGTGGGCCCGGGAACTGGGAGCGGCAGATGGGTTTAGCGTACGGGCCGGGCGCGCGGACCGGTGTCCGGAGTGGCCCGGCGGCAGGCGACGGCGAGCGCGGCTCATTCAGCCTGACCCTCGTGATCATGACCGTTGCGCTCCTCGCGCTGGCCGGCCTGGTCGTGGACGGCGGAGCAAAGCTGAATGAGGCGGCCAACGCCAGCGCGGTCGCCCAGGAGGCGGCCAGGGCCGGAGCGGGGATGGTGGATCAGGGAAATGCCTACTCCGCTGGCAACTTCACCGTCGACAGCAGCCAGGCTGTCGCAGCGGCTGAGGCCTATCTGGCCAGCGTGGTCAGCGACGGCAAGACCGGCTACACCGGCTCGGTGACGACGCCGACCCCTGATTCGATCCAGGTCAGCGTTACCGTGACTGAGCCGACCAAGATTCTCCCGATTATCGGCATCGACTCGGTGAGCGCGACCGAGACGGCGACTGCGTCGCTGGTGACCGGCGTGACGGGACCGGGCACATGACGCGGCGCGGCCGCAGTGTTGCGGCGGCTTTCCGGGGCGTTATGGCGCTGGTCACGCTCACCGCGCTGGTCATTGGCCTGCCATTGGCGTTTTACCGGCTCGGCGGCGATCCCATTCCGCGGCACCTTTACGACTGGCACCAGATCGGCAGTGTGCTCCTGCATCAGGACAATGGCACAATTTTCCTCGGCGCGGTTCGCGATGTCAGCTGGATGGCATGGGCAGCCTTTACTGTCGCGGTTATCGCTGAAGCACAGGCGGCATTGCGCGGGCGTCAGGCACCTAGGCTCAGGCTGGGCGCACTGCAGAGTTCGGCCGGCTGGCTGGTGGCAGCCGCCGCTGTCACCTTGAGCGGCCAGCCGGCTGCCGCGCTGCTCGCCTTCCCGGCCGCTGCCGCGGCTTCCGTCGCGGAAGCCGCGCCGCAGCACGTGGCGCCACCCGCCGAGGCACCTGCTGCCCCCGTCCCGCCAGAAGCCCAGGTGATGCATATGGCCTTCTATCAGCTGGTGATCGTCCGGCCAGGTGACTGCCTGTGGACGATTGCCCAGCGTTACCTGGGTAACGGCGACAGGTACCCGGAGATCGTGAAGCTCAACCTGGGGCACAACGTGGCGCACGGTGAGGTGTTCACCGACCCGTCGGTTGTCTGGCCGGGCTGGGTGCTCCAGCTGCCCTCCGGCCCGGTGCCTGGAGCGCCGTCCGCTGGACCGCACCTGTCGGGAAGCCATGGCGCGCACCGGGTCGGAGATGCTGCCTTCGGCCACCCCCATCACGGGGCCGGTTCTGGCCGGAAGCCCGCGCACGCTCAGGCCCGAGCCCACCCGGGGCCCGGGACCGCATCCGCGGGGACCGGGCCCGGGACCGCATCCGCGGGCGACACGAGTAGCACCGCGACGCCGCAGGGCGCGACGCCTCAGGGCGCTGTGCCGCCGGAGCCAGGCTCCGGGTCCGGGGCTGCCCAGCAGCCGGACGCGGCGCACGCCGTGATGGCGAATGGAGGGTCCACGCTGGCCGCAGAAATCCCGCCGGTCGCAGTGTTCGCGGCCGGCATGCTCGCCGGGGGAGCGAGCGTCATGCTCGCCGGGATGCGCCATCGGCAGCGCCAGGCGCGCCGCACCGGCCGGCGTATCCAGCTTCCCGCCAGTGCCCCCGTCATCGTGGCGGAGCAGCGGATCCGTGCGTCGGCGGCACCGCAGCCGCCGACGGCGCTGCGCGCCGCGCTCAGCGACCTCGGGATTAGCCTGCTCAATTCGGGCAGGCAGCTCCCCGATATAACAGGCATCAGGCTGCTGCCGTCTGGCATGGAGGTACTCCTCGCCAGCCCCGCCATCGACCCGCCGCCGCCGCCGTTCACGGTGCCTGGCGGGCGGCAGGGCATGGCGTGGGAGCTTTCGCTGCCTGACCATGTGCCCGCATTCCCGTTCGCGCCCGCCGAGGTCGGCGACCTGATGCCGGGCCTGTTCACCGTCGGCGTCGATTCCGCTGGCGGATTCGTGCTGCTCGACCCCGAGTACCTGCGGGTCACGATCGCCGAGGGAGCGCCCGGCCTGGTCGACCGGATGCTGACGACTGCGGCCGCCGAGCTGGCCACCAGCCAGCTGGCAGGCTGGTATGACCTGATGCTGGTCGGCTTCCCTGAGCTGGAAGCCGTCGGCGGACGGGCTACCAGCTGCACCGGCCTGGAAGAGGCGCTTGACTTGCTGGCATCGAAGGCAGTGGTGCTCCGGCGCAGGCTCGGCGACTTCGCGGATACCGACGTCAGGCACCGGCGGCTTACCCAGCCGGGTGATGAGGACTGGGCGCTGGCGCTGCTGGTCAGCCGGATCGCGCCGACCGCGGGCCAGCTAGCCCTGCTGCTCGACCTGGCCAGCGATCCGGGCGGAATCGCTGCGCTGGTGGCGGGCGGCCCCGACGTACCCGACGGGCATCCGCTGCCCGCCACCGTGCGGCTGGAGGCTGACCCCGTCCAGCCCGGCGAGATCGTCGCGCACATCTCTCCGGCGGGGCTCGACGCCT
>Ga0187883_10001913_pt1 | contig 12609 bp, 10 predicted proteins | sample June2016WEW_20_1_2_FD_132966 | JGI IMG/M metagenome (GOLD analysis project Ga0187883, IMG submission 132966) | Peatland microbial communities from SPRUCE experiment site at the Marcell Experimental Forest, Minnesota, USA - June2016WEW_20_10 | ecosystem: Environmental > Terrestrial > Soil >...
GGCGGTTACGCCTCCGGTGGCAGTGCCGGTGCCGGACAGTTCGGCGACGGCGCCGGTGGCGGTGGCGGTGGCTCGGCGTTCACTGGCGGGAACGGCAGCTACACGGTCAGCGTCAGCTCGGACAACAGTGGCTCCGGCGGTGGCGGTGGCGGTGGGGCCACTGGTGGCAGCAGCGGGACCAGTGGCACGAGTGGCTCCGCGAGCTTCACCGGAGCAGGGATCACCAGCTAGACGTCCGGCTGTCGGCAGGCCGTCCATTGCGGTGAGGGCGCCGAGGACCACCGGTTCCATCTAAGGTTCGAGGATCACCATTCTCGTGACCGGCGGAGCCGGCTATATCGGATCTCACACGGTCCGCCTCCTGCGCGAGCGTGGCCGGGACGTCGTGGCGTTCGACTCCATGGAATTCGGGAACCGGGCCGCCGTCGGTGACGTCCCGTTGGTGGAAGGTGACGTCGGCGACCCGAAGGCGGTGGCGGAGGCGGTCGAGCGGTACGGCATTGACGCCGTGGTTCACTTCGCCGCCTACAAGTCGCCCGGCGAGTCGATGTCCAAGCCGCAGCGGTACTTCGGGAACAACGCGGCGCGCAGCGCCTCGCTCATCGAGACGCTGCAGGGTGCCGGGGTCGGGAGGGTCGTCTTCTCCTCGACCTGTGCCGTCTACGGGACGCCCGAGCTGGTGCCGGTGGGGGAGGACGCCCCGATCCATCCGGAGAGCCCCTACGGGGAGAGCAAGGCCATGACCGAGAGGGTGCTGCACTGGTACGACCGCTGCCTCGGCCTGCGCTCTGTGAGCCTGCGCTACTTCAATGCCGCCGGCGCATGGCCCGACGGGTCGATCGGGGAGGACTGGACCGTCACCATCAACCTGGTCCCGCTGCTCATGAAGGCGGCGCTTGGGCGGCGGGGTCCGCTGCAGGTCTTCGGCACGGATTACCCGACACCGGACGGGACGGCTATCCGCGACTACGTGCACGTCGTCGACCTGGCCGACGCGCACGTGAAGGCGCTGGAGTATCTCGAGGGTGGGGGAGACACGACCGCGCTGAACCTGGGCACTGGCGTGGGCTCGTCTGTCCGCGAGGTGCTCGAGGCGGCCGAGCGGGTCATCGGGCGACCGGTGCCCCACGAACTCGTCGCCCGCCGTCCCGGGGATCCCGTGGCCCTCTACGCCGACACCTCTCGCTCTGAGGAGGTCCTGGGCTGGACGGCCCAGCTTGGCCTCAACGAGATCCTGTCGTCGGCGTGGGCGTGGCACTCGACACACCTCGACGGGTACGGCGACTGATGCCGGTCGCGGGCGCACGCGGACATGTCGCGTTGTTGGCCATGGCGAGTCGGCGGACCTCTTCGGCGCGTCGTCATGCTCGGCAAGGCTTCATGGTCGCGCCAGGGAACACGCGACACACGTACACACGCGTTCGTGGTGACCTGGACGAGTCAGATCGTCCGGGGGCCGTTCACCGGCTTCCTCGGCTGTGGCACCTGGTGGGGACATTCACGGCGGCGCGCTAATTCCGCGAGCGATCGGTTTGGCGACGGCATTGGACCTTTGAGGGTGATCCGGGGCGGCCCAAACCCCCTCTCCTCGACCTGCGCCGTCTACGGGACCGCCCGAGCGGGTGCCAGTGGGGAGGACGCCCCGGTCAGCCCCGAGAGCCCCTACGGGGGAGGGCAAGGCTAGGACCGAGGGGGTCCTCGGGTGGTACGACCGCTGCCTCGACCTGCGCTCGGTGAGCCTGCGCTACTTCAACGCCGCCGGCGCCTGGCCCGAGGGGCCGATGGGGGAGGACTGGACTGTCACGACCAAGCCGCTCCCTGTGCCGATGCAGGCGGCACCCGGCCGGCCCGGTGTTGAGTCTCTCTCTGTGCTCGGAAGGCTTGACGGGTGAACCACCCTGTCGTTTTGAATCTCGTCGACGCGCAGTCAAGGCCAAGGCGAAGGCTAATGATCGGCTCCATCCGCACCTGTCCCGGTTCGGGGAGGATCTCCGGATATCTTCTGTCCACACCATGCGAGGAATGAGGGATCGTTCGCACAGGCGCTCGGGTATCCAGCGTTCCGGCCTGGTCGCGCTCACCGTGGTGCTCGTCTGTACTTCGTCCATCCTTGGTGCGCCAGTTGCTTCAGCGAATGGGGCGGTGCCGCTGGTCGGGATCTTCAGGCTCACCGGAGGGGCGTGTGATCCCGTTACCGGCACGATCTCGGGGTCGTGGTTCCAGCTGATCTTTCCGCACGGGAATACCAACACAGGGTTCTTCTTCCAGAATTCCAGCTCACTCTGCTTCAACAAGGCATACACGATGATTTCGCCGGGAACCCAGGGCGGGCTCGCGACAGGAACGTTCCAGCCGGGTCCTCGGCGCGCTTTCGACAAGAAGGGCGACGCACGCGCAAGCGCCATCATCCGTCCGGTACCCTTCGCCGCGATCGATCTTTCGCTCTCCACCCAGTCGATGGATCCTCAGACAGGGACGTCCGTACCGGCTCCCCTGATAGTGGACAGGGGTGGGAAGCTGTCGGGGAACACGGAAGCGCTTTTGGCTTCCTGGAAGAGGATCTACATCAATCAAGGTTCGCCCAAACCCAGAGGGGCTCGGCCCGGCCTCACCCTGCCCGTTACCGGCCGCTACAACGTACGCACGCATGCTTTCTCGCTTAGCTGGACCAGCCAGATCGTCGGTGGGCCGTTCACGGGCTTCATCGGATACTGGCATCTGGTAGGTACCTTCATCCCTCCCGGATAAGCCATTCCCAGCAGACGCCAACAAGTAGCGTTGTGAATCATGGCGACCGGGCGGACCCTGTAGGCACGCTTGATGCTAGGAATTCTAATTGTCATCTGCGGACTTCTGGGGCTCGTCGTCGGTTCCTTCCTCAACGTGGTCGTCTACCGGGTACCCCGAGGCCTGTCGGTGGTGTCGCCGCGGTCGGCGTGTCCCTCGTGCGGGACGCCGGTCGCGGAGCGGGACAACGTGCCGGTGGTGTCCTGGCTCTTGCTGCGCGGTCGCTGCCGCCATTGCCGTGAACCGATTTCGGCCACGTACCCCCTGGTGGAGCTGGCGTGCGCCGCACTCTTCGCCGGGACAGCGGCCAGGTTCGGCTACAACTGGGTGCTCCCGGCCTTCCTGGTCCTCTTCGCCGGACTCCTGGCGCTCTCGGTCATTGATGTGGAGCGCCTGCTCCTGCCAAAGGTCATCGTGTGGCCGCTCTCAATCGGAGTCGCGGCTCTTCTCGTCGTGGCTGCAGCAGCGACCAGGGAGTGGCATGACTTGTTCGTCGGCGCCGTGTGCGGTGCGGCCTGGTTCGTCGTGTTCTACGCGATGTTCTTCGTCAGCCCGAAGCTGATCGGATTCGGCGACGTGAGGCTCGCACCAGTGCTCGGCCTGTCGCTTGGCTGGTTGGGCTGGAAATACGTCATCTTGGGATTCTTCGCCGCGAACCTCATCGGAGCCCTCATCGGTATCGCCCTCATCGCCAGCCACCGGATGAGCCGCCGGCAGCAGATCCCCTATGGTGTTTTCCTTGCCATGGGCTGCGCCGTCGCGGTGTTCGCCGGTCCGGAGCTCCTGCGTCCCTTTACAGCCTCCTGAGCGGGCCGAGAATCTCTCAGCGCACGATCTCCATCCGCAGTCCCTGCTCGTCCCACTCGGGATCCTGGGGGACGCGGACGGCGGCTCGGGCGAAGATCCGCCGTGCTGTCCAGACGAAAACGGCCACGTCGAGGAGGTGCGCCATGGACGCGCCGGGCACATCGGCAGAGAGGATTCGGTCGACGGCGGGAAATTTCAGTTCGAGGAGTGCCCTGCGCTCGTCTCTGCCCTTCTCGGTGTTCTTCGGCCACTGCAGGGGCTGGCCGTCGTTCAGCTCGTAGAAGCTCACGTCCGAGTGCACTTCATAGACGGTGCGCTGGCGGAAGGGGGCCATTTCCTCCGCCACCTCGCGGTAGCGGGGGAGGAGCGTCATGCTGATGGCGTCAAGGTGGTCAGGGAGGAACTCGAGCTCGTTGGCGGGAGAGCGCACGGGAGCGCTCTGGATCGATGAGCCGCGCTTGGGGCCGAGCATCGCCCGGGCCTCACGGTCACAGGTCCGTCCGCCGCTGGCGGCCTGGTCCAGGTAGCCGACGGGAGCATTGAGGGCGATCACCGCGAAGGTGGGGCGTTGGTCCAGCACCTCGCCAAAAGGCGCGATGAGCTGTGGTTCCTCAGGAGCGAAGATCGTGCCCTGCAATTTGGCCGGCGCGACCAGCCACGACGACCCGCAGGGAGTGACTCCCGCCACCACCTGGTAGGGGAGATCTGGCCCGCGCCGAGCGGTGGTGCCGATGGTCACGCCGTCGCGAAGACGGAACCGCGCTGACTGACGAGCCGGGTGAGCTCCTTCGGGTGCGAGGAGATCGCCAGGGCCTCCTCATAGTCGACAACCTGCGCCGACACGAGGTCGGCGAGGCTCGACTCGAGCGAGCACATGCCCTCCGATTGGCCCGTCGTGATCAGGTTCGGCAGTTGGTGGGTCTTGCCCTCCCGGATGATGTTACGCACCGGGTGGTTGGCGATCAGGATTTCGAATGCCGCCACCATGCCGCCGCCGCTTCTCAGGACGAGCCGCTGCGCGACCACGGCACCAAGGGACGAGCCCAGCTGGACCCTGATCTGGTCCTGGCGCCAGGCGGGGAACACGTCGATGATGCGGTCGATCGCCTGGGATGAGTCGTTGGTGTGCAAAGTGGAGAAGACCAGGTGGCCGGTCTCGGCCAGGGTCAGGGCGAGCTGGATGGACTCCAGGTCGCGCATCTCACCGACCAGGAGGACGTCGGGGTCCTCCCGCAGGGCCGAGCGAAGCGCACGCTCGAAGGAGGGGCTGTCCGTTCCGACCTCCCTCTGGGTGATGGCGGAGAGCCCATGCTTATGCACGTACTCAATCGGGTCTTCGATTGTGAGGATGTGTACCGAGCGTGTCTGGTTGATCCGGGCGATGATGGAGGCCAGGGTCGTCGACTTTCCTGACCCGGTCGGACCGGTGAGGAGCACGAGTCCGCGGGGGAGACGGGCCATCCATTCGGCGACCGGCGGCAGGCCGAGCTCGTCGAACGTCGGGATGTCGGAGGGGATCATCCGCAGGGCCAGCGCCGTGTCCCCCTTCTGAGTGAATGCGCTGCCGCGGAGGCGAGCGAGGTCGCGCCAGGACATGGAGAAGTCGACGTCCTGGTTGTCGTGGAACGTGGCTTCGTGCTGCTCGCTGAGCATCGGACGGACGATCTCTTCGATCTCGGCGCCGGTGAGCACAGGTGTGCCCTCGATCGGGCTGAGCTTCCCGTCGACCCTCACCCGCGGCTGCGACCCCGTCGCCAACAGCAGGTCTGAGCCCTTGCGGTCCCAGAGGACCTGGAGCCAGGGATCGACCTTGTCGATGTTGGATGCATGCTTCACGTTCATTCCCCTCTTTCGGTGGTGAGGGCCAAAGCGCCCGGCCCACTGGGCCGGGCGCTTTGGTTCACCGTTGGTACTGCTGGTGTCCTAGCTGAAGCGCCTTAGGAAGCCGCGCTGCAGGGGTTGGTTCCGCCGGCAGCCGGGTCGTACTGCACAGGCGGGGCGGTCGCCGGAGCGGCAACCCACACGTTGGCAGCGGTGGTGCCCACTGGGACCACTGTGATGGCGTATGCCGTGTTGGTCGGCTTCGCGTGGATGAACTGATCGGTGGCCGTGAAGCCGTCCGCCACAGGCGGGGTGAGCAGGTCCTGGACGCTGGTTGGAGCTGTGTTGTTCGTGTTGTCCGGCGAGTCGATGAACGCCTGGACCGCCGTCTCGATCGTCTTGGCGTCCGAGTTGCAGGCCGCCTGGGCGCTCTGACCGGTGACACCGGTGAGGGCGAAGACGACGGTTGCCGCAAGGATGCCGAGGACGACGATGACGATGAGCAGTTCGATAAGGGTGAACCCCTTCTCGACGAGCTCCTCGCCCCGACGACGCGCCTGAATGTCGCGTAGATGCCTAATCATGAGCGGTGGTACCGCCTTTCTATATTATTGGGCCCCTGGAAGCCCTCCAGTGGCTGCTTACTCCCTCGCCAATCGGGAGACGGAGTGAATGTATCAGTGCTTCGGTATAACGACTACTGCCTAAAGTCACATGTAATGCCACTCTGACGTGCAATTTTGCATCTGTTGTCATTCGTGAAAACTGCCAATGCGTGCCATTTCCACGTCTTGATTATCGGCCTGTCTAAGCACCCCCTTTAGCCGAATGTTATGAAGTCGACGGCTCTCAAATAGGGCAGATCCACCATCCGTCTACTGGATCTTCACCTGCTTGTAGATGCCGTACATCGCCGAGACGAGCGCGACGGCCACGAAGCCCACGATGACACCCATGAAGATGATGACGGCGGGCTCGAACAGGCTCGTGAACCGCTTGAGCTTGACGTCGAGCTCCCTGTCGTAGAACGTCGCCGCGGTCGCGAGCTGCGCGTCGAGCGTCCCCGTCTCCTCGCCCACCCGGAACATCTGGCGGGCGGCACCGGGGAACAGTCCGGTACGGGCGAGGGGTGCGGCGAGGCCCTGTCCTTCGATCATCTCCTCGCGTACGGTCGCGATCCCGCTGCTGTACACAGCGTTGTTCGCCGAGTCGGCCGTGACCCGCATTGCCTCGGGCAGGGAGACGCCGGCCTTCAGCATGGAGGACAGGATTCGGCAGATCCGCTCGATGATCGCGGTGCGTACCAGGTCGCCGAGAATGGGAAGCTTGAGGATCACTGAGTCGATCCGCGCCTTGCCGGCCCGGGATCGACGCATCGCGATGATGCCGACGATCGCGAGAACGATCACGGTCAAGATGGCCCACCACCAGTGGGTGAAGAAGTTCGAGACGCTCAGCAACATCCGAGTGGGAAGCGGGAGTTGTGCGTTGAACGACTTGAAGAAGACCACGAACTTCGGCATCACGAAGGTGGCCAGGATGATGACCACGACGACCGCCATGACCGCAACCACTGCGGGATAGACCAGGGCGGAGGTGATCTTGGACCGCGCCTCGATGTCGCGGTCCAGGTAGTCGGCCAGCTGGTCGAGGACCGTATCGAGGTTCCCGGTCAACTCCGCCGAGGACAGGATGCCGATGTAGTAGTTGGGAAACGCCTCCGGATGCGCCGCGGCGGCCGACGCGAAGGTGTCGCCGGACTGGAGCCGCTCGATCATGTCGTAGAGACACCGTTGTAGCAGCTTGTCGGTCGTCTCGACCGCGATCACCTCGAGGGCCTCCATGATCGGAACCCCGGCACGCACGAAGACGGAGAGCTGTCGAGAGAAGTGCATGATGTCCTTGCGCGGCACCATCTTCTTCGTGACCTCGAACTGCAGGAGACTCTTCTTCTCCGAGACCTGGATCGTCTGGTACCCGCGCTCGAGCAACGCAAGGTGCGCTGCCCCGACTGTTTGCGCAGTCTCGACCCCGGATACCTTGTTTCCTGCTTCGTCCAATGCGTTGTACTTGTACTTGTCCATGGCTTTGTCCCGTCCTTGGCCTAGAGCGAATAGATGCTGCGGATGACTTCGGCGATTGTGGTGGTGTCCTGTGCGACCAGGCTGATCGCTTCTTCGCGTAGCGTGCGCATGCCCTGCTTCTGTGCCAGGCGACGCAATTCGTCCTGCGTTGCCCACCCGACGATCAGCCGCTTGATCTCGGGCGTCATCTGCAGGAGCTCGTAGACGCCGATGCGGTCCTGGTACCCGGTTTGTCCGCAGAAGTTGCAGCCGGTGCCGTGGCAGAAGTCGGTCTTGAGGGGGCCGCCGCTCTCCTCGTAGAAGGTCATCTCCTCCTCCGTCGGCGTGTAGGACGTCTTACACGACGGGCAGATGCGACGAACCAGACGCTGGCCCACGATGGCGATGACCGACGAGGCGATCAGGAACGACTCGATCCCCATGTCGAGGAAGCGGTGCAGGGCCGACACCGAGTCGGTTGCGTGCAGAGAGGACAGGACCATGTGGCCGGTCAATGCGGACTGGACCGCGATCCTTGCCGTCTCCACGTCCCGAATCTCGCCGACCAGGATCGTGTCCGGGTCCTGGCGCAGGATCGACTTCAGACCGGTGGCAAACGTGAGACCGGCCTGCTCATTGGTCTGAATCTGGTTGATCGAGGGGAAGACGTATTCGACCGGGTCCTCGATGGTCATGACGTTCTTGGTCGGATCATTGACCTGGCCCAAGGTGGCATACAGCGTCGTCGTCTTCCCGCTGCCCGTCGGTCCGGCACAGAGGACCATGCCGAAGGGAGCCTTGACCAGTGCGGAGAAGGTCTCGTGTGTATCGGTGGGCATACCGAGGTCGTGGAGGCGCAGGACGGAACGGTTTTTGTCCAGGATCCGCATCACGCACTTCTCACCCCAGATGGTGGCCGCCGTCGACACCCGGACGTCGGTGTCCTTCCCATCGATCGGGGTGGTGAGCTGGCCGTCCTGCGGGCGTCGCCGTTCAACGATGTTCATGCCGGCCATGATCTTGATGCGACTGACCAGGCTGACGCCCATGTTGGCGGGGAGCATCAGCACTTCCTTTAGAGCTCCGTCAATGCGGAACCGTACCCTCACGACGTCCTGCGACGGCTCGATGTGCACGTCTGAGGCGCGGTCGCGCTTGGCCTGGGTCAGGATGCGGGAGACGACCTGCACGATCGGCGCGTCGTCGGCGACGACCTCGGTTTCTGTAGTCTCGCTGCCCCGTCGCCGGTAGCCCTCGACCGCTTCGAAGGCCTCGACGAGGGTGTCGACGCCGCCGATGGCACGGTAGCTGCTGTCGATGGCCCACTGGATGTCCGAATCGGGTGCCAGAACGAAGCGGATCGGGTGGTCCGTCGACTGGGTGAGCAGGGCGCGAACGGTCACCGACGGCTGGTCGGACACGGCCACTTGCAGTCCGTCGTCGTCCAGGCGGATGGGCATCGCCATGTTCTCGCGGACGACCCGCTCGGGGATGAGGCCCAGCAAGTCGGGGTCGGGGTTGTGACGACGCAGGTCGACCACCGGCATGTGCAGCAGGTCGGCCAAGACCAGGATCAGCTCGCGCTCGTTCAACGCCCCCATGCCGACCAGGGTCTCGCCGAGCCGCTTGCCCGTGTCCGCCTGGACGACGAGTGCCTGCGCGACGTCCTCCTCAGATACGAAGCCGCGCCGTATCAGCAGCGCACCGAACGGCTCGCCTCCGGCAGCGTGGCGTGGCCGCAGCGCCGGCGCGTCGTCGGGCGCGACGAGATCGAGGTCCGTCGCGGCACCGTTGCCGCTCAGGCCGGGGGAGTCTTCGTGCTCATTCCCCTTGGTGATAGTCGCAGTTCTCTCTTTGCGTCCCAGTTTCATCTTTCCCCCTCAGCTTTACGGTGGTGCCTGTGTGAACGTGAAGACCGCGGATGCCGTGTACGGGCTGGCGCCACCTGACGTGGTCACCGTTACGAAGAACGATTGGCCCACGGTGGTGAACGGATACGTGATGGCGGTGATCTCAGAGTTGGAGACGACTTGGACGGCGGTGGCCGGCGCCTGGTTCAGCGGGCTCACCACGGACCCCCCGCTTTCCTGCGTCATGGTGACGGTGGCGCCATTGAGGAATCCACTACCGGTAATCGTGATGGCGGTGCCATGAGTCGTGTAGCCCGAGGTCGGCGTGACGCTGGTCACACTCGGGGGGCCCGAGCTGTACACGAATAGCGCGCTCGGGAGCACGAGGCTGGTTCCGCCGCCCGGCGTGGTGACGGTGATGTAGTAGTTCGCCAGGGTGGTGACCGACGGCGCCTGAGCGGTGATCGTCTGGGTGCCGACGTTTACGTTCACGTTGGTTGCCGGGGCGATCTGCTGCACCTGTTGGGTGGGGATGCTCTGGAGCTGGGCCAGCGGGTTGGAGTTGACGAAGTTGACCGTCGCCCCGGTGGTAAACCCGCTGCCGGTGATGGTGATGGGTTGGCCGCCGTCGAACGTCCCGGCCAACCCGGTGGCACCGGTGACCGTGGGGACCACGGGGTCCCAGTTCCAGTCGTTGATGGTCATGGCACTCCCGCAGTACACAACGCACTGCACGTTGCTCGGAGCGCTCACACCCTGGGGATAGTCGTCGAAGGTGACGATGGCTTGCAAGAAAGGAGTCTGCGGGCACGCTGTCTGCGCTGCGGTCCAAGAGGCGGTGCCGGTTACCGGCGCGGTCCTCGAGATGGGGCAGGCGGTGACCGTCACCTGACGTGTGTTCGCTTTCGTGGGGTTCCAGACCGTCGTGCAGTAGACGTTCATGTTGAACGCCTGAGAGGGGCCCGATCCCCAACAATAAGTGGGAGGGCTCGCATTCAACGTCTGATCGGTCGTGGTGTTGTTGATCGACGTGTACAGCAGCGGGTGGTAGCGGATGTTCTGCACAGCCAGGTTGACCGCGTTGGACGCCGAGTTGCTGACGGTCTGGGTCGTCGAGAAGTTGGCGCTGTTCGCCAGGTCGTTGGTGGTCCACTCGGTGAGGGCGCCGACGATCACGCTGACGACGACCAGGAACACGAGAGCGAGGATGAGGACCGCGCCGGACTCGTCCCGGCTGCCGGACTGCTCATCGAGCTGGGGCGTTCGACGGCGCTGCACCGAGTGGACCTGTCGAAGGCAGCGGCGTACCGCGCGGCGGAAGGAGGTAGGTGTCTTCATTGCTCAGGTCCTGAAAGTGTTGCTCGTGGCGCCAGCGAGACTCGTGGCGGCGGCGGTCAGAGTCCAGGTGCCCCTACCGCCACTGTGAGTGATGTTGCAGCCGGCGAAGGCGGCCTCTCCCGCAACGGCGTTCAGCGGGTTGGTGGTGCAGTGAAGCGTGCCCCCGGTACCGCTTCCGATGCCCAGGGTCACCTGGTTCGTGGCATTCGTGACGACGTTTCCGTTGGTGTCCTCGACACTGACGACCGGCTGGGTCGTGAAGACGGTGCCGCTGTTGCTGTTGTTGGCTGTCGTGGGTTGTGTCGTGAACTGGACCTGGGTGGCATTGCCGGCCACGACAGTGACGGTTGCTGACGCTGCGGAGGTCAGGCCCCCACCCGCCGCTTGGAGATTGTAGGTTCCGGCTGCCGCCGCTCCGGAGATGTTGCATCCGCCGAAGGATGCGATGCCGCCGGTCGCGGTCACCGGGTTCGTGTTGCACGCCAAATTGCCTTGCGCGGATCCTCCGTTGCCCGTGGTGTAGTTCTGGATGCTCAAGGTGGTCCGAGAGGCGAAGGTCGTGACCGTGTTACCGCTGGCGTCTTCGGCCGTCACCACGGGCTGGGTGAACGCCGTGCCCTCCGTCACCGAGCCGCCCGGCTGTGTGGTGAAGACCAGTTGGCTGGCCGTGCCGGCCACGATCGTGATGTTCGTCGATGTCGCCGAGAAGGATCCGCTGGTGGCCGACAGCGTGTAGGTGCCTGCCCCGGCTGTACCCGTGATAGCGCAGCCCGAGAACGTTGCGACCCCATTGCTCGGCGTCATCGGGTTGGTGCAGCCACTCACGGCACCGCTGGCCGATCCACCGTTGCCGGCGGTGTAGGTCTTGACGCCCAAGGTGATCCCAGTGGAGTAGCTCGTGACCGCGTTTCCGCTGGCGTCTTCGGCCGTCACCACGGGTTGGGCGAACGGCGTGCCCTCCGTCACAGAGCCACCGGGTTGGGTGGTGAAGACCAGCTGCGTCGCGGTGCCAGGCGTGATGGAGAAGGCGTTGCTCGTGGTCCCGGTGAGCCCCGTTGCCGCGGCGGTCAGGGTGTAAGAGCCCGCCTTCCCGGTGATCTTGCAGCCGCCGAAGGAGGCCGTGCCGCCCCCGGCGTTCAGGGGGTTGGTGGTGCAGGCCAGGGTCGCCCCGCTGCCCGGCTGGGTGCCGACGGCCAGGGTGATCGAATTCGTGCCCGTGCTGAGGGGGTTGCCGCCGACGTCCTCGAGACTGACCGCGGGCTGGGTGCTCCACACTGACCCGTTGGCCCCACCGCCGGGTTGCGTCGTAAAGCCCAGCTGGGTGGCGCCACCGATGGTGATGTTGAACGGCGTACTCGTCACCGCTGTCAGCCCGGTCGCTGATGCGGACAGCGTGTAGCTCCCGGTTTCTCCGGTGATCCGGCAGCCGGCGAACGAGGCGGTGCCGCCGGTCGCTCCCAGCGGGTTGGTGGTGCAGGCCAGGGACGCCCCGCTGCCCGGCTGGGTGGCGATGGCCAGCGTGATGGAGGCGTTCGAGGAGACCGTGTTGCCGCCCGGGTCTTGGACGGTCACGACGGGCTGGTTGGTCCATGCGGTTCCGTCGACTCCGCCGCCGGGCTGCGTGGTGAAGGCCAGCTGGGAGGCGGCGCCGATGGTGATGGAGAAGGCATTGCTCGTGGTTCCGGTCAGTCCGGTTGCCGCGGCGGTCAGGGTGTAACTGCCCAGCTTGCCCGTGATCTCGCAGCCACCGAAGGAGGCGACGCCGCCCGTGGCGGTCAGCGGGTTGGTGTTGCAGGCCAGCGTGCCGCCGGGGTTGGTGCCGACGGCGAGGGTGATGGAGGCGTTCGAGCTGGTCACCGTGTTGCCCGACTGGTCCTCGACGCTGACTGCGGGCTGCGTGGTCCAGCCTGCCCCGTCGGCGCCGCCGCCGGGCTGGGTCGTGA
>Ga0187883_10001915_pt1 | contig 12608 bp, 9 predicted proteins | sample June2016WEW_20_1_2_FD_132966 | JGI IMG/M metagenome (GOLD analysis project Ga0187883, IMG submission 132966) | Peatland microbial communities from SPRUCE experiment site at the Marcell Experimental Forest, Minnesota, USA - June2016WEW_20_10 | ecosystem: Environmental > Terrestrial > Soil >...
CCAAGAACCTCCTGCTCTGCATGGACCCGCCCCGGCATACCCGAGTCCGCAGGGTGGGAAACCGGTGCTTCACCCCGCGCGCCTTGGCCGGCCTCGAGGACGACCTGCGCGAGCAAGCACACCGGATTGTCTGGGCGGCCAAGCACGACGGAACGGGCGACTTCGTGATCGACGTCGCCCGTCATCTGCCCCTGCAGGCCATCGCCGGCCTCATGGGCATCCCCGACGACGATCGCCAGCAGCTCTTCCGCTGGAGCGACCAGATGGCGGGCAGCGAGGACCCCGAGTACGCCACCTCCGACCTCTCGGGGGTCGTCGAGATGTTCGCTTACGCGCACGCGGCAGCCGAGGCGCGGCTCGAGAACGATCTCGGGGACGTCACCAGCCGGCTCGTCCAAGCCGACGCCGATGGCCAACGACTGAGCAGTGAGGAGTTCGCGTTCTTCTTCATGATCCTCTCCGTCGCCGGCAACGAGACCACCCGGCAGGCGATCACCCACGGCATGTTGGCGTTTCTGCAACATCCGGACCAGTGGGAACGATGGCGGTCCGAACGGCCCGTGACCGCCGTCGACGAGATACTGCGCTGGGCCTCGCCCGCGGTGGTCCTCCAGCGCACGGCCACCGAGGACACCGAGGTCGCCGGCCAGTTGGTGCGCAGAGGCGAGAGGGTGGGTCTCTACTTCGCCTCCGCCAACTTCGACGAGCAGGTGTTCGACGACCCCGGGCGCTTCGACATCGGTCGCTCACCGAACTCCCACGTCACCTTCGGCGCCGGTGGCTCGCACTTCTGCATCGGAGCCAACCTGTCCCGCTTGGAGCTCAAGGTGATGTTCGACGTCATCGCCGACGAGCTGGCTTACACCACGTTGACGGGCCCGCCCCGCCGCCTCCGCTCGTCGTGGCTCAACGGCATCAAGCACCTGCCGGTCAGTTACGGAGGCTCCTGATGACGGCGACCACGGCGAGCGCATGGATGGTCACCCGGCTGGGCGCACCGACCGACGCCCTCGAGATCCAGACCGTCGAGGTCGGCGAACCGGGCGCCAACCAGGTGCGGATCGCCGTGGAGGCGTTCTGCCTCGACTTCAACGACATCGACACCATTCGTGGCCGCTACGGGCTCTTGAAGTTCGAACCCCCGTTCGTCATCGGCATGGCCGCCGCAGGAAGGGTGGACGCCGCCGGGCCGGGGTGCGAGGGACTGCTCGGCCGGCGAGTCGTCGGCACCACGGTGGGTGTGCAGGGTGCCTACGCGTCAGCGGCGCTGCTCGACGGAGCGACGCTCCAACAGCTCCCCGCGTGGCTCGGCGCGACCGATGGGATGGCGATGTACTTCCCCTACCAGGTGAGCTACCTCGCCCTGCGGATCCGGGGACGGGTGGCCCCGGGCGACGTCGTGCTCGTCCACGCCGCAGCCGGTGGAGTCGGGTCGGCCGCCGTCCAGCTGGCCAAGGCGTTCGGGGCGACGGTGATCGCCACGGCGGGCACGGACGACAAGGTCGAGTTCTGCCGGTCGCTGGGCGCCGACTACGGCGTGAACTACCGCCGCGAGGACTTCGTCGCCTTCGTCGACGATGTCACCAACGGACGGGGAGTCGACCTGGCCTTCGACACCGTGGGCGGTGCGGTGACGACGGAGACGTTTCGGGCGATGGCGTTCAACGGCCGTCACCTGATCATCGGGTTCGCCTCGGGTATCGAGACGGAGGAGCGGCCCCTCCCGATCCAGCCCAGCATCTACGGGAACTTCGACCTCGTGGGGATCTGCTTCGCCTACGTCGACTCGCCGCGGCCGGCTCGTCCCTTCGGCATGAACTTTTTGTCCACGGCTCAAGGAGTCGACTTCTGGAGCCGCATCTTGCAGCTCGCCCGGGCCGGAACGATCCGCCCGGTGATCGGCCGGCAGATCGAGTTCGGAGATGTCCCCGCCGAGCTCGAGGCGCTCGAGCGGCGTGAGACGACCGGTCGCACCGTGGTGCGGACGCCGCATTGACCATCCTCTGCGCTGCGTCCTCCTCGAAGTGGGTCTCAGCCGCTGGCCGCCACCGCCCGCAGTTCTGCGACAGAGTCGCGCATGATGGCGGCGAGGTCCCGCCCTTTGTCCCCGCTGGCCCACCGCTGAATGGCCACGCGCAGCACCGTCATGCCGGCTTCAGCGGCCAAGGTCGCCTGCGGCTCGCCCACGCCCCGCTCGTGCAGCGCGACTGCGACTGCGGCGGCGTAGTCAGCCAGCTTGGCGAGCTCGCGCTCGCGCAGTTCGGGGTTGGCCGCGATCACGGCCTGGCGCTGGCGGGATAGGTCCCGGCGAAACTCGCCGAGCATGGCGGCGGCCGCATCGAGGCCCCGGCAGACGGCGTCGAGTGGCCCGTCGTCGGCTGGCGCCCCGGCCACGCCGGCCACGATCCGCTCCTGGAGGAGGGCGGATCCACCGAAGAGCACCTCGCGCTTGTCGGCGAAATGCCGGAAGAAGGTGCGCTCGGTCAGCCCCGCCCGGGCGGCGATCTGCGAAGCCGTCGTCTGGTCGAATCCCCGCTCCGAGTAGAGCGCGAGGGCCGCCTCCTGCAGCCGCCCGCGACTGTCCGGCTGCCATCGGCCCATCCCCCCATCCTAGGTGTTGACAGTCACTGACATGGACCCTACTCTGATAGCAGTCACTGACATCAACGTGTTCCTCGGAGGTCACATCATGAGAATCTTTGTCACCGGCGCATCGGGCTGGATCGGCTTGGCCGTCGTGCCCGAGCTGCTGGGTGCCGGCCACGAGGTGGTCGGCCTGGCCCGCTCCGAGGCATCGGCGCAGCGGCTCGAAGCAGCGGGCGCCTTGGTGCACCGGGGCGACCTGGACGACGCCGACGATCTGGCCAAGGCGGCCGCCGACTCCGACGGGGTGATCCACCTGGCGTTCCAACACGAGGTGGCCTTCAGCGGCAACTTCGCCGCCGCCGGGGCGGCCGACCGGCGGGCCGTGGAGGCCATGGGCGCGGCCCTGGCCGACTCCGACCGGCCACTGGTGCTCGCTTCGGGCATGCTCGGCCTCACACCCGGCCGGGTGGCGACCGAGGACGACGGGCTCGTGCCTGACGCCGCGGTTCGGGCCAACCCGGCCGGGATCCGGGCGGCCACCGCCCTGCTCGCGCTGTCCCTGCGGGGCATCGGCGTCCGCTCGTCGGTGTTGCGCCTCCCCCCGACCGTCCACGGCGCCGGTGACAACGGGTTCATGGCCACGCTCGTCGGGATCGCCCGCGAGCGGGGCGTGGCCGGATACGTGGGGGACGGGAGCAACCGCTGGCCAGCGGTGCATCGCTCCGACGCCGCCCGCCTGTTTCGACTCGCCGTCGAGGCCGCGCCCGCCGGCTCGGTGCTGCACGCGGCCGCCGACGAAGGCGTCGCGTTCCGCGACATCGCCGACGCGATGGGCCGGCACCTCGGCGTCCCGGCGGCGTCGGTGGTCCCCGCCGACGCCGCCGAGCACTTCGCCCACCTGGGCCACTTCGTCGGTCTGGACAGTCCTGCCACCGCCGCCGCCACCCGGGAGCTGCTCGCATGGGAGCCGACCGGCCCCTCGCTGCTCGAGGACCTCGAGCAGGACCACTACTACCGCGAGGCGTGAGTCTGCGGCACCTTGAGCCGGACTGACGAACAAGGAGATCGGTGTCCGGCTGTTCATGTCGGATTGGACGGTTGGTTCTCACCTGTACCACATCTATCCGAAGTTGGGCATCACGTCACGGGCCGCCTTGAGTGACGCGCTCGCGGGACTCGCGCTCGAAGACTCCGATGTCCCAGGTCATTGACCGGTCAACGCACTCGTTCGGACCACGGTGAATACTGGACTGCGCCTCGCATCCCGGCTGACCGGAGCCGGCGAGAGGGATGGGTGGCTCCTTGGGAGCGACGTGATGAACGACCTGACAGTCAAACGACGGATGTTCATTCGTGACAGATGGCGGAAAATCAGAGGGTCTGGACGAAGTGCGAGGAGGGAGTCGAGATGACGTCACGTGAGGGTGTCATGGGCAGTCCTCGAGGACGGCCGAAAGAATGGCCGGCGAAGACGGGGAGGCGAACATGCCCGCGGTGACCATCAACGATCTTTCGCAGTTGCCCAAGGTCGCCGCTCTCGACCGGACCCACTCGGCCGAGCGTCCGGTGACGTCCGTGAGCACGGCGCCCAGCGGGTTCGAAGGAGAGGGTTTCCCGGTTCGGCGGGCCTTTGCCGGCATGAGCTTGCGTCACCTTGACCCCTTCGTCCACATGGACCAGATGGGTGAGGTCGACTACGCACCCGGCGAGCCCAAGGGAACGCCCTGGCATCCCCATCGCGGATTCGAGACGGTGACGTACATGATCGACGGGACCTTCGCCCACCAGGACTCCCACGGCGGTGGAGGCCTCATCGCCGACGGCGCCACCCAGTGGATGACCGCGGGTGGCGGCATCTTGCACATCGAGACGCCACCCGAGGAGCTCGTGGTGTCCGGAGGCCTGTTCCACGGCATCCAGCTCTGGGTGAACCTGCCGGCCAGGGACAAGATGACTCCACCCGCCTATCAGGGACTCGAGGCCGACGACGTGGTTCTGCTGTCCTCCGGTGACGGCGGCGCGCTCATCCGGGTCATCGCCGGTGACATCGATGGCCACCGCGGCCCCGGCTCGACCCACACGCCCATGGCGCTGTTGCATGTGTCCGTGTCCCCTAGGGCTCGGGCCGAGCTCCCCTGGGACCCCGGATTCAACGCCCTCGTCTATGTGCTCGCGGGATCCGGACGTGTCGGCAGCGAGGGCCGTCCGGTTCGAGGTGGACAGCTGGTGTCCTTCGGGCCGGGTGCCTGGATCGAGATGAGAGCCGACGATGCCCAGGACTCGCGCACGCACGACCTCGAGGTCCTTGTGCTCGGCGGCCAGCCGATCGGGGAGCCGGTGGAGCACTACGGGCCCTTCGTCATGAACACCCGGGACGAGATCGTGCAAGCCCTCGAGGATTTCGAGGCGGGGCGGCTCGGAACCATTCCACCGAACGCACTGATGCCGCACGTGCCGGATCCCAACCCGGTGCGCGCCGAGCACACGGGCATCTGAGCCGCGCCGGACATACCCCCGGCGTCAAAGCTGGCTGGGCAGTGAGGGGCCTGGGCGACACGGGCGTGGATCCCGTCGGGCTGCAAATTGTGCAACTGTGCCCGGGTGCAGCCGCCCGTGGCTGCCTGTTCCGTGGAGATCCGCAATGCGCAAGAGCTTCGCCTCCTTCGTTGCTGGTTCACTGATTCTCAGCGCCGTCGTGGTTCTCGGCGGCGCCAGTTCAGTGCCCGCGGGATCATCCCCGCCGAGCCAGGGTGTGACTGCGACGACCATCCGGGTCGGCATCCCCTACGTCGATCTCTCGGCCGTCCGCCAGTTCGGCATCACGCTGGACCAAGGGAACTACCCCGACGCGTACAACGCCCTGATTTCGAATATCAATGCCCATGGCGGCATCAACGGCAGGCGCCTAGTGCCGTATTTGGTAGCAGTGAACCCCGTAGGAACGGCGCCTGCGATTACCGCATGTACCCAGCTTGCCGAGGATGACTCGGTCTTCGTTGCCATCGCTCCGCAACAAACCGACTGCTACCTGCAGCAGTACCACGTACCGGTGATCGCGGGGAGCTTCCAGATTGTGCAAACCGGTGGAGCGCCTAATTTCACTCTGGAACCGCCACTAGCGGCCTACGACCCGGTGCAACTGTCTGCATTTGCGAGCCGCGGCGTGTTCAAGGGTAAGAAGGTGGGCTTGTTCGCCGGAGGAGAGACCGATGAACGTGAGCTGCTGGTCGTCCAAACGGCGCTGAAGTCGTTGGGCGTACGCGTCCTCCGGACCGCGGTGGACAGCGCACCGGCGGGCGATGAGGCCGCGACCTACCAGCAGGCCGCGACCATCACTCAGATTTTCCAGTCAGCTGGAGTCAATGAGGTGATCGCTGTGGGCACCGGCGCGACGATCTGGCCGGAAGCCCTGCACGCCAATCAAAGCACCTACGATCCACCGTGGATCGCGACAAGCGAACCCGGCCTCGAGACGGCCGTCTTGGGCTCTTCCATCTCGCCGCAATATCTCAAGAACGTCCTGACGTCGAGCCCGGTTCCCTCGAACTATCAGATCTGGCACACGCCTGCGGTCCAGCAGTGCAACCGCGTCGTTCGCAAGGCATACCCGGCACTCAAGATCACTCCACCCACGAACCCGCTCACCGGTTCGGACCAGACCTTCTACGCCGTGGAATCGGCGTGCATCAATCTCGCCCTGTTCACGACGATCACCAAGGCGGCGGGTAAGAACCTCACCTCGTCCAGCTTCGCTCGCGCCGGCTACGAGCTGAGGGACGCGGTCATCCCCGGATCGGGCACACCCGTGTCCTTCGGACCGAGCCGGGACTATGCGATCGGCCCGGTGTACCTGGTCACCTATGACTCGGCACAGAACGTGCTGCAGTTCGCGGACTCCCCGATGGCGAAGTAACGGGACCGTCTGCGGGCTCTACTCCGGCGGGATGGTCATGTCCAGGGCCAGGACCGGCCAGCTGAAGCCGGACGCCGCTCCCGCCCCGCCTGGCTCGCCCGTCAGCGCGTCATAGAACTCCCGGAAGCCGTGCGCGTCGATCAGGCCCGTGAGCTGGTCGCGTAGGCGGCGGGCCTCGATCCAACGACCGAGACGGGCCGCCAGGAGGTAGGCCCAGTACACCGTCGCGCCCCACACGGCATTGCCGTCCCATTGGACGTACCTATCGACACCGCCCCCAGGGACGATGACGCCGGCCGCAAAGCCGTAGGGTCCCCACATCGGTCCATCCGGACGCAGGTGGCGCTCGGCGACCCGCTGCGACAGGCCCGACTCCATGAGAGCGCGGCTGGCGGCGGGCAGCAGGCCCATGGCCCCGACGCCCTGCAATTGAAGGGACCGGGTGAGGTCATACGCGGTGAAGATCTGTCCCTCCTCCCACCAGAGCAGCGCCTCCACGTCTCGGGCCACGGCCGCAGCCATCGCGTGCGCCTCCTCTGTCTCCGCTTCACGGCCTCGGGCTGCGCAGGCGGTCGCCACCTCCTCGAGAGCCAACAGGTACCAGCCGCACACGGTGGGGTCGTAGACCACGAATCCGTGGCCCGCCGCCAGGGCCGCGTCAGGTGCCATTCCGGCCGAGCGACAGGAAATGGTGAGCTTCTTCAGCACGGCGAAGGACGCGCCCAGGCCACCGGGAAGCAAGCTTCGCATGAGGGCGCTTCCCTCGGTCCCGGTCTCGAAGGGGTGGAGCACCACCGGTAGGGACCGGCCGCCCACCGTCCGGTGGCGGGCCAACGAGCGCAGTTGAGAAACGGCCTCGTCCAGCAGCTGATCGGCGGGCGCACCAAGAGCGAGCGATAGTCGAGCCGCCGCGTAGGCGGGTGTGGGCGGATCCACGAACGGCGTGCGATCCCCGTCGAACATCGGACCGAAGAGGTCCTCGATGAAGTGCTGGTGCTCCTCCGCCCCGGGGACATAGCGCTGATGGGACAGCAACCCGTCAGGCAATCGGTTGGCCCGGTACAGGGTTGTCAGCTCCTCCACCGCGGCGTCGGGATCGAGATTGAGAAGCGACAAGGCGTGGTATCCGCTGTCCCAGGCAAAGAGAGCTGGGTAGCTCTCATTGTTGGGTACGTGGAACGTTCCGCCGAAGGCGTTGACCCGGTGCTCGCGGAAGAGCGTGGCGCAACGGTCCCTCAGGCTGGCGGGCACGTCGGCCTGTCTAGCAGGCAACCGAGACGGGCGGCCGGTGTCACGGGTCGCGACTTCCAGGGCGCCTCGCCTCCACGCGACCAGTCGTTGACTCGGCCTCCGAGAATCCATTGGGGTTGAAGAGCAAATAGCCAGATAACCTTCCCGCTCGCCATGGCACCCCGTGCGCACAAGATGATCGAATCCAGCGACGCCGTGCGAATCGCACTGCACGACTTGGGCGGACCGAGCGACACGACAGCGCCGGTGCTTCTTTTCGCGCATGCCACCGGGTTTCACGGGCGGGTATGGGAACCAATGGCGTCGTGGCTGAGCGATGAGTTCCGATGTGTGTCGCTCGACCTTCGCGGCCATGGCATGTCCGAACTCCCTTCGGGGGCGGAGTTGGCATGGTCGGGCATGGCCGATGACGTCCTGGCCGCTCTGCACAGCGGTCGCTTGTCGGCAGGACCACTGCACGGCATTGGCCACTCGATGGGTGGCGCGGCACTGGTGATCGCTGCGGCCGTACGACCCGCCGCATTTCGCTCGCTGTGGCTGTACGAGCCCGTCATCGTGCCCCCGGAGGACCGGCCGCTCCTCGCGGGTGACAATCCCATGTCCGAGGCGGCGGCCCGGCGCCGCAACACGTTCGACTCGTTCGATCAGGCCTACGAGAACTATCGAGCGAAGGCGCCGCTCGACCAACTGCACCCGGATGCTCTGCGGGCCTACGTCGACGGTGGCTTGGTGCAGAGTCCGGAAGGCTCCGTCACCTTGCGGTGTCGGCCCTCCACCGAGGCCGAGGTCTTTCGTCATGCCGCGGCCAGCGGTGCGTGGGACACCCTCGATTCACTGGAGATACCGGTGGCGATTGTCGTCGGACGTCCCGAGGACATCGGGCCTGGAGCATTCGCGCCGGCGATCGCGGCGGCCCTCCCACGCGGCACCCTCGTCGAACGACCTCACCTGGGCCACTTCGGGCCGCTCGAGGATCCCGCTTCCATGGCCGCAGACGTGGCTGCCTGGGTCCGGGCCCACCCGTAGCGGTCGGAGCATGCTCGATGCCATGGGATGAGCAACCCCCGGCTGGCCGCGTTACGTGATGAACGCCGGGAGGGTCTCCCAGCCGCGTACCGTGGAAGTGGGGGACAGCCGGGCGTTCGCCACGTCGATCTCCCAATTACGGAACCGCTTCAGCACCTCTTCCAACGCAACACGACCCTCCAGGCGGGCGAGCGCCGACCCCAGGCACAGGTGGATGCCGTTGCCGAAGGTGAGGTGCCGATCCATCTTCCTGTGCATGTCGAACTGGTCACCGTTGGGATAGCGCCGGTCATCCCGGTTGGCCGAGCCCAGGAGGAAGAGCATGATGCACCCGGCAGGCACCTCCTGGTCGTGCACTGCCACCTCGTCTCGGACCACGTACCGACCAACGTGCGGTGCGGGCGATTCGTAGCGAAGGATCTCTTCGATGGCATCGGGAATGAGGGACGGGTCCTCGACGAGCTGTGCCCTTTGGTCCGGATGCTCCGCGAGCACCTTGCCGGTCCAGCCGATGAGGCGCGTGGTTGTCTCGTTGCCGGCACCCGCGACGACCTCAATGTAGGTGAGCAGCTCACCACGAGTGAGGTGCCGCACGGTTCCCGTTTCATCCTCGAACTCCGCGTTGAGGAGCTCGGTCATGATGTCGTCCGAGGGATGATCGGCCCGCCAGTCGATGTACTCGCCGAACATCTCACCCGTCACGAAGTTCTCCTTGACCTCCATCGGCTCACCTTCCTTGGTGCGAAGGTTGGCGTCCACGTGGTCACGTACGGCTTCCTGATCCGCCTCGGGGATGCCGAGGAGCATCCCGATCGTCCGCATGGGCATCTGGGCACCGAGGTCGGCGATGAAGTCGAATCGGTCCGAGCCGACCAGCGGGTCGAGGCTGCGGGCGCAGAACTCCCGGATCTTCGGCTCTAGTTCCGCCACGCGCCTGGGGGTGAAGGCCCGGGACAACAGGCGACGGTGGATCGTGTGGGTCGGTGGGTCCTCGAAGATGAGGACGCCGGGCGGCATTTCGATGTCCGCCCTGATGAGCTCGATGATCCCGCCCTTCCCCGAGATGTACGTCTGGGGATTGAGCAGCCCACGCTCCACGTCCTCGTAGCGGCTCACGGCGTAGAAGTCGTGCGTGTCGTTGTAGTAGAGCGGCGCCTCTTCTCGCAGCCTCCGGTACACGGGGTACGGATCAGCGTTGATCTCGACGTTGTACGGGTCGTAATAGACGTCAGTCATGCTGCTTACCACTCGCAGGCCCCACCCTTCAGGATTTCATGTCAGAATATGCCATCAAATGGCTCGTCGGTCAATCAGCGGACCCGAATCCACCCCGTCGAGCCTCGGTGCGCCGTCCCGTCGCGCCGCGGCACGGTGGCGCGTGCAGCAGGGTTTCACCCGAAACATGCTGGTAGTTTCAGCAAGGGTCACCGCAGGTGGCAGCTGAGATCCGGTCGTTCGATACCGACCTCACATCGAATTGGGGGGGCCCACCAATGACCTCAATTTCAGGCACCGACAGCGTTACTGCGTCAGTGATCCGCTCGGCCATGGAGACCGTCTCGTTCGAGATGGCCACCTACGTGTCGAGGACAGCCACCACGCCGATCCTCAACCAGTCGAATGAGCGCAACGCGACCATCCTCGACCAGAGCGGCAGGCTGGCTGCGCTGTCGGTCGGCATTCCGCAATTCATGCTGTCCTCGACCCTGCCCGTGCGCCTGGCCATTGACTTCTTCGGGGACGACCTGCATCCCGGCGACGTGATCGTGGCCAACGACCCGTATCACGGCGGCGGCCATCTCCCGGACTTCAACGTGTTCAGCCCCGTATTCGACGACGATGGGCAACTGCTCCTCTTCGCGTCGATCCAGTGCCATCATGGCGACACGGGTGGCGCCATGGCCGGCGGGTACAACGTCTTCGCCAAGGACATCTGGAGCGAAGGCACCCGGTATCCGATCTTGAAGATCCTCGATGCCGGCGTCGAGCGTCGCGACGTCGTCTTGATGATGCGGGCGAACAACCGACTGGCCGGCTTCATCGGCGATCTCCGTTCCCAGGTGGGTGCGGCCCAACTCGGGGCCGAACGCCTGAAGTCACTCATTGACGACTACGGGGCCGACGTGGTGCGCCGGGCCGTGGACTGGTCGATCGCGGACGCCCGCCGCCGCTTCTCCCAGGAGATCGCCGCGTGGCCCGATGGAACCTACGAGGCGGACGTCTACTTCGATGCCGACCCGGCCGGGAACCGTGACATCCACGTCCACGTGGCCGTCACTGTCGACGGGGACAGGCTGATCATCGACTTCGCAGGCTCGGACAGCCGACCCGAGATCCAGGCCTGGTCAACGTTCGGGAATACCCGGGGCAATGCGATCGCCCAGCTAGCGAGCATGGTCGACGCCAGCATCCCCAAGAACGAGGGATTCTTCGACTGCATGGAGCTACGGGTCCCGGAGGGCTCGTGCCTGAACCCGATCGAAGGCAAGCCGGTCTCCAGCGGAACCCACCACCCCGGAGTGGAGGTGAGCGACGCCATCGCCCTGGCCATGAGCCAGATCATCCCGGACCGCTGTGCCCCACAGAGCTACAAGTACGGCAGCCCGCGCCAAATGTGGGGCGACGAGGACCCGCGCACCGGTGTCCCGTTCTTCGACCACGGTGGTGAAGTCAATGCCGGATGGGTCAATGCGGTGCGGGGACAGGATGCGTGGGGGGCGCTGGCGGCTGCAAGCGGCAACCTGATCAAGGCCAGCGCGGAAATCAACGAGCATCTCTTTCCGCACATCCTCCGCGGCCGCAACTACATCACCGACTCCGGAGGCCCGGGCCAGTGGCGCGGAGGGTGCGGGAGCAATTTCGTCAAGGAGGTCCGGACACCCACCTACGTCAATCAGTATGTGGTGAATCAACGTCACATCCACCCCGGGATAGCCGGTGGTCACCATGGCTCTCCCGATCACTGCATGGTGGGTGACGAGGAGGTGAACCCCTCCGTGGCCAACAAGCTCCTCCAGACCGGGGAACGCCTGGTGTACCACTTCGGGGGAGGTGGGGGATGGGGCGACCCGTTGGATCGGGAGCCCTCCGCCGTGCTCGACGACGTGTGGGACGAGTACGTCTCGGTCGAAGGCGCATTCAAGGACTACGGGGTCGTCATCACGGGCTCGCTGGAGGAGATGACGCTCGCGGTCGACCTCGATCCAACGAAACTCGAGAGGGAAGCCAGAAGGTGAGCTACAGGATCGGCATCGATGTCGGCGGAACCTTCACCGACTGTGTATTGCGACGGCCCGACGGGAGCCGGGTGTTGGAGAAGGCTCCGACCACGCCCCAGGACCAGAGCGATGGCGTGCTCGCCGGGCTGGCCCAGCTGGCCGCAGTCGAGGGCCTCGACCTGGCTGAACTCCTCGCTCAGACTCGCACCATCGTGCACGGGACGACGACCGGCGACAATGCGCTGATCCAGATGAAGGGGGCCCCGACGGGCCTCCTCGTTACTGAGGGATTCCGCGACGAGATCGAATTCCGCCGATGCTTCAAAGAGGACATCTGGGATCCGGCCGCGCCGCCACCCGCTCCCATCGCCCGTCGCCGCGTCCGGCTCGAGATCGCTCAGCGCATGACGGCGGAGGGAGAGGTCGAGACTCCGCTGGACGAAGAGGGTGTGCGCAAGGCCACCGCTCGCCTTCGTGCCTTCGGGGTCACGTCCATCGCGGTCTGCTTCCTCCACTCATTCATCAACCCCGAACACGAGCTGCGAGCCCGCGAGATCATCCTCGACGAATACCCGGATGTCGAGATGGTGTCTCTCTCCCACGAGATACTCCCC
>Ga0187883_10001918_pt1 | contig 12599 bp, 10 predicted proteins | sample June2016WEW_20_1_2_FD_132966 | JGI IMG/M metagenome (GOLD analysis project Ga0187883, IMG submission 132966) | Peatland microbial communities from SPRUCE experiment site at the Marcell Experimental Forest, Minnesota, USA - June2016WEW_20_10 | ecosystem: Environmental > Terrestrial > Soil >...
CGCCGCCATGGTATTGACGATACCCAGCACCGCCGCGACGATACCGAAGCCTGGCAACGCATCGGCCACGCGCTGCACGGCGTGCGCCGGTTCGGCAGCTTCCTGGTGGTGGGTCTCGAGCTCGTACTCGAGCAGACTCTCGAGTTCATGCGGATCGAGGTTGCCGCCGACGATCAGGCGCAGACAGTCGGTGATGAACTCGATCATGTGATGATCCGCGAGGATGCGCGGATAATCGGTGAACATCTTGCTCTTCTCCGGCGCCTCGATGTCCGCCTCGATGGCGAGCATGCCGGACTTGCGGATCTTCACCAGGATGTCATAGAGCAGCTTGAGCAGGTCGACATAGTCCTCGCGCTTGTAGCGCGGACCCTTGATCAGCCCAAGGGCCGCGGCGAACGATCCTTTCACCACCTTGAACGGATTGCTGGTGACAAACCCGCCGAATGCGGCACCGACAATGATGATGATCTCGCTCGGATGCCAGAGCAGCAGCAGGCTGCCGCCTTCCATCAGAAAGCTGCCGCCAACGCACAACAGAACGACGACCGAGCCGAGGAGCGTAAACATGCGCGATGCAACTACCGGTAGGCCGAAGCGGTCCCGATAAAGCTATCGGCCGCGCGTGGGCTTTCTTGAAGCGCGGGTGCAAGAGCTATGTGGCTGATGCCACGGCGGTTCTTTTCGCGGGATCGCGCCGGAAATGTGACTCAGTTCACTGCGCCCACCGGCGCCGGTCGTGCCAGTCGCGTTCTCAAGCCAATTGGCGCTTTCAACCCCGGGCGGCGCTGCTTTCAGGATATATCGTCGAGCGTGGCGGCCAGGTGCTTCAGATAGCGGCGAAAGTCCTTGCCCAGACCCGGATCGGCCAGCGACAGCTCCACCGTCGCCTGCAGGTAGCCGAGTTTGCTGCCGCAGTCGAAGCGCCGGCCGGTGAAGCGATGGGCATATACCGGCTCACGCTGCAACAGACGCGCAATGCCATCGGTCAACTGAATCTCCCCGCCCGCGCCCTGACCGACGCGCTCGAGCTCATCGAAAATCGCCGGCGTCAACACGTAGCGGCCGACCACTGCCAGCGTGGATGGCGCCACCGCCGGCTTGGGCTTCTCGACGATGCTGCGGATGCGGCTGACGATGCCATCACCGGGCTCGACCTCGACGATGCCGTATTTGTCGGTGTCGCGCTTCGGCACCTCCTCGACTCCGAGGACGCTGCCCCCGCGCTCCATGTAGGTTGCCGCCATCTGCTTGAGGCATGGAACCTCGGCATCGATCAGATCGTCCGCGAGGTGCACGAAGAACGGCACATCGCCCACGGCCGGACGCGCGCACAGCACGGCGTGGCCCAGACCCAGCGGCGCCGGCTGGCGGATATAGATGCATGAGGCATAGCTCGGCAGCACGCTGCGCACCCGCTCCGCCAGCTCGTGCTTGCCCTGCGACTCGAGCAGTTTCTCGAGCTCATCGTCGGCATCGAAATGATCCTCGATCGCGCGCTTGGACGACCCGGTGATGAACACCAGCCGGCGGGCACCGGCGGCCAGCGCCTCATCGACCGCGTACTGAATCAGCGGCTTGTCCACAATCGGCAGCATTTCCTTCGGACTGGCTTTGGTCGCCGGCAGGAATCGTGTGCCACGTCCCGCCACCGGGAACACCGCGGTGCGAACCTCTGTTAGTGCCATTCCGTCGAACCTCTCAACATGATTATTCAGCGATCAGATTTTAGATGACCACGACCGCGCTGGCGACCGACTTGCGCGGCCCCATTGCTCCTGCAAGGATCGACGCTCAGTCGCGAATCGGGCGATCTGCACCGCTGTTGACGCGCTCGCGCAGGTCTTTGCCCGGCTTGAAGTGCGGCACGTATTTGCCGGCGAGTGCTACCGCCTCTCCGGTCTTGGGATTGCGTCCCTGGCGCGGCGGCCGGAAGTGCAGCGAGAAACTGCCAAAGCCGCGGATCTCGATCCGATCGCCTTGAGCCAGTGAGTCGCTCATGATCTCGAGCATCTGCTTGAGTGCCAGCTCGACATCCTTCGCGGGCAGATGCTTCTGCTTCGCCGTAATGATCTCGATCAGTTCCGACTTCGTCATGGCGCTTCCAGATTCTGAAGATCACCGCCTCGAAGGCTGCTGTTCCCTCGATGCGCTGACCCCTGTCGCTGATTTAATGACGCTGCAACTAATATGACGATGCAAAGGCCGGACGCGCTCAACTGCGATCCGGCCCGTTGATCTGCTCCTTGAGCAGATCGCCGAGACTGGTACCCGAGGTCGGCACTTCGGAACGATAGCTCTGCACCGCCTCCGCTTCTTCGTACACTTCCTTCGCTTTGATCGACAGCGAGATGGTGCGCGTCTTGCGATCCACACCGATGAACTTGGCTTCGACTTCGTCGCCGATCTTCAGCACCGCGCGCGCATCGTCCACCCGGTCGCGGCCGAGCTCCGAGGCGCGCAATTGGCCTTCGATGGTGTTGCCCAGATCGATCACGGCACCGCGAGGATCGACGTCCTTGACCGTGCCCTTGACGATGCTGCCCTTGGGGTTCTCGGCGATGAAAGCCGAGAATGGATCCTTGGCGAGCTGCTTGATGCCGAGCGAGATGCGTTCGCGCTCCGGATCGATCGACAGCACCATGGCCTCGACCTGCTGTGCCTTCTGATAGTTGCGCACCGCTTCCTCGCCGGGCTGATCCCAGGAGATGTCGGACAGGTGCACCAGACCGTCGATGTTGCCCGGCAGGCCGATGAAGATACCGAAGTCGGTGATCGACTTGATCTGCCCCGAGACGCGATCGCCGCGATTGTGATTCTCCGCAAACTCCTTCCACGGGTTCGCCTTGCACTGCTTCAGGCCCAGTGAAATGCGCCGGCGCTCTTCGTCGACGTCGAGCACCATCACTTCGACTTCCTGACCGGTGTGCACCACCTTGGCCGGATTGACGTTCTTGTTGGTCCAGTCCATTTCCGAGACGTGCACCAGACCCTCGACACCGTCCTCGATCTCGACGAAGGCGCCGTAGTCGGCGATGTTGGTGACCTTGCCGAACACGCGGGTGTTGGGCGGATAGCGCCGCGCAATGTTCTCCCACGGATCCGCGCCGAGCTGCTCAAGCCCAGCGAAACGCGCGAGCGCTCGCGATCGAATTTCAGGATCCGCACGTCGATCTCATCGCCGACCTTGACGACTTCGGACGGATGCTTGACGCGCTTCCAGGCCATGTCGGTGATATGCAGCAGACCGTCGATGCCGCCCAGATCGACGAAAGCACCGTAATCGGTGAGATTCTTCACCGTGCCGCGCACCACCGCGCCTTCCTGCAGGTTATCCATCAGCGCGCTGCGCTCGGCCGAGAACTCCTGCTCGACCACCGCACGGCGCGAGACCACGACGTTGTTGCGCTTCTGATCGAGTTTGATCACCTTGAACTCGAGCGGCTTGCCTTCGAGATAACCGGTGTCGCGCACCGGGCGCACATCCACCAATGAACCCGGCAGAAACGCGCGTACATGATCGATCTCGACCGTGAAGCCGCCCTTGACGCGGCCGGAAATAATCCCGGTCACGATCTCGGCGTTGTTGAATGCCTCTTCCAGGCGCGTCCAGGTGCGTGCGCGCTTGGCTTTCTCGCGCGACAGGCGCGTCTCACCAGTACCGTCTTCGACTGAGTCGAGCGCGACTTCGACCTGATCGCCGGCACTGACCTCGACTTCGCCGCGCTCATTCTTGAACTGTTCGAGCGGGATGACGGCTTCCGACTTCAATCCGACGTTGACGATGACGACGTCGGGACCGACATCGATCACCAGGCCCGTCAGGATCATGCCGGGGCGAATGCGCTGATTCGCCAGGCTTTGCTCAAACATCTCGCTAAAACTTTCGTTCATACACTCTCTCGCACGTTGCCGTGCTTATCGACCGCGGCGCATCCGGCACAGCGGGTTGGACATGACGAACGCCGCATCCTGCGGCGCCAACCTTCAATTCACTTTTTCGAACGAGACCCCTCGAACGAGACCCCTCGCGCTCGCGCTATCCTCAGCGTAACGGCGCGGCGCCGGACCGGCGGCGAGCGACCTACGGCCAGAGCGAGCGGGCCCGGCCGTGCGCGAATATCTCGTCCGCCACCTCGGCGGCATTCATAGCCGTCGAGTCCAGGACGATCGCGTCGGCTGCCGGCACAAGCGGAGCTACAGACCGTGTCGAATCGCGCCGATCGCGTTCCGCGATCTCGAGCGAAAGGGCGGCAAGGCTAACACCAGAACCCTTCTCTTTCAACTGGTTATAGCGTCGGCGGGCGCGTTCGTCGGCACTGGCGGTGAGGAAGATTTTGAGCGCGGCGTGCGGGAACACCACGGTGCCCATGTCCCGCCCGTCGGCGATCAGACCCGGGGGGCGCGCAAAGGCCCATTGGCGATCCAGCAGCGCCGCGCGCACCGCGGGCCAGGCCGCGACCCGCGAGGCCCCGGCCCCGGCGCCTTCCGAGCGCAGCGCCGCCGATACCTCGCGGCCATCGAGCATAATGCGCTCGTTACCCTCGGGGTCGGCCGCAAACACCACGTTCATCTGCTCGGCGAGTCGGGCGTGGCCCTTGCTGTCATCGGGCTCCAGGCCCCTCAGGACCCCGGCCAAGGCCACCAGGCGGTACAGCGCACCGCTGTCGAGCAGATGCCAGCCGGTGCGATGCGCCAATAAACGACTCACGGTGCCCTTGCCCGAGCCGCTGGGCCCGTCGATGGTGACCACCGGCGCCGGCATGATCAGTCCTCGAGCGCGAGCCCCGCGGCGCGCGCCAGTCGTGGAAAACCGGGAAACGAGGTGGCCACGTTGGCGACATCCTCGATCTCGATCGGTTCGCTGGCGAGCAGGCTGGCGACCGCAAAGGCCATGGCGATGCGATGATCGCCGTGACTGTCGATGCGGCCGCCGCGCATCCGGCCTCCCTGGAGACGCAGTCCATCGGGCAGCAATTCGCACTCGATGCCCAGCGTCGACAGGCCCTGCGCCATGGCAGCGAGGCGATCGCTTTCCTTGACCCGCAGTTCCGCGGCGCCGGTCACGACGGTCTCGCCTTCAGCCGCGGCCGCCGCAATGAAAAACACCGGGAACTCATCGATGGCCAGCGGTACCAGCGCCTCGGGAACGCGGATGCCGCGCAGAGCGCCGGCGCGCACTTGGATATCGGCGGCCGGTTCGGGCGCCTCGCCGCGATGCGGCTGCACGTCGATGTCGGCGCCCATGAGCCGCAGCATCTCCAGCAGCCCGGTGCGGGTCGGGTTCACGCCGACGTTGCGGATCGTCAGGCCCTGCCGGGCCGCCAGACAGCCGGCCACAATGAAAAACGCCGCCGATGAAAAATCCCCGGGGACCGCGATGTCGCAGCCGCGCAGGCGCTGTCCGCCCGCGAGGCTCACGCGGCCGGCCTCGGACGCGATGTGCACGCCAAAACCGCCCAGCATGCGCTCGGTGTGATCGCGCGTCGGTGCCGGCTCGGTGACATTGCTCATGCCCTGCGCGTACAGGGCTGCCAGCAGCACCGCGGACTTCACCTGGGCGCTGGCCATCGGCAGCACATAGTCGATCCCCTGCAATGCCGCCCCGCCGTGGATGCGCACCGGTGGCCTGCCGCCGTCGGTGTCGATGCGCGCACCCATGGCGCGCAGCGGCGTGGCCACGCGCTCCATCGGCCGGCGCATCAGCGAGGCATCGCCGATGAGCGTGCTGTCGAAGCGCTGCCCCGCCAGCAGGCCCATGAGCAGCCGAATCGCGGTGCCGGCATTGCCCATGTCCAGCGGCCGCGGGGCGCCCTTGAGTCCATCGCGGCCGACACCGTGTACCCGGACCTCGCATTCCTGCGGCCGCTCGATGAACACGCCGAGCGCGCGCAGCGCCGCGAGTGTCGATAGACAGTCCCCGCTCGCCAGGAAGCCGCTGATCGAAGTCTGGCCTTCGGCAATGCCGCCGAGCATCAACGCGCGATGCGAGATCGATTTATCACCCGGAACACGCAGCTCGCCCTGCACGCTGCGGGCCGGACGTACGATGTAGCGGCGCCCGGTAGTGGCGCTGCTCATAGGGCTTGAGCGGCGCCCGCGGCGAGCACCTGCGGCAGCGCCGCTAGCAGTCGGTCATTGTGCTGCGGCAGGCCGATCGAAATGCGCAGGCAATCCTTCAGGCCGTAACCCGCGAGCGGACGCACGATCAGGCCCCGCCGCAGCAGCCGTTCGAACACCGGTGCCGCCGGTGCAGCGAGCCGCAGCAGCAGAAAATTGGCGGCGGAAGGCGCGGTCCACAGTCCCAGTCGCCGCAGCTCGGCCTCGACCCGGCTGAGTTCGCGCAGGGTCTGGCTGACGGCGCTGCGCATATGCGTCTGATCGGCGAGCGCCGCGAGCGCGCCGGCTTGCGCCAGCGAATTGACGTTGAACGCCGGCCGCAGACGATTGAGCACGTCGGCGACCTCCGGGTGCGAGATCGCGTAACCGACGCGGGCACCGGCGAGCCCGTAGGCCTTGGAGAAGGTTCGCAGGATCACCAGATTCGGATGCTCGGCCAACCACGGCAGCCCATCCTGCGTACCCAGCGCGTGGCCGTATTCGAAATAGGCTTCATCGAGCACCACCAGCGTGGTCGGGGCGGCGCGCTCGAGCAAGCGCTTGAGCGCCGCCGGCGCTGCCCAGGTGCCGGTTGGATTATTGGGATTGGCGATGAACACCAGCCGCGTGTGCGGGGCGATCGCCGCCGCCATGGCGGCAAGATCATGGCCGAGCGGCATGTCGCTGTCGCGCCCGAGCGCCGGCACTGCGATCGCCTGCGCGCCGGTCTCGCGCGTGACCAGCGGATAGATCGCAAAACCGTATTGCGAGTAGACCGCGCTATGGCTGGGCGTCAGGAAGGCCTCGGCCAGCAGCACCAGCAGGTCGTTCGAGCCGTTGCCGAGGGTCAGGCACGCGGCATCGACGCCCAGATGCCGCGCGAGCCCCTGCTTGAGCTCGTGACAGCCGCCGTCGGGGTAGAGCCAGACCTCATCGAGCGCCGCGCGCATGGCCGAGAGCGTGCGCGGGCTCGGGCCGTACGGGTTCTCGTTCGACGCCAGCTTGACGATGTCGTGGATGCCGAGCTCGCGCTCCAGTTCCCGGATCGGTTTGCCGGGCACGTAGGGCGACAGACCGCGCACCGCCTGGACCGCGAGCCGGCCGGGATGGCGGTCGCCGGGATGGCGCTCGCTCGCCATGGGCCTAGAGCACCGCCCGTGGATAGGAACCCAGCACGCGGAACAACGAGGCACGCTTCTTCAGCGCTGCCAGCGCTTTGCGTACACCCGCGTCCTCGGCATGGCCTTCGATGTCGATGAAGAACACATAGTCCCATTTGCGCCGGCGCGACGGCCGCGACTCGATGCGGCTCATGCTGATGCCGTAGCGCGCCAGCGGCTCGAGCAACCGATGCAGCGCTCCGGGCGAGCGCGTGTCGCCGATCGACAGCAGCAGGGTGGTGCGATCGGCGCCGCTGGGGCGCAGCAGCTTGCGCCCCAGCACCAGGAAGCGAGTGGCATTGTCGGCGCGGTCCTCGATCTCAGGCACCAGGATGCCGAGCCCGTAGACCTCGGCGGCGGTCTCACCGGCGATCGCCGCGGTACCCTGCTCATCGCGCGCGCGTCGCGCGCCCTCGGCGTTGCTCGCCACCGGCACGCGTTCGGCCTCCGGCAGGTGCTCGTCGAGCCAGCCACGGCATTGCGCCAGCGCCTGGCTATGCGAGCACACGCGCTGCACGCGCGCGAGCGCATCCATCTTGCCCATCAGGCAATGATGAATGCGCAGCTCGACCTCGCCGCAGATGTGCAGTGGGCTGATGAGAAAACGATCGAGCGTATTGGTGATCGTGCCCTCGCTCGAGTTCTCGATCGCCACGATGCCAAAATCGGCGTTGCCGGCCTCGACTTCCTGGAACACTTCGTCCACGGTCGGCAGCGCCAGGGCCCGCACCGAATGACCAAAATGCCTGAACACGGCCTGCTGCGTAAACGTACCCTCCGGACCGAGGAACGCGACTTTCAGCGGCTCCTCCTGCGCCAGGCAGGCCGACATGATCTCGCGGAACAGGCGCACGACCTCCTCGTTGCGCAGCGGCCCCGGGTTGCGCTCGAGCGCCCGGCGCAGTACCTGGGCCTCGCGTTCCGGCCGGTAGAAGTCGACCGTGTGGCCGTCCTGATGCTTGGAAATGCCGGCCCGCTGCGCCAGTCGTGCGCGCTCGTTCAAGAGCGCGTGCAACTGTTCATCCACGGCGTCGATGTCGGCGCGCAGCGAACCCAGCTCGCCGGCGGTGGCCACGGCGCCTTTGCCGGCTATGCCGGCTTTGCCGCGTACCGGGGTTTTGCCGCTCCCCGACACGCGCTGGCCGCTCGGTGGCTTCTTCGTCTTACCCTTGGTAGCGCGTGGTGCCATGTGCTTTAGTCCGGCGCGCGCACGAGCCGCGCCGACAGCACCCCGTCGATAGCGCGAATGCGCTGCAGCAGCGACTCGTCGGCGACGCCTTCGGCATCGATCAGTGTGTAGGCGTACTCGCCCAGCGAGCGATTGAGCAGCTCGGCGATGTTGAGCCCGGCGCTGGCAAGGCAGGTCGAGATCTGACCCACCATATTGGGCACGTTGGCGTTGGCGATCGCCAGCCGTATCGAGCCTGCCTCGCGCGGCAGCGCCGCGTCCGGAAAGTTGACGCAATGGCGGATGTGGCCCTGCTCGAGGAATTCGCGCAGTGTGTCGGCCACCATGACCGCGCAGTTGTCCTCCGCTTCGATGGTCGATGCGCCCAGATGCGGCAGCGTCACCGCACGCGGATGATTCTTCAGCGCGTTGGTCGGGAAGTCGCAGATGTAGGCGTGCAGGTGACCGCGGTCGAGCTCCGCCACCAGCTCGGCCTCATTGACGATCGGCGCGCGCGCGAAGTTCAGCACCGCACCGCCCGGCCGCATCAGCCGCAAGCGCGCGCCATTGATCAGGCCGCGGGTGGCGTCGAGCATCGGCACGTGCACGCTGACGAAGTCGGAGCGCGCGAACAGATCATCGAGCGACAGCGCCTGCTGCACCGACGATGACAGCTGCCAGGCGCGCGCGACCGTGATTTGCGGGTCGTAGCCGAGCACCTTCATGCCGAGCGCCTCGGCACTGTTGCAGACTTCGACACCGACGGCGCCCAGGCCCACCACGCCCAGCGTGCGCCCGGGTAATTCGATGCCGACGAAGTTCTTCTTGCCCTTCTCCACCGCCTCGTCGATGGCGCGGTCATCGCCCTGCAGCCCGCGTGCATAGGCCCAGGCCTGGCAGATGTTGCGCGCCGCCAGGAACAGGCCCGCCAGCACCAGCTCCTTGACGGCGTTGGCGTTGGCCCCCGGCGCGTTGAACACCGGCACCCCACGCTTGCTCAGCGCCGCCACCGGAATATTGTTGGTGCCGGCGCCGGCACGAGCGACCGCCAGCACCGACGGCGGGATGTTCATACCGTGCATATCGGCCGAGCGCAGCAGCACCGCGTGCGGATGGCCGATCTCCGAGGCCATCTCATAACGCTCGCGCGGCAGGCGCTCGAGCCCGCGCACGCTGATGTTGTTCAGGGTCAGAATCCGATATCCCATGCGCGCCGCCTGTCTCAGCCGTGACGACGCACGAATTCGCGCATGAATTCCGTCAGCGCCCTGACGGCCTCGATCGAAGTCGCGTTGTAGAGACTCGCCCGCATGCCACCGACCGAGCGATGCCCCGCGAGATTCACGAGCCCGGCCTGGTTGGCCTCGGCCAGAAAGCTTCTGTCAAGCGCAGGGGCTGCGAGGACGAATGGTACGTTCATCCACGAGCGGCAGGCCGGGTCGACCGGATTGCGATAAAACCCGGAGCTGTCGATGGTCGCATACAGCAGCTCGGCCTTGACGCGATTGCGCTCTTCCATCGCCGAGAGTCCACCCTGCTTCTTGAGCCACTTGAATACCAGTCCGGCGAAGTACCAGGCGAAGGTCGGCGGCGTGTTGAGCATCGAGCCTTCATCGGCCACGGCCTTGAAGTCCCAGACGCTGGGCGTGCCATGGCGGGCGCGGCCGAGCAAGTCCTCGCGCACGATCACCACGCACAGACCCGAGGGCCCGATGTTCTTCTGCGCGCCGGCGTAGATCACGCCGAAGCGGCTGACATCGATCGGCCGCGACAGAATGGTCGAGGACATGTCGGCGACCAGCGGCGCATCGACCTGTGGCACGAATGGAAACTCGACACCGCCGATGGTCTCGTTCGGCGTGTAGTGCAGATACGCGGCCCCTGGCGTGAGCTTCCAGGCGCTGCGCGGCGGCACGGTGGTGTAATTCGACGCCGCGGCGTCGGCGGCGACATTGACCTTGCAATAGTGCCTCGCCTCGCCGAGGGCCTTCTTCGACCACGACCCGGTGTTGATGTAGTCGACGCTGCTGTCGGCGTGCGTCAGGTTCATGGGGATGGCCGAGAACTGTCCGGTCGCACCGCCCTGCAGGAACAGCACCTTGTAGTCGCCCGGAATCGCCAGCAGCTCGCGCAGGTCCGCTTCGGCCTCCGCGGCGACGGCCATGAAGGCCTTGCTGCGATGACTGATTTCCATGACCGACATGCCGCTACCGCGCCAGTCGGTCATCTCATCCCTCGCCTGTTCCAGCACCTCGAGCGGTAGCGCCGCCGGACCCGGGGCAAAATTGAATACGCGCACTCAACGACCTCGCATTTACGATAAAGACTACGGCCAGCACGGGATTCTAACAGAGCAACACTCGGCGCCTTAGGCCCGAACCACGGCGCCAGAACTACGGCGGGCTGACCTCGTCGCTGCCGCCGTCGCCGCTCGTGGAGCCATCACCACTCGCGGCGCTGTCTGGGTTTTCGTCGTTGTCGTCGCTGTCGATTGCGGCGGCATCGTCACCGACCTCGAGACCGGCCACGCGCTCGACACCGGTCAGGCGTTCCGCCTCGCCCAGTCGTATCAGCCGCACCCCCTGCGTGTTGCGCCCGACCACGCAGATGTCGGCCACCGGTGTGCGCACCAGCGTGCCGGTCGAGCTGATCAGCATCAGCTCGTCGCCAGGTTGCACCTGCAATGCCGCCACCGTGGCGCCGTTGCGATAAGTGGTCTGCAATGCGATCACGCCCTGAGCGCCGCGACCATGGCTGGGAAAATCCTCGAGAGATGTGAGCTTGCCGTAGCCATTCTCCGAGGCCGTCAGCACGTAACCCTCGCCGAGCACCAGCAGCGCGATGACGCGTTGAGCCTCCCCTAATTTGACACCGCGTACGCCAGCCGCTTCGCGACCCATCGGCCGCACCTCTTCCTCGTGGAAGCGGATCGCCTTGCCGCCGCTGGTGACCAGCATGATCTCGCGCGTGGCGTCGGTGAGCGCCACGCCGACCAGATGATCATCGCCGCGCAGATCCAGCGCGATGATGCCGCTCGGGCGCGGCCGCGAAAACGCCGCCAGCGGGGTTTTCTTCACGGTACCGCTGCTGGTGGCCATGAACACGAAATGCTGCTCGTCGAACTGCTTGACCGGCAGCACGGCGCTGATCTTCTCGCCTTCCTCGAGCGGCAGCAGATTCACGATCGGCTTACCGCGCGAGCCGCGCCCGCCCTGCGGCAGCTCGAACACGCGCAGCCAGTAGACCTTGCCGCGATTGGAAAAGCACAGCAGCGTGTCGTGCGTATGGGCGACGAAGAATTTCTCGATGAAGTCCTCGTCCTTGACCGCGGTGGCGGCTTTGCCGCGGCCGCCGCGCCGCTGCGCCTGATAGTCGGACACCGGCTGCGCCTTGGCATAGCCGGCGTGCGTCAGCGTAACCGCGACATCCTGTGGCTCGATCAGGTCCTCGGTGCTCAGATCGAGGTGATCACGGCTGATCTCGGTACGGCGCGCATCGCCATAATTGTCGCGAATCTCGACGATCTCGCCACGCACCACTTCAGTCAGACGCGCAGGCAGCGCGAGGATTTTCGACAGGTCGCCGATCTCGCCCAGCAGGGTCTGGAATTCCTCGACTATCTTGCCCTGTTCGAGCCCCGTGAGACGGTGCAGGCGCATATCGAGGATCGCCTGCGCCTGCGCCTCGCTCAATCGATAGACGCCGCCGGACAGGCCATACTCCACCGCCAGTCCATCCGGTCGCGTCGAGGCCGCCCCGCTGCGATCGAGCATTTCCGCGACCGCCCCCGGCGGCCAGCCGCGCCCGAGCATCGCCGCGCGCGCCTCGGCCGGCGTCGCCGAGGCTTTGATGAGCGCGATGACCTCGTCGATGTTGGCCAGCGCCACCGCCAGGCCTTCGAGGATATGGGCGCGCTCACGCGCGCGGCGCAGCTCGAAGATCGTGCGGCGCGTGACCACTTCGCGCCGATGACGCAGAAAAGCCTCGAGCATCTCGCGCAGCGACATCAGCCGCGGCTGGCCGTCGAGCAGCGCCACCATGTTGATGCCGAACACCGTCTCCATCGGCGTCTGCGCGTACAGGTTGTTCAGCACGATCTCGGCCACTTCGCCACGCTTGAGCTCGATGACGACGCGCATGCCGTCCTTGTCGGACTCATCGCGCAGTTCCGA
>Ga0187883_10001926_pt1 | contig 12571 bp, 14 predicted proteins | sample June2016WEW_20_1_2_FD_132966 | JGI IMG/M metagenome (GOLD analysis project Ga0187883, IMG submission 132966) | Peatland microbial communities from SPRUCE experiment site at the Marcell Experimental Forest, Minnesota, USA - June2016WEW_20_10 | ecosystem: Environmental > Terrestrial > Soil >...
ACCAACCACCATAGATGAATGCAGCAAGTGTGATCGTCGGCCATTCAATGGTCTGCAAATTGCCCCCTGGCTCAACAGTTTATATTATCTATAGATTAAATTATTTTTTGTTTTCCGTCAACTGCGATGGGCGCGGGTGATTGGGGGTGGTCGTCTTCGGTCTCGTTGCCAAAGGCGCGGGTACAGAAGGATACGATGGCGCTGGTCACCCGCATGTCGCCCTTGATGGCGGCGGCGACGAGAGCTTTCACGAAGGCCCGCTGCTTGGTGATCTTCTTCTCCCGCCCCCCTCGCGGACGAGGATGACCTCATTGAGCTCCTCGAGGAACTCGGTCTTGAGATTGCGGGCGTGCTTGGGACGTCCCTTGGGGTTGTCGCTTTGACCTGGCTTGAACCTGGTGTGTGTCGGGGGGCGCTTATAACCGACGCGGTCGTCATCCTCCTTGCTGGCCATGTCGCTCCTCCTGCGCTTGCGAGGTCACGCGCTTGGCGCGATCGTCGAATGGTTCGCCGGTCTCCGCATGAAGGGCGTCGCGTCGCGTGTGCGCTTGCCAACGTCGTATGGCGACATCGACATAGAGGGGGTCGAGATCGATTCCGATGCCGACGCGGCCCGTCTCCTCAGCCGCCATGACGGTCGAACCCGATCCCATGAAGGTGTCGAGCACGACGTCCCCGCGCCTCGTGACGTCCCGGATGGCGTCAGAGATCATGAGCACGGGCTTTACGGTCGGATGCAACGCGAGGAGCCCGTCGCGGTCTGCACCGAACGAGTTCAGGCCCCGGTAGCTCCAGAGGTTCGACCGATTCCGCCCGTGCCGGCCGAGCTCGACGTTGTTGATTGCTTTGGTTGGGCCGGCCTTGAAGACGCAGATCAGTTCGTGCTGGCTTCGGTAAAGCGATCCCATCCCGGCGTTGGTCTTGGCCCAAACGCAGATATTCAGGAGGTCAATTTCGCACTGCCGGCCGGCCGCGAGAAGTTCATAGAGGTGCCGCCAATCCATGCAGCCATAGATCAGAGCGGCGTCCGCCGCCGAATGCTGCAGGACAGAGAGCGACTCGACCAAGAACGTGGTGAACTGATCGGGGCTCAGCTCGCCAGCACCTTGGACAAACTCCCGATGCTGGACACGGCCTTTTCCGGACACGAAGCCGGCGATTGGCACATTGTACGGGGGGTCGACGGAGCTCATATTCGCCCGCAGACCGCCGCGGACCTAATCAATGAAAGCCTGATCGCGGGCATCGCCGCAGCCAATCCGGTGGCGACCGCAGGTCCAAATGTCCCCGACGGCTGAAATTGCCGGCTTCTGCGGCGCCGCAAATTGCTCACCGTCCTCAGCGACGTTGAGCTTCGCAACATCGACTTCAAGCAAATGATCGATCTCGACGGCCTCGAAGCCCGTGAGGTCGAGGTCAAAACTCAGGCTGACAAGCTGTTCAAATTCTTCGCGAAGCCGTTCATCATCCCACGCGGTATCCCTGGAGATCCGATTGAGCGCGAGCCGGAGCGCCTTGATCTCCGGATCCGTCCGGTCGGCGACGACGACAGCCGCGATCTCGCCGCTGCCGAGTTCCTGCATGGCCCTCCAGACCGCGTGCCCGTCGATGATGACGCCTTCACGGTCAACGATGATCGGCACCACCTGGCCGAAATGCGGGATCAACTTCTGGAGCTTCTCAATCTGGCGCTTGTTGTGATTGCGCGCGTGTCCCGGGTAGGGCTTGAGCTGGCCAATCGCGAACGATTGCCACTCAATAGAATTATGAAGCGAATTCATGCGACCTCCTGGTCCAAAGGGGGGACCGGAAGGCTTCTCGCGAAAGCACGAACTCGTGGGGTGCTACCCAGAAAATCAGAACGACGAATTAACCAGTCGTGCAGTCCTATGCTTCCTCGCCAGTGCTGGCGAGAGCTTCGCTGCTAAAACTCCAAACAGACTCTAAATCTATCACGTAACAAGCAAACCACGCGGGCGCTTTCACTTCGGCGCCTTCCGATCAGTTCGACTTTTTCTGGAAATCAAAAATGGCGGGATCCAATGGACCGGTTTGGCCGCTTTCCCGCGTCAAGCCCCCGAGCAAGTTCTCGTCGGCGGCGACTTTAACTCTAAACGCCACACCACACAATGTCACTTTGGTGGTCATTCAAGGGCCTGGATCGGCGAATTTTAACAGGGCAATAAGTGGAATTGCGGCCTGACAACTGCCAGGATAGGGAGCGGCCGGGATATGCCATGCCTCGGCTGAATCAGGTCCGAGATCTGGTTCTGGATCCTCGCCCGGAAATCGCTCAAAGGCGCCTCGTTCCAAGCCGTCGCAAGCCCGATTTCCTGATTGCGCCAATACACTCCCTGTTTGGTCAAAAAAAATTCTTTGTTCCACTGCGCAGGGAATTTCGCGATAACATTCTGAATTAGCTTTCAAATTCGCGCCAATTTTTCGGTCGTGGCTAACAATTCCGCGAAGTTCCTTGTTGTTTTCCCTCTTGGCAGGGAATCACGCTTCACAGACCGGTTCGCCAATGACTGGGTCGTCAGCCAAGCATTCTTCCAATTCCAGACCGATTACGGTCATGGAAGAAAGGCCCGCAATTTTGGGGGGTTGCGTGGGGGGTAGCATCTCCGAGACCGTAAGATGCTGAAATTGGTGGCTTTTCGGCGGTCTTCCAGCCTCAGTCTCAGACCACGATTTTCCAATGTCCGGGATTTTTCGCTCGGTTCTGACGGAGACGGGTTCGTTTCAGGCCGAGACCGGTTCGTTCCGTGCTCCATGAATCGGCGCGTTGCCCCGTTTAAGTTTCATTCTCCGCACGGCCTCGGGCTGGCAGAAGATTTCTCAAACAAATGAAGCGGAGGACGCTTACGCTTGCCTTGGGCCGTGTTCTGCGCCCCGGCGCGTCAGGTAGTGGTCCGTTGTGGGCCAAGCAATTGATCCGCCGCCATGGGAAGCGGTTGAGAAAGCCTGACTCAAAGCATCGGCTTTTCTGATAATGTCCGTTATCAGATACTCAATCTAGTCGGAATTCGGCAGGTTGGAGCTGAAAGGATTCTCCGCATGACGCGCATCGTCGAACATCGCTCCGCTCTGCCCTTCGGTACCGTAGTCGAAGTGCATGTGCATCGCGGTCCTGTTGCCGACACGCCGATCCTCGCAACCGTCAACGTTACCAAGTTCAGCAGTCGCCCTGACCCGGATTCCTTTGTAGATCCGCTGCCCGTCGCCGACGCGTTTCTGCAGGCACTCGCCTATGCCGAACGGGCCGGGATCGCCTGCGTATGGATCGATGACCCAGACGGTCATTTCCCGCCGGAGAAACGGCCGATGCACGACGTGACTTCATTATGACATCGCGCGTTGCCGTGCATCGCGTCATATCCGGGCGTTCGCGGTGGCATGAGGGCGCGACTCGCCAATGAAGACGCGCAGGTGAGACAGCCGGTTAACTCGGATCCTTTGCTGGGAGCCTGACTCAGCGGAGGCAGAGCATTTTCTCTTGCGCTGGCCAGGCTTGGGGCAGAGCTTGCGTAAGGTTCGAGAGCGTCAGACCGGCGGGGGCGGTGCTGACGGCGATCGCCTGAATGATCTTCGGGGAAAGCAACGCGAGCGGCACGAGGCGGCGGACATGGCGCTAGGCGAGACCTTCGGCAGAAACGATTTCGTCGGACGATGCAGTCTTGCCAGCGAGGACCGCATCCATCCAGCTGCGCGAACGCGCAATCGCTTGTAGTAGGGTGTCCTGCGTGCTTGGATCGATGGTCCCGTGCTCTGCCGGCGCATGACCGATTCCTTTCTTGGGTGGATGGTTCTGGGAAAAAGGGATCGTCAGCTTGGGGGGAAATATTTCCTCGACTGCTGCCTCTGATTGGTCCAGTTCTGCTTTGCTGCGCAGAGTGACCACAACCTGATCTGCCTGGACCACGACCCTTTCGACATGCTGGCTGATGAGTTCCAGGTCCAGGATGTCATTGTCGGTCTGAGTTGTTTTCGGATCGGTTCGCCGCGCCTCCTTTAGGGCCTTGCAGACAAGAGCCTCGACATCGGGCGCCGATATGGTCTGCAGGAGGGCCTAAGACACATAATACCGATACCGAACGCCCTTTTTGTTGGCATGGCTCGGGCTCATCGGAACGCCGCGATCGTCGAAGATCAAACCCACGAGGATGGCGGCGGAATCGCCAGGGTGACCGCAAGCCAGAACCGCCGTGACAATGCCACATTAGCCGTCCAGCGATTGAGACCATCATTTCATCGAGACGCCAACGACTGAGGGGTTTAGGTCGGGTTTCACGCAGGTTCTTGGCAATGAGTGGCCCGAATTTGTAAGCCCACAGACGGATCGACACATTGCTGACCGTCAGTCCGCGCTCAGCCAGGAGATCCTCGACATCCCGGTAGCTCAAGGTGAACCGAAAATAGAGCCACACAGTATGTCTGATGACGTCGGTGGAAATCAGTGGCGGGCATAGGAGATGGGCTTCATGACCGAAACTGTTAGCACATGCGCTGGCTCATTTGTTCGATAACGTGTCAATGCCTGCCCTAAGATCCAATGGGTAAGCGCACACATCTTCGCAAAGCAGCGGGGCTCGAATGAAGAGAGTAAGACAAGCGTTAGAACCATCGATCCGTTGGGCTTTTCACCTCTACTGGCGCTGGACCCGGGGGATGACGCTTGGTGTTCGCGGGCTGGTAGTCGATGCAGATCGAAGGATCTTTCTTATCACGCACACCTATGTTCCCGGTTGGCATTTACCGGGCGGTGGCGTGGAACCCGGAGAGACGCTGATCGAGGCTCTGGCTCGTGAACTCATGGAGGAGGGTAACATCGAGATTCTTGAACCTCCCATGTTACATGGTATGTTCTTCAACAGCCGGGTATCGCAACGCGACCACGTCGCGCTGTTTGTCGTGCGCTCCTTCCGGCAGACGCGCGCGCCGGTACCCAACTGGGAGATTGCCGCACACGGTTTCTTTTCTCTAGATGCTCTTCCCGAGAATACAACGCCCAGTACACGGGCTCGCATCGCCGAGGTAATGTTGGACGCGCCTCCATCAGAACGATGGTGAGGAAATGGGCAAATCAGCAAGTAGCCTGATGGTCTTCCCCCTGAAAAGTGATCCTCCCTAAAGTATGGCTTATTGAGCCGGAGATGGCGCGAAAGAGGTTTAAGCCCGAGGAGATCGTCGCGAAGCTTCGGCAAGTTGAGGTTTTGACGGCGCAAGGCAAGACGTGTATGTTGATTTTTAGTTGGAACTGACCCGGTATTTTCACTGAGAAGTGACCCAGGTGGATTTATGTTTCGATGGTCAGATTGAAGTCAAGGTTTGGTTTTCTCCTTTCTTCCCTTTTTGGCCGCTGAGCTTGCCTTGAACCGAAAGCTGTCGTTTCCGGTTTCGACGAGGTGGCAGTGATGCGTCAGGATCGAGCAATGCGGTCGTCTTTTTCGTATCGCCGAACACACCCGCCCATTCACTGAAGCTCAGATTTGTGGTGATAACAACGCTCGCGCGCTCGTATAACTTGCTGAGCAGATGGAAGAGCAAGGCGCCGCCGGATGCGCTGAACGGCAAGTAGCCAAGCTCGTCCAAGATCACGAGATCGCAACGAACCAGCCGTTCAGCAATCTGCCCGGCTTTTTCCTGCGCCTTTTCCTGTTCCAGTGCGTTGACGAATTCTACGGTGGCGTAATAACGAGCCTTTTTACGGTGATGCTCAACAGCCTGAACTGCCATTTGCCGGTTCCCGGTCCGCCGACCAGAACGATGTTTTCTGCCTTTTCCGTGAACTCGCAGCGGTGGAGTTGGCGTACGAGCGCTTCGTTGACCTCGCTGGCGGCGAAGTCGAACCCGGCCAGATCTTTGTAGACCGGCAAGTGAGCCGCCTTGATCTGATAAGCGACCGACCGGACCTCGCATTCGGCAGTTTCCGCCTTGAGAGTTGAGAGAGAATGGGAATAGCCGCTTCAAAGGCTGGACACCTCCAAGAACTGCATTTTGGCGGACTGATGGTCGGTTGTCGTGCAAGCTCGCGCGGACCGCTGGATCGACTAGTCCTTCGCGGTCGGATTTTGGTTGCTTGCTCGGCGCTGTTTGGCTTGGAGGCCGGCCCCTTTGACCTGTTTATGCCGTCGCCGGCTGGGTCGTCAGCCAGGGCATCCGTTTCATATTGTAGGTGAGATTGGCGAGGCCGATTTTAACTTTCGCCCTGGCCAGCCCGATGGTGCGGATGACAAGCCCCATCGGACCCTTTTTCCTGGCGAAGACGTGCTCGACGCCAGCGCGGACCTTTGACTTCCTAGCGTTGGCTCTTGCGACAGTCTCCGGCATCGGCTTGCCCTTCGGCTTCTTGCGATGGATTTGACTGCGCAATCCTTGCTTGGCCAGAGGCTCCTCGTTCTTGGCCGAGTGGTAAGCGGTATCGGCCCAAACGTCGCTGGCAGTGTTCTGCTTGTCGATCAGGTCCGGCAACTGCGCCCCGTCATGGCGGGCGGCGTCCGTCGCCCTCCATGTGCGGATCAGGCCATGGGCGCGGTCGATGCCGATATGGTTCTTGTAGCCAAAGGCGGGAATCGCGATATCGACGCGCTTTGCTCCATCCTCGGCGGGCTTGGCCTTGGTGAACTTGACCGTCCGACGCGCGTCGCGGTCCTTCTGGCGTAGTTTGGCGGGCTTGGCTTTCCAGTCCTCGGGGATGCCGCCTTCTTCTCCGCCGCTGTGTTGCGCTGCTTAGGAGCCGCGACGATCGTCGCGTAAATGATTTTGCCGCTCATGGCGAGGAATCCCGCCTTGGTCAGCGCCGCGTCAAAGCGTCTAAACAAAGCCTCGATCGCAGGCACCCCGTCGATGAGAGCCATGGTCAGCGCCTCACGGAAATTCCAAATCGAGTTCGCGTCCGGCACGCGATCGGCGAGCGTCAGCCCAAGAAAGCGCATGAACGACAGCCGGTCCTTGATCAGATATTCCGTTCGCTCGTCCGATAGCGAGTGGCTCGCTTGCAAGATCAAAACCCTAAACATCAGGACGTGGTCACAAGGCGACCGGCCGCCCTTGACCCGGTCGCTCCGTGGAACCGCATGCTCCAGATCAGGCCGGAACAATTCAAAATCGACAATCGCGTTCAACCGATCATCGCCCTTGGCGGAGAGATCCTTCAGACGCTCGTCGATATCGAAAGGCCCAGGCTGCCCGACCACCCGCAGACACAGGGCAAGATTGAACGCTGGCATCAAACGCTCAAGAATCGCATCTTGCTGGAGAACTATTATCTGCCCGGGGACCTGGAAGCTCGATCACTACAATCATCGCCGTTATCACGAGAGCTTAAACAATATCACGCCGGCCGACGTTTACTTCGGCCGCAGACAAACCATCCTGCTGGAACGAGAAAGGATCAAACGAGCCACAATCGAAAAACGCCGCTTGCAATGCCAATTGAACGCCGCATAAAATCAAACATCAGATGAGCCGCATCCTCCACTAAATCACGCCGCCATCTGTCTCAAATTATCTGACGACGGACAGAGGATTTCTTCTAGAGATGGTATTTAGCTGTCGTGAAATTTCGGCGATGGGCTAGTCAGATGGCGTTGTGTAAATACGTTTCGATGATCAAGATGAGGTCGAGGAATCTGACGCCTTCGACGACATTCGGCAATTGGTCTTCACAAATGTCAGACTTCTGCTCCACCCCGTTAAAAAGCCGAACGATTTTCCTGTCGGTTCAATCGTGCGTATCTGCTACACAAGTTCGGAGCACAGACATTTGCGGTCGGTCGGTATAGGCTCCAGCTGCTCCAGTCGGTTCGATTGACATGGGATAGCTGCTACCCCACCACGGCCCGCCCGCCCAGTAAGTGCCTCCCTCCCATACGTCGGAGTTTTGCAGCATGTAGCGCAGCACGGTGCACATTGCCATGAGACTTTTTGTATCTGACGGCACGCCGAACTCTCCGAGGAAAAGCTTGTTGCCCGTCTGCTGCGCCCAATTCGTAACCCCACTTAGACGCTTTACGCCTATATCGGCATCAGTAATCGGCGTGAAATGGGTGCCGGTGGCGTCGCTATCGAAATATTGATGTACTTCAAAAGCGAAATAGTTCAGCGGGTCCTTTATTGTTGCAAGGAGAGTAGCGGAATTTCCGGATGCATTCCACTCCATACCACTGTCCCAGAAGGTGTTGGGAACGAGGATCTCCTGTTTGGCGCCGGTGCTGCGGATGGCGAGTATCGCAGCTTCGGCGCTGCTTGCCCATTGCTGTCCGGACTGTTCATGGGGCTCGTTCATAAGTCCAAACAGCACGTTAGAGGTGCCCGCATAATGCTGTGCCATTTGGCGCCAGAAGTCAGCGAACGCGCTGTCTGGGCTGTCGATCGAGCCTATATTGGCGCCCCATGCGTGACCGAAATTGTGCGGTTCAAGGATGACCTTCAGCCCTTTGCCGCCTGCGTAGCTCACAACCGTGTCGAGTCGGGCCAGTTCACTCGTGTTCAAAGGGCCATTCTGTACCGGCTGGACCCGCTCGAGCCGGAACGGGAGACGGATGACATTCATGTTCCTAGTCGCATAATAATCCAGTTCAGCGGTGCTGGGATAGATGTAGTCAGTACCGTAAAGGCCAATAGCGCCCCCTTGTTTTCCATATTGGCCACCAGATAGATTAACACCCACCATTGAAAGCCGGGAAGGTTTGACGCCCGGCGTCTCGCCCCGGGCGTCATTGATAAACGTTATCGGCAGGGAATAGGCTATGGTGGAATTATTAGCTCTTGCATTCAATCTACTGCTGACAATCGCCGCAATAATTACGATAATGATTAATAGGGCGATCAGCGTAAATGTCTGCTTTTGATCGTGGAGGTTGTGCATTTTACACTCCTTATGTTTACATGATCCCTAGCACTACTTTGGCGGATTGACGGTTTGGTTATTTTGGTGGGGAATGCTCTGCGCTCTGGTGGGAGCGCGAGCGATGGCGTGTGATTTTTCGTGGAATAGGGACCCCTTTGTGAGGGGTCGTTTTCATCCAAACGGGACCCCTTAAGGCGGGGTCAGCACAATGCTTCCAGTTTTGATCGGAGGCGTTTGTTTTTGGATGTTGATTGTGGAGACGATTGCAAACATACGGCGTCTTGCGCTGGTTCAAGGGAAATCGATCAAGCAGATCTGCCGGGAGATGAGGGTCAGCCCCAGGAATCGCATGAACGACAAGCGGTCCTTGATCAGATATTCCGTCCGATCGTCTGAAAGCGAATGGCTCGCCTGCAGGATCAAGACCTTAAACATCAGGATGTGATCATAGGGCGGCCGTCCTCCCTTCGACCGATCGCTCCTGGGCGCGGCGTGCTCAAGATCAGCTCGAAAGACTTCAAAGTCGACGATTTGATTCAGCCGCTCGAGATCGTCGCCCTTCGCGGAAATATCTTCAGACGCTCGTCGACATCGAAAAACCCAGGCTGTCCGACCATCCAACGGAGCCCCTCCCGAAACAGGCAAAGAGAATCACAAAATTACGCTGACCGCACCAGTTTATGGAGGTCTCCAGCTTCAACTCGAAGCTTCGTGACGAGTTGCTCAGTGGCGAGATCTTCTACACGTTGGGAGAGCGAAGATCATCATCGAGGGCTGGCGGCGGCACTACAACCGCGCATCAGAACACCCATCTGTCTATGTGATTGAAGGGAAAAGATCTTGCTGGTTGGGATGCGATCCCGTGGGGTATTTTGGGTTCTGTCGTGCCCGCTCAGTGATGGATCGGGCCGCTGATGTTGTGAGAGCGGCGCGGGCAAAGATCCAGGGACCATCAGGCAAAGGATGGATGGCCTCGATCTCGCCAGCCTCCGCCGCCAGTCTGAGGGTCTTTGATGTGATATGCATGAGCCGCGCGGCTTTACTGAGATTGAGCCAAGGTTCATTCCCATCTTCGGCTGGCTTGTGCACTGGAATGCGGTGATGCGAACGCAGCGAGGTGACGCGCTCACGTGTCCAGCGGTTGCCATGACCCGTGACGAGGCCATTCCGGTTGAGGATGCCGGCAATGATATCATCATTGGCGATCAGCACGAGCTGGCGAACAGCGGCAATCACATCGGCTGCAGTGTGATTACGCTGACCACGACGGCGTTTGGGCAGGCGCATCTCGCTGTGGACGCCGCCATTCCAATGGACCACGAGAACGATCTCGGCCGCCTCGGGGTCGATATCGGCCACCACCTCCTTGATCACAGTGCGTATGATACGCTTCTTTAGCCGCGCATCGGTTGTAGGCGCCGTCCAGACGGCTTTGAGGTCTGCAGCAAGTGTAGCGAGTGCCGCCGGATCTACGCCCGCAGGGGGAGTAGCGGCGTCATGAGCGGCGATCTTGCCTTCGATCTCCGCAAGACGTGCGAGCGCTTTGTTCCAGCGCGCCTCCAGTTCACCTGCCACGAGACGATTTGCAGGGTCGGCGGCGTCATATTGCCGGAAGGCGCGATCGGCCGCATAGCGTGCGGCCTCGAGATCGCGCTTTAGGGCATCGCGTACTTGATCCCGCCGCTGGCTGGCTTCTTTCTCGGCGGCGACGGCAGCCGTAATGGCGCCTGGCCCAACAACGGTTAGGAGCGCATCCTCGATGGCATCATCGACGCGCAAGCCGCCGAAGGCGATGCAGCGGGGCTCGCCGTTATCCATCCAGCCGCGGGTGCAGCTGTAGCGCGGAATGCTGTGCTTCGTTCCCGAATATCGGAGCGTGAGTTTGCGCCCGCAGCGGCGGCAGCGGAGAAGACCCGCTAGCAAGGCCTCGCCATGCTTCGGTGCCCCATGATGGCAGCTGGTAGGTACGTTACTGCCAATCATCTTGCGGATCGTCTCGGCCTTCTCCCAGCTAACATAGCCCTCATGGGCGTTCGGCATCAGGGCCAGCCAATCGCTGCGCGGCTTGCGGCGAATCTTCACGCTGACGCCAGCGGCATCATAGCTCGTGCCGGCAGCTGTCTTACCATAGGCATAGGCGCCGCCGTAGATAGGGTTTGTGATCATCCGGTGGATGGTGGCGTAGTTTGGGGGCCGCCAAGCCGTCTCGCCATCCTTGCCCTTCACCGGCAGATCGAGATCATGCTCGTGGAACCAGAGCAGCGCTTGCCGGGCGCTGCCGAGTTCCAGAACTTTGTCGAAGACCAGACCAATGGCCTCCTGTACGCGGCGGTCTGGGTCTTTTTCGTAGCGATCACCTGCCTTTACAAACCCCACCGGCGCGCTGACGACGAGTTCGCCGCGGCGCGCCTTCTCATAACGGGCAGAGAGTGATCGCTGCCGCAACAGATCAAGCTCGTATTCATTCAGGCTGCCCTTCAATCCGAGCAGAAGCCGATCGTTGCCGTACCGTGGCGCGTAGATCGTCTCCTGATCGATCAGGATGGTGTCGACCACGCGGCACATCTCGATCAGCTGCTGCCAGTCCCGGCTGTTACGAGCAAAGCGTGAGACCTCGCGCGCTGCGACGGCGCCGACCTTGCCGAGGCATACCTCTGCCACCATTCGCTCGAAGCCGGCGCGCTGGACCCCGCCCGCAGCGGAACGGCCAAGATCGTCATCGATGATCTCGATCTTGGACCAGCCGAGCGCTATCAGGCGATCGCGCATGGCATATTGTAGCGCGCTGCTCTCGCGGTTGTGCAGGACCTGATGGGCCGAGGATTGTCGGACGTAGAGCAGCGCCTTGCGCTCCAGGTGGTGAGGACGGATCTTGTCAGAGATCATGGCCGGCCTCTGTCGCTGATCCGGTCCTGCTTCCTTGAATGTATTCCAGGAGCAACCGCGCCATCAGATTGGTCAGTGCGGCCTGCGTCTCCACCGGCAGTTCTTGCCACGCCGGTGCAGCCATCAAGGCGCTCTGCCGTTCGTCTCCGAACAGGTCGATTTGCTGCGGTTGTCTGACTCGAGCTCCTGCGCGTGATCTTCGGTATTCCCTCGTGCTGACTAACAGCGGCACTGACGTTGATGCTGACATGGGCCTCTCTCCGATTCTGGTCGTGAGAGGATTTGGATGCGCCCGAAAGCGGAGCATTCGATGATGCCGCCCGATCCTTCAACACCTGCCGCACCAAGTCGGCCAGCACCGAGAGCGCGGTCGTATCGATAAATGGTGTGACAGTTAGTTGGACGTGATCCGGGCAGGCCGCTCGCTCAAACATCCAGGCCGGAACCTCCAGTCAGCGATCCGCGTCAGACCCGCTCACCGTGCAGCGGAAAACGAGACCATCGGGCTTCTCAAGTGCTTCATGAATGGCCACCTGAAGCTCAAACCACGGGTGCAACGGATACAAGAGCTCCCGAAGCACAGTCCCGTGGGCGTTCTCAAACCTTGTTCTACAACGAGGAGAGGCCCCATTAAGGCCGCTGGTGCTTCGGCAAGACGCCGATGCAAACCTACCTTGACGCCAATCCCCATTGCGAAGGAAAAGAACCGACCACCTCCAAAAAGTCACTGTCTGTAAGATCAAATTCAAGCTACTACATCTGAGATAGGCGAGTTCCATAACGGTTTCGCTTAACTGATCATCATGATTGGATATGAATGGCGGCCAATCAACT
>Ga0187883_10001928_pt1 | contig 12565 bp, 8 predicted proteins | sample June2016WEW_20_1_2_FD_132966 | JGI IMG/M metagenome (GOLD analysis project Ga0187883, IMG submission 132966) | Peatland microbial communities from SPRUCE experiment site at the Marcell Experimental Forest, Minnesota, USA - June2016WEW_20_10 | ecosystem: Environmental > Terrestrial > Soil >...
AGGGGGACCTCCTGTTGCGGCAAGGCGATGCGAGCGATCGCGTGCTGCGGGTTAGGAGCGGCGAGATCGAAGTCCTGCGGGAGTTCGGCACCACCTCTGTCCTGCTTGGTCATGTACGAGACGGCGAATGGCTGGGCGAGATGGGCGTCATCGAGGGCCGCAGCCGCAGCGCGACGGCACGCGCCGTTACGGACGGCGAAGCTGAGGTTCTGACCGCGCGGCAGTTCTTGGAGCGAGTGAGCAGCGATCCAGCGCTGGCGCGGGATCTGATTCTGCGGCTCAGCATGAGGCTGAGGAGGATCGAGGACAAAATTACGGGAAACCTGCTGCTCTTCGCGCATGACCGTTCCTCGGACGGGGCGGGTGAAACGGCGTCGGATGCGGTCATCGCCGACGATGCAACGATTTGGCTCACCGCTCAGAGCGATGCGTTGCGCGCGCGGATCGGCGCGGAGCCCATTCATGTCGCCAAATTGCCATTCCTGGTTGGCCGGGTTCCGGTCGAGGGTGATGCCCAACCCTTGCGACGCCCCGATCTCCTGATCGAGGATGAGGAGCCTTTCCGCCTCTCGCGCCAACATTTCATGATTGCACGGAGCGGCGAGCGGCTCCTTGTATCAGACCTCGGGAGCACGCGCGGGACAATGGTGAATGGGTGGGCGATTGGCCACCATTTCATGAAGGACGCAGAACCTCTGCATCGCGGCGAAAATCACGTTGTAGCGGGCGGCAAGAATTCCCCCTTCAAATTTTCGGTATTCATCAGTTAGTAGGCGCCACCCACAAGTCATTGCCGCGCTCCGTCGCCGAGTTCTTTTGTGCATTCCTCATTGATATCGATCTTCCGCCGCGCGCGGAGCTCTTCGAGCGTCACGCTGTCCTTGCACTTTATCCGCCCCGCCGTTATTCAGGCCAAGGGAGTGGCTTTTAATCATGCGCCGGAAAGTAAGCTAGATCGGCTCAAATGCGGGCGCCACGACTTCTTTACACGCTCGAACGGAGAAACAGACATGGTCAATTCGCATGGCCGTTTCGTCTGGTACGAGCTGATGACGACAGACATAGAATCCGCCAAGGCCTTCTACGCCAATGTGGTGGGCTGGGGCACGCGGGATGCCGCGATGCCCGGTTTGGCCTATAGCCTGTTTACCGTCGGAGACACCCCCGTCACCGGGCTGATGAACCTGCCGGAGGACATGAGGAGAACAGGCGCGACGCCGCACTGGATCGGATATGTCGGAGTCGACAACGTGGACGCTGCCGTCGACCGAATCAAGCAGCTTGGCGGAGCGGTGCAAGTCCCACCGACGGACGTCCCTAACATCAGCCGCTTTTCGGTCGTCGTCGACCCGCAAATGGCAACACTTACGTTGGTCCAGGGGCTGAAACCCGGCCAAGCGCAGTCCGCCGAGCTGGGCAAACCGGGCTGCGTGAGCTGGCATGAGTTGCTCGCCGCCGACTGGGAGAAGGCGTTTGCTTTCTACGGCGAGCTTTTTGGCTGGCAGAAAGCGGACGCCGACATTGGTCCGATGGGCACGTATCAGCTGTTCTCCGCCGGAGGGCAGACGATCGGCGGCATGTTCACTAAACCTCCGATGGTGCCAGTCCCCTTCTGGCTTTATTACTTTAGCATCGGCGACATCGACGCGGCTGCGGAGCGCGTAAAGGCTGGTGGCGGCCAGATCCTCGAGGGCCCTCTTGAAGTGCCAGGCGGCAGCTGGATCGCCAGGTGCACGGATCCTCAGGGCGCCATATTCGCGCTGGAGGGAAACCGGAGTCACAAAGCTATCGGAAATTTCGAGCGCGTCGTATCGCGCGATCCTTCCGACGCGCGGTGCGGGCGATGGTATTGGTGGATTAATCGCAATTGACTCGCCGCCTTCACGGAAGCCGTCATATTGTCAGTCGGAAGCCTCCGATTTGGTGCCGCGACCAATTGCAAATTGTCCGACCGGGCCCTCGACGTGGAATTCGATCCCCGTCATCTTCGCGAACAGAGCGATATTTGTGAACCCGATCGCACATCCGCCGAGCTCCATGTCGGTCGCCATGAGGTAGAGCGTTTGCATTAATACGCCGACGTCCTTCAGAATGAGCGAATATGCGATCGAGCTATACTTCCACGAAATCCGGCCAAAGCGCGCAGCGATCGTGATCAAGATCTGGGGCGCAGTGGGCGCCCCCATTGCATATTCGGCTCCGGTCAACTGCGCTTCGAGCTCATGCGTGGGAACGCCGATCGGTACCAACGTGTGATCGCCGGCATCGTAATGATAGAAGCCTCGTGCAAGTCCTTCGCATTTGTCGACTGCCAGATAGAGCTCGAGCTCGTAGCCGGCGCCCGCCGATGGATACGGCCTGACGGTGTGACCGCCGTCGTCGAGGTCGAGCTTGCTGTTCGATCTCGACAGGACGCGCGCGGTGCTGTCGAGAAACCGTGAAAGCTCGGCGAGCGTGATCGGCCGCTGATCATCGAAGCTGCGCGTCGAATGACGCTCACGCAGGAGCTTTGCGAACGGCGAGATTGAATCCGAATACGCACCCGAGAACTTGCCCAGATCGATTTTCTTTCCGGGCCAGCGTGGCCGCACCGCCAGCAGCGGAGACACGCCTGCATATAGATAAAGCCCTCCCAGCGGGTTGGCATGCCGGCCTTCCGTGCTGCGCGTGTGGAACAGAAGATCGTGAAAGTCCCAAAGAACCAGGTTGTGGTCACCCTCGGCCAGTCGAAGCCCACTTTCACCGGCAACGTCGATCTTGAAAAGGATTTGGCAATCGAGGAGTAGGGCGAGAAGCTCGTCCCCCGGAAAACCATCCTGCCGACGCAGCTGTTCGATTTGTTGCGGTGTGGACAGTACGGCCAAGGTGGCCGCAATCTTCGGATCGCAAATTCTGAACAACGCGCCTGCGCGCGGCGATTCCAGCACCATCTCGTTGCCACGCCGCCGCATGTACGCGAACCGAGACAAGACGAGAGCGTCAGCATCACCGAGCTGCGGCGTTCGCGGCCAATAATCGGGAACCAGCGGTTCGATGACGACCAGATCCGCGCCGTTGCGCGAACGCCCGAGGCGGTACTCCAATAGACCGCGTCTGGCCAATCGCCGGACCAATAGATCAATCTCGCTTTCGATGTTCCGGTCGTCGGACGCAAACGAGCCGAGGGGCAGACCTATGCGCAGCTCCTGCGCGCGATCCGCCGCCCCCGCGCTGAACGTTCCCAAGCCGACCGAATGGCCATCGAAGCAAGCGACGATTTCCCCATTCGCGCGTGCTTCGAGTGTGACGTGACCGCCAAGTCGGGCGAAAACAGTTGGAGGCGTCGCCCGTCGCCCTCTTTTCATTCCGGGAGTGCGCAAGCCGGGGATGACCCTCAGGTATGGGGGTGAATCGGATTGAGCTCGTTTTCCGACAGCGACCGGTCTCGCAATCCGAGCTTTACCGGAACATCGTAAAGTCGGCCCGGCCCGAAGCGGCGATAGAAATGCCGCATTCCCGGAACGATCACTCTGACGACCGGGACGTCGATGTCCGGGCGCGTCTGATTGAGGACGAGGAAATCGAGGCCCTCTCGCTTGGCGGTATGGACGCAGGCAGTCACCTGTTCGTGCGTTTCGAGACGGTCGCACTTTGAGCCGGGGCCTGGCTGGACTGCCGGACTATTGCTTGGCGTCAAATAGGGATGGTCCTTCAGGCGCAATGGAGTGGTGCCGTCAAGGCTCGATTTGTCCCCCTTCCCGCCGCCCATGAGACCGATGGACAGGAATTGGTTCAGCTCCGTCAGCGCACGCAACAAGGCGATTCGGGGATCAAAATGCGCACCAGAACCGAACTCGATATTTTCCTGTCCATTGTCCATCCAGTGCGTTACCGCCACAAAGCTCGGAATCCCGAGATCGCTGGTGACGTCGAGCACCCAAAGCCGGCGTCCGGTTTCGGCAAGCTGGTTTTGCAGATCACGGACGTAGGAATCGTCGAACTGGTTGAGGTCCACTGCCTCTCGCTGCAAGCGATTGTACCACCAGATTGCGTATGCATCCCGTTCCACCAGCTCGAGGAAGCCCTGGACGATCGCCTCCTCAAGCGTGTTGCCGGCCGCGCAGCCGTTGGAATCCGTGTGCATCTGGCCAGGGCCCCTGTAGAAAAAATACAAGAGGCTGGTCGGAAGATATTTGAAGCGTTCGTCGCGCAGAGACCAGACCGGTGACCATTCGATCTTGGCCGATTGATCGAATGGGTCTGGGATCATCTGCGAATCATCCGAGGCAGGTACCGGCGTCTGGTGCCGCCGGTATTGCGCGTCGCTGAACAGCAAAACGTCGTTCGGAAGAATAGCGTCGCCCGAGGGGAAATCCGTGAACCGCCGTGTCACTCTGATCTCATCGCCCTGAAAAATCCCGGAATAACGCTCGATTGCCTCCATGAGTGCGCTGGCTTCACCCTGTTCGGCAGTGCTCCCCTTGCCGAAGCTGCCGCCGCTCAGTCCCGCCCTGAGCTCATTGACCGTCTCGGCCGGCGCCGAAAAATTGTGCGTGGCATGGTAGTTGGTGTTCAACGGCAAATCGGCTTCGATGCGTTCGAGACGCGAGACCACGCCGGTGAGGGGGCTCACGTGCTTTCGGAAATGTGCGACCGTGGCTCCCGGCGAAACGGTCCGGTACCCCCCGCTGGTCATGACCAGCTTGCCGCTTGCGCCCACTTCGACCGGCAACGGCGCGCGGCTTGGGTCGCGCAGCTTCTTGCTGCCGCAGGCCGGACATTGCGGGCGGGTCGCCACATAATGCTTTACGATGGTCGAGCCCATCAAATCGAGGCTGATGATGTGATCGCGCAATTCTGTACGAAAGTCGGTGGCGATCGCTTTTGCGATCTCGATGGCCGCAAGTTGGATGGCACTCTGTCCAAGCATGTTCCGGGCAAGAGGCGAAACGGCGACGCAGGAGGCCTGTCTGCGGTCGAGAAGCGCCTTCACCTCTCGGTTCCGTTGCATGCGATCGGCAAGACAGACCCAACAAGCGCTCTTGCCCGGGCTGAACACTGGCCCCACCAGGGGAAAAATGCCGGAGGGTTGGACGAGAAGCCAGGGCGTTTGGTCCGACAAGTGCCGCCGGTTCAATTCGGCCAGTCGTGCGTCAAGATAATCGCTCACAAGCGCGACCGTCAGGTCGGGGGAGCGCTTCACGACGCGAACGCCCAGCCCGCTCAGGGCGTCGCCGAGTTCAGTTGCCCCCTGCACATCGATTGATTGAATGCGCACACGACATTTCTGAAGACGTTTCTCTGCGGCTTCCGGCAACAGGCCAAGGCTCGCCCAATAGGCTGCCACAACGCCAGCGGAAGAGCACGACGTCAGGACGATATAGCGGCGGTCGAGCAGCCGCTTTAAGGCTTCTTGGATTTTGTCGGATGGAAAATCCGGCTTTAGCTCGCGAACGAGCTCCCGAAAACTCTTTCCGCCTTCTCCTATCGCGGACGCGAGCGCGCAATAGAGCTCGCCGTGAAGGAAGAACTTCCGGTGCTCGGAATAGAGGCACACGACATCGGGCGGCAGCAGATAGACAGTGAAATTCGGCGCGAATTGCGGAACGTCTTTGCTGTTCAGCTGCGTAGAGCTGGCCCCGCGATCGCCTGTCATGCGGCCAGCAAGCGCGCCTCTATGCTTATCGACACCAGTGCGGATCGCCATTGTAAAGCAGGTATTCTCCGCGTTGCGAGAGCGCCGCCGTCTGGCTCGCGCTAGCGTTTCTAAATCAGCTTGGCCATCCGCTCGGCCGGGCCTGCGCAGGACGGCCGAACTTCGTCAAACCCGGTCATGATGACCCGCGTCTATCAACGTAATCGGAAAGTGCCAGAGTCTAGCACCAGCGGCAAGCTCCCCACGACAGACAGCAACCGCAGCCTCCACAGCCTCCGCAACCCCAGCCGCCGCCGCAGCCTCTGCAGCCGCCGCAACCTCTGCAGCCTCTGCCTCCGCAGCCTCTGCAACCGCCGCAGCCTCTGCAGCCGCCGCACCCTCGGGCAAGTTGTACGCCGGCCTGAGGTGTTCGGGCGGTTTCCTTGTCGAAGACATAGAACGTCGCCAAGCTGACGTCAGAGATTTCTTCGTCACCGAGATTGATGACCTGAAGCGGTGCCGTATTCTGCGCCGTCATATCCGCTATAGATGCGGATGCTCCGCCGTCCGCCACCGCCAAAGACACCCCAGCGATTCCCAGCACGGATGCAGCTTTACTCCGACGCTTTCCCTTTGAAGAGCTCTTCGCTTGCGACATAGCAGAGTTCCTTCTCTCTACTTTCCTTCGACGAACGCATCCTGTCCGTAGCATTTTCCGTACGCTTTGAATAGCACCATGCAAGCCGATTCATGTGGAACTTGAACACTTCCCATCACAAATCCATTTATTTTCAGCATGATGCGGATGCACGCCAAGTTGTTGACGCCACGGCTTGCGGTTCTCCATCTTGAGGAAAGTCTCCGCACGGTACGTCCTTCACGTCAGTCAAACAATTCAAGGATCACATAGTTGCATTTTAACCTGGCATCGGCGTTGTTTTGCGGGCGTTGGTCATGTGGGCGCCGATGGTGAGTGCGGATCAGCGGAATTCCTGCAGCGCATAATAGGCCTCAAGATCGGGCCTTATAGCCTCAAATATCTTTAAAATTCTCTGACGCCATGAGCGCCACGTTTTTCTGTGCGCGCGAGCTATGGCTTGCAATTCATCTTCTGATCAAGGGAGGGGTCTGTATTCAAAAAGGATACCGGCGTCTGCTGCTGGCATGGCGATAAAGTCAGGATTCCCGATAATCCCTGCAACGGGCATCGGATAGATCTGCTTACGTCGTGCCATGGTTCTTAAGTTAAGCGAGGACGGCAAAGAATTTCATCCTGAAATGCTGCGCAGGACAATGTCATGGGCATCGGTCTTCGCGCTGGTCTGGAAAGGGTGAAATCCGCTCACGCGGTATCAATGTGGTATCGGAGGACGCGGTCGCGTGACAGATCCTCGCAGACATGATCGTAACTATTCGAATTTATAACAATAACTGGTGGTGGAGCCAGTTTCGGCAAACCAGTCTCCATGGCAAAATTCCCTGCTAACAGGGAAAAAAACAGGGAATTTCGTGAAAACGGTCGGAAATGCCAAGTTTTTATCGTCAAAGGCGTCGAGAGTTCAATAGGTTAAAATTCAAATTCCCTACAATATGAACAGGGAACTAAATCGAGCGAACAGGGAACACAAATTTCAGATCAGGGAATGGAGCGTAGCAATCAGCGAACACATTCGGCGTGCGTCGATTGTCGCTTCGTTGCATAAGCCTTTGTAGTGACCGCTTGGATCGCCGCAGGGGCAAGGACCCGCCGCTATGACGCAGGAACGCTCTGCAGCAGTTCAGTCCGCATTCCGTCTTCTCTCTGGATGGACGGAGGCATTCGTATGCTTGGCGGAGACGTTGCGGCCAGGGATCGTGCGTTTTGCGGAAGCCCTAAATGGCATAAGGGCAGGGCCCGCCGTGCGTGGTTACGAGCCTTTTCTGATAGAAAATGGAACTCCTTCTTTCGAAGCTCGATTGATGGCGGTCTCCATCGTTCGATGTGGCGATGGCTCAAAGCTGGAAGACGATGCTCGACGGGCAGTCTCCAGCGCCTTTCGTCGGATCGCAAAAGCGGCCGGAAAAGGCACGCTCGTGATCTCTCGCCGTGCCCGAGAGCTGGGCATGGCCTTGGGCCGTCCGGGGTGCATTGACGTTACAGCGGAAGCCTTTCGTGATGTGAATTGCTCAGAATGCTTCCACGATCTGTCAAAAATCCTCGATCAAGCAATCCATAGGGATCCTGCAGCTTGTGATGCGCTCATGGATCTCGCGAATGTGCTGGTCGCCCATTTGCCCGATCCTAGGGGCCGTCCGCTTTCCATCGCGACTGCGAGCCACCAAGCTCTGCTGCGCTGTTTGTCCCGATCGGGCAAACCATTCGCTTACAGTTGGAATGATTTGGCCGGGGAAACAGCGTCCGGGGATTTCGTGGACAAGGCCACCATGGCCACACGTGAAGCGTTTGGGAATCCGACGTTCGACCCGCGCCCTGCCCATCGCCGTCTGAAACCTTACCGCGCTCCCTAAGTCCGGTCGAACCTCGCGATAAACGCGAAAGAATGAGATCTTTAAACTTGGCAGTGCGAAGGGTCGGGTCTGAACGCGATAGGGCTCAGGGCGGAGAGTTACGCCAAACTTACTGCATTTTGTGCCTTTGCTTTTACCGCGTGGCGATGGCTTTTTGCCGAGATTCTTGTCGCCGAGGCCGATTCCACAACAAGCATCAAGCCCCGTGGCGGCCTCGAGGAACACCGAATGGCTTCAGCCGACGGAGTGGTTCTGATGAAATGTCATATTGCGCAAGGTAAGGATGGAGTCTCCGTCGTGAAGCCTTCGCCCTTTGACCTCGTTGAAACTTATCGCAATTTTTGGGCGCGGGAGGAGGCTGCTGCCGAACAGCGAATGAAAGACCCGGCTATTCTCAGGGTTGCTTTGAGGTCAATGGCCGCCGAGACACAACGACAGGTGCCGATCTCATGGCAAATTTCCATCTATGGGGCGCTGCGGAATGCCGAGATCGCGAATCGGCAATTCTTAGCCGAGCAGAGCCGACGTGCGGGATCAGCCGCGAAAACCGACGCGCTGCAGATGTTCATCACTGATGTCGTGCGGGCGAACCGGTCGATAACTCATGTCCAGCTTTTGGACAAATTGCGGCAAGCGCAGCAGCCTGGTGGCTTGATCGAAGATATCGATGATGAGCTGATCTCTTTTGTCGATGGCAAAGGTCGAGGGAGAACGGCTCGGATCTCCGGCCTCAAGGATCGCCTTTTCCGGGCGAGAAAGAAGTTGGATCGAAACGAAAAGGGTGAATCGCGCTAACCCGATTCCGCTAACCCCATCCAGCAAAGTCCTTCACACAAATGCAGTGTGGAGGAGCCCAGATGCAAAGGACCTTTTCGCCCGCCTCGGTAGAATATCTGCCGACGGGCGAACTCATTCCCTATCCGCGCAATGCGCGTACCCATTCCAAAAAGGCAGATCAAGGCGATCGCCCGATCGATCGAACGCTTCGGCTTCACGAACCCGGTGCTCGCCACGAGCGCGAATGAAATCCTGGCTGGCCACGGGCGAGTCGAGGCTGCAAAGCTTCTCGGCATGAACACCGTTCCGGTTCTCCGGATCGATCATCTGAGCGAGGCCGAGCGACGGGCCTATATCCTCGCTGACAACCATCTTGCCGAGAAAGCGGGCTGGGACAAGGAGCTTCTCGAGATCGAACTGCAGAGCCTCGTCACCGTGGGCTTCGATGTCGAGATCACTGGCTTTGAGGTTCCGGAAGTTGACCTTATCCTTGATGCGGCAGCGGAGAAAAAAAGCGATCCTGGGCCCGAGGATGACTTGCCGGATGTGCGTTATGAGCAGCCGGCGGTCACGAGGGCAGGGGATCTCTGGCTTTTCGGTCCGAAAGGGGATCAGCGCCACCGCCTGCTTGCCGGCGACGCGCGTGATCCTGCTGCCATTGCCAGGCTGTTGGGCGAAGAGCAGGCCGCCATGGTCATCACTGATCCGCCCTATAACGTGCCGATCAGGGGCCATGTCTCAGGTAAGGGCCGCAACCGGTACGCCGAATTCGCGATGGCGTCCGGCGAGATGAGCGAAGACGAGTTTATTTCCTTTTTGACGCGCTTTTTTGCCACCGCATTGATGAAGACAGCGCCCGGCGCACTGCTCTATGTGTTTATGGATTGGCGCCATCTTTTTGAGATGTTGACCGCCGCCCGCGCGCTTGACTTGAGGCTCATGAATTTGTGCGTTTGGAACAAGTCGAACGGCGGGATGGGCTCGCTCTATCGATCCAAGCACGAGCTTATACTCGTCCTACGCCTCGGGGACGCGCCGCATCGCAACAATGTCGAATTGGGCAAGCATGGGCGCACGCGCACGAACGTCTGGGACTATCCGGGCGTGAATGCTTTCCGCTCTGGCCGCGCGGCCGAACTCGCCATGCACCCGACGGTCAAGCCCGTGGCCATGATCGCAGATGCGATCCGGGACGTGACCAAGCAAAACGACGTGATCCTTGACCCTTTTGGCGGATCGGGCACCGTCATCATCGCGGCCGAGAAGATCGGCCGGCGCGCACGCGCCATCGAGATCGATTGCCATTATTGCGATGTGGCTATCCGTCGTTGGGAGACATTTACCGGCAAGACGGCGGCACTCGCCGCGACTGGCGAGACCTTCGAGGAGGTGGCCGAACGGCGCGAAAATGAAAGGGGTCTTGCGCTGGAGTGTGCCGCGAAGGACGCCGCACGTGGTGAAGCTAGCGTCGGCCCTGGCGAAGCACTCAGTCCCGAGGGGGTTACAAATGAGTTCCAACGATGACGGCGGGTGGAAGCCTGGACGCAACCCGAGGGATCCCCGGCGATTACGAAGTCGGCTATGGCCGACCTCCATGCGAGCACCAATTCAAGAAGGGGGAGCCATCGCACAATCCCAAAGGGCGGCCGCGCGGCACGAGCGGACCCGCGCCCGACCTTGTGGCAGCGCTATGGCAGCCGGTCACAATCAAGATGAATGGGAAGGAACGCAAAGTGCCTTATCCGGAAGCCTTGATCCAGGTCACGAAGGACAAGGCCTTGAAGGGTGATCAACGTGCAACACAGACGCTGATCAACCTGATGCGCGCACTCGATAGCCTCAAGAGGCGCTCAGGCCACCCCCCATCCATATTCACTTTACCGGGCCAAGAGATAAGGTCAACGAGTGACCGGCACCATGATACGCTGCCCGAGCATCCCGACCAAATGCCTTCCGTGGTCGCGGCCAACGCGGAGGCAGCGCAATCCCTTAACCGAGCTCGAAAGTCGTCGCGCTGAAACAGCGATCAATCTGCTCAACAGGGGATCCCTTTGTATACATGCGTGCAGTCTCGAACGCCGGCTCCATACCATGCCGTTTCGCCAGTTCGATGGCGGCGGGATTGGCCTCGGGGGTATCGAGGAAGATAGGCTGACCGGGCACGCGGGAGGCCAAGCCTTGAAATAGTTGCCTACGATATGCGGATCGTCGGCAAAGAACGGCCCGATCTTGAAACCCCGGCGGCATGCGCGCAGCACGCCGTATCCCTCAAGTCCTGCTTGCCCTGGACTCCAAAGGCTGCCCCTTGCGGCTGTCGAATCCAACGGCGGAGAAAGCTCGGACGGGCAGAGGGAAACACGGTTCCATCATAGCACGTGATCTCGTCAAAGGCGACAGAGGACAAGTCAAGCAGACCGCTTGGTTCTGCGCCGCCCAGCAAGGAAACTACAGGAAATCCGGGTTCAAGCTCGCCTACCGCAACATACGTCATCAAGGCGAGGGCGGCGACGACGCCGTCCAGGCCACATTGCGGCCTTGAGATAGGGACACCTCGTCCCTTTGGAAACTGCGTTCAGGATGAGTTTTTGGATGCTGGCCAGTTAGCACGGGCTTTGTTCAAAGTCTGACGTGCATTGCCCTCCAAAGCCCTCTTTCACTGAAAAGCTCAAAACAGAGGGGTCTGTCCTTTCACTGTCTCGATGTTCTAAACATTAGTGACGCCGTTTATGAATTTCGTAACGGCACGCCATAATGTCACCCAAAGGATGGATTATTTATGGAAGGTGTACTTCGAATTTGGAGGAACTGCACGGCAACCGGTAGCGGTCATGGGGGCACGATGCAAGGGGAGTTGGACAAGGAGCGTACTGAGACCGAGCAGCGCCTGAAAGAGGCCGAAGAGCGATTAACTCGCGATATCCGCACGAAGGTCTTCTTGTTTTCTCTTGTTGCCGTAATAAGTGCAGTCGGGGCGATGCTCATTGGAAGCTTCCTCGTCACACGCGATGTGAATAATTCGGTCATCGCCCTGCAAAGGGATATCATCGCCGCTCAAACCGCATTGAAGACAGCTAGTGACGCCTTGGTCGAACAGAGACAGAAACTGGCTAACGCGGAAGCCGACCTTGTACTTGCTACCGGCAAGTCAACCGACGCCCGCTCCAAACTCGAAGCGACCTCGTCACTGCTCGACAAATCTCGCGGTGAATACGAAGGACTAATAAAGGCGACGACCGATGCCCGTTCTAAACTCCAAACGACCTTGTCACTGCTCGACAAAGCTCGCGGAGACTACGAAGGGCTAACAAAGGCAACAATCGACGCCCGTTCCAAGCTCGAAGCGACCACACCGCTGCTCGACAAAGCTCGCGGAGACTACGAAGGACTGACAAAGGCATCAACCGACGCCCGGTACAAACTCGAAGCGACCACGCCGCTGCTCGACAAAGCTCGCGGAGACTACGAAGGGCTAACAAAGGCGACAACCGACGCCCGCTCCAAACTGTCCGTCATCAGATAATTTGAGACAGATGGCGGCGTGATTTAGTGGAGGACGCGGCTCGTCGGACGATTGATTTTATGCGGCGTTCATTTGGTGTTGCAAGCGACGATTTTGGATTGTGGCTCGTTTGATCCTTTCTCGTTCTAGTAGAATGGTTTGTCCGC
>Ga0187883_10001938_pt1 | contig 12544 bp, 5 predicted proteins | sample June2016WEW_20_1_2_FD_132966 | JGI IMG/M metagenome (GOLD analysis project Ga0187883, IMG submission 132966) | Peatland microbial communities from SPRUCE experiment site at the Marcell Experimental Forest, Minnesota, USA - June2016WEW_20_10 | ecosystem: Environmental > Terrestrial > Soil >...
CTGGGGCGGCGTGCAGATTTCGACCGTGGCCGATTACACCGACGGCCTGGCGTTCGCCCGCATGTTGCTGGTCACCGGATTGCCGCAAGGCCCGTTCCTGGTCGCCACCACCCCGCGCGGCAGTCCCGGCGGCGGCAATCGGGCGGAGCATGTGCAGAACTGGAACCTGCGGCTCAGCCGCGAGTGGCCGCTGGCGTTTGGGCGAATTGCGGCTGCCGCCGATCTGCTCAATGTGACCAACGCGGACCTGGCGATACAGCAGGCCGATCTGACCGGGCCAACCTTCAACTCGCGGTTACCCATCGCGATCGAGCCGCCGCGGTTTGTGCGTTTCGAAGTCCGATACCGGTTTTGAACCGTGGCGCGGCTTGCCCGTGCACCATCCGGGGCAGTCCTGCCTGGTGTGTCGAGAGTCATCTCGACATTTGTTTTTGTTTTTGATGCGAGCGCCACTCTCCGTTACCAAGAAAAGCCGAGACGACTCTCGGCTCTGCAGGCCGGACGGCCCGCGCCACGAGGCTATTGCGTGACGTACATGGTTGGACCGTTGCTCGGCACGCCGCCGACGGTGATTACCACGGCGTATGAGCCGGTGCTCAGGCCAGGCACCGTCACGTTGGCTTGGTCCAACCCCACCCAACCCGGCGCCAAGCCGAGGAACGGGACGCCGGTGCTCCAACCGCCGATAGTGGCGCTGTAGTTGAGCTTCGAGGGCGATAGCTGCGTCAGAGACGCGGCCGCGCCATCGGCCGGCGGGTTGGAGACGGGACCGATGCCGATCAAATAAATCTGCGCCACGCTGCCTGTCTTGGCGGGATTCGTGGGGCCGTTGACGGTGTTGTCCTGGTTCAGCAAGATGGCCTCACCCGCGGCGGTCTGCAGAATGTAGGGCGCGGCCTGAGCTACAGTGAAGCTCACCTGCCCGCTGGAGCCGCAAGAGTCACTCACCGTGATGGCTGCCGGGCCGGCTCCGATTTCGAACGGCAGTTGGATGTTGATCTGGCTGGAGCCGGCGTAGAACATGGGTGCATTCACGCCATTCACGGTCACGGCCGTTCCGGCCAGTGAAGTGGTGAGCGGGAACGCGGTGAAGATCTGCGTGAAGGGCGCCAGACCGGTTCCGAAGATACTCACAATCGATCCCGGCGCCACTGGACCGGAAGCGAAATTGGCGTTATTCACGATGCCGCCGGGCGTGATGTCGGGAACTCCGCCGCCGGCCGCGATCTGGGCCACGAACGCGTCCGGCGCATCGCCGGGGTAAGACGGCGTGACGGCCCCGCTGGTGGTTGGGAAGTTGGTCGAAGTCGTGACTCCGGCCACCACCAGCCCGGCTGCGCAGTTCAGCGCCACGGCGGTGCCATAATCCCCATAATTGGTGCTCCCGGCGGGTAGGGTCGCGGTTCCATTGCCGCCCAGGTAGCTCGAAAACAGTAGTCCGGAGCCCGACGCATTCAGGCCGGTCACGATGGCGTTGGTGGTGCCCTGGTTGGAGCTTTGGAATGCATCGCTAGTGGGGTAATTGGTGGAAGTGGTGTTGCCGGTGATGTAGGCGTTGCCCGTGGGATCGATGGCGATGGCGCTACCGATATCGGCGCCGCTGCCTCCCAGGTAGGTGGAGTAGAGCAGCGTCTGCCCGCTGCCGGCCAGCCTGGTGACGAAGGCGTCGGTGGCGCCCCCGCCGTAGGTGGATTGATACGCGCCGAGCAGCGGAAAATCGGTGGATGCCGTGTCGCCGGTAATGTAGACGGCGCCGCTCTTGTCAACCGCGATTCCGTTACCCTCGTCGTTCCCACTGCCTCCCAGATAGGTGGAGTAGATCAGCGCACCCCCGGGCGCCCCGATCTTGGCGACGAATGCGTCCGCGCCGCCTTTGAGGGTGGATTGGAAAGCCCCGCTGGTCACCGGAAAGTTGGAGGAGGTGGTGGACCCGGTGACGAATGCGTCGCCCGTGGAATCCACCGCGATGGCGTTGCCGAAATCGCTGCCGGAACCGCCCAAGTAAGTTGAGTAGAACGCCGCGCCAGCCGAGGTGAATCCCACCACGAAGGCGTTGGACGGGCCGCGAAGGGTAGTCAGCGCCGGACCTACCAGGAGATCGGGCGAATTGGTGCTGCCCACCAGGTAAACGTTGTCCTCCGCGTCAAGCGCCAACCCGTTGAACACATCGTAGCCCGACCCACCGAAATAGTGGGAAAAAGACACGTTCTGGGCGAGGTTGTCGAACTTCATGACAAAACCGTCTACGCTGGAACCGGGGTAATAGTTCAGGTAAGAAGTATCGGCATAGAAGGAGGCCGAATCGGTGGCGCCGGCCATGTAGATGTTGCCCGCCGAGTCAACGGCGATGGTGGAACCGATGCTGTCGCCGCCCACACCGCCGATCAAGGTAACGTACGCTGCCGCGGTGCCGGAAGAGTTCAGCTTGGCGACGAAGCCATCGTTATAACCGCTGGTGGCAAGCACTGTCCCCGCCATGTAAATGTTGCCGGCTGAATCGAGCCCGACAGCCGAAGCTTGCGCATTGACGGAGCTGCTGGGCAGCAGATAGGTGGCCCAGGTGAGCGCCGGGTCGATGACCAGCGGCTGGGAGCGGTCATAGCGCCCCAGCGCGAAGCGCACCTCGTTTCCGCGCAACTGGTACCGGCCGGCGACCTGGCGGCGCTCGCCATTCGATTCCTGATAGACGATGGGACGGTGCTGGCGGAGCTCGCCGCCCGCGGTCGCGATCACCAGGTCACCCGCATCATCCACGCGCAAACCCTGAGCGCCTTCCACGCGCAGGCGGATGCGGCTTGGATCGGCGCCGCGAGCCAGCAACATGTCATACTCCAGACGCCCATCGTTCACGTAGTAAACCACGTCGACGCCCGGATACAGTTGCCGGTAGCGCACGCGCGAGTAAGTGGGAATGTTCTTGCGCCAAGCCGAGGGTTGATTGCCTATGAGATAGTTGACCACGCCGGGCAGCGCTGCTTCGCCCTGGCCCTGCACGTCGCGGCGGGCAGAAGCGAAAACCACGGCTACACGCGCTTGGCGCGAGATCCATTCGGCGCGGCCCGCGCGCAACGTTAGCGCGGCGCCGGAGGTGTGAACGATGAATTCCGCCGGTCCGGGCTCCTGGCCTCGGTTTGGCTCAAAAGCGACCGGCAGGCTTGCAGCCGACGCCATGGCCGCACTCAGTAACAACAACAACGTGCTTCGCATAGGTTTGGTTGGAAAATCCCTCTACTATACATATCCTTGCGGAGTGCGGTTGGTTTCGAAAAATGTTGCTCCGGACAGTGGGGCAGGCGCTATCGCCTGCCAACTGCCGCAGCATAGGACCTAACTCATAAGCAGAACAGTGCGGAGTTGGCAGGCGGAAGCGCCTGCCCCACCTATGTTGCAGGCCACCACGCGTGCGATAGCATAACAGCTATGAAGAAATCGATCGGCCTGGCGATTGGTGGGGCATGCTTTAGCTTGCCGTTTTGGTTCGGCGGCGCGCTCGCGGCGCAGCCGGGGCCCATCAACCCGCAACATATTCGCGAAGACGTGAAGTATCTTTCGAGCGACTTGCTGGAAGGCCGCGGCGTGGGAACCAGGGGCGGCGACCTGGCCACGGAATACATCGCGCGGCAACTGGCGGCGGCCGGCGCCAAACCGGCGGGCGAAGACGGCACCTACTTCCAGAAGGTGCCGCTGGTGGGCGTCGCCACGCAACCCGAGACGGAGATCTCCGCGACGGCCGGCGGCAAGAAGATCGATTTCAAGCTGCTCGACGACCTGGTGGGCATCGACATGAGCCAGCGCGACAGCACGACCTTCGACGCCGACGCGGTCTTCGTGGGCCACGGCATCACGGCGCCGGAATGGAACTGGGACGATTTCAAAGGCGTGGACGTGACCGGCAAGGTGCTGGTGCTCTTCACCAACGAACCCACTTCCGACGATCCGAAATTCTTCGATGGCCGCGCGCTCACGTATTACGGCCGCTGGGTTTACAAGTACGAGGAAGGGCTGCGGCGCGGCGCGCGGGCCGTCCTCATCATCCACACCACGCCGACCGCCGGTTACGGCTGGGAGGTGGTGCGCGGCTCCTGGGCGCGCGAGCTTCCCTACGTGAAGCTGGCCGCCGGCGAGCGCGCGCTTTCCTGCGCCGGCTGGCTGTCGCGCGAGGCCGGCGAACGGCTGCTGGGCCTGGCGGGCAAGACGGTGGACGAGCTGTTGGCCGCATCCGAAAAGGCCAGCTTCCGGCCGATCGACCTGGGGATTCAGATCCACGGCAAGATGGTTTCCCACTTGCGCGAGTTGAACACGCGCAACGTGGTGGGGCTGGTCGCCGGCAGCGATCCGAAGCTGAAGGACGAAGCGGTGATTTACAGCGCGCACTGGGACCACCTGGGGATCGGCACGCCGGTAAATGGCGATTCGATTTACAACGGCGCCATCGACAACGCCACCGGCTGCGGCATCGTGCTGGAGCTGGCGCGGGCGTGGGCGGCGTTGCCAGCCAAGCCACGGCGCTCGGCGCTATTTCTTTTCGTGACGGCGGAAGAAGGCGGGCTGAAAGGCTCGGAATACTATGCGCAACACCCGCTAATTCCGGCCGCGAAGACCGCCATCGATCTCAACTTCGACGCCGTCCCGCCGTGGGGCCGCGCCAAACAGATCTCGATCGGCGGCGCGGAACGCACCGACGTGCTGCCGCTGGCCGAGAACGTCGCTAAGCGGCTGAAGCTCGAAATCCAGCCGGATGCGGAGCCCGGGCAAGGCCATTACTTCCGCTCCGATCATTTCTCGTTCGCGCGCGCCGGCATTCCCGCCTTTTCGATCGACCTGGGAACGGAGTTTGAGGGCAAACCTGCCGGTTATGGCATGCGAATGTGGGAGGAGTACAACCGGCTGCACTATCACCACCCCTCCGACGAATATCACGAAAACTGGGATTTCACCTCGGACGCCCAGGCGGCCGAGTTCGGATTCATCCTCGGCAGCGATATCGCCAACCAGGACAAGCTGCCCGACTGGCGGCCGGGCGACCAGTTCCGGAGGCGGTAAGAGCTTCGGGCGAGTGTTCGCAGCCGAACACCTTGTCGCGAAATGGGACAATGGGCCAGGACAGGACCTTGCCGCCGCCGGCATGGCACGCGAAATCCCGTAAGCTACTGCGATTACGGTGGGGCAGGCGCTTTCGCGTGCCAACCCCTAATTTCCGCCGAAGAAGGCATTCCCCCTCGAAATTCTAATATCGCCGGGGCGACTTTTGGCAGGCGGAAGCGCCTGCCCCACAGCGGCCCGAGGATTGCACCACGGATGAGGAATGACTCTCTTTCCGCGCAGTCCGTTCCGCGTCCGCTATCTGGCTTGGCTGCTGGCGTGGTGGGCGTGGCCAGCTTCGGCACAGCCGTCCAACATCGCGATTCTGCCGCCGCATCCGCGGCCGTTGGGCTTCTTGACGCGACCATACCAGCAGCGCGCGGTGCCGGCGGTGAATCTCACCAACTCGGGACGCCTCAGCGGGCTGATTCGATCCGGCAGCCTGTACCTGAGCGCGCGCGACGTGGTGGCGCTGGCGCTCGAGAACAACATCGATATTGAAATCCAGCGTTACGGCCCGCTGATGGCGCGCCAGGATATCGAGCGAGCGCGGGTGGGCGGCGCGCTGCGGGCGCCTTCGACGGCGATCGCGCCGGGACCGCAATCGGTGAGCCTGGCGGGCATCAACGTGAGCGGCACCAGCCTGGCGAGCGGCGCGGGGGTGGGCTCCGGCGGCGGCATCACGGGACAGATCGGCGCGCAGATCCCGCAGACGGACCCGATTGTCAATGTTTCGGCTAATTTCGGGCATCTCACGTCGCCGCAGAGTAACCTGGTGCTGTATCAATCCAATTCGGTAGTGGAGGACTATCAAAGCTTCAACGCCGGATACAGCCAGCAATTCATGGGTGGAGGCGCATTCAGCCTCAACTACGGCAGCACGCGGGCCACCGCCAACACTCCCACAATTCTGCTGAATCCTTTGACGCAGGGCAGCCTGAACCTGAATATTTCGCAGAACCTGCTGCAGGGGTTCGGCGCGTCGGTGAACAACCGCTACATACGGATTGCGCGCAACAACTCGCGCTATTCCGAGTTGCAACTGAAGCAGCAGGTGACGACCACGGTTTCGGCGGTGTTGAACCTGTACTGGGACCTGGTGGCGTTCAACGAGGACGCGCGCCTGAAGCGGCTGGCGCTCGATGCGGCGCGGCAGCTTTACGAAGACAACAAGAAGGAACTGGCGGCGGGCGCGATAGCGGCGATCGAGGTGACGCGCGCCCAGGCGGAGATTCCGGCGCGCTCGGAGGACGTGCTGATCGCCGAGACCAACCTGCTGCAGCAGGAGATTGTGCTCAAGAACGCACTCAGCCGGCGCGGGATGGAAGATCCGGCGCTGGAGGAGGCGCACATCGTGACGCTGGATCCGATCCAGGTGCCGGAGCAGGAAGGCTTGGCGCCGCTCAAAGACCTGGTGAAGCAGGCGCTCGACCAGCGGCCGGACCTGGAGCAGAATCGCATCAACATCCAAAGCCAGCTTCTGGTGCTGAGCGGAGACCGAAGCGCGCTGAAGCCATCGCTGCAAGCGTTCGCTTCCTTCACCAACGCCGCCCTGGTGGGCGCGCCCAACCCGCTCAATGTGGGCAACCCGGACAACCTGCCCGACCCCTACTACTACGGCGCCTATGGCAGTTTACTGGCGCAGATTTTCCGCCGCAACTTCCCGAATTACACGGCCGGCTTTTCGCTGACCGTTCCGATTCGCAACCGCGCCGCGCAGGCCGATTACGCGACCGACCAGTTGCAGATGCGGCAGCAGGAGCTGCAACTCGAAAAAAGCGTGGCCCAGGTGAGCGTGGACGTGAGAAACGCGCTGATCGGCGTGGAGCAGGCGCACTCGCGGTATGAAACCGCTCTGGAAACGCTGAAGCTGGCGCGGGAAACGCTGGAGGCCGAGAAAAAGAAATACGAGTTCGGCAAGTCCACTAACGCGCTGGTGATCCAGGCGCAACGCGACGTGGTGGCGGCGGAAAGCGAGCAAGTGCAGTCGATGGCGAATTACACGCACGCGCGGATCGCGCTGGACCAGGCGGTCGGGATGACGCTGGAGCGCAGCGATATCAGCATGGCGGAAGCGGCCAGCGGGCAGGTGGAGCGGCGTTCCATCTTGCCGGCCACGCTGCCGGGGAAGAAATAGGGCCGCCATGCGAACGATCTCACGAAGGTCCATGACCTGTTCAATCGCCGCCAACCGCTCGCTGACGGGGTGCCTTCCGGGCCCGGCTCCGATGCGCGTTCAGAGCCTCGACAATAGCGGGGCGGACGCCCCCGTCCGCGGCCGGCCCCCAGGCCGGCCTTTCGCGGCAACGCTACGGCTTGATTATTTGAGCGAAAGGCGGGTCCAGGGGGACCCGCGCGGACCGGGGGGTCCGCCCCACAATTGGCGAGCGGTTGGAGCGGCTGTTGCATGGCTCGCTCTGGCGGGCGCGCTGGCTGCGCAGGCGCCGCTGCCGATTGCTCCAACGAAGCCGCAGGGACTGCCGTTCGTCCGCTCATACAAGCCGGTAACCGTGCCGGCACTGCGGCTGACGGGCGCTGGCCGACTGCGCGGCATGATACAAGCGGGCAACCTTCACCTGACCGCGCGCGACGCAATTGCGCTGGCACTGGAGAGCAGCCTGGACCTGGAGATCGCGCGCTACAACCTGGTGATGGCGGATTGGGCGGTGGAACGCGCGGAATCGGGCGGCGCGTTGCGCGGCGTCACCGGAGCCAACTCGGAATCGGTGACGCTGGGAAGCGGGCAGGGTGTGGCCGGCAGCCAGAGCGGCGGCGGATCGCCGGGCTCGTCCGGGTCGGCCACAGTGGCGGGCGCCGCACTGATCCAACAGATCGGCCCGGTGACGCCGCAGCTCGACCCGGTGCTTTCGACCACAGACGCGTTTTCGCACCAGACCTCGCCCCAATACGTGGTGGTCCAAAGTGGAGTCTATTCGCTGGTGGACAACGCGCGTTCTTACAACTGGCAAATGTCGGAGGGCCTGTTGACGGGGGGAACGGCGCGCTTGAGCTATAGCGACTCGTATTTGAACGAAGCGGTGCCGACCGACGTTCTCAACCCGACCTCGTTCACCAGCCTGGGGATTTCCCTTTCGCAAAACCTGCTGCGCGGGTTCGGCGAGCGGGTGAACGGGCGCTTCATCCGCGTCAGCCGGCGACGGGTGGGCGGCGCGAACGAAGCCTTCCGCGCGCGTTTGATGGCGGTGGTGAGCGGCGTCCTGAACGCTTATTGGGACCTGTCGCTGGCCGCCAACGATTTGCAGTACAAGCAGCGCAACCGCGACGTGGCGGCGCAGTTTCTGGCCGACACCGCGCGGCAGATCGCAGTGGGCGCGGCGCCGGCGGTCGACCGGATTAACGCCGAGAGCGCCGCCGCGGCAGCCGAACAGGCGCTGGTGGTGGCCCGCAACAGCGTAGCAGTGCGGCAAAATGCGCTGAAGGATTATCTGAGCTTCCGCGCGGTGGCGGACGATCAACTTGCCGGCGCGCAAATCGTCGCCATCGATCCGTTGAACGTGCCGGAAACCGACGACCTACCCGGTCTTCACGAACTGATCGCGAGCGCAGAACGGCGGCGCCCGGAAGTGGCGCTGGCGAATCTCTCGGTGGAACTGGCGGGAATCACCGCCGAAGGCACTGCCAACGGCGTTCTGCCGAGCCTGGGGGTTTCCGCTTCCACGAGCAACTACGGCCAGGCCGGGCAGGCCGTCCCGGGCGCCACTCCGTCGCCCTACTTCGTGGGAGGAGTGGGGAACGCGCTGGCGCAGACCTTTCGCCGCAATTTCCCCAATGAGAGCGCGGGAATCTCCTACTCCGCGCCTCTTGGGAACACGCAGGCGCAGGCCGATCGCGCGATCGACGTGCTGAGCCAGCGGCAGGCTGAACTGACAGCGGAGCGCACCCGTCACGACCTGGCCGTCAACATCTCGAGCCAGGTGCTGGCGCTCCAGCAGGCGCGCGCACGCTACAAAGCGGCGATGGAGAGCCGCGGGCTGCTGGAGCGGTTGTTGCAAGGCGAGGAGAAGAAGTGGGTGGCTGGCACTTCCGCCATCTCCACGGTGGTGTCGGCGCGCCGCGACCTTGCCAACGCGCAATCGGCCGAACTGGCCGCCGCGGCCGCTTACGTGCACGGCCGCATCGCGCTCGACCAGGAACTGGGCCGCACGCTGGAAGTGAACCAGGTGTCGGTGGAAGATGCAATCGCGAAATGACGTGGCGCACGCACTCGTGCGTGCCGCGTCGGCATTCTTGCCGACGCAGGGCGTCAATGGGCGAAGACGTGTCGAGAAGAGTCTCGACGCGGCACGCACGAGTGCGCAACGGAGCCGCGACCAAAGGGAGCGGTCGGCAGCTAACGAGTCATCGCTTGCCGCCGGCGTCCCAGTCAACCGGGCGAATGGGGCCGACACCGAAGACGTAGCAGGCGGCCCCGCACAAGGCGATCGCCGAGGCTGCCAGGAAAGCCAGGTAGAACTCACCGGTTCGCTGGACGATCCAGCCGGTAAACCAGGGCGCGGCGACGCCGGACAGATTGCCGAATCCGTTTTGGAAGCTGGTCCACTTGCCCGCCGCGCGCGGGCCGGCGAGCGTCTGTGTGATGGCGTAGATATTGGAGCTGAACAGGCCATAGCACGTGCAGGTGAACATGAGCAGCGCCATGGCGGCGGTTTCATTGTGTATGAGGGCCACTGGCAGAATCAGCGTGGAAAGCGTGAGGCCCAGGCCGGCGAAAGTCTTGCGCACGCGGTTCGGCGTGTGGCCGCGCGCGATCCAGACATCCGATAGACGGCCGCAAACGACCGCGGAAACGGCGATCAGCAGATAAGCCAGCGAGCCGACATACGCCATCTTGGTTTTCGAAAAGTGCCGCTCTTTTTCCAGATACGGCGGCAGCCAGGTGAGCAGGAAATACCAGAAGTAGTTGGCGCAGAACAGCCCGAGAGCAGTGAACAGCGCCGCCCGGCGGCGGATCACGGCGAAGATGGTGGGCGCGGTGTGCGATTCGTCGATAGCCGCGGTGCCGCGGCCGCGCGGCATCCAAATCAACCAGGGCGCCAACCATACCAGGCTGGCCCCACCCAGAGCGAGAAAGAACGCACGCCAGCCGTACTGCGCGATCAGCAGGCCACCGAGCAGAGTGCCGAGTGCGGGACCGCACTTGGTTCCGGCATCGATCAACGCGTTCGCCAGGCCGCGATGATGCTCGGGATAATGGTTGGCCAAAATGCGCGAGTAAGACGGATAGGCGATGGATTCACCGGCGCCGAGCACCAGGCGCAGAGCGAACACGACGGCGAAGGCGTGGGCGGCGCCGGTGATGGCGGTGGCGCCGGACCAGAGAAGGAAGCCACCCGCGAGGATCCAGCCGACGTTAAACCGGTCCACCAGCCAGCCGGAAAGGCCCAGCAACTGGCACGCGGCGTAAGTCCAGAAAAAGGCCGACAATAGCAGGCCAAGCTGGTAGTTGGTGAAGCCGAGGTCGCGCTGGATGTTGGTGGCGCCGGCGGAAAGGTTGGCGCGGTCGAAGTAATTCAGGAAGCCGGAAATGACGAGCAGCGCGAGGATGCGCCATTCCTTGCGGGACAACGCCGTGCGCACCGGAGCGGGAATTGCCGTCACAGGACGCTATTCTAACCTGGATGGGGTTGCCAAACCTGACGACATCATGCCAAGGTCCTGGCGAAAACAGTTGTCGACGGCAATAGACCCTGTTTGCGATGATTTCTCGTCAGTGAACTTCCGTACCATGGGGAACCATGCCCGCAGTGAGAAATGTCTTGGGCACTGTGCCTTCACCCACTAGCGTGAATTTTGGAAATCGCTTGTACCATTTTCAGGTGGTACCTCGGGATCGGAGTTCAACCAATCCTGCAATGCATCGAAATCGTCAACCGAAATCCGGCCTTCCCGAAAGCGATCCACGAGGTGTTTCAGGAAGTAGGGCGGCGGCTTCCTAATTTTCGGCATTCCGGTACTGTCGGTGGAACACGATCCTCTGAAGCTCCTGGGTCAAGCGACGGAGTTCGGATTCGTTCTTGGCTTCCTTGATGCGCCGCAAACAGAGGTGAAGGGCCTTCTTGGAAGTGTCGAGTCCGGACGTGGCTGCTGCAGGACCTCCTTTGGCTCTCGACCATCGTGCCTGAACCGCTTTCCGGGCGCTTTCGCTGCGCTGTTCCGGAGTGAGTCTGGCGGCTCTGGCGGGACCGCCCTTTTTGCCGCCCATCCGCCCTAGCGCAACAGCAGCGGGGTTCTTTCTCTTAACGGTTACTGCCATGTTCGCATTATACGTGAGCGCTCAAGATCCGGCAAGTACGTGAGCGCTCTAGTATGAGCGCACCCTCCGCCGATCGCGATAGAATGGGCGCTCGATGCCGGCGAATGGCACTTACCTCGTCCTGATCACGGCGGCTTCCATCGCGCTGCTGCTGTTCCTGATTCTGGGCGCCAAGCTGCACGCGTTTCTGGCGCTGCTGATTTCGAGCATGGCGCTCGGCCTCGCGGCGGGGATGGCGCCGGAAAGAGTGCTCAAATCCATCCAGACGGGCTTCGGCGATTCGCTGGGGTTCATCGCGGTAGTGGTGGGGCTGGGCGCGATGATCGGCCGCTTTCTTGAGGCTTCGGGCGGCGGCGTGGCGCTAGCCGACTGGCTTCTCGAACGATTTGGACGCGAGCGCGCGGCCTGGGCCATGCTGGTCGCCGCGTTTCTGGTCGGGCTGCCGATCTTCTTCGAAGTCGGGTTCATCATTCTGGTGCCGCTGGTGTGGAACCTGGCGCGCGAGACCAAGCGGTCGGTGCTTTTCTATGGCCTGCCCATGGCCGCGGCGCTCACCATCACGCATTCGATGGTGCCACCGCATCCGGCGCCGGCGGCCGCGGCGCAACTGCTGGGCGCCGATATAGGCCGGACGATTCTCTACGGCATTGCCATCTCGATCCCGGTCGCCATAGTCTCGGGCATCTTCTATGGCCAATGGATCGCGAAGCGCATCAACGTGGGCGTGCCGGAGATCGCCTCGGCCGCGCCCCAGACCGAGAAGGGAAACGCGCCGCCGGTGTGGATGGTGATCCTGCTGCTGCTGCTGCCGCTGGGGCTGATTTTCGGCTCCGCGCTGGCCACCATGGTGAACGTGCCGATGCGCGGCGTGGCGGTTTTTCTGGGGCATCCGTTCACCGCGCTGACAATTGCCGCGCTGGCGTCGCTTTACCTGTTCGGCCTGCGGCGCGGCGTTTCGCGCGAGCGGGCGATGAAGATGGCGGCCGAGTCGCTAGCGCCGATGGGCGCGCTGCTCTGCATCATGGGCGGCGGCGGTGCGTTCAAGCAGGTGATCGTGGATTCGGGCGTGGGCGCGGTGGCGGGAAGGCTGCTGGTGACGTCTTCTGTGTCGCCGCTGCTGGTGGTGTTCGCGATCGCAATGGTGCTGCGGGTGGCGATGGGCTCGGCAACGGTCGGCATTATCAGCGC
>Ga0187883_10001941_pt1 | contig 12539 bp, 10 predicted proteins | sample June2016WEW_20_1_2_FD_132966 | JGI IMG/M metagenome (GOLD analysis project Ga0187883, IMG submission 132966) | Peatland microbial communities from SPRUCE experiment site at the Marcell Experimental Forest, Minnesota, USA - June2016WEW_20_10 | ecosystem: Environmental > Terrestrial > Soil >...
CGGCATTTCCCAAGGCATTTCCGTGGTTTGCGGAGCCGCGCTATTGGGAGGACCACTACCGCGCGCTCGACGAGCAGCTCGCGGCGGTGCTTGGGCCGGCGCTCGAGCTATAGGCGGCCGCGTCGCGCGTTGAGCGGCCGTATTGGTCTTTGACCGACGACATTGTGAAGCGGCGGATATTTGAGGATCATAGACGCATGACGAAACCGAGTATTTTGGTGCTATGCAGCGTTTTGCTGGCCGTGGGTTGTAATCGCGACGCCGCGCATTTCATGACCGGCAAGCCGGCCGCGGCGCCAAAAGCCGCGCCCGTCGCGCCCAAGGGGCCCAGCGCGGAGCAACAGACCGCCGGGATGACGGCCGCAGTAGCCCTCGGCAAGGCGACGGTGCCGGCCGGGCTCAAGTTTGAGCTTGGCGGTCGTCCCAAAGCCGGGCAAGCGCTCGACATCACGCTCGCGCTGCTGCCGAAGGTGCCCGGGGATGCCACGATCCAGATCAACCAATCCGACGGCCTGGAGGTCCCCAAGGCGCTCTCGGAGCTATCGCTGCCGGCGCTCGAGGAGGGCGGGGTTTATCGCCAGACGATCAGCGTGACTCCCTCCAAGGAGGGCGTTTTGCTGCTGGGCCTGAATTTGACGCTCAAGCATGACGAAATCGAGGAATCGAGGGGCTACTCTGTGCCTATCCTGGTTGGCGAGCCGCCGGCGAAATAGGCACGCTGGGCCGGAGCCTTAAGCCAAATACAGCGGCACGCGCCGAAGTTAACCCCTATAATAGGCGGTTTCCCGGGGCCCCATTGTGACGCAGAAACTTCGTAACATCGCCATCATCGCGCACGTCGATCATGGCAAGACCACGCTCGTCGATCAGCTGCTGCGCCAGTCCGGCACGCTCGATGCGCGCAAGGATTTGCAAGAGCGCGTCATGGATTCGAACGCGATCGAGCGCGAGCGCGGCATTACGATTTTAGCGAAGAACACCGCGATCACCTGGGGCGATTACCGCATCAATATCGTCGATACGCCGGGCCATGCCGACTTCGGCGGCGAAGTCGAGCGCGTGCTCGCGATGGTCGATTGCGTGCTGCTGCTCGTCGATGCGGTCGACGGACCGATGCCGCAAACACGTTTCGTGACCCAAAAAGCCTTCAAGCACGGCCTGCGCCCGATCGTCGTCATCAACAAGATCGATCGCGACGAAGCGCGCCCGAGTTGGGTGCTCGATCAGACCTTCGATTTGTTCGACCGTCTGGGCGCGACCGACGCGCAACTCGATTTCCCGGTCATTTACGCCTCGGCGCTGCGCGGCTACGCCGGATTGGACTCGACGGTGCGCAGCGGCGACATGCAGCCGCTGTTCCAGACGATCGTCGATCATTGCCCGCCGCCCGATGTCGACGCGGAGGGCTCGCTGCAGCTGCAGGTGGCCTTGCTCGACTATTCGAGTTATGTCGGCGCGATCGGCATCGGCCGCATCAAGCGCGGCACGATCAAGAAGGGCATGGCGGTCACGGTCGTCGACCGCGACGGCAACCAGCGGTCCGAGCGCATCACGCAAGTATTGGGTTTCCATGGGCTTACGCGCGTCGAAGAGGATTCGGCCGGCGCCGGCGACATCGTCGCTTTCGCGGGTATCGCCGAACCCAAAGTCTCCGATACGCTCTGCGATCCGCTCAATGTCGAGCCGCTGCCGAGCATGACCGTCGACGAGCCGACGATCAGCATGACTTTCGAGGTCAATACCTCGCCGTTCTTGGGCCGAGACGGCAAGTTCGTCACGAGCCGGCAGATTCGCGAGCGCCTCGAGCGCGAGGCGATCCACAACGTCGCGCTGCGCGTCGAGCCGACCTCGGACCCGGATAAATTCCAGGTGTTCGGCCGCGGCGAGCTGCATCTTGGCGTGTTGCTCGAGAACATGCGCCGTGAGGGCTATGAGATGGCGGTCTCGCGGCCGCGCGTCGTCATCAAGCAGGTCGATGGACAGCCGCAAGAGCCCTACGAACAGGTCACCGTCGATGCCGATAGCGAAGCCCAGGGCGACATCATGTCGGCGCTCGGCAGCCGCGGCGCGGAACTCAAGGACATGCAAGCGGACGGCCGCGGACGCGTGCGCTTGGACTACCTGGTGCCGTCGCGCGGGCTCATCGGCTTTCAGACGGAATTTCGCACGATGACGCGCGGTACGGGTTTGCTGCACCACGTGTTCGATCACTATGGCCCGCTGGTGCAGCGCGAGCTGGGTCAGCGCCCGAACGGCGTGTTGATTGCCAACGGGCAGGGCACGGCGCTCGCCTACTCGCTGTTCAGCCTGCAGGAGCGCGGGCGGCTGTGTATCGGCCCCGGGGAGGAAGTCTACGAGGGCATGATCATCGGTCTCAATAACCGCGACAACGATCTCGTCGTCAATCCCCTCAAGGGCAAGAAGCTCACGAACATGCGCGCGGCCGGCAAGGACGAGAACGTCGTATTGACGCCGCCGATTCGCTTCTCGCTCGAGCAAGCGATGGAATTCATCGATGATGATGAACTCATCGAGATCACGCCGAATTCGATTCGGCTGCGCAAGCGCAGTCTGCGCAGCAACGAACGCAAGCGCTCGGAACGCGAAGCCGCCGAATAAGTCGCCCAGTGGGCGACGATCCCCGCCTGGCATGTCCCGCGTCGTCAGTGCGCGACAGGGCGCTCGATTGGCGCGCGATTTAACCGATTATTGGGTAAAACGAGACGCGCGTCACGCCCCCGTTGCGGGATCTCCCTAACATCGAATTCAGGTTCGGTGCAAGGTGCGCCGGCATGTGCCTTTGGGGGTTTCCCGCAGTTGTCACGCGATATCGCCAACGCAGTTCGAAGCGTGCCGTCGCTGCCGACCGATGAGTATAATCGTCTGCTCGAACGCCAGCTCAACGAAGCGGGATGCCAGGGCGGAGAGGTCGATTACGCTTCGCTGCTGAAGATCATTAGTTTTCATTACGATCGGATCGATGCCGAACGGCGCGGCATCGTGCGCTCGATGCAGATCATGTCGGACGAGGCGCAGGCTCTGACGCGCGAGATTCGCGAAGAGACCTCCTCGCACCTGCAGGCGATTTTGGATAACGTCAAAGACGCGATCATCACGATCGACGATGCCGGCCATATCGAAACCTTCAACCCGACCGGCGAGCGCATTTTCGGCTACTCGCAGGCCGAGATCCTCGGCAGGACACTGGACTTCTTGCTGCCGGAAATCGATTCCCGCGGTACCCGCGAGTTTCTCGAGCGCCTGGCGACCAAGATCGACGATACGCATGTCGATTTGGCGGCGCATCAAGTCTTCGGGGTCGCCAAGGACGGCAATCGCGTCGCCGTTGAAATCGCCGTCAGCAAGGCGAATCTGAATCGCCGCGACGGCTACATCGTCTGTGTACGCGATATCACCGAGAGGCACCTCGCCGAACAGCTGATGCGCGAAAGCGAAGCCCGATACCGCACGCTCGTGGAGCACGCGCCGGAAGTCATCGTCGTGTTCGACGTCGATTTGGGCACGTTCGTCGACGTCAACGACAACGCCTGCCGCTTCTTCAAGATGGATCGCGAGACCTTGCTCGCGAGCGGACCGGGCATGATCAGCCCGGCGGTGCAACCCGACGGTGTCCCCTCGTTCGGCGTGCCGCGCGCCTACATCGACGGCGCGCTCGCCGGCGAGGCGCCGGTGTTCGAATGGATGCACTGCGACTCGACCGGTCAAACGATGCCCTGCGAGGTGCGCTTCGTGTGCCTGCCGAGCTTCAATCGCCGCTTGATTCGCGCGAGCATTACCGGAATCGCCGAGCGCAAGCGCAGCGAGGCGATCGCGGCGGGCGAGCGCCGCGTATTCGAAAAGATTGCCGCCAACGCGCCGCTGCGCCCGGTTTTAGAATCGATTGCGGAAGTCATCGAGCGCGTCATGGAGAGGAGCTTCTGCGCGATCAACCTGCTCGATCGCGAGCGGCAGATCTTGAACTTCGGCGTCGCGCCGAGCTTGCCGCGCGCCTTCATCGTCGGCATGGACGCAGCGCCGATCGGCCTGCGCTACGGCTCCTGTGCGGCGGCCGCATACCACTTGCGGCCGGTTCTGGCCGCCGATATCGAGGCCGACGCATCCTGGGAATATCGGCGCGACACGGCACTCGGGGCCGGGCTGCGATCGGCCTGGTCGGTGCCGATTCTCGCCTCGGACGGCCAGGTCGTCGGCACGATCGCCGTGTATCGCGGGCAAGCGTGTCTGCCCGATGCGCGCGATCTGGAATTGATGACGCGCATGGCTCAGATCGCGGGTATCGCGATCGAGCGGCGCGCGGCCGAAGATGCGCTGCGCAACAGCGAGGCGAAATTTCGCGGGCTGTTCGAAAACGTCATGGAAGGCGTCTACCAATCGACGCTCGAGGGCCGATTGCTCGCGGTCAATCCGGCTTTCGTGCAACTGCTCGGGTACGATACGCCCGAGGAGCTCTACGCGCTGCGCGCCGAGGCGCTCTATTGGTACCCGACCGACCGAACCGCGTTCATACGGCGCATGGAAAGCAATGGCGAAGTGCGCAACGAGGAATGGGTCATGCGCCGCAAGGACGGCAGCATGCTCGTGGTCGTCGACAACAGCCGCGTCATACGCGACAAGCAAGGCCGCATCTCGGGATTCGAAGGCACGATAGCCGACATCACCGAGCGCAAGAAAGCCGAGACCGCGGTATTTCAAGCCAAGGAACGCGCCCAGATCACGCTGCAGTCGATCGGCGATGCCGTCATCACGACCGATTCCGAAGGGCGCATCGATTACATGAATCCGGTCGCCGAGAGCTTGACCGGATGGGAGAACCGCGAGGCGCAGACACGCTACATCTTTGACGTGTTGAGCATCGTCGATGAGACGACACGGGAACCGAGCGAGTGTCCGGTCATGCGCTGTCTGCGCGAAGGGCAGGTCTTGGGTCTCTCGCAGCATACCGTGCTCGTCAATCGCGGCGGCAAGGAAATCGCGATCCAGGATTCGGCGGCGCCGATTCGCGATCGCGCCGGCAACATGATCGGCGCCGTCATGGTGTTCCACGACGTCAGCAAGGAGCGCCGTTTGCACCGGGCTCTGCACTATCAGGCGAGCCACGATGCCTTGACCGGACTCATCAACCGGCGCGAGTTCGAAAATCGCCTGACCGTCGCGGTCGAGAGCGTGCGCATGGATGCCGACTGCCGCCATTCGCTGCTGTATCTCGATCTCGATCAATTCAAGCTCGTCAACGATACCTGCGGGCATCCGGCCGGCGACCAGTTGCTGAAGCAAATTACCGGCGTGCTGCAGTCGCGGGTTCGCGGCGGCGATACGCTCGCGCGCCTCGGCGGCGATGAGTTCGGGATTCTGTTGCAGGGCTGCGCGCTCGACCAAGCGATGCGCATTGCGGAGACCTTGCGCCAAGCCATCCGCGATTACCGCTTCATTTGGCAGGACGGCCTGCTGACGGTCGGCGTCAGCATCGGCATCGTCGAGATTACGCGCGATACCCCGACCGTGGCCAACGTCATGAGCGCCGCGGATGTCGCCTGCTATTCGGCCAAGGACCTCGGCCGCGACCGCGTCCAGGTCTACAAGCCCGACGATGTGCCGGAACGCCATCGCGAAATGCATTGGGTATCGAAACTGACGCGCGCCTGCGAAGAAGGCCGCTTCGATTTGTTCTACCAGCCGATCGTTCCGATCGGCTCGACCGTGCAAACCAACGAACACTTCGAGCTCATGCTGCGCTTGCGCGACGAATCCGGCGGCCTGGTCGCGCCCGCGGAGTTCATTCCGGCCGCGGAGCGTTACAACATCATGCCGTCGATCGACCGCTGGGTCGTGCGGCACGCGCTCGAGCGGGTCGTGCATCGCAGCGGATCCGGAATCAAGCCCTATACGATCGCCCTGAACTTGTCCGGCAACTCGCTCAACGACGAGCGCTTTCTCGAGTACTTGATCGCGGAATTGCCGGGCCACAATCTGGTTCCGGGCGCGATCTGCTTCGAGATCACCGAGACCGCCGCGATCGCGAACCTCGGCAACGTCGTGCATTTCATGCGCGAGTTGAAGAGCCGCGGCTGCCATTTTGCGCTCGATGATTTCGGCAGCGGCTTATCGTCGTTCATGTACTTGAAGACGCTGCCCGTCGATTACCTGAAGATCGACGGGCAGTTCGTCGAGAATGTCGCGCGCGATCCGGTCGATCGCAGCATGGTCGAGGCCATCAGCCAAGTCGGCCGCGCGATGGGCATCCAGACGATTGCCGAACGCGTGGAATCCGCCGAGGTGCTGCGCACGCTCGCGCATTTAGGCATCGGATTTGCGCAGGGCTACCATATCGCCGAGCCGCGCTCGATCAGCGGCTTTCCCTACCTCGTCGATTCTTTGCGAGGCGCCTGAGGCGCTAGGCCGGCCGTCTTCCCGACTCTGCTCGCAGCCCCGCGGGTCGTTTGCGGATCGTGAGGATCTCGAAGTCCTCGAGTTGCCGACGGCCTTAGGGAAGTGGACCCGCGGACACGCGCGCAAACTGCGGCTGGACAGAGGTAAGGATGGGTCCTATAATCTATTCAATATCTATTCATTTAAGTATTCTGTTTGGCGTTCGCATCCCATGAAAAAATCACTTGAAAGCAAGGTATTGAACCTGCTCTTGCTGCACGGCGAGGGCTTAAGCACACCGGAACTATTGGCGAAGCTGCGCCCGCGCGTCAGCCAGCCGACACTCTGGCGCACGCTCGATACGCTGCGCACACATGGCGCGCTCATCCGCGAAGGTAGGGCCCGGGCCACGCGCTATCATGCCCGCGCACGTACCGACGTGGCAGTCCTGCGCTCGCGGCGCATGCATGAGAGTGTCGCCAAGCGACTCTTGCGCGAACCTGCTTTGCGGATGCAAGCGCTCGAACGCCTGGACAAATTGCGGGCGGCCAATCCGCACGGCCGGCGCTACCACGATCGCTGGCAAGAACTCTTGCAAGGCCCTTTGGTCGAGGTGGTGCGTGTCATGACCGAGTCCTCGGAGATGGCGGATGTGTTGCGCAAGGAGTCGCCCTTGAGTGTGTTCGTCTCGCCCGTCGAGCGGCAACGTATCTTCGACTCGACGCGTGCGGATTCGGACCATGCGCCGCCGTGAGTTGCAACACATCCTCGTAGAAGTCGGTGAACGCTTCGCTCTAACGGAAGTTTTCGTCATCGGATCCTCCGCCATCTTGGCCGTGCTGCCAGATCCGCCGGAAGGCGCGCTCACGGCCACTCGCGATGTCGATATCATCCCGCCAAACGACGAGGATGAGCGCATGGCCGATCAGATTTCCTATGTCATCGGCGAAGCGAGTCCCTTCGATGTCGAACATGGCTATCACGCACAAGGCGTCTCTCTAAGAACGCCGACGTATGCGCCGCATGGCTGGCAAGCGCGCACGATTGATGTGACCGTCGGAAAAATTGTCGCGCACTGTATGGAGCCACATGATGTGGTGTTGAGTAAGCTCGCCGCCGGGCGGGAGAAGGACCTGGAGTTTGCGAATGCGGCAGCGGCGTTGGGTCTTGTTGTGCAATCGGTGTTGCTCGCGCGCTAGATATCCGAGCCCAGGGATTTCGACAGTCCGAAGAAGAATCCGCGCCGCGGCCCAAATTGCGGTGCGCCGACACCGACGCCGGTGCCGTTGCGGATCTCATAGACCCGGTCGAAGACGTTGATGACGTCAAAGCGGACGGTCAGCGTGCCGGCACCGCGGACATGAAATAGATGGCTCAAGCCGGTGTTGACCTGCGTGTAGTACGGCAGGTGCTCGCCATTGGGAATGTCCGTGCCGCCGTAGCCATTGGACTGACCCGGCGGCAGTTCCAAGTCGGCGCGCAGCCCGGAACCCTCGAGGAAATCGGCGCTGATGCGCGTGTCGTGCCATAAGTAAGAGACGCCGCCCGAGGCCGTGAATTCTTGCTCGTGGTCCAGATGGATGGTGTTGTTGTCGATGTAGGCGAGATCCGTGGGCGTGAAATTAAATTGCGCGGAATTGATCTGCTTGCCCCGGGCGGTTTGCGTCGCGAGATTCAGATACGCCGAAAACTCCTTGGTCGTGTAATTCGCGGTCAACTCGACGCCGGCCTGTTTGCCGAAGCGGTAGTTGAACGGCGTCAGGATGATCGGCGCGCCGAATTGCCCCTCGTCGATGAGATTGACCGACTGCTTATAGTAGGTGTCGAGGCCCATCGAGAACTCCCGCGTGAATTTCTGCGCGACGCCGACGTCGTAGTAATTCGCGCGTTCGGCGAGCGGCGATGTGGCCAGCGGCGATAGCGCCGGGTTTGTCGTGTTTTGAAATATCGCGATGTCCTTGGCGCCCACGAGCTCAAAGGGCGGCGGCGACAGATAGCGCGAGTAGCCCGCGTGCAGCGTCGTATCGGGCACGATCTGCCAGACGGCATTCAAGCGCGGGCTCGCCTGGCTCGCGCTCGTATAGGCCGTGAAGCGATCCAAGCGCACGCCGTAGTTGAGCGTGAAGTCGGGATGCATTTTCCACTCGTCCTGCAGGTATGCGCTCTCGATCCACTCGGTCTTGGCGCCGTTGTCGACGATGGAGACCGGTACATCGTTCAATGGAACGCCGAGATCGTTGGTGTCGAGCACCGCAGAGCTCGTCTCGCTGATCGAGTGATCCGACTGTAGGAATAGGCCCGCGCGCAGCGTATGCGCATCGTTGATTTGGTAAGCGGCGTCGCTCTGCGCGGCGTAGGCGACGTTTTGCTTATAGGCGTCTTGCGCGATGCCCGTGAAAATGATGTCGCCGATCGGGTCCGGCACAAAGGTCAGACTCGAATAGCGCGCAATGAACGAGGTCTGCACGTTGAGGTCGCCCACCGAATGCTGCCAGCTGAGCGCGCCGAACTGCGTGACCTCGCGCTGATTTTCATTCAAATCCTGGCTAAGAAAGTCCGAGACGCCGTCGACCGTATACAGCGGCGGCACGCCGACGCGGTTCGGAATCTGAAATTGTCCGACCGAACTGCCGAGCATGAGTGCGATGCGATTCTGATCGTCGAGTATGTCTTCGAAATAGCCGAAGCCGTGATATTGCGTCGTATGGTCATGAATCGGATTGCTGCTGCCGTCGGGGGATTCGATGCCGAGATCGCTGCGCAGAAAATCGCCGGATACGAAATAGCTGAACGCGCCGGCGCCGCCGCCGTAAACGAAGCTCGGCTGGACTTCGCCGTGACTGCCGCCGTAGATCGCCACATCGCCGCCCTGGGCGAGGATGCCGCTCTTGGTCGTAATGTCGATGATGCCGGCGGTGCGCAGCCCGTACTCGGCGGGAAGCGCGCCGGTGATCAAGCTCAACGACGAGATCAATCGCGGATCGAGCGATTGGCCGAACACCGCGATGCCTTCGGGCAGGATGATGCCGTTGATGCGGTATTGCAGGCCGTTGTGCTCGCCGCGGATGTGATATTGCCCGAAGGAATCCTGGGCGACGTCCGGCGCCTGCAGCACGACCTGATTGAGCAAGGTATTGTCGCCGCCCGGCGTTGCGACGATGGCTGCCGAATCGAACGTGTAGGTCGACGCGCCGGTTTGCGTCTGGATCTTCGAGCGGCTCTCATCCAAGTGTTGGGCGGTCACGACAATCGGCGGCAGAATCGCAACGTCGGCGCCGATGGTCGAGTCGGCCATGTCGGCCGTGTCGGCGATCGCGGCCGACACGAAGCCGAGCAACGCCATGGCGGTGGCCGCACTCGGCACCACGGCGCGGAAAAAAAGTCTGGACATCAAAAAAACCCCGAGAAAGCGGAAAGGAACGCGCCGCATCCGATTGCTCGGGCGGCTCAAAGTTCAATGCGACGATTCAGCTCGAGAGGGGCGGGCCGCGGCTACGCGGTGTCGGGACTGCGGCGGTAACGGCCGCATATTGGGCAGCCGGCGTACGCGCAACATCGGCGCGAACGAGCGGTGGGATGTGAAACGCGTGACTGAAGGCGGGCGTCACGGCTTGCGCGAAGGCGGGGCACAGCGAGCAATTGCGATCGGCGCTATCGCCGCCATCGAGCGTTGCGCCGATGCCGCTGAGCGTCGCCAAATGGCTGACTTCGTGTACCGCAGCACCCTGCTGCGCTGCGATCAGCAGCAGCCAGAGGCACAGTGCTTTGCAGACGTGTCGCATCGGGCTACGAGCTCTCGGGCAGGCAAGTCATCCGCGAGACCCTACCAGAAGCCGGCCTTCTTTGCCGGACTGCTTGCGCAGATGCTGCATTTCCAGCCCGCAATGCGGACGCTTATACCCTGCCGTAGTATAGTAATCGCAAAGGAGGCTTCGGCCATGGGTCACGTTGCGAAAGAAAAGGTCAAATTACTCAACCGCCTCAAGCGATTGCGCGGGCAGATCGAGGCGATAGAGCGCGCGGTCGAGGCGGACGATGAGTGCGCCGACGTGCTGCAACAGGCGACCGCGAGCCGCGGCGCGCTCGACGGCTTCATCGCGGAAGTCATCGAAGATCATATTCGCGAACATATGGTCGACCCGCAAGCCGGGCGCGAGGCGCCGCAGGTGCTCGCAGCCGAACAGCTCATCGAGATCGTTCACCAATATTTGAAGAGGTAGGGCACCTTGCTCAGCGCGCGCGTCAAACAGTCGAGGCATCGATGCACGAAATTTTGCGGAGCTCGCAATGGCGCGTGACCACGACCACGACCACGACCATGACCACGAGCATGAGCATGAGCATGAGCATGAGCATGAACATGAACATGAACTTGAGCGTGCGCTCGAGCATGGGCACGAGCACGATCACGAGCATGGGCACGAGCAGGAGCATGGGCACGCGCACGGGCACGAGCACGAGCACGACCATGAACATGCGCACGGCGATGATCGCGATCACGGCCATGATCATGCGCATCACAAAGGCCATCACGGCCATTCTCACGGGCCGCCGAGCAGCCAATCGAAGCTGTTTTGGGCACTGTTGTTCACCGGCGGCTGCATGGTCGTCGAGGCGATCGGCGGTGTCATTGCGGGCTCCTTGGCGCTGTTGGCGGATGCGGCGCATATGCTGACCGACACCGCTTCGCTGGGATTGAGCTACGCGGCGATGCGCGTCGCGCTGAGGCCGGCGACGACCAAGCTCAGCTATGGACATCATCGCTGGCAAGTGCTCGCGGCATTCGTCAACGGCATCGCACTGATCGTGCTCGCGTTGTGGATCTTGATCGAGGCGGGCATCCGGCTTTTCTCCAGCACGCACGTCAACGGTGGCGTGGTCGCCGGGATTGCGGTGCTGGGCTTGATCGCGAACCTCGGCGCGTTTGCGGTGTTGTCGCGCGGTGAGTCGAATCTCAACATCCGGGGCGCGCTCGCACACGTCATCGGCGATATGCTGGGCAGCGGCGCCGCATTGATCGCCGGATTGGTGATTCTGGCGACCGCGTGGATGCCGATCGATCCGCTGCTATCCGCGGTCGTTGCCGCGCTCATGATCCGTAGCGGCACGCGCATTGCGCGCGAATCGGCGCACATCTTGCTGGAAGGCACGCCCGAGGGGCTCGATCCGGACAAGGTCGAGCGCGCGCTGCGCGCGGTGATTCCGCAGCTCGACGGCATCCATCATTTGCATTCCTGGTCGCTGACCGATGAGCGGCCGATGGTGACGCTGCACGCGACGCTCAAGCAGGGAGCGGACTCGGATCGATGCATCAAGGACATCACGGTGGAGCTCGAGCGAGCGTTCAACGTCAGCCATGCGACGATTCAAATCGAGTATCAACACTGCGACGGTCCCATGCATTGACGCACGCGTGCGCGATCGCGCGCCGGCATCAAGTGAGAATCGGGTAGCCCAATTCCTCAGCTCGGCGCTCATGGTCGAGCACTTCCCGATAACTTTCGTCGACACGGAAGTCGAAGCCGGCGAGTAGCAGGCTCGCGCAAACTTTCTTGAGCCGCGGATCGGCGAGCACGGCGCCGAGCGCGCCGATGAGCGCCTGGCGCGTTCGCTCATCGATTGCGCGCGAGCTGATCAGCGGCAGGCTCGGACTTGCGGGCGTCCAATCCAGAATCCGCAGCTGCGCGACGAGCGCCGCATCGCAGCGATGCAGATGCGCATAGCTGACGCAATCGAGCGCCGCGACATCGCCGCGCCCGTCGGCGACCATTCTTGCGCTATTCCAATGCGAGCCGCTCGCCGTCACCGAGTCGAAGAAACGCCGCCCGCCGGCGATTCTGGCAATCGCCGCACGCAACAAATTCATGCCGCTATTGGACGTGGGCTCGTTGATGACGCAGCGCCGATTGCGGAGGTCGGCGAGGGAGGCGGCGGCATCATCCCGGCGCACGACGATGGCGCTGCGGTAGCGAGGGCCGTCGCAGCCCGGCGCGCTGTAGTGCGGCGTCGCGAGCGGCCGCACATAGGCGTGAAAGGACTTCGCGAGCGGATATTCGCAGGCCTGGCCCAGCAGCAGCCGCGGATGGCGCCAGGAGTCGGTATGGCTGAGATCACGGGTCAGGTGTCGCGGTACGTCGGCGATGCCGGCGCCG
>Ga0187883_10001943_pt1 | contig 12532 bp, 12 predicted proteins | sample June2016WEW_20_1_2_FD_132966 | JGI IMG/M metagenome (GOLD analysis project Ga0187883, IMG submission 132966) | Peatland microbial communities from SPRUCE experiment site at the Marcell Experimental Forest, Minnesota, USA - June2016WEW_20_10 | ecosystem: Environmental > Terrestrial > Soil >...
AATGCGCGCGGGCTCCACGTATTCATTAATCAATCCTTCGACGGAAAACACGAGCTGATAATGAAACGGAGGCATGGGTTTTTCGGGCAAGCCGCCCACGTAGAGCTTGAGCGCGTCGGCGCGTCCGTCGAGACGGCGCACCAGTTCTCCGCCCAGGATCGAGGCCATGCCGGGAGATAGGCCGCAATCGGGAGCCAATCCTACGCCCTTTCTTTCCGCCTGTTTGGCAAGCGCGAGTTCCTGGCGGACGACAGTGTTGTTGCCGCCCAGATCCGCGAAGTGGCATCCGGCGGCGATGGCGGCTTTGGCCAAACCGAGGTTCAGGCGGTAAGGAACGGCGGAGAGCGCTCCATCATGGCCATTCATCAGTCGCGCCGCTTCTTTTTCTTTCGAGGCGTCGAGCGCGACGGCTCGAACTTTTCTGTTGCCGGCGATGCGGTTGACGCGTGCCGCAACATCCTTCGCGCGCTGGCGATCGCTATCGGCGAGTGTTACGGAGTCGACGTGGTCCTGACGGGCCATGTCATAAGCAGCGGCGGATCCCATCATTCCGGAACCGATGACGAGCAGTTTCATAAGTGCTCCTTATCTCGAATCTTCAGGCCTTGCGATGTTGAGGTGAATCAGATGACGGATCAGGCTACAGGAAGGCGTTGCAACGCAAAGTGACTTGGCTCACGTCGATGCGGTCGATGGAGAAGGAATGAGCGGGGCGGGATGCGATGCCACGGGCTTGCTTGCCTGGCGAGGATCCGCCGCGGGCCGAAAAAGCAAGCGAAAAGGAGCGGAAGATCACCGCCGTAGCGGGTTGCACGGAGGGAACAAATCGCCGCATTTTCAGTGGTTTGCTCGCGCGTCCAAGTACCTTCGTACCGTCTCTAGTACCTTAGTTACCCCAACGCCGGTGACCGGGGCTTGACTTGCCATTCCATGTCTATATGTAGGTTATTCCTTGCGAACGTATACAACCTATAGACAATCATTGCAACTACGCATTTTCTGCAATCCAGAAAAACCCCATAAAACCCAGCAAAACCGGGAAATTCACTGGGAGAGTCCCGGACTTCCGGTTGAGATATGCTCAGCACACCAAAATAAACACGAACGCGCAGGGAAACGGAAATGGCCGACTCGCGAGAAGTGATGAACATTCGACAAGCTTCCCAGTATCTGGGAGTGAGTGCGGACACCCTTTACAAGTACGTGAACGAACAAAAGATTCCCGCGTTCAAGTTGGGCAACCGCTGGCGCTTCAAGAAATCGAAGATCGATCAGTGGATGGAAGAGAAGTCGGTGGAAACGGAAGCGCGAGACAAAAAGAAAATCAAGGCGGCGGCGAAGGCCGCCGGAACTCTGTAAACGAACTCGAAGCGAATTCTGAATACGAGGGCGAGCACATGTTTGGAATGGGGACGAAAACGATAGTGGGATTGGATGTGGGTTCTTCGAGCATCAAAGCCGTCGAACTGAGGAAGACACGCACGGGAATCGAAGTGGCGCATCTTGGTCTGGAGCCCATCGCGCCGGACATCGTGGTCGATTCCATGATCGTGGACTCGGGCACGGTTTCGGCGGCAATCGCCAAGCTGTTCACCGATACGGCAATCAAGTCGAAAGCTGTGGCCACGGCGGTGAGCGGACACTCGGTAATCGTCAAGAAAATCTCACTGCCCTCGATGAGCGATCAGGAATTGGCCGAGACCATCCAGAAGGAAGCCGCCCAGCACATTCCGTTCGATCTAGCGGACGTGAACCTCGACTACCAGATTCTTTCCGACGATGCGACCAGTCCGCAGATGGACGTCCTGCTCGTGGCTGTCAAGAAAGACAAGATTTTGAACTACACCAACGTACTCTCGATGGCCGGCAAAACTCCGGCTATTGTGGATATCGATGCGCTCGCACTGCAGAACTGCTACGAGTTCAACTATGAACCCGCTCCGACCCAGGTCGTCGCGCTGCTCAACCTGGGTGCGAGCGTGATGAACATCAACATCGTGAAAGGCACGACGCCGTTGTTCCCGCGCGACGTTTCGGTGGGCGGGCATCAGTACACCGATTCTCTGCAGAAGGAACTGGATCTGAGCTTCGACGACGCCGAGTCGCTGAAGCTGGGACGCAAGGTGGGCACGACCCAGGATGACGCGAAGACGCCGATCCTGCAGCAGGTGACCGAAATCATTGTGCTCGAAATTCAGAAGACGTTCGACTTCTTCCGCGCCAGCGCTTCGGGCGAGCACATCGAGAAGATTTATCTGGCCGGCGGTTCCGCCAAAGTTCCAGGACTGGTGGAAGCGTTGCGGCAGGAGTTCTCAATGCCGGTCGAGTTGTTTAATCCGTTTCAGAAAATAACGGCTCCGGTGGATGGCGCCGGGGCAGAGCTGGTCGAACAGAACGCAGGCCAGTTGGCTGTGGCCGTAGGTTTGGCCCTGAGGAGCTTTGAAAAGCTATGATCCGAATCAATCTGCTGGGATCTCCGAAACCGAAAGGCAAGAGCAACGCCGGTTCCGCCGTCGGCATGCCGAGCTTCGAGATGGGCAACCTCGGCGGCCCGGTCATGCAGGTGGCGGCAGTGCTGTTGATTGCCGGCGCCGTGAATGCGGGGTATTGGTACAAGCTGGATCGTGAAAAGACCACGATCGAAGCTCAGTCCCGTCTGGCGGAACAGAAGAATCGCGAACTGGCCGACATCAAGGTGAAGTACATGGAGCGCCAGAGGCAAGCCGACGCCTACAAGCGCCGGGTGGATGTGATCGACCAGTTGCGCAACGGCCAATCCGGTCCGGTCAATCTGCTCTCCATGATCGGCGATACGGTCAACGGCACCGAGGCGGTTTGGTTGAACAGCATGCAGGACCTGGGCGCGAATGTGGCCATTGACGGCACGGCGCTATCGAGCGATGCCGTCGCCAACCTGATTTCCAACCTGCAGAAGACCGGCTTTTTCAAGAACATCGAGATCAAGGAAAGCTACCAGGACGACGCCATCAAAGATATGCAGGCGTTTCAGTTCACGCTGACCTGCGAAAAGGCGAAGTCGTAAAGGCGGAACCGACTATGAATCTTGGCGAAATCACAGGTGTGAAACTGCTGGGCGTGCTGCTGCTGGTGGCCGTGGTGGCCACGGGCGGACTGTACTACACGGTCTACAAGTCGCAGCGCGACCAAAATGATGCGGCGCGGGTGAAGCTGCAGGCCAAACTGCGGGAAAACGCGGAACTCGAAGCCTATAAGCCGAAACTGGCCGACATGGACCGCCAGCTCGCGAGTTTGAAGCAACAGCTGGATATCGAGCGCCGAATCGTCCCCGATGAAAAAGATGTGGACGATTTCATGCGTATGGTGAGCGGAGAAGCCCGCAAGGCAGGAGTCGAAATCCGCCGCTATACGGCTCGTCCCTACAACGCAAAAGAGTTCTACACCGAGGTGCCTTTCGAGGTGGAGTTGGACGGTCCCTACTACTCGATGCTGAGTTTCTTCGACCGGCTGGGAAAAGTGGAGCGGATCGTCAACGTCTCGAACCTGTTGGTGGCCTCGACCCGCAAGCCGGGCGATGCCAAGGCGAAGCATACCTATCAATACGCGCCGGGGGAGAGTGTTGTCGCGACCTTCCTGACGACGACGTATTTCAGTCATGACCTGGATCCGGCGGCGGCGGGCAAGCCCGCACCCCCGGTGAAGAAATAGGAAGGACAGGATGAAGATGAAGCCAGCGATCACGATCACGACGACAATTCTGGTTTCTGTGCTGGCCGTGGGCACGGCTATGGCCCAGAGTCCCAGCATGATCCAGCACGCGCGCAGCACGATGAACGGCGTGAGCAACCGCGCCACAGCCGCTTCGAATGAGGCGCTGGGCGTTCACGACGGCCCGCCATCGGCGGCGACCGCCCGTGCTGCCGCCAAATCGAGCGGGGCACCGGCAAAGACATCTTCATCGCCGGCGCCTGCGAATTCTGCTTCCATGAAACGCAGAGAGAGGAGAGGGCGAGGCGCAAATCTGGTTGTGCAAAGCGCGCCCACGGCACCCGCAGAAGCAGAAAAGGAAGCGGCGCAAGTTGCCCGGGCGGCGGACAACGGAGTGAGTGGCAACAACGAGGAAAGCGAACAGTCGGTTCTCCCGGACAGCAAGTACAACGCGAACGGCAGGCGCGATCCTTTTATCAGTCCAGTGGTAAGCCACGCTGGCGGTTCCGGTTGCAGCACGGGCAAGAAATGTCTGGAGATCGGCAACGTCAATTTGCGCGGCGTGGTACGGTCCGAAGGCGGTTTCATCGCCGTGGTTAGCAATGGCCTCAATAAAGCCTATTTTCTGCGGGAAAACGACCCGGTGTTCAACGGCTACGTGATGAAGATCACCGGCGATTCCATCGTTTTCCAGGAAACACTGCAGGACCGTTTGGGAAAGACGTTTACGCGGGAAGTAACGAAGAAGATCACGACTCCGGCAGTGTAGGTCTGGAGAACTAGGGCTAAAGAACTAAAGAATTCGAGGAAGCGCATGGAGGCGTAAACGCCTCGCATGAGGAGATAGGGAAATGCGAAAGCAACTGATGGGTCTCTTGGTTCCGGTGTTCGTGTTCGCAGCGATGACGAACGCGGCGGCGGGTGACATGACGGCGAAGGAAGCGGCGGCGAGCGCTCGGTTGCAGAAGATCGAGATCGCGCACGGCCAGGACGGATTGCGGGTCGAGTTCAAAACCAAGGGCGCGCTGGCACCCGCGGTGTCAACGCTCGAATCTCCGGCACGCATTGTCGTCGACCTTCCCAACACCGTAATGGCGACGGCGCAGAGCCACATCAGCGTGGGCAGCGATGGCGTCAAGGATGTCCGCATCGGGATGGACGGCCAAGTTCCGCCTAGCACGCATGTGGTCATCGATCTCGCCGGCGGCGATCCAGCCCGCAGTCGCCAACGGGAACTCGTGATGGGCCCGGACGGCAGTTTCACCCTCGAGATTCATGACGCTGTGTTGGCGCATCGCCAAGCAGCGCCGGTGCCGCAGCAGTTAGCGCAGGCTTCGGCCGGCCCCGTTTCCGCTCCGGTGGTTGCTTCGGCAAGTCCAGTTCAGGCGGCGGTTCCGGCAACGGTGATCGCGCCCGCTACGGGAGCGCCAAACCCCGACAAGCCGGCGGAATTCGCCTTCGTCGAGCCCAAATTCTCGGTCAAAGAGGGCAAAGCGGACGACAAAGCGGCCGTACCGGCGCTAAAAGCCGGGGAAGCGGCCAGTCGCTTTGCCGACAAGACAGCGGCGGAGTTGGTTGTGACCAGCGCCAATGCCGCGATGGGGCAGGGGCAAGCTGCGGGCAACGGGCAGGGCATTCAGCCGGCTGTGAATCTGGCGGCGGAACAGAAAGCCGAAATGGCGCAGAAGCCGACGGTGAATAACGGTTCGAAATACACCGGCGAGCCCATCTCAGTCAACCTCAAAGACGTGGATCTGAAGGACTTCTTCCGGCTGATTCACGAGATCAGCGGATTGAACGTGGTGCTCGACCCCATGATCCACGGCAACCTGACCATCGTACTCGATGATGTGCCTTGGGATCAGGCGCTGGACATCGTCCTGAAGAACAACGACCTGTCCCGTCAACTGGACGGCAACGTGCTGCGCATCGCCACCGTCGATACGCTTCGCAAGGAAGCTGAGGGCCGCCGCGCTCAAATCGACGCCGAGGCGCTGGCGGTCGATAAAGTCAGCATCACACGCTTTCTCAGCTACGCGCACGCCAAGGATGTATTGCTTCCCGTTAAGAAGTTCTTGAGCCAGCGTGGCGACATCGTTGCCGATGAACGCACCAATTCGATCATCGTTTCCGACATTCCCGCGGTTCTGCCCCAGATCGACCGCATCATCCAACAGATGGACCGCAAGACACAGGAAGTTGAAATCGAAGCCCGAGTGGTGGCCGCCACCCGCAGCTTCGCGCGCGACATCGGTACGCAACTCGGCTTTGGCTGGGGCAACGGTACAACCGCCGTTGGCGGTGCGGGGGCCGCGGGCAGTTCACCTCTCACCGCCTCAGGTCTGACGCCCAATTACATCCAAAGCACGACTCCCTTGGGGTCGATTCCGTTGTTCTCAAACCTTGGAGCAACCGCGCCCACCAGCGGCTTGTCCTTCATCAACGCCACCAACAACATTCGAATCGACGCTGTCTTGACCATGGCGGAGTCGCGCGGCTTGCTGAAGGTTCTTTCCCGTCCGCGCGTGGTCACGCAGAACAACGTTCAGGCGGTGGTGAAACAGGGTACGAAAATACCGATTATGACGGCGTCCACCATTGGCGCTCCGGCCACGGCTACCTATGTCGATGCCTTCCTGCGGCTGACGGTGACTCCGCAGATCACCTCGGAGGGAACGATTTTCCTTAACGTGGACGTGGAAAACACTTTGCCCGATTTTGGCCACGAAGACACTGCCGGAAACCCCGCCCTGATCACGCAGCAGGCCACCACGCAAGTCCTGGTGACCGATGGCGGCACGGTGGTGATTGGCGGCGTCATCCAGACGCAGAATTCGCTAGCGATTTCGCAGGTGCCTCTACTGGGCGATATTCCGTACCTGGGCAACCTGTTCAAGCATCGGACCGTGAGCACGTCAGACTCGGAACTGATTTTCTTCATCACTCCGCGCATCATTCAGACCTAATTCTGTCAGAAGCGCGAAGTCGAACGAGCCACAGCCGCCGGTCTTCTCGGAGAAACTGCCGAGAGACCGGCGGCTTGCTTTCCAGTCTCAGTTGGCAGGTCGCAGGTCTTTGGAAAATCGTTTCGCGGAGTTACAGAACATTGTTGCCATCGCATCGAGTTGAGATTTTGACTTCCTGAGACCCGCTTCCCGCTTCTTGCTACACTCCTCCCTATGGATCACGCTGGTCGCCTGAGTCGCCTTCGATCGGACCTCGAAGAGAACGATCTGGACGTACTGCTGGTGACGCATCTCCCGAATCTCCAATATCTGTGTGGATTTACCGGCAGCGCGGCTGCTTTGATCGTTGCCGGCGCGGGCTCCATCCTTTTTACCGATGGCCGCTATCGTACGCAGGCGCATGAGGAGGTTCAGGGCGCCAGAATTGTCGTCGCGCACAAATCTCCAATCGTCGCGGCGGCGGAGTGGCTGGCCGCGCGGCGACGAAAATCAACTCCGTTCGTGGTCGGCATCGAACCGGAATCGATCACCGCCGCCACGCGCGACCGCTTGGCCTCCACGCTAAAAGGAAAGGCGCGCCTGCGTTCCGCGCCGCCCCTGGTCGAGCGCGCCCGTATGGTGAAGGACGCTGCCGAGATCCTGCGCATTCGGCGGGCGGTTGAGCTTGGCGCCAGTCTCTTCCGGATTGCATGCCGCAAAATTCGGCCGGGCGTGCCTGAGGTCGCGGTTGCCGCCGCCATGGAATACGAGGCGCGTTGTGCCGGGGCCGAAGGCATGTCGTTTCCAACCATTCTTGCGTCCGGCGAGCGCTCCGCGATTGTGCATGGCCGGGCCTCGCGGGCGCGCGTTCCGCGGCGCGGGTTCGTGGTCTGCGATTTTGGTGTTATACTCGCCGATTATTGTTCGGATCGCACCCGAACCGTGCATGTTGGACGTCCTTCGGACGAGGCGCGGCGGTTTTACCATGCCGTGCTCGAAGCGCAACTGGCGGCGATTGCAGCAGTACAACCGGGAGTCACTTGCGCCCAGGTGGATGGCGCTGCGCGTGGCGTGTTGCGCAAGAGAAAACTGGCGCGCTATTTCACCCATTCGACCGGGCATGGTTTAGGATTGGAGATTCACGAAGCGCCGCGGTTGGCGGCAGGGCAAGCCCAGAAGTTGGAGCCGGGAATGGTGATTACGATTGAGCCCGGCGCCTACGTTCCTGGGAAGTGGGGCGTGCGGATCGAGGATGTGGTGGTGGTTACGTCTTCGGGCTGCGAAGTGCTCACGCCGGACAAGAAGGAACTGGTTGTTATTTAGCAGATCGCATTGAACGGATCATAAAACGGATCACAAGAAGAGCGGAACCCGCCTTATCCATGAATCAAAAAGAGCTGAAAGAACTCATCGAGTTCTTAATCGAAAAAGACATTGCCGAATTTGAATTGGAGCGCGGCGACGTCAAAGTTAAGATCAAGCGCGGAGCCGAACTCGCGCGCCTGCCCGACTCGCGATATTTCGCGGTGCATCCAGCGGTCGATTCGTCCGCCCAACTTCCTGCCGCCCAGTCAGCCAAGGTGGAACTCGGCGCAGCTGCCACGCCTGCTCCTGAACCCGAAGAGCATCTGCACATCGTGAAATCGCCCATCGTCGGAACGTTCTATGAATCGCCCTCGCCCGGTTCTCCGCCATTTGTCAAAGTCGGCGATACCCTGGAGGTTGGCCAGGTTTTGTGCATTGTCGAAGCCATGAAGCTGATGAACGAGATCGAATGCGACGTGGCGGGAGAGTTGGTCAAGAAACTCGTCGCCAACGGCCAACCCATCGAGTACGGACAGGATTTGTTTGCCGTCCGGCCCAACAAATAAGCTCTCAGTTCGCAGGTCTCAGCTCTCAAGGAAATCCAGTGCTGTGCAGTCCAGTGATTTTTCTGAGAGCTGAGAGCTGACGGATGAGAGCTTTTACATCATGTTTAAGAAGATCCTAGTTGCGAATCGCGGAGAAATCGCGCTGCGCGTCATCTGCGCGTGCAAGGAACTCGGCATCCGCTCGGTCGCGATCTACAGCGAAGCCGATCGGAATTCGCTGCACGTGCGCTTTGCCGACGAAGCGATCTGCATCGGCCCGCCGCAACTCGCGCAGAGTTATCTCAATATCCCCGCCGTGATCAGCGCCGCCGAAATCGCCAACGTCGACGCCATTCATCCTGGCTACGGCCTGCTTTCGGAAAACGCCAATTTCGCGGAAGTCTGCGAAGCCTGCCACATCAAGTTCATCGGGCCCACTCCTAATGTCATCCGGCTGATGGGCGAAAAAGAAAAAGCTCGCGCCACCATGAAACAGTATGGCGTGCCCATCGTTCCCGGCTCGGACGGTGTCGTCGCCACCGCCGAAGAAGCGCTCGAATGGGCGCGGAAGATCGGGTTCCCGGTCATCGTAAAAGCCACCGCAGGAGGCGGCGGGCGTGGCATGCGTATTGTGCGCAACGAAGACGAATTGCCCACGCTTTACCGTCAGGCGCAGTCGGAAGCGGCGGGCGCCTTCGGCAATGGCGACCTTTACTTGGAACGCTATGTCGAGCACCCGCGACATATCGAGTTCCAGGTTCTGGCCGACGAACACGGCAACGTCGTCAGCCTGGGCGAGCGCGAATGCTCGATTCAGCGCCGCCACCAGAAACTGCTCGAGGAATCGCCGTCAGTGAAGATGACGCCAGAACTTCGCAAGGAAGTCGGCGACATTCTCAGCAAAACATTGAGCCAGGTCGGCTACCACAATGCCGGCACCATCGAATTTCTCATGGATCAGCAGAGCCGCCTTTACTTCATCGAGATGAACACGCGCATTCAGGTCGAGCATCCGGTAACGGAAATGGTCACGGACGTGGACTTGGTCAAGAGCCAGATCATGATCGCCGCCGGCGCCAAGCTGAGCGACGTGCTCCAAGGCCCCATCGTGCATCGCGGACACGCCATCGAATGCCGCATCAACGCCGAGCACCCCGAGAAGTTCACCCCGTCGGCAGGCAAGATCACCACCTTCAACCCTCCCGGAGGCACCGGCGTCCGCATCGACACCGCCGCCTACGCCGAAGGCACCATCCCTCCTTATTACGATTCGCTGATCGCGAAGTTGGTAGTCCGAGGCAAAGATCGCAACGAAGCCATCCAACGCATGAGCCGCGCGCTAGGAATGTTCATTGTCGAAGGAATCTTCACCACCATCCCCCTGCACCGAAGAATTCTCGCCGACCCCGATTTTCGCGCGGGGAACTTCGACACCGGGTTTATTGAGAGGTTCTTGGCGAAGGGGAAGTGAGTAGTTGGTGAAATCGCGAGTGGCTGTTGAAAAAGTGCATGATCGGAATGCCTTCGGCTGCCTGATCGCGGGAGCCGAGTCCACTCTTCTCACCTTGGCTAAGCGGCAGCTTCTATCGTGGGTGTGGGTCGGCTGAGGAACCGCACCAAGCGCTTTAGGTTCTGTGCCGCCGCTGCCAGGAAGAACTGCTCCCGCACAAACTTCAGTCTCCGTAGGCGCCGTCTCTCAGTCCCAACTACTTCAAGAACCTGCGGAGCGCCGACAAGGCGCCATACGATACTGCCGTCCAGAAGAAAAAATTAACAACGCTAGAGATGACGAGCATTGGCACGATCTCGACACCGTGAGGGTAGCCGCTAAACATCGCAGAGGCGTACATGCCAAGAATAATTCCCGGCGACAGCGCGTAACCCGAGAACGGTTCCGCTGGCTCGAGACTATACGGTATCAGTGAGCATAAGACCAACACTGCAGCCGAGAGCAGAGACCACCGTAAGATGCTCATAACTGTTTAGAGAAAGGCGATAGCGCCAACCATCCTGGCGCGTGCCGACATTAAAAGCTCGTGCAGACGCATGGCTGAGAAAAGCATAAACTACGACGAGCGGCAATGCTCCTTCCTCGCCTGTACCCCATCCTCGATCCCGATTGCTTCCCCGATGCCGATGCCCTGTTCTCTGCCGCCGAAGAACTAGCCTCTGCTGGCTGCACATTGCTACAGTACCGCAACAAATCCGGCAACGCCCGCCAAATGCTGGAAGACGCCCGCGAACTAAAAGCGCGCCTCGGCCCCAGCATCAAACTCATCATGAACGACCGCGCTGACCTCTGCCTGGCCGCCGACTTTGACGGCCTCCACGTCGGCCAGGACGATCTCTCTCCCAACTCCGCCCGCCGCATCATCGGCCCCACCCGCCTGCTGGGAGTATCCACCCACAATCCCGACCAACTAGCCGAAGCCGACAAAACCACAGCCGATTACCTGGCCATAGGCCCCATTTTCGCCACAGCCAGCAAAGCCAATCCCGACCCCACAGTTGGCGTCGAGGGCCTGCGCCAAGCAAGAAAACTGACCAGCAAACCGCTCGTGGCAATCGGCGGCATCACCCGCGCCAACGCCCGTTCTGTCATCGAGGCCGGAGCCGACTCCGTGGCGGTGATATCCGACTTGATACGGTCTCCCCGCAAATCAGCAGAGGAATTTTTCAGGGTTCTGGGGTAAAGTTGAACAACTCTTGCAGCGACAGCAGTCTCTTAGGAGGTTCGTGACCACGAACGTTCAGCCCCCCGCTCCGAATTCGCGCATCAGCGATTGGGAGCGCCACACTCATCAGGACAAAGAACTAGTCAAAGGCCTCGGCCTGACCAGCGCCACCATGCTGGTGATGGGCTCCATGATCGGCTCGGGCATCTTTATTGTATCCGCCGAGATTTCTCGTGAAGTCACCTCACCCGCGCTGCTGATCGGCGCGTGGCTCATCACCGGATTCCTCACCATCGTTGGCGCGCTCACCTATGGCGAACTCGCCGCCATGATGCCGCGAGCTGGTGGCCAGTACGTGTATCTGCGCGAGTCGCTCGGCCCGCTCTGGGGATTTCTCTACGGTTGGACCCTCTTTCTCGTGATCCAGACCGGCACGATCGCCGCCGTGGGCGTGGCTTTTGGCAAATTCCTCGGAATCTTCTGGCCGGCAATTTCCTCTAGCCATTGGATCATCCACCTCTGGAAGGTGCCAAAGGTCCAGATCGGGCCGATGATGCTTGGCGGTATGGACGTTGGTCTGAACACGCAGAACTTCGTCGCCATCCTGGTCGTGATCGTTCTATCAATCGTCAATATTTTCGGCGTGAAGACGGGCGCTTTCATCCAAAACATTTTTACGACCGCGAAGGTCGCGGCGCTGCTCGGCGTTGTGCTGCTGGGAGTTTTTCTAGGCGAAAATATCCAAGCACTGGCCGCGAATTTCGGTGCGAACTTCTGGCGCAATGCGAGCCTCGGCACGTTGCATGACGTCGGCGAAGGGGTGCTGGTGTCGACCCTCACCGTGCTGGCCATCGCACAAGTCGGAAGCCTATTTTCCGCCGATGCTTGGAACAACGTGACGTTCACCGCCGGCGAGGTAAAAAATCCCAGCCGCAATCTCCCATTGTCGCTCGCGCTCGGTACCGGCGTCGTGATCGCGCTCTACATCGCCTGCAATTTTGTGTATCTAAGCGCGCTGCCGCTGGTCGGCAACCCGGCGGGAACGACGCTGCTCGCGCGCGGCATCCAATACGCCACAGAGGATCGCGTTGCCACCGCCGTCATGACCCAAACCTTCGGCCGCGCCGGCGGCGCGTTCATGGCCATCCGCGCCGGCGTTCCGCTGGTCCCGCTCGCCCTCATCGGCACCTACGAGCTGCTCCCCATCCACTGCTACACTCTCCGCCCGCGCCCGCTCCTGGTCATCGTCGGCGACCCCATCCCCACCGACTCGCTCACCACCCGCGACGCCGACGCCCTCACCGCCCAACTCTTCGCCGAAATCACCCGCCTCTACCACCTCCACAGCGACCCGCCCTAAGCCCCCAAGGCGGGT
>Ga0187883_10001951_pt1 | contig 12504 bp, 10 predicted proteins | sample June2016WEW_20_1_2_FD_132966 | JGI IMG/M metagenome (GOLD analysis project Ga0187883, IMG submission 132966) | Peatland microbial communities from SPRUCE experiment site at the Marcell Experimental Forest, Minnesota, USA - June2016WEW_20_10 | ecosystem: Environmental > Terrestrial > Soil >...
CGCGGGCCCGTATAATGCGCGAATTCGTCGACTATCGGTGGGCAATCCGGGCGACGTGAAGTCGGTCGGAGGTGGGATGTCGGAGATGCGATCGACTACGGCCCTGGCTACCGCGTTTACTTCGTCCGTCGAGGCGAAGCGCTTGTCATCTTGGTCGCGGGCGGGGACAAGAAAACGCAGAGCCATGATATCGCGATGGCCATCAATCTTGCGCGCGACCTTTAGGAGCACGAGACATGAGCAGAACCAACTCGAGACCGAAGATCAAGACTAAACCTTGGAACTCTGCGGCCTATTTGAAGACCGATGAGGACATCGCTCATTATCTGGAAGCCGTATTCGAAGACGGTGATCCAAGCTTGGTAGCCGCGGCTTTAGGAGATGTCGCGCGCGCCAAGGGCATGGCACAAATCGCAAAGGCGGCGGGCCTCGGGCGGGAGAGTCTTTACAAGGCGCTTTCGCCCGAGGGAAACCCGGAATTCGCCACCGTGCTGAAAGTGATGCGTGCGCTCGGACTCAAGCTTAAGGTTGCCGCATAACTCGCATTGGCCAATTGACGCCATTTTGATCAGTGAGTCAGTCCCCATGACCTCAGCTAGGCAGATCGAGGCCAACCGTCGGAATGCGTCCAAGAGCACGGGTCCGATTACCGAAGAAGGCCAGCAGCGCTCCCGCTGCAATGCGGTCCGCCACGGCTTAACCGCCCAGACAGTGATCGGTGCGCTAGAGGACGCGGAAGACTACAAAGCGTTCGAAGCGGCCATCATTACTGACTACGATAGCGCAGATGTGCAGTAATTAGATGTTAATGTGCCTGGAGTCTACGCCTGGCCCTGTTCGTTGGAGGATATCGCCAATGTGATTGCAATAGTGAACTTCGTTATCCTTTTGCGGTGAGTTGATGATGCCTTCATAATTCAGAATAGGCAGTGGTTTTCCAATCAAATAACCCTGAATGTCAATCGGCGTTCAAATTTTGCATGCCGAATTGCAGGCTCTCGACCAACGAACTTGGCGCCAATATCGCGATCGCGCCGCCAGATCACCTTGCATCTCTCCTGGACGGCATCGTCGCCGGAAAGAACCAGGACGAATTCATCGGGAATGTCGAACCCTACGACATACAGCCGCGCGCCTTCTTCGGAAATATCTAGGATAAGGCACTCGCCCGGCGGGACGTCGGCGTCGAACTGTATTTTCGCGAAGTGGTAGAGGTGGCGGCGCTTTGATCGCCGTCTCTCCTCAGCAGGGTTCGGCGATTTCATGGTGCGTGGCTCCCAATTTGCGGGCCGCGCCTCAACAGATGGCAACAGCCCCTACCCAGCGAAATCACGTAACGAGCTGCTATTGCCAGCGGGCTAACGCCTACGTTCGGGTTTTTCTCGCATTTGCTTGAAATTAAACCGGCGTCACAGCATGGTCCTAGCGCCGGTGGCGGATCAGCCAGCGGTATGCCAGCGGCTAGCAATGAGGTCGCCGAACGATGTCTGCTTGGCTACCTCTGGGCCGATGTAAAAGTGCTGCGAATCAAACCGTTTCGCGAAGGCAATGATCTCATCCGCCTCCGACCGCGATGCTGCCGAAGCTACGAATATCGCCTTCGACATATTCCTCGAAGTAGCGATCGTTAATGGGATGCGAAAAAGCCATGAGCGGTCTTCGGACGGAATTTCCCGTGTGCCCTCCAAATAGCACAATTCTTTGAGGTTTATTGAGGTCTCGCTCGCGCGTGTCAATCGACGGCCGCGCTACTGGCACTCTTACGAAGTGCCGCTACATCAGCTCTGGTGGTCGCTATTGGGCGTGAAGACTAAATTGCTGTGGACGCCGGTAACGCGAGAAACTCGCCCAACAGATCGGCGTGCCGCCAGCAAGCTGCACGAATCTCACCAGCCCGTTAGCGATAAGCGGCTGTCTCCCGATAATATGGATTTCGGCGATGCGACAAAAATAAAAAACTTAGTCCCATTATTCAAATTTGCGTAAGGCGAATCTTGGGCAACCGGAGATACACGACCTGTGGCCTTTACAATTGATCTTTTTCGGTTAATGCATCGATGAACTCACGCCTAGCATGAGGCCGCCTTGATCAGGCTCGAACCAGACGCGCAACGCCAGGGCGCGCCATTATGAGGGCTATTGAGGTGAAAGCAGCAGCGCAGTTCGTTGCCTGGTGCTTGGCGATCTTGGTCACCGTACTGTCGCTTGTTCCGCCGGGGCTGCGACGGGCCACGGGCGCACCGCATAATCTCGAACATATTGCAATCTTTGCGGCTACTGGCGCCGCCTTCGGCTTCGGCTTCGGCTACAGTGGTGGACCGTTCCTGGTTACGTTCGCTCTCCTAATCTTTGCTGGAGTAATCGAACTATGACAAACCTTCGTCCCTGGCCGCTACGCACGTCTGAGCGATTTCATCGTCGATGCCCTGGCGATGTGCGTGGCTGCAGCAGCAGCTTCAATTGTCGCTACTAAACTCTTGAATCATAGCATCTGAGCCGCGTTTAATGAACCTTGAGTTTCAGGAGACTTGACGTTTTTATCCCGTGCTCTGCTTCGCGTACTAGTCCGCATATCGCTTTAATGGGATGATGCAAGTGCTGACACCAGTCCTGCGCCACTCTTGGTCACAGGCAGCGTTAATGCAGATGAACCAGACTTTGCAAATGCGCCTGCAAGTAGTTGGCGGTTAGCCCGGGTATAGTGATGCTATCGTTGTGGCCGAGCTCGATCACCGCGTCGCCGTGTGCGTCGCTTGTGATCACTGCCGCCAATTGTTGAATCGATTGAGCGTTGGCGAACTGGTCTAACTCGATGGTGTCGAGCTGTGCATTGAAGTTGATAATAGTGTCGGCGCCAACGCCCGGGTGGAACACGAAATTGTCGTTGCCGGGGCCGCCTATTGAGACCGACACGGTCTGGTTCACGGGCGCGTTTTGCCCCTCGGTGACGGTGACGCCGTAGGATTGAGTCTCCGTCTGTCCAGCAGGTAGATTGATCTGGTCGCTACCGAGGTTGAATTCCCAACCCACCGACCCGCTGCCATTGCTCTCGCTGACCGGATCCAGCGAAAAGGTACCGACATAACCAGAGCCTTCAGGAGTAAAGCTCGCGTTGGCAGGGTTCCCACTGGGGCTTGGCGGGTCGGCCACGGCAAAAGAGATCACACCGTCCGCGGCCGGGGATCCAGTGGCCGAGGGATCGGCGATTGTGACGCTTGTTGTCGGCGGGTCGGCAATATCAACACCGCCGCTATTGTCGTTTGTGACGGTGAAGGTTGAGTCCGAATAATCCCCAACCAACGTGATGGACAGGTGCTGCGACGAATCCGTCACTGTCAGAGTCGTGGTTCCATTGACAGAGTTGTAGCTGCCGCTACCGGTTGTTGCCGTCGTATCGGTGTCAAGTCCCTTGAGATCCAGGATGTCGCCGCTGCCTGAGATGCCGGCGATTTCGCCGGTAAAACTCGCCGGCTGAGCGAGGATGAGGGTGCCAGTGCTCGCGGTAAATAGTACTGTGTCAGCAGAGGCGGAACCGACTTGGAAGCTCGCGCCAGCGCCGATCGTGACATCCGGATCGGCCAAATCAGAGATGGTAAAATCAGCCATAACAAATTCGGTACCGAGTCCGTTGTATCCTGCGTTTGTACCCCCGGAAGACGAAAACACGACATCCGTTACTCCGTTGAAATCGAATTCAAACCACGTCGGGGCGGTAGTATTTACGACAACTGTTTTCTGATCAACCAGCGCACCGTTATCATAGCCATCGACCGTAATGCTGAGGCCGTTGTTCCAAGCTGCGGTCAGGTCAGCGCCAATAAAATTAAACGTCGTTCCACTAACTGACGCAGACTCTCCACTTTCGTTGAACGCGACGTACGGAGTCGACACCATACCGTTGGCGTATCCGCTGTTGGGGAAGTCATTGCTATCAAGATAAAAGAAGTTCGACCAGTTGAGCCCGCCGTAGCCGTTTGGAATCGGGGCTGTCTCGCCAAAGGCTGAGCTGGGGCTAGGCGGGGGTAAGTTGTCGAATGTCAGCGTAGTTGTTGGTGGAGGCGTGACGAACACCACTTCAGTACCCGTCCCGCTGTCCATCTGTAGCGCGAAATTATCTTGGGCATAACTGCCTGAGAGGTTAATCGTCTCCACGGGCTGCGTGTTGTTGTTGATCGTCAGCGCGCCGCCAGTATTGCTACTATTCTCCGTCCAGATCGCAGTCTCGTTCGTGGAGTAGTTATAGTTTGTGAGATCCACAAGGTCGCCGTTGCCGAAACCGCTCATCGTCCCGCTATAGGGCCGAGCAAACTCAATAGAGCCGGCACCCGCGAATAACACATCCCCACTAAACGCATTGGCGAAATCGGCTATCCCACCGTGAGTGATCGTAACAGTTCCGTTCCCGCTGACGTTGCTGTCGACATCAAGCACGCCACCGTTTGCTACGATCGTGCCGGTATTGCTGAGCGTTCCGTCGGTAATGAAGCTCTCTCCGGTCGAATTCAGCGTGCCCGCGACGCTTACGTTGCCGCCGCTGATCGTGGCCGTCGCCAGATCAAGCGTCGATCCGGCATCTACTTCCACCGTGGCGCCGGTGTTGGTGATGACGGCACCGTCCTCGAGCACAACCGTGCCACCGCCGGTTGCCAACAGTTCGGTGGTGTTAGTCACCGGGGTGGACTCAATTGCCAGGACGCCCCCGTTGGCTTCTAGGAGACCGAAATTGGTGAAGAGTGTAAGCGCATCGATGAGGAGGGCTTGGCCACTGACGTTGGCATCGATGGTAACCGAAGTCTCATTCAGCAGTGTCAGCGCGCCACCGGCGCCGCCGATCGTCCCATAGCCGGAAATCGGGTTGTTGACGTCGTCAAGGACGTCGGTGCCCGCGGCGCCCGCGATCGCACCGCCAGCCAACGACACGGCGCCTCCGCCGGTGAGCTGTAGCTCGGGGACGTCGACTAGCAGCGTGCCATAGAGCAGGATGCCGTTGATCCCAGCGACGGCAGTGCCGCCCGTCCAGGTGATCAGGTCGGTCTGAATATCGAGGATGCCGTTTGCGGCGGCTTCGACGAGGCCAGCATTGTCGACGACGTCGTTAATCTGCAGCGTGCCGGAGCCCGTTGTTGATCCTGTGAGGGTTGTAGTGGCGGCCGTTACCAAGCCTGCCGCCAGTATACCGGAATTGTTGATGGCGTTGCCGGTGTCGAGGATCAACGTGCCGCCCAGCGCATCGATCGTGCCGGCCGCTTCATTAACCAGGGTCAGCGCGCCATCGCCCTTCCCAATTGTGCCGCTGCCGAAAACTGTGTTGTTCACATTCGTAAGCGTCGACGGACCCGCAGCGATGATCATGTTCGCGCCGGGGTCCGGCAACGGCGGGGGCCGCAGCCAAATCTCGCCGTCGCCCAGCAGCGATATGTTGCCCGTGATTGCGAATATCGGATCGGCACCCGAGGAATTGATCTCGATCAGTCCGGAATTTGTGGTCGCTTCGGTTACGGTGAGAGAACCGCCGACGATGTTGAGGATTGCGCCCGCCTCAATCGTCAGGCCCAAGATAGATGCGTTTGTGTCGAACGTTACCTTGGTAGGACTATTATTATTATCAATAATAACATTCTGTATCGGCAACGGCGCCGCACCGTCGTTCCAGTTGACGGAGGTTGGCCAAGTTCCGCTGTTTGAATCCCATATGACATTCAGCGGTACGTCCACAACCGCGACTAACGGCGACGACGACGACCCGCTCGTCGAGCCCCCCGAGCCGCCCCCCGAAACATTGATCGGCGTCGTGTCGCTTGACAGGAGTGACGCAAGACCTGTCGGGTTCCCCGGCTGAGTCGAGCTGCCGGTGCTGCCGGTGGATTGCGGATTGTCCGCGTTAGCATGCTCCCACTTCTGAACAAAGGATTGTCCCTCCAAATAGTTGTTGAGCGTGCTTACAAAGGCGTCATGGAATAGCGCCATTTGCCCCGGAGTATTCGCGACTTCGGAGACGCGGATCTGAGATCCTACGATCTGAAAATTAATCGACACACAGGGATCATCAACAACGAAGCGCTGCGGATTGGCTCCCTTGGTGATGATCTCGAAGACACCGTGCTTGAGGTCTTTGCAAGTAATCGTGCCGTCATCAAGCAGAGCGATGTCGGCACTTGCGGCATTTAATTCGTGAATAAGGCCGATGGTGAAAACGCTGAAAGCCAGGCCGCCAATGCCGGCAGCCGGTCGAGTATTTTGAATTCGTGCGACAGCAGTATCGATCATCAAGCGGCCGGTGGTGGCCACCAGGCCGGAAAGAAAACTGAACCGCCCGTTTAGGACTCGAAACAACGCTGAATTAGACGATCTCTCCGAAGAGAAGACGAATTCGTCCAGCACCATATGGGCGCTGTCGTCAAGACGAAAGGTCGTTCCGTCCACGAAGACAATGGCGATTAGGCCATCAACGCCGGTCTCGATCCAGTCACCTTTGTAAACCAGATCGCCAACAACCGGTGGAGCGACAATTACGTTCGCGCGCGTGACAGTGACCGAACCCACTACCCTCTTTATTTTGCCAATGGCCGGTTCGCTTACAAATGGCGGGTGCAAACGCTGTCCGTGTGGGGACGGGCCAGGCGAACAATCCGCGAGATCGGTCGAGGGCCCATTTGCCCCGTCGCCCCCTAACTCCGAGGACCCATTAGCCAATTTCGCCTCCTGTCGCGCTCCTATCGAGCGCGAAAATTAGCCCACCCCCTTATCGGTTTTTGCGCGGCGCCACGCTATTTCGAGGCTCTGAGTGGCTGGCCAGCGAAGGCTACAATGCCCTATCTGGGCTGCGCCCGCAAGATCATCGTAAATGAAGGGTTAAGCCCCGTGCCCCCACCGTCCCCCTACACTACCCGGTCTCCACCGGGCGCGAGCCGATGAGGGATGATGAAGGACGCTCAGCGCCCTACACGGGCAGAGACGCCGCCGGTAGAATTGAGGCGTGGCTTGAGGGAGGCCCGCGGTTGGCGCGGCCCAGCGCGCCGAAGATCCGCTACGAGAAAAGGCCTCCCCCCGGTCCATATCCTTCGATATATTGACACCCTGTTTCCTTTGACCGCGAATAGGGGGCCGGCAATTATTCAAACAGTTTGATGCGCCTTACTCATCGTGAACAAATTCAAAAACGGGTGTGATCAAGCGACCTTCGTTGCTTGGATTGGGACGGTAGGCTTATTTAGAGCCATCGGAGGTTCAATGTCGCAAGATCCTCTCACCCATCAAATTGCCGAGCGACACTCCGTCGACGAAACCACAAGCCTTCATAGCGCAAAGCCTGCCCAAGCAGTCGACGGTGACGACAGCCTCGAAGCGGCGCGAGTCCAAGCCCTGTGTGATCTGATCAAGGTCGATGCTGAGCGTGATCTGACAACAGTGGAACAAACCTTGGATGCAGCCCAGGAGGACATCCGCAAGGAGCATGAGCGAGTGCTTGAGCTTGTTGCCAAGCTCGAGACTGAAGTCTCCAAACCCCATCACACTGCCGAACGATACTGCGCCGACGAAGCCACAAGCCTTCCTGACTCACAGCCTGCCCAGCCAGTCGATGGTGGCGACACCCTCGGACTGGCGCGAGTTGAAGCCCTGTGTGACCTGATCAAGGTCGATGCCGAGCGTATGAAGGTTGATCTGACAACATTCAAACAGACCTTGGACGCCGCCCGGGATGACATCTGCAAGGAGCGCGACCGAGTGCTCGAGCTTGTTGCCATCGAGCAAGAGTTTCTCGAGAACAGATCGAAGCTGATATTTGACCGAGGTGAGATGGCATTAGCACAAGCCGTGCTTGCTGCCCAGCAGCGAGCCAGCACTCAGGCCGACCGATCGCCGCTATTAAAACGGGTCCACGCTCTTCGCACATTTGACTGTCAAGCGGGGCAGGTTCGCGGCACGAGCGAGGCAACGGCACCGTTGCAAGTCGAAGACACTACCGTGACCGCCAAAATCATCGGTCGAGTTCGGCGCGCCTGAGCGGCTATGATCTATTTGCCGCTATCTAGAGATTTTCAGATACCGTTCAGTGCCTTGCTCGTTTGTTGGCCAATGCCAACGCCAAATCATAGCTCCGTCGGGTCGCAGAGTCAGCGCTCGAGCCATTAAACGAAAGTTGCAGATTTGCCGCCGCGTACGATTGCACAAACAGCCCGCCGTATCCTTGATTGGCTTTCGCTGCCCGCCTGATCCTCTAGACCACGGCGGGTGTGGCGTCTCAACTACCGCATTAACAACAGGCGCGCAGGGAGATTACGTTCTTTCTTGATGTAACGCTTCGCGCAGAATAAGTTAATTTGGCCAAGAAAGATCAATCCTTGAAAAGAACAACTCTTTTATTTCAGCGAGTTTTGGCAATCACTGCCATCGCATTTTGCTGCCATACCTGGCTTGATAGTGGAGTACAGGGATTGGTTGGAGGCGCGCAATTGGCTTCTGAGGATATTGCCCTCTCGGTGGTCGGGATAGTGGGGCCAAGAAATTCTTTTTGCACCGCGATCGCGATCGCGCCTACCTTGATATTGACCGCGGGCCATTGTTTGCAGTCGGGCGACACTTACAAAGTCCAATACAAAGATACAAATCGCTCGCGGAAATTTTGCGATGTCGTTGGTTGGGAGCGCCCACCGCAATTTGTTATGCGCACGACCGGACCCCCTATCGCCGACCTTGCTATTCTCAAACTAGCCGATCCATTGCCCGCCGATATTGCCGTTGCCGTACTTGGACTTGAGGAGCTTACGGTTTGGCCAGGAGATCGTTTCACCGTCATCGGCGGGGGTATCGCGCTCAAAGGTCTCCACGAAACGGGGTTCAATCGTGCTGCACACTTGGTCGCCACCGGCCCCTACACTAAGTGGCAAATCCGCCTCATCGATCCCTCCGGAAAACAGACTACCCTCGGCGCTTGTTTTGGGGATTCCGGTTCTCCGGTTTTCCAAACGCAAGCCGACGGCACCAAGGTAATCGGCATTGTCAGTTGGGCAGCGGGGCCCCACAAGACCAAAGGTTGCGGCGGTGTAACAGGAGTGACACCCTTGTCGCCCTATCGTTCATGGATCGAAGAAACGATTAGCAAGTTGCGTGGCGATCCGGCGCCGTAGGCGTATAAGCCGCATATTACTTATGGAAGCTGCGAATACCTGCTTGCACAATGAGGCTGTGGCGGCTCTTCGCGCCCAATTTCCGCAAAATTCGGTGGACATGAAGTTTAACGGTTCCGTCGCTCAATCCTAACTTACGGGCGACATCTTTATTAGAAAGTCCGCGAGCAATCATCTTTGCGATTTGCCGTTCGCGAGGGCTTAAGAGTTTCGGCCAGGCATCGCCTGTTACCTTATCGATGTTCGTTTCCTCGGCCATCTTAGCCAAATGACATATAGCTTGGCGACGCCCGTCAACTCTTTCACGCCCCGCGTAGTTCCCGCCAATATCGAGCCATTTTTTCCCGGAACACAGCAGACCCCGGCCGCTTAATGCGAGGCGTTGCACCAGCTCACAGGCGATGCCGGACCATTCGAACGTGTTGGGAAGACTCTTCCCGTCGGTCCAGCGCTTGTTCGCCCCCGGGGAGACGCGCCGGCGATCACTGTGGTGCTATCACGTGGTCGAGGTAAATGTGGGCGCCTAAACTTTGCGGCGCAGTCGACGACAAAGGCCAGCAAAAACGCGCCGCGATACCTCGTCAGCACTTAACTGGCCAGTACATCGGAATCATCCCAGCGAACGCGAGAGCCATGCCAATTTCAGATTCGATATTTGGTAAGAAGCTCGCTATCCACGCTGGACCAATTGCATGCCAATCAAAGATCGGTGGATTGCCCACCGAAATATATCCGTAACACCAAAGGCCGCTCCCTGCGGCCGACGCTAGGGCACTCCAACTAAAAGTGTGGAACGATCTCTACGGAATAAAAAGCAACGAGACGACCTGCCGCGATTTTGCGTTAAAACATACGAGCCTTCTCTTCGAGCAAGAAATTCCGGCCACAATTCAGCGCGCGATAGTCGCCGCTCGAGCTCTGCTTTGTGTTGGTTTAGACACTGCTTCGGGCAAAATTGCTTTAGCGCGTATCGATGCCGGATCAGCCCAAATCGGGCATTACATTGGTAGCAACGTTTCATGCCTGCCTCATCGTCGGCAGTAGGATTTTACTCGGCGGCACCGTGAAAAACGAGCCCATAACGGTTTTTTGCACCGAGTTTCTGAAAAACGTTGTGCAAATGAATTTTTACGGTTCCCTCACTCAACCCCAGTTCTCGAGCGACGTCCTTATTCGAAAGGCCGCGAGTGACCAGAAACGCAACTTGACGTTCCCGAGGGGTCAGCACCTTTGACCACTCGCCGCCCAGTACCAACTCGATAGATCCAGCCATTGGATGTGCTCACAAAAGCTCAATTCTCATACGACGTTGCAAATCTCGTGCCGGAATAGCTGACCCGCGATGGCACGGTGAATGTGTCTCGGTCTCCGTTCACGACCGAGTCGGTGTTATGGTAAACGGTGGAAAATGACGCTCACATGAACGGCATGTGGAACTTAATCGGCTTCAGCCACAGAACTTGCGCAACCAACCCCACCAGCGGGCTGGCGCGATGCGCACCACTGCCCGGCGGCAAGTTCGATCCGGCGACTTGGCCCAATACCGGCATCGGGCGCATCAATCCAGACGGCAGCGCCGGAAGCTGCAGCTCCTGTCATACGCGTCATCGCTTCTCCAAGGCACAGGCGCGCGAGCCGCAGACTTGCGGCAAGTGCCACCTCGGCCCTGATCACCCACAAATTGAGGTCTACCAGGAGTCCAAACACGGCATCCTATGGGAGGCCAACAAGCTGCGCCTCAACCTTGAGAAGGACCCCTGGCGGCCGGGCGTCGAATATTCCGCAGCACCGTCATGCGCAACCTGCCATATGAGCGCAACGCGCACCCAGGGCGTGACGCATGACGTCGGTGAGCGCATCAGTTGGACGCTGCGGCCTGCGGTTTCGACCAAGCTCAACATGATCGTGTTCGATGATCTCAGCAAAGAGGATCGGCCGGATGGCGCCGCATTGCCGAAAGTCGGCGACGAGGTCAAAGGCCGCGACGGCGTCACGCGCAAGGTACAGCAGATACTTACATGGCAGCAGCGGCGCGAGCGGATGCAGGACGTGTGCACCGGCTGTCATGCGAATGGCCAAGTTGCCGGTTTCTACCAGCAGTTCGACGACCTGGTTGGACTCTACAACGACAAGTTCGGCAAGCCGGCGGCCGCGATCATGGCCGAACTATACAAAGCCAACAAACTCACGCCCGCACCGATGGATGAGAAGCTTGAATGGATCTATTACGAGCTCTGGCACCATGAAGGCCGACGGGCGCGCCATGGCGCCTCGATGTCCGGCCCCGACTATGCGTGGTGGCACGGTATCTACGAAGTGGCAAAATCGTTCTATATGGAATTCCTCCCCGAAATGAAACGAGTGGCCGGCGAGCCGTTGGCGAGCGAGCTGATGGAAAAGTATGTCTACACCCAACCCGGCCATCCTCTGCCTCAAGGAGGGCATGACCAAGGAACAATTGCAGAAAATCGAGGAATTTCGTTAGGTTGGCATAAATTCATTTGCAATTAGTCAGCGATTTGAAAAATCCCCCCCGGCTACCGTTATCGCTGGTGTCGCCAGGTAGCACCGCGACTGGGTGCGTGTCTGTTGAAAGCGGAGAGGCTGGGCCATGGACAACTGTGATCGAAATACCTGCGGTACGAACATCGTGTCATTTCCACCGGACGCATCGAGCGCTCGGCAAAGATCTCCTTCAACGAAGGATCAGATGCTTCTCGACACCGTCCTCAACAACATGTGTCAGGGCGTGCTCATGTTCGATAATGATGCGCACATGGTCTTCTGCAATCAGCGTTACATCGAGATGTACGGTCTCTCACCCGAACTCGTAGTCCCAGGATGCGGTCTTCGCGAGTTACTCAATCACCAAAGGGCGGTTGGCACGTTTTGCGGAGATGAGGAAAGCTATATCGTTGAGCTCTTGGACGTCCTTGCTCAGGGCAAGGCTTCCAACGCTGTCGCCAAGGCGACCGACGGCCGCGTATTCTCGATCGTGAATAAGCCAATCGCAGGTGGCGGGTGGATCGCCACGCACGAAGATATCAGCGACCGCCAGCGTGCCGAAGAGCGCATCGTACACATGGCCCGTCATGATGCGCTGACGGATCTCCCCAATCGCACGATGTTTCGCGAGCGACTCGAATACGAACTCAAGCGCATAAAGCGCGGCGACGCGCTGGCGGTGCTCTGCCTCGACCTTGATCATTTCAAGAGCGTCAATGACACGCTCGGCCACCCGGTCGGCGACGAGCTGCTCAAAGTCGTCGCCGAGCGATTGCGCCGCTGCATCCGGGAGCCCGATACGATTGCGCGGCTTGGTGGTGACGAGTTCGCCATCATCATGACCGGCATGCACGCCGCCACCGATCCCGTC
>Ga0187883_10001952_pt1 | contig 12502 bp, 5 predicted proteins | sample June2016WEW_20_1_2_FD_132966 | JGI IMG/M metagenome (GOLD analysis project Ga0187883, IMG submission 132966) | Peatland microbial communities from SPRUCE experiment site at the Marcell Experimental Forest, Minnesota, USA - June2016WEW_20_10 | ecosystem: Environmental > Terrestrial > Soil >...
CGAGTGCCTCTATCGTCGATCGATGTCTCTTGCAATGCACTTGGCGAGTATGTCGGGAATCTGGTCATTCAACTAACTGCCAGAAAGAAACCGGCGCGCCCCAAGGCGATCATGGTTCAACCCAGGTTGATTGCTCGCGATTCAACCGGAGCGAAGATGGAGCAGCGAAGCGGAGTTGTGTAATCGGCTCAGGATAGAACCATACGGGCGTATTCATCCCAACATGAGCCTTTGCGCAAAGCAGCAACGCGGGCTCTGATTGCGGGCAATCGCTCGCAACTTGCGAGACATAAACGACAACAATCCGCGGCGGACCGGTGCGGAGGAAACCAAGCGGCGAAGGTGCCGTCTCATTTCATTCGAGCTCTGGTGCTGAATCCGCGATGAGAAGTTCTATGTCTCCAAACGGAATCCTTGCAGGTTCCAGCCGTTCATTTGCTTGCGTAAGGAGACTCTACGGATGTGCTCGCGGCTCTGGATTGCCGGCCGCACTCTTTTCTGCGCATGGTTTTTCACCGCATAGCTCGCCGGTAATGCCCTTGGCTTCAGTAATGGTGTAAATTCGATCCACGGCGGGAAGCAGTGCCTTCTCCACTGCGCCTGAGGGCCAGTGAATCTCTACCCCATCGACCTTGGCTGTATCTCCCAGACCAAAGTGAACGCGCATATCGTTCGAGGAGAGATAACTGCCACCGCTCAGTACGTCTCCGCGTTGGCGGATTCCGCCGGAAGTGAGGTAGACCGTCGTTCCAACCGCATCGCGAGGGCTTTTGGACGCGCCGATCAGTTTCAGTTCGACCCAGTGATGGTGGTCTGGATTCACATTGCGCAGCAGCACTGGGGCTCCGTCCATGTCGTTTATGATCACGTCGATCTTGCCGTCGTTAAAGAGGTCGCCGAAGGCGGCGCCCCGACCCACGGTCACCACGGCGAGGCCGGTTCCTTCAACGGCAGGGACCAGTTCGAACTTGCCGTTCTTCAGGTTGTGGTAGAGCAGCGGGCGCTGGGCATAGCTTTGACCCCATTCCGGGTGCTGGTCCACTTGCGGATAGACGTGGCCATTGATAATCAGCAGATCCTTCCATCCGTCGTTGTCGTAATCGAGAAATCCATCCGCAAAACCAACAAACGGTATGGAGGATTCGGCAATCCCGGCAAGATAGCTGACGTCCGTGAATAACCCCGTCCCGTCGTTTTGGAAAAGCACATTGTAATCGTCGGCAAAAACCGTATTCACGACGGAAAGGTGTCCATTGTTCTCATAGTCTCCAACCGCTATGCCCATATTGGACACTTCCCGGCCGTCCGCATTGAGAGCATAGCCGCTCATGTAACTGTCGTCCTCGAATGTTCCGTCGCCCTTGTTTATGTAGAGGTAGTTGGGCGTTGAGTCATTCGCGACCAGCAGGTCGGGCTTGCCGTCGTTGTTGACATCGGCAAACAGAGCGCCGAGACCATAGTACCCGTTGGGATTGTCCACTCCGAGTTTCTTGCTCACGTCGGTGAAGGTGCCATCGCCATTGCTGTGAAAGAGATGGTCATGCTCGCCCGCCAGACCGCGGGGTCCGCACATCACCGGCACGCCGCGAAATTGGCAGTAAGTATAACCGGCTGCTTTGCTGCCGGAAACCGGGGGATTAGCGAGATCCATCTGGACGTACCCGGCCACGAAAAGGTCCAGGTGCCCATCGCCGTCATAGTCTCCGAAGGTTGCACCCGTGGACCACACCTTCTCCTGTCCGGTATCAACAGTGACGCCGGCCTTTTCAGCCATATCCGTAAAGGTTCCGTCGTGGTTGTTACGGTACAAGCGGTTTCCCCCGTAGTTGGTCACGTAAAGATCCGGCCAACCGTCATTATCGTAATCGCCAACTGCACAGCCGTAACCCCAGCGGTCGTTGGCTACGCCGGCCGATTGCGTCACGTCGGTGAACGTTCCGTCGCGGTTGTTATGGAAAAGAGCCGCATGCGGCGGAGTGGCTCTGCCGGCAAGAGCATCGTAGGTTGAGCCATTGACGAGGTAGATGTCCAACCAGCCGTCATTGTCATAGTCGAGCAGACAGACCCCCGGACCCTTGGCCTCGAGAATGAGGTGCTTGTCAGGCGTGCCCGCAATGTGACGCCAGGTTGTAAGCCCGGCAGCCGCGGCAATATCCTGAAAGATGACCGGGCCGGTCTTGACAAAGCCGCCGGCGGTGATCGGGCGGTGCTGGCTGTCGAAGTCGGCCGCTTTAGGGGCGCCACTCGCCATCCCGCCGTTGGACCGTTGCATCGGCTCACCCGGGGAACCGGCGCTCGATTGCGGGATGGCGTTACCGGTGACCGCCGGTTCTTGCGCACATAATCCGGATGCTGCCGTCAAGACAAGAACCAGAAGAAAAACGATCATATGGATTGGCCCTTGTCATTGTATATACGGCCAGCCATCGGAAGTAAACGCGAGGCGATTGATGCCCAGCGTCGGCGTTCCATTGTTGTTGCCGTCGTAGTAGTGGTAGACGATCGTGGGCAATGACTCGGAGCCGTTGCTGCCTGTATCGGTAAAGACGCTGGCTCCGCCCGGCCCATACACGTTGCTGTGCGAGCTGATCAGAATCGTGCCTCCGCCGGAAGCCAGCGCCACGCCGCCGCGGTCGGCAAAAGGTCCATCCGGCGAGGTGGAACGGCCCACAATCTCTCGGTACGTGCTGGAGGTTCCATTGCAGCAAACGTTGATCGGCGCGAAGTAATAGTAGTACTGCGTGCCGTTGAATACCCAGGGATAAATGAATGGACCCTCTTCCCCGGCCGAGCGATAAGCCACCTTGGTCCAGGTGCTGGTGTTGCTCGAGACTGCAAGGCCGATCGTCGCATTGGAAGTCGCAGTTGACGGAGTCTGTAGTTGCAGCACGCGGATGCCATCCGAAAAGGAGCCGTAAACCAGCCACCAATTCCCAGCGGCATCTTCGAATGGAGCCGGGTCGATGGCGTTCCAGGTCGTGCCCGCGGCAAAGCCCCATGGGTTGGGAGAGGGGACGGGACTGGTAGTTCCAGACCACGAAGTGACAACGTAACCCTCGTCCGTCCACGGGCCAGTGGGAGTGTTACTGGTTGCCAGGCCAATCACCGCTTGTGCTCCGGTAGAAGGCTGGTAGGGAATTGCGTAGTACTGGTAATAAGTGCCGTTCGCTAAGAGCAAACTGGGTGCCCATACGTCAATATTCTTGCCGTTGTTGTCAGCAGGCGGAGTCTGCAGACCGGTCCAGGAAGTGAAGTCGGGCCCGATGATCGGGCAGTGATTGTCGTCGATCAGCCAATAGGTTCCTTCGGCTTGGGTGCAAGCCCCATCGGCCGTTGAAAGGGTCGTATCCGTGAAGGTGCTGAGGTCGGTGGAATAAGCCAACGTTTGGTGGGTGCCATAGAGCCAGTAGATGTGTGTCGATGGGTCCTGAAGCATGTAGGGATCATGTACATAGATGCCGGTCCCGGTCACAGTCATCGGCGCGGGGTAGGCCGCTGTGCCGGTCGAGGTCAGCTTCCATTCCTGGCAGGTGCACCCAGTTCCGCTTGTGGCTCGCGCGCCCTGGTCGATGGTGGCAGATTCTGTCGTGCCCGAATTGGCGTCTTCGAGGAAATAGCCGCTGTTCGCGTTCTTGATCAGATAGTTTCCATCGCTGAGCAGATAGAACTGCCATAAGTGGTCATTGGTGCCGTTGTCGGCCCATTGCAGCACCTGCGCCCCGGTTGAGATGGAAGAATTTTCTATGCCCAATACTTGGTGGGTGAGCATGTTCTCAACGTTATATACGTCCTCGTTCATGGGCATAAAATGCCAATCGATATCGGCCGTCGTCGTGCTCGCTGGCTCCTGCACAACATTCGTGCCAGCGATCTGATTTTGCCCCGAGATGCCGAGCACCATGCCGCTGGCGCCATTCGTCAGCGTGTAGGTGTTTGTGTCGCTTACCGCTGCCAGCGTGCCCATGTCGGGCGTGCCTCCCCCGCCCCCGCCGCCGGAAGTCGATCCGCCGCCTCCACAGCCGCTGAACGCGACTCCCGCCGCAAACGCAAATCCAAGCCAGACTCGGGCACGCACTGCGATCGCGCGCTGAAGAGATTGATTTGGCCGGATCATGAGACTCGTCATTTGGATTCCCCGGTAATTCCGAGCGCGGCATGTGGCCAGTCGTTCTGCCAGGTGAGAGTTGAGATTTGAAGTGCAGGCTTGCCGGTGACTGCGTCGTAGGCGTGGAAAACGATAACATCTCCCTCGGGCCGCTGCAGGATTGACTCTCCACCGGGGCCGAGCCAGCGGCCGTTGGCCACTAGCAATTGCGTGCCCCCTCCCTCAAGCATGGCCTTTCCGCCGGCATCCACATAAGGCCCCGTGACCTGGCGCGAACGTCCGACCATGGTTCGATAGTTGCTTTTGGTGCCGCGGCAGCACAGATCGAAGGACACGAAGAGATAGTAAAAATCCCCATGGTGCACAACAAATGGCGCCTCGATGGCTTGCCAGTCGGCCGGCAGACCAGGCTTGGGAGGGTCAGGATCCGCGGGCATGACGCGGGCCGCGAGGGAGTAGATCGTCGGATCGGCGGCGGGCGGCTTGCCCGTCGCAGGATCGATTCGGCGCATCTTGATGCCTCCCCAGAAGCTTCCGAAACTTAGCCAGGGCTGCCCGTTTTCGTCGAGAACAATATTTGGATCGATGGCATTGAAATTGTCAGCGCGTGTCGACTTCAGGACCAGGCCCTCATCCTGCCAATGGTAATTCGGATTTTCGGGGTCCAGCGTCTCATTGGTTGCCAAAGCAATGCCGGAGGTATTTACACCAAAGGCCGAGTAGGCGTAGTAGAGATGATATTTTCCCTGAAAGTAGGAAATGTCGGGCGCCCACAACTCCTTTGTGGTGGGGCTCGCCTCATGAATCCAAGCAGGAATGCTGGGGAATACGTGGCCGCACAGCTTCCATTGAAGCAGATCGTGAGAGCAGCGCATGGGCATCTGGCCTTCGGCCGCGTTAGAGGTTGTGGCGAAGACATAGTAAGTATCGCCCTCGCGGGCGATGGAGGGATCGTGAGTGACGGGATAGTCTCCGCTTAGTTGCAGCGCGTGAGGCTCCTGGCATTCGACCTGTGACGCGAGGATTGTGGTGAGCGCGGCAAGTAACAGGAATGTAGAACGCACGACAACTCTCCTCTATGGTGAAGGGGACTTATGCCCCTGATCGGTGAATCTGGTGCGATGGACCGGAAAGGCGCGGCGCCCGAAATGCTTCCGGGGGCCGCGCCAAATCAAATAGACCTATGGACGATAAAAGCGCGCCCGAAGAGCCGAAGTTAATAAGTGACCCTCAACTCGAACTGCACATTTCTCGGCCCGAGTTGCAATCCGCCGATCTGGCCGACATTGTTCACGCCGGAGTTCAAATTGGAGACTGGCCGGGCGAAGATATGGCGGTTGAAGGCATCGAACATCTGGCCGCGGAAATCCACCTTAATTCGTTCGTTGATGGGAAACAGCTTTGAGATGCCGAAGTCTTCGTCGTTGTAGCCGAGCCATCGGATGTCGGCCGAATTGCGAGGCATGGTGCCGAATTGCCACGGATTGCCTTCGCCTGAGGCCCCGACTCCGTTGGGATCGCGGTTGGTGAACAGGTTGGGATCATAGAACGCAGCGCAGTTGAAGTAGCCCGTTGCGCAGGCCGTAGCGTTGGAGGTTGAGTTGAAGTTCAGCGGGCTGGTGTAGTTCTTGTTCTTCACCGACTGCCCTGCAACGCGATCGAAGCGAACGCTGGAGTTCTTGCCGGGAATGCCGGTGGCGCCGAAGATGCTGATTGGCTGACCGCCCTGGTAGTGCTGAATGCCGCTTACGCTCCAGTGCGAAATCAATGCACTCACAAAGCCGGTCGTGCTGCCTGCGAAGTGCTTCCCACTGCCGACAGGCAGTTCATAGATGTAGCTGACTACGAAGTTGTTGGGAACGTCCTCACTGCTGACAGCCTTTTCAGCGCGGAGGTTTTCAGGATCCTGCACCGCGCCGCCGTTTTGCAGCGTGCTCCAGTAAGGCTGAATCACATCGGCGTCGGTGAGCGTCTTGGAGAAGGTGTACGAGGCCAGGATGTTCAGGCCGTTGTGGAAGCGTCGCTCCACCTTAGCTTCGAGCGCTTCGTAAGTGGACTGACCGAGATTCTGCAGGTAGCTATCCATGTTGATGTATTGAATCTGCGGGAAGGGACGCAGAGCTTGCGATATTGGCTCGTTGATCGGCCATGTGCAGCCTGCGGCGCAACTGAAGTTGGAGTAGGGCTCAATGGAGTTCACACCGAATCCGCCTTCGGCGTTGGGAGGATAATAAGCCCACCAGTTCAGCCAATCGCCCAGTGCCATGTCCTTGTCCGGCATGTCATTCAGGAAGTCGAGCATGCCATGCAGGTGAGTAGCGTGCATGCCCAGATAGCCCACCGTGATAAAGAGATTGGGGTCGATTTGATATTGCGTTTCAAGAGCCCAGTTCTCAACCATCCCGGGGCGTCCGTTGCTTTTCGCCACATAATCCGCAGTGAGGGTGGTGCCATCCAGTTGATTGGGGCTGAGGTCGGGCGAAGTGGACAATGCGGCCAGGCCGCTGTCGAGCGGCACGCCATCCAGGGGATCGGTCGTGTACAGATTTCCCTGGACGGTGAATCCCTGGACCGTTCCCTGACCGTAGTCGGCATAAACCAGCGGACCGTAGTAGATTCCGCTGCTGCCGCGAATCACCAACTTGTTGGAAAAAATGCCCGGCTCCCAGGCAAAGCCGACACGCGGTTCAAAGTCCTTTTTGAAGACGCTGCCCCAAGTCTCGTTCTTGCTTCCGTTGCGTCCCGCGCCCCTGCCGGCGAAGACGAGAGCGCCCAGCGCCTGGGGCAACGTGCCACCGATGGTCGCCGCGTCGACAAGCGTCGGATCCCAAATCGCGGTGTCGCCGAGCGCTTCACGACGTGGCGTGTCGTAGCTCCAGCGCAAGCCGATATTCGCCGTCAGGTTCGGCTTGATTTTCCATGTATCTCCGCCAAAGATCGCCCCATAATGGGTGATCCAGCGCGGATCATGCAGATCGTTGAGGTTGCTCGCCGCCCCGGTTTCGCCGATCAGGAAGGCGCCGAAGGCGTTGCCGTCCTGTCCCCAGAAGTCTTCGTCCGAAGCCGTCTGGTTGGGCCAGAACTGCAGGCAACCCGCGTTGCCTGAGCAGGTGCCGCCGATTTTGCTGACCCACGAATACTGGTGATACTGGGCCTCGCCGCCGAATGTGAAGCTGTGCGCGCCGCGCTGCCAGTGAACAATGTCGCTGAGCGCAACTACGTTGTCGGTGTCCGTCGAGTCTTCCTGTTGACCCAATTGGGGGAAGGTGTTGCCGTTAAATTGGAAGACCGGGAAATCGTTGCTGAATCCGTTGATGATGCCCAGCTTCTGATCCCAGTCCGTTCCCAACTGCGAGGCTTTGGATTTGTTGATGTTGTTCGAGCGGTTGCCGCCCACAGTCAGTGAATTGACCAATGTCGGGGTGAGAATCCAGTCCCAGCCCACGCGGGTGAGTTTCCCTAACTGATTGACCGTGCCGCAGCAGGTTTGAATGGGCACCGGCATATTGGAGTTGCCGCCCGAGTCAGTGTTTTCGCGCGAGTTGAAGAATGCCCAGATCTTGTGCTTGGCGCCGAGATTCTGGTCGAACCGGATACTGTATGCGGTGTTGGTGACGTGGCCTATGCTGCGATAGGCATAGTTGTAGGAGCTGTTTCCCGATACCTCCTCATCCGCCAGCGGCATCAGATACGTGCTCACGATGTTCTTGGCGACCGAGCTGGCGCGGGTGATCGGAATCTTGTTGGTCGGGGAGCCTGAAACCGTATAGTGACCCGGAGTGCCGGTGACGGTTTGCCCGAATCCGGCATAACGGCAGGGAACAGTCGTGTTGTCATACTGCGGGTCCATGATTTCGCCCGGATACACGGTCTCACCGCAAGGAGAAGTCCCGAGCGGTGTTGTCCCAAGCAGAGCCGAGAAGTCGAAATCCTGGCCGTCGGCTCCCAACTCGGCCGGGGTAGGCAACTGGCTGGTGATCGTGCCGCCATAGGTCTGGCGCCACTGCTCCCAGTTGAAGAAGAAGAAGCTCTTGTTCCTCCCGTTATAGAGGCCGGGAATGCGAATGGGGCCACCGAGATTGCCGCCGTAGTCGTTCTTGGTGTCGGCTGGACGCTTATATTCTTGTTGTGCGGCTTTTGTGTCTCCCTGCTGGGCGATATAGCCGTTGTTGAACCAACTGTTGGCGTCGAATCCAGCGTTCTTGTAGAACTCGTAAACCGTGCCGTGGTAGTCGTTGGTGCCGCCTCTGGTGTTGAAGTTGGCCAGGCCGCCGGTGGTCCTGCCTTCATCAATGGGCAGGCTGGCGATGCTCACTTGGAATTCATTGACCGCATCCACTGACGGCGACAGGATGCCGAAGCTGCCGGAGCCGTTCTCCTGGCGGTTGGTGGTAATGCCGTCGACCAGGAAGTCGGTTCCCATCTCTTGACCGCCATCGATCTTGATCGGATCAGTGCCGGCGGTGGCAACGCCCACGGACACAATGCCGGGCACCAGGGTTTCCAGGGTTTCCAGCGAACGCCAGCCGCCCACCGTCAAGGGGAGCTGATTTACCTGCTCGGGCTGAATGGAGTCGTCGATCGTCGAGGTATCCGATTCGAGGGTTTGGGAGCCGGCCGCCACGCTCACCGTTTCAGATGCCGCACCGATTGCGAGGCTGATGTCTTGCGCGCTGTTGGCGCCGACCGAGACTACAACTCCGTGGCGAATCGCCGTCTTGAATCCTGCCGCGACTACCGAAAGATCGTACCTTCCGGTGTGAACGGAGGGGAATGTGTAATAGCCGGTGGATGAGCTGAGTGTCGAGTAGGCGGTTCCCGTATCTACGCCACTTATGCTCACGCTTGCCCCCGCAACCACCCTGCCTGCTGGATCGAGGATGGTTCCGGCGATGGAGCCCGTATCGAGCTGGGCCAAGGCCGGAGCGGCGAATCCAAAAAGCATGACAAGGCACGCCAGCCATGCTCCCAGCGACGCGAATCCGCGCTTTACTGCCCAAGCGTACTCTGTAGTGCGCATCGAAATTGCCGTCATTTCTGCCTCCTTAGCAAAACGGTTTCTTGTTTCCCGCGCTTCTTGAACCTTTCTCGCATGATGGCCGCTCTTTTGCCGCCCCACGGAGCGGCTTGAACCCGGCGCAGGCGGCTGCCGCACCAGGCAAATGATTCATTTGGCCCCCGGCTCATCGGACATGGCAATCTTTTCCGGGTCCGCCACCGGGAGCTCCGTTCTCTTGCGGACAACCTGTGCATCGTAGCGGTCCTGCTGCGCCTTGCTCTGGGCTCTCATGCGCAGGAAGTTCTGCATTGCAGTTTGCGCATTCGGCGTGTCGTGCAGCTTGCGATAGAGCTGCGCCAACTTGTAATAAGAGCTCATAGCGCGGTTGTTGGTGGGATCGGCGGCGATCGCCAGTTCGAATTCGTGAATCGCATCCGGGTCTTGGCCCAGACTCATCAATCCGCTGGCGAGATAATAGTGCGCGTCGCTCAGTGAAGGGTCGGCCCGCAGTGCGTCGCGCAGAAGCTTGACGCCCTCCTCCGGGTTCTGGTTGAGAACCAGCAAACTGCCCAATTTGTACATGGAGGAATCAGCATACGGGTCGATCCGCAGCTCCTCACGATAACTGTCGGTGGCCTTGTCGAGTTGCCCTATAACCCAGTACTGATCGGCCAGCTCTTCATGGAGTCCCGGCTGGTGGGGCGCCATCTTCACCGCAACTTCGAACTCGAAAATCGCCTCCTGGTTGCGATAGGCTTGCGCATAAGCTTCGGCCAGAACCTGATGCACGCGCACGGAATCGTAATTCAGCTTGAACATGGCGGCGTACGAGGCGTTCGCTACCAGAAAATAGGCATGCCCGCGATGATAGAGGATGTCCGCATCGGCAGGATCAAGCTCGTAGGCCTTATCGAGTGGAGCGATCGCACCTTGCGCATCGTTCTGAGCCAAGCGGCAAAGACCCAGCCACATGAACGCTTTAGCGCTATGGGGATCCAGCCGGGTTTCACGCAGCAGATCGTCGCCGGCTTCCTTGAAACGATTCTCGCGATAGGCGACGATGCCCAGAAACAGATTGGCACCGCGCAGGCCGGGCTTGAGACGCAGCGCCTTTTCGAGCGCGGCTCGTGCATCATCCAACTGACCCGCCTGCTGCAAGGCCAGGCCAAGATTGAAATACCCCTCGGCGAAACTAGGCATCTCCTGCGTGACCGTCGTGTACGCAGTTACAGCGGCGCTGAAGTTGCCCGAGGTCATCGCTTCGGCCCCCTGTTGCATCGCGCCCTGGACCGTCGCGGTTGGCACAGGCGTTTGTGCCGGTGCCTGCAAACCTCCCAGAATGAGAGAACATAGCCCGCACCAGACCACCCAACCCAAGAGACAAGCTTGAAATGCGCCGTACGCCGCGCGTGGCCTGGCCAACTGCCGAGTGTGGGCTCTGAGGGGATCCATGCTTTCGTTCAGAATCTAAATCGGTAAACGTTTGCTTAACCAGCAGACCCAGGCCTAAAGTTATTGGGACCGGGCAATCTGGAGAGCCGCAATATCCAACCGTGCGCCGCTCGGTTGAAGAGCGTGGCCATTCGAACACCGGAACCGTGGATGTGCAATGCTATTAACGGTTAGTTGGGACGTTTGTTGCATATAAGCGGTTAATTTACATAACTTTATGCTGAGAGACTGTCAGGCCCTTTACCCCTCCGAGGAGATGTTACATGTGGTGGTATAGTGATGTACCAAAGGGAAACTGAGTGTGTCATGACCACATCCGATTCTTCCTTCGATCCGGGGGTGCTCAGTTCAGAGCAAATCGGTTTGGTTCGCCGCCATCTCCAGGAAGTCATAGCGAGTCGTGCATTCGCGGGAAGTAAACGGACCCAGGATTTTCTCCACCTCGTAGTTGGGCACGCTCTGAAAGGCGACGTCGATGGCCTGCGAGAGCGGATGATCGGGGCTGAGATGTTCGGGCGCCCGATCGGCTACGACACGGGAAATGACTCCGTGGTGCGCGTCAAAGCCACAGAGCTTCGCAAGAAGCTGGCAGAATACTACCTTGAGACGGACAAAAAGTCGGCTGTGCGCATCGAACTTCCGCGTGGATCCTACGTACCAACGTTCATCTTCGAGCCATCGGAGACCACGACTCAGCAGCAAAGCAAAGCTGACTCACAGCCCCAAGTGGGGCAGAAAGCTGCAGAAAGCAAAAAGCTGTTGACTGAGAGTGCCGCGGCGCGAGCAGCGGGTCCCCCTCGATCCGCGCGGGAATTGCGCCGATTGTCTCGCGTTCTGGCCGGCGTCGGACTCGCATTAGCCCTCACCGTGGCGATCGGCTTCTTCGCCTTCAAGAGGTGGTATGGCGAGTCAATTGCACAGGGCGAGATTCGCTCCGTGGCCATCCTTCCACTCAAAAACCTCTCCGCAGATCCGGAGCAGGAATATTTCGCCGACGGAATGACGGAAGAGTTGATCAACGACCTGGGCCAGGTTTCCACACTGCGCGTCATTTCCCTCACTTCGGCCATGAGCTACAAAGGCACGACGAAGAATCTGCCCGAAATTGCTCATGAATTGTCGGTGGACGGCGTGGTTGAGGGCGGAGTGCTGCGCGACGGCAACGAAGTGCGCATCAGCGTGCAACTCATCGATGCCAGGAAGGATCGTCCCATCTGGGCGCACACCTACGACCGGAATCTTACTAGCGTTGTTGCGTGGCAAGGGGAAGTGGCACAGGCGATCGCCGACCAGATCAGTATCAACGTGACACCGCAGGAGCAGGCGCGCCTTGCCCGCAGCCGGCCCGTCGACCCGGAAGCCCAGGACTCATACCTGCGCGGCATTCTCCAGTTGGACGCCGACGATTGCAGGAGTGCCGTCGCCTATTTCCAGAAGGCGGTCGACAAGAACCCGAATTATGCGCAGGCACATGCGGCATTGGCGAATTGTTACGGCCGGATGGGCGAATCGGGCCGCATGGCTTACAAGGAAGCATTTTCCGAGCAGCGGATTGAAGCAACCAGGGCCATCGAGCTAGATGACTCGCTGCCTGAAGGGCATGCAGAACTCGCCAATACTGCGATGACTTTGGACTGGGATTGGGCAACCGCAGCAACCGAATTTCACCAAGCTCTTGAACTCAATCCCAATTCCGCATCGATCCACGAGAAATATGCGTTTTACCTGGTGCGGACCGGTCGGCTGCCCGAGGCGCTTGCCGAAGTACAGCGAGGCGTGGACCTCGATCCTGTTTCCTGGCATTCGTTCCACGCAGAGGGGTTCATCTATTACTTCTCCCACCAATACGACCAGGCACTTTCGCTGATCCTGAGAGTCCGCGCACTGGACATCAATCCGCCCGATTGGAGTTTTCTGTTGGGCGATGTCTACGCTGAAAAAGGCAG